>Ga0307489_10001046_pt1 | contig 17844 bp, 31 predicted proteins | sample SB12metaG_FD_202247 | JGI IMG/M metagenome (GOLD analysis project Ga0307489, IMG submission 202247) | Sea-ice brine microbial communities from Beaufort Sea near Barrow, Alaska, United States - SB 1.2 | ecosystem: Environmental > Aquatic > Marine > Coastal | place: USA: Alaska | collected...
TCCCCCTCCTCCTCCTCCTCCTCCTCCTCCTCCTCACCAATATCTTCCCCATCTCCTCCTCCTCCTTTGCCTCCTCCTCGTCCTTCTCCTTCTCTTCCTCCTTCTCCTCCTCCGCGCGGCTGCATGAGCATTGACCCCGAAGGTGAATCATGCTCCAACCACGGTTGATTGCGTGTTCGCGATGACCCTGGCGCACGGCCAAGGGGTTCTGCGGCGGCTTCCGCGTGCAGGATCCCGCCACGTGCCCGGTTGCCGATGAGACCGATGTGGACCCCGCCGCGCAGTGCGACTCCGACTTCGGCGCATACATGGCAGGAGATTACGCTCGCTCACGTTACAGCTCAAATGGATGACCTTCGGGACACGTCGCTCCTGTCAGAGCACAACTTGAGCACCTTCGGGACACTTTCTCGTGTTATTTTGGGTTATACCGGGGTCACAGTCAGCCTAAGTTGAGCGGACAGGGGCAAATTGAACTCAAGTTGAGCGGAAATGGGGACGAGTGTCAGGCCCTGATACATGGGATTGCTTCAAACGTATTCAATCGCGGCAGTGGCGTCGACGGAGGATGACACCGACACGGCCAAGGCGGCGGATGCACAGTCCGCAGGTCTCAAAATGTGCATGGCAGGGGATTACACTCGTCCACTTTTTGGGTTTACTTAACGCCTTTTGTGGGATAAGGGCGCAATAAAGGATTGTTCGGGGGGTGTTTTGGAGGTGTTAGGGGGTAATAAAGGGTTGTAAGGGTGTATTTTGTGTCAGAAACGGCTTAGGTTGAGCTGAAAAGTAGACGAGTGTCAGCCCGTGGTGCATGGCAGGCGCCGCGCTGGCCTCCGGCAAGTGCCACTGCCTGGGCAGCACGGTGATCAACGCCACCATCCTGGGCAGGGGTTTACACTCGTCTACTTTCTAGCTCAACCTGTGCCATTTGTGGCACTCAGAATACACCCAGAATACCCCCTAAACATACCCCAAAGCCTAAACAACCCCTACACACGCCTTGCACACCTCCCGAACCTGCCCCTAAACATTACCTCAACACCCCCTATCTCACAAAAGGTGCTTACGTTGAGCTGAAAAGTGGACGAATGTAAGCCTCTAATCCTGGGCCAGTACAACGCGGGGTGCGCGGAGGCGCAGGGCGGCACGGCGGAGGACGGCGCACTGCCCGAGTGCACTGTCGACCCCGCCGCCCAGTGCGACTCTGACTTCGGCGGGTACATGGCAGGGGCTTACACTCGTTCCCATTTCAGCTCAACTTGAGCTCATCCATCCACCGTATATCCCAGCTTGACTCATGAATGTGTCCTGGAGTTGCTCAATTTGAGCTCCAACGTGAACGAGTGTAAGTCCCTGGTATATGGGTATGATTGAAGCGTACACGGTCGCGGCGGCGGCAGGGGCTTACACTCGTTCACGTCAGAGCTCAACTTGAGGAACTCCAGGACACTTGCATGAGTCAAGTTGGGTTACACGGTGGACCGAAGAGCTAAAGTAGGACACATTCATGAGTCAAGTTGGGTTACACGGTGGACAAAAGAGCTCAAGTTGACCTGAAACCGGACCGAGTGTAAGCCCCTGGGCGGCGGCCGCGGCGGCGGATGCGTCGAACGCGGCAATGGCGGGCGCGGCGCAGTCCGCGGGTCTCACAATGTGCATGGCGGGCAGGGACTCCTTACACTCGTTCACGTTAGAGCTAAACTTGAGCAACTCCATGACACCGTCATGAGTTTAGTTGAGTTATACGGTGCAAGGAAGTGCTGAATTTGAGATGAAATGGGAACGAGTGAAGCCCCTGATGGCGGGCAGCGCGCTGGCGTCGAGCGAGTGCCACTGCCTGGGCAGCACGGTGGTGAACGCCACCATCCTGGAGACCTACAACGTGGGGTGCGCGGAGGCCCAGGGCAGGGGCTTACCCCCGTCCACTTTTCAGATCAACCTGAGCCGCTTTTATCACAGACAGAGTGACATCAACCAGCGTGTCTCATAGAAACGCTTACGTTGAGCTGAAACGGTACACGAGTGGATGCCCCTGCCGCGAGGCGGAATGGCGGAGCAGGGCGCGCTGCCTGCCTGCAGCTCGTCGTTATCCTCAACGTGCTCCGCTGAATACGTGGACTACGGCGACAAATGCACGGCCGCCGGGATTGCGCGGGACAACGACGACCCATCGTACATGCTCAAGGGGATGGCGTGCTGCCAGGCCGCCAACCCGGTGGGCACCAACAACGACGCCAGCAACTGCGCGTGCGGCGCCGACGGGGCCATGTCAGCCTTCCACGAGACGGCCACCGCGTGCACGGAGGCAGGGGATTACACTCGTCCACTTTTCAGCTCAAATTGAGCCGTTTCTGAAACAAGAACTCACCCTGCACACACCCTAATACACCGTAACACCCCCTAAACACCACGTAAACACCCCCTAAACATCCCCATTACTGCACCCACTATACCACACAAAGTGCTCAAGTTGAGCTGAGAAGTGCACGAGTGTAAGCCCCTGCACGGAGGCTGGCCTCCCGGTCACCCTGCCCACGTGCATCACCGATCAGATGCAGCAGTGCGCGGAGCAGGCCGCCGACATGCAGACCAAGTGCGCTGCCGCGGGTAAGGCCTGTATATATATACACTCACCACGTCTTCCAATTCATAGTAGATCTCTTGTTTATTTATCAATGGCATCCTGTGACTTGGCGAGCAAACATTGTCCGGCACTAGCCGCGGGCGACGCGCCGGACGATATGGCCGCCGGTGCTGCCTGCTGCTACGCCGCCCAGCCCGTGGGCGCCGCCAACTGCTCCTGCTGGGCGCTGCCAGACGACGCCAACAACACCGCCAAGACGTTCTTCGGCGCTGTGGCCCAGAAGTGCACGGCGGCGGGTCTGGCGGTCAACATCCCGAGCTGCGTCCAGAGCCTGCTCGCGCCGCCCTCCGTAGGGCGGTGCAGGTTGAACCGATGTAACACATGTTGAAAGCGCCTGGAACTAAGCGCTTCAAACAACCGACATCAAACTGTGCCTTCAACTTTGACGTGCGCCGCTACACCTCGGCCGCCGAGACCTGCGCCATCGACTTCAAGGCCTACACCTCCGCGTGCTCCGCCGCCGCCGTGGCGAGGGCCAGTGGCGATGGAAGCTACATGGACAAGGCCGGCGCGTGCTGCGAGGCAGGGAGAGGTTATAGATAACAAGCATTTGGCTGACGTCGATTCGACAATGCGAGTCCGCGCGTCTGCATGAGCAATCAACCTGAAAGTAAGCCACCATGTCACGTCTGGCTCGAGTGTTTACGCTGTTCAGCACCCGGACTTAACTGCCACTAGGGTTTAGGTGGCCGGATACAGTTAAAAACGTGATTCGGCAGAAAGCCTTCCAAAAAGGCAAATCAGAGTGTTTCCATACCACATAGTGGGCCGATTTTGACCGCCCGATCGGGCAGACTAATTGCAAGTAAGTCCGGCTGCTGAATAGCGTAGATATGAGGTTCGAGATATCGGTTTGAGGAATTGTTCGAGATGACCCTCCTGCTCGGCCGCCATCCCCATCGGCGCCAACGATTGCTCGTGCACCCTGGGCAGTATGGAAAGCTTCCATACCACGGCCACCGCTTGCTCCGCCGCCGGCATGGCAGTGCCCGTGCCACAGTGCATCACCGCCCAGATGCAGCAGTGCGGGGAGCAGGCCGCCGACATGCAGACCAAGTGCGAGGCAGCGGGTAGGGCCTCAGATGAATAGGCCGATTTCGGTACATCGCTTCCCGCGCCGAGCGCTGACGCCTTTTCCGCAACTCTGTATGGGTGTTCAACCGAGCGCCCAGTTTCCCGCGCACAGCGCTGAACGCTTTGCCCGCAGCTCTGTATGGGCATTTCGCCGGGGCGATATACCGAAATCGGCCTATTTCTCGCCAGGTTTGTCCTCTTGTCTTCTTGTCAATGATATCCTGTGAGTTGGCGAGCAAGCATTGTCCGGCCCCAGCTGCGGGCGCCGCGCCGGACGACCTGGTCGCCGGCGCCGCGTGCTGCACCGCCGCCCAGCCCGTGGTATGGGCCCAGTAAAACAAAAAACAAAATGTTTGTGTACAACCGTTCGTCGTGCCCAAAGGCGGTGCCCATGGTGACCATCAACCAGCCACTTCAGCCGTTTCGAGCGGACATACCCTAAATCATGTCAATGTTCGAGGCCGTATCGAAGAATACGGTACGAAACATTATGCGGGTGGCTTGCACTCAACACGTGATGGTTGCGGAACATGTGGAAGGCTGCCATTGATTGACTTTGATACTTCATAAAAACAAGGATTATCGATTCTCGTTGATAAATCGGACTTTGATCCACATCCTGCCGAAGGACGGTGTGAGCAGTTTCTGCTGGGCCCTAGCCTTTGGGCGCGGCCAACTGCTCGTGCTGGGCATGGGCTTACACTCGTCCACCTCTCGGCTCAACGTAAGCACTTTGTGTGGTCTAGGGGATCCATGTAGGGGGTGTCTAGGCGGTGTTTAGGGGTGTTAGGCGGCATTATTAGGGGGTGCTTAGGGTGTATTTTGTGTCAGAAATGGCACAGGTTGAGCTTAAAAGTGGACGAGTGAAAGCCCCTGGTGCTGGGTGCTGCCCGACGACGACGACAACACTGGCAAGCTGTTCTTCGGCGCGGTGGCCACGAGCTGCGCTGCGGCGGGCCTGCCGGTCGCCGTCCCGGCGTGCGTCCAGACCGTGCTTACACCGCCGGTCAAGAAGTACGAGCAAGCGGTGGACAGCACCATCGCGGTGACGGAGGGCGAGGCTGAGGCGGGGCCTACACTCGTCCACTTTTCAGCTCACTTGAAGCCCAGTCTGACACAAAAACCACCCTTAGACCCCCCGGGAACTCCCTAAACACCCCCTAAACACCCCCTAAACACCCCCTAAACACCCCCTAAACACCCCCTAAGGACCCCTTAAACACCCCCTAAACACCCCCAAAACTACCCTTCAGCGCACCCCCTATACCACGAAAAGCGCTCATGTTGAGCTGATAAGTGGACGGGTGTAAGTCCCTGGGCGGAGGCCATCCTGCTGGGGTGGGAGAAGGCGTGGCTGGACCTCATGCCGACCAAGGCCAAGAATTTTGTTCACATCGACGTGGCGTACATCGCCGGTCGGTCCGTCGAGGATGTCATCGAGGAGGCATCCAAGGGGGCGTTCGGGCTCGTGGCGGTGGGCAGGGGCTTACACTCGTCCACTTTCCAGCTCAACATGAGCCGTTTCAGACCGAAAATACACCCTAGACACCGCTTGACACCACTGACACCCCCGAACACCCCCTAAACACCCCCTGAACACCCCCTCGATGCACCCCCTGTCCCACTCAAAGCGCTTAATACGTTGAACCGAAAATTGCACGAGTGCAAGCCCCTGGTGGTGGGCTACGTGCTGGTCGGAGTGTACGTGGCGCTCTTCTTCGCGTTCAGCGGCTCCGGCCCCGGCGCGGACGGCGCGGCGCCCGGCGTGGCCACCGGCAGGGCGGTGCAGGTTGACATCATGAAACACAACTCGAACACGCCTGGAACTCATCTCTTTGACACTAAAATATGATGCAGTGCAATCAATTTTTGCTTTCAATTTCTGCTTGCGCCACCACACACCGGCATCGCGGCCACGGTGGTGATCATGCTCTCCACCTTCTCCGCGCTGGGCATCTCGGGCCTGCTGGTCGGCGCCGGTGTCAAGTTCACGGCGCTCACGCTGCAGGTGGTGCCCTTCCTCGCGCTGGGTAGGGCGGTGCAGCTTGGCCCTATAAATCCCACTTTGTAAGCGCCTGGATCCAAGGTCTTGAGACAAGGACATGAGAGACTGCTTTCAAGATTTGCTTCCAATTTCAAGTTGCGGCGCTTCAGGTGGGGCTGGGCATCAACGACTACTTCGTGCTGGCCACCTATGTCCGCGACGCCATCGCCTCCGCCGCGCCAGGCGCCTCCCCTGCCGACATCCTAACCGAGGCGCTGAAGCAGGGCGGCGGCAGCATCACCCTCAGCTCCGTCACCAACCTCGTGGCCTTCCTCCTCGTAGGGTTTAAACCCTAATCCCTAAACCCTAAACCCTAAACCCTTAACCCTAAACCCTAGACCCTAAACCCTGAATCCTAGAACCTAATCCTGGTGGCGTTCCTCCTGGTAGGGCGGAATGGGTTGACCCGACGAGATCCATGTTGAAAGCGCCTGGCACTGATCGCTTGAAACCAAACTGTATATAAACTGCTTTCAATTTGCTCCAATTTTGCTTTCGAATTCAACGTGCGGCGCTACATACTGGGCGCCATCACACCCATCCCAGCCATTCGCAACTTCTCCATCCAGGTGGCCATGACGGTGATCTGCAACTACATCGTGGCGCTCCTCGTGTACCCCTGCCTGCTCTACCTCGTAAGGCCTGCCAGATATGAATCGAAACGTCTTTTAATTTCAATCCACTCATTCCACAAGGGTTCAGCATGGGGTGGAGGCAGAATATTGCTCGCTACGTCACAGGACGACATTTATCTAATGAGCCGAGGGTTGACAATGTGTGTGATGACGTGGCGGGCCCTATTACCTGGACCTGAAGCGCCACGTGGCGGGCGGCGCGGACTGCCTGTGCCTCCCTGTCAAGCGCGATAAGAAGGAGGCATCCCCTCCATCCGACCCAATACAAGCGGCGCCGGAATCCCCGACCACGGCGGAGACGGCGGCGGCGGCGGCGGTGGCGGTGACGGTGGTGGCATGCCCCGGGTACTCCCCCAACCGCCCGGGTCCCTTCGGGCGCGCCATGGGCGTGGTGCTGCACAGCACCCCGCTCCGCCTGGTCGTGCTGGCCGTCGCCGCCGGTATCTTTGCCTTCTGCGCGGCGGGCATCCCCAACGTGAAGCTGGGCCTGGCAGGGGGGCATATTGAGAACAAGCTCTGAACCGGCGGTAGTGCGTATGAATATGTACCTTGAATGTGAGTCATGCACCAATATAAAGTTGAGTGCATGTCCGCAATGACCCTCCTGCCTGGCGCTCCAGGACGTGGTGCCGGACGACCAGTACCTGTACCCGTACGCCAAGCAGTCCACCGACCACTACGCGTCGCACGCCATCTACGTCATCACCGAGGGTGTTGACTTTGCCGATACCGCAGAGGAGGTGGGGCCTGCACACCAGTGTTGTCCCCTATTCGGCTGGCAACATGAATGTTTGCTCTACCCTCAGCGTGCCAGGCCAAAGACGAAGTGTGTGGCGATGTTTGCACGGGCATACTTAATGCAAACGGTATTTACCCTAAATCCTCAACCTTAAGCCCTAAGCCCTGAACACCAGACCGTAAACCCTAAACTCTAAACCCTGAAACCTAAGGGAACGAGTGGCACGGCCCTGGGGGCAGCAGCGCGAGCTGGAGTACCAGTTCGCGAACATGGTGTCCAGCGTGGACGTGGAGCAGGCCAGCACCAACTACCTGAGGTACTACACGGAGCACACCGAGGGCCTGCTCAAGAGCGGCGCCGTCTGCTCCTCCGAGGTAGGCAGCCTCGTATTTTATCTACCTCATGGTTTGAATTCACGCGACAGGGGCCAGGGCGAAGGCCTGGTGCCTCACTGTACACCCGGAAGCGTCTCACTGCCCATTTCGGGGTTTTGCGGGTAGTTACATTCATCATCCGCCGCATGGTACACAGTTGCCCAACGCGTCATCCGCCACAAAGTGCATTGGCCCTGCGCCGAGGTTTTGTTCTACAAGGACCTGTGGAAGACGGACATCGACGTGTGCCAACTCGCCGGCGCCGCCAACGGCAACGGGGCGGCCGAGAACGAGTACGAGGCACGGGCTTACACTCGTCCACTTTTCGGCTCAACGTAAGCGCTTTCGGGTGTGCATTTTGGGGGGTGCATTTGGGAGTGTTAAAGGGGTGATTCGCATATGGCAGGGGGTATCAGGGCGATTGAGGGTGTATTTTGTGTCAGAAACGGCTCAGGTTGAGCTCAAAAGTGGAGGGTTGTAAGCCCCTTGTACGAGGCATGCGCCAGCACTTGCCTGTCGCACGCGATACAGGGCCCGCCTGGCTCCGACCAGCGCTGCACCTTCACCGCGGTCAACTCCACGTACCACACGTGCACGTGCCCGTACCGCGCTATCCTAAAGGCAGGGGCTTACACTCGTTCCCATTGCCGCTCAACTTGTGCTTACTTTGCCCCTTTCTGCTCAACTTGAGCTCACTTTGGTCCCCATATAACCCAGATTAAACCGTGGATGTGGCCAGATGGTGCTCAAGTTGAACTCTAACGTGAGCGATGTGTTCCCGGACAAGGTCATCAAGTTGAGCGTTGAAGTGAGCGAGCAAAAGCCCCTGGCTGAAGGGCGACAACGCGGGCGCCAACTTCACGAGCGAGCTGCCCGCGTTCCTTGCCAGCGGCATCCGCGGCGCGGCGGCCGATGCGTTCATGACGACGACGCCCGACAAGACGACCATCACGTCAAGCCGCTCGCTCTACTACGTCAACGACGTGTTCGACATTAAGCAGAAGATGAAGCACATCGAGCAGGCGCGCGCCGTCATCGCCGACAGCCGGCTGGTCAAGGAGAACCCCGAGGCCAACGTGTTCGCCTTCGACTACAGGTTGTACGCGCTGAACGAGCAGTACCTGGACATCGAGGAGACCACCGTGTTCGCGCTGGGTAGGGCGTTGCTGGTTGAACCGATGGATCCCATGTAAAGCACCTAGAACTAAGCGTTTGAAACTGTAATATGCTGTGCCGCCTTCAGACTTTGCCTTCAAATTCAACTTGCGCCGCTACAGCTGGGCATGAGCCTCATCGCGGTGCTCGTCATCTCATCCGTCTTCATCCTGCACCCGGGTGGGGTCCGCCAGATTTTGCTCACCACGTCATAGGATGCCATTTCTAAACAAACGGAATTAAAGTGCCTGTCGATGACGTGGCATGCGTTCGTATGCGGCTGTCCTATAGCAGGGCGTCGTTCCAATCTATTGATGAGGGTGTAGAATGCCTTTCGATGACGCGGCATGCGTGTGTATGCGAGTGTCCCTTCATCCGGCGACGTGCGTCATTGTCACGGTGCTGATCGCACTGGTGGAGGTGCAGCTGTACGGGCTGTTGGCCTGGACCGGCCTCAAGCTCAACGCCGCGGTATGGCCTGGCAGTTCATTTTGTCGTTTTCGATGTAATGGCGTCATGATGTCAAATTTATTGTCTGCCATTGCCTGCCATGTTATCAACACATGTTTGCACCGTCGTGTCTTGAGTACCATGTTGTCCTTAACCTGGCGAGCACTATGTGCCCGGCCCTGCGCAGCGGTGACAGTGAATCTGATCATGAGTATGGGCATCGCCGTGGAGTTCCTGAGCCACATCGCGCGCGCGTTCATGATGAACCAGGGCACGCGCTCCGAGCGGGCAGGGACATGTGCATCTGTTCTCTATGCGTACTATGACTTGTCCAGCATCATGTGTATCAGTAGTCTTTGGATGAACTGACGAGGCGAGCTCGACGGAGTTGGCCCTGGTGAGGGGCCTCCGTCGCGGTGCGGACGCTGGGTAGGGCGGTGCAGGTTGACACAATGAAACCCAAGCTGAAACCGCCTGAAACTAAGCACTTGAAACTAAATGATATATACTGCTTTTAACTTCTGCTTTCAAATTGAACTTGCGCCGCTACAGCTGGGGGCGGCCACCATCAACGGCGCGGTGACCACATTCCTCGGCATCATGCCCATCGCCTTCTCCTACTACAAGTACTTCGTGGTGTATTTCTTCACCCAGTACGTCATCATCCTCGCCGTCTGCCTCTTCCAGGTAGGGCTGGTTGTGAGAACAAGCACTCGACTGACGATGAGTTTCCTCCTCATCCTATGCGCGTATGTATGAGCATGCACACTTTGAATGCCTGCGCTGATATGATTCCAAGTGCTTGGCATCAGAGTGACAAGATATACAATATGGATATGGAGGATGACCATATCGATACTGTCGTCTCCCATATCATAGAACTATATCCCATATCGATATCCAAGATGACTATATTGCTATGGTAGATGATAATATCGATATTCCGTATCCCAAATTGATAACTCATGTCCACGAAATTCCCAGCGATAGCTCAATGATATCCGATCTCCCATATTGAGCTTCCATATCGATATCCCATATCGATATCGGATCACATCTTGTCACTCCGTCCACGACCCTCCTGGCAGGGCGTCATTGTGCTGCCCATCGTGTTGTCACTCATCGGGCCCGACGCATTCACGCCGGTGAACGAGTCCGAGGCACGGGACATCACCGAGGCAGGGGGGTGATCCAGAACCACCACTAGTGCCTATTCTGTGGGTAAGTAACTTCTAGTAAGCTGGAGTTTCGAAATCTGGCAAAAGTCAAATGACATTTGCTTCCAAGTAATCAAACGCCTACTTCCTACAGGTAGTACGAGATACTACAGGTAGTACGCTTCACAGACTGAGCACTAAACCGATGTTGCATCTTCACCTCCTCTTTCTTGAGCTCCGATGTCGGTTAGAGTATCCGTAGAGCAACGTGTGCAAGTCCTTCTGTGAAACGCCACGCCAAAGCTGTTGGGTACAACGGCGGTCATTACCGTGATCAAGTGTTTTTTGTAAGTTTGGCTTTCGATTTCAACTTGCGGTGCTACACATAGGTGGCGCCGCGGAGGGCGGTGCCGCGGACCCGCAGCCAGGTAGGGTGGTACTCGAAATCAGTTGAACCTCGTGCGGATATCGCCTGGTCTCGACGGTTGCGGCGCTTAAAACTAGAAAACGATATACAATTTCACACAATTAGGAGTGCTTGTTATGCATGACCTTGCAGCGAGACGCGGGAGATCGAGATGGAACAGGCGGGGGCGATGTAGTACCTCGCCGACCACGCTATGGCGGGTTTCGTTTACGTCCACCAGATGAAGCATATCGCTGATCACGGATGTTGTACAGCGCCTGGCATGATGACCGTCATCGGGCCCGCCGCGGTCAAGCCGCCTACATAGATCTCTGTTTGCAAAAATTAGGCATCCCCCATGGCTGAAATATGTCACGTGTAGCATATCGATTGTAAACAGTGGAAAATGGAGCCGAGGGAATGATTCTACGGAATGTGCTGCGCCACGCACACGCCCATAATCGACCGGTTCGGACTTCGTCTATGATTCCATGTAGCCCCATTAGAAATATGGATCAAAACGGCTAAGTTGTATCTTTCAACAGAATCGGATAGGGTCGCTTGTCAAACCACGCCATTTGGCGCGTTCGTTACGGCACCCTTCGTAGTGTTTGCACAGCTCAAGTACTGTGCTCATATATCTAAAGTTATGATCCACCATCCCCCCGCTGCTCAGCTCCAGGGTGACTCGCCCGCGTTGTTCATATCCACCACCGTAGGTCAGGGACCCCAGTTGCAATAATGTCTGGCTCACAATAAAGGCCCCAGCTCATGACAAGAGAATCGGAGTGTGGGTGTGGGCAAATGGGACAAACGGCCCTGGGTATATTTTTGGGTCATTTACTTCTGTTTTATTAAAATAATATGCGTTTTCAATGTCCATGCAATTTAGTATTGAGGGCTCTTGAGGATTCATGTAGACGAAATGAGAATGGGTGCTCCCCCCTACCACTTGCTCGATGGCCGCCCGCGCCTTGTTGTAGCGCCACAAGATAGGATTGAAAGCTAATATTTTAGTGCTTCATCATACGTCAGGTTCCAACGCTGAAAGCAGGCGCGGTCAAGCCGGGATCAACTAACCGGCCGACCAAGAATGAGCAATCAAGTTTTGCCCACACAGATCTACGTGATTTGCCCATAAGGAAATCTGGTTGGTATGTCCGGAATCCGGAAATTTGTCGATTCGTGGGACTGCCAGGGGTGAACATGCACCGCCTTACCTTGGCCCGCTGCCACTCGTTCATGCCGGCCACGTTGTAGCGGCGCATGTTGAATTTGACAGCATCGTTTGAAAGCGGATTACAACATCTTCGTTTCAAGCGCTTAGTTCCAGGTGCTTTCAACATAGGTATGATAGGGTCAACCTGCACCGCCCTACCACAGCGTCGGCCAGAGAGGACTCGAGCTGCATCGCGGCCGCGGCGTGGCGGCGCAAGCTGAATTCGAAAGCAAAGTTTGAAGGCGGTTCTGCATATTATGGTTTCAAACGCTTAATTCAAGGCGCTTTCAACGAGGGTTTAATAGGGTCAACCTGCACCGCCCTACCACGGCGGCGGCCAGGTTATCTAGATGCATATCGCTGTTCTCATGCTCGGCGAGGTATCACTGTGTAGCGGCGCATGAAATCAAAATTATAACTTGAAAGTAATTCCAACTGGAAAGGATACCGTCCATCTCACCGATTACATTTTAGTTCGACAAAGTCCGCCAAACCACTTGAACATTGAGTCCGACTTAGTGCTACTGAGTCCGACTCAGTGCCCGCTCGACCAATCAGAACGCTCATTTTGGACGACTTAGTACTACTTGTTGCTAAGTGTCTAAGTGGATTCACACACTGTGTCATAACATGCGCTGTGAGTTGGCAGCTGGCTGTTTCAACACATATTCCAGTAGCAACCACCCACCTCGGGTTGTAGCTGTCGAGGTTGATCTCGCAGAGGGCACAATATGGTTTTGGGGGGTCGAAGTGGCCATGCTCATATTCCGCGGAGAGCGGGGGCGGGGCAGGCGCCATGAGTATGTGCAGATATGGCGACACGGCAGCGGAGCCCGCAAGCGGCGGGAAGCTCTCAAGCGAGAGTCCCTCAAGCGGTGGCGGCGGCGGGGGCGGGGGCGGTGTTGGCGGTTCGGCCAGTGGCGGCGGCGACGCGAGCGGTGGCAGCGGCTGCAGCGGCGGCGGTGGGGCCAGCGGCTGTGCCGGGACAGAGGGCGGGACCAAGGCCGTGGGCGTGGGTGCCAGTGACTTCGGCGCGTATGGCGTCGCACGCATGGGCTGCTGCCGCGGTCGGTCCGCCGCAGCTGCCGCCACCGACGCCGCCACCGACTAGAGCCATGAACACAAAGCTCGCCGCGCATGCTCAAAGGACGAAGTTGTGATACATGAAACAATATAATTACATGCCGTGGATTCCAGCGTAAGCAGGCGGCATTTGGACACCGTCACAGCCAGGCACGACATCCTGGCAGCCATGGTACGCTGGCCGCGTCAGAGAGAGACGCATCCGCGTGTGTATGGAGGTACCAGGTTCTCGCCCTCCCCCCCGTAATGCCAGCCGCGTCCTATTTTGCAGTGTGACTCAATACAGCGAGGATAACGTGCGGTGATGTGCGGTGATGTATGCCGCCACCCGCATACCTCCGCTGCCACCTGCATCCCCGCCAGCTGCCACTCCAGCTGACTCTTCTCTGCTTCCGCGCTCTCTTCTTTCTACAGGGTCTGATAGACTAGACTTGATTAGACTTGACTAGACGTCACACAGTGTAAATGATATCAACCATCTAGGGGTCACAACGTTTATGATTTCCCAGGAGTTTGTCTGTATCTGGGTGTTTTCGCAAGGGTCGGATAGATGCCGCTCGCCTGCCCACGTTACAGGGTGTCAGTTTACTCCACAAATTACGAGCAAGGGTTTACAATATTATGCACGTCGTGGGAGGCATCATGCCCTACCTCTCTGAAGTGCCTCAGACAACCGGGAGATCGGGTGCTGGTGCATCTCTGCGGCGGCCGGCGGGCAGGGCAGGGCAGGACCGTGCACGGGTTTCTGTGGTGGCTAAACTTATGCATCTATGATTTCTTCCGTAAACATCTACATAGGATGAGTCATTCTGTTATTAACGAAGTGGGATAATTGAGCACATTGGATTTGTTCAGTGGGGTATCGGAGCGTTTTGTCGGTGTTTATGAGTGTGATTTAGGTGGTTTTGGATACCCAGTCGTGGCGTTGAGCTCGAACGTTTCAGGAGTGATGCCAATGATATCCACCGCAATCACCACATGAGCGGTGCAGTTTGGGCACAGAAGAGATGTCCCAGGTCCTACCTCAAGTTCATCTCTGACATGATCCGTGCCGGCCACGGAGGTGGAGGCAGAGGCGCCGGCGAAAGAAATGGCGTTGACTCCACGTGCGGCAACGGTGGCGGCGGCTACGGCTGCTGACAGCGGCAGCTCCGCAGCGGCAGCTGACGCAATGACCACATTGCCTCGGCTGGACACCACTATCATGCTGCCGCTAATCAGGGGCTTACACTCGTCCACTTTTCAGCACAACTTAAGCCGTTTTGGTTACACCTCTGCTTGTCCCCCTGTCTAATAGACTAGGGGAACATCATGCACCCAACGTATCCCTCAAACTGAGCTTAACTTGAACCGAATAATGGACGAGTGTAAGCCCTTGCCGCCAATGCCGCCGTCAGTCGGCACAGCAGTCGTGACCGGCGGAGGCGGTTCAAACACGGGCCTTCCCTTCCACCCGTTCCCGCCGTTACCGCTGTTTCCACTGACCCCGCCAAGCGTCACGGGCGCGGCGGCAGTGGCAGGCGGCGCTGCAGGTGGCACGGCATGCGGCGCTGGCTGCCGCACTGCAGGCGGCCTTAGAGGCGGAGGCGGTGGCCTATACACGGTAGGAATAGGATGGTGAGGAGGAGGTGGTGAACGAGGAGGCCGAGGAGGAGGAAGTGGAGCGGACGGATACGGAGGAGGGGGTTGCGCGGCGGTGCGGCGGCATTCGAGTTGGGCTCGAAAAGCCAAGTCAGTCGCCGGATCTCGGTTGAGCGCGGAGGCCGTGGCTGTCATGCCGTTCAGAGCAACCGAGAACGAAGCACGCGAAGGAGGCCCACAGTTTAGGGACGATCACAAAACTTCCTCCCCTCTTCGTCCACAACTGTGTAGGTCAAACCTCGCGTTTCTTCATTCGAACATCTTCCAAGTAACACAGCCTCATCATCGCTGATGGATTTGCGGGCCGTGAAGAGTGCGAACAATGTCCCATAGAGCATAGCTGTCGGCGTGCAGTAACCTCACGACGCCTCTGTGGTAAATTTGATGTAGCATATGTTCTCTCTGGGGTCGTTTAATTAATATAAGACTGCTCCCACCTCCAGTCGGAAACCCAGCGGAGTGTGTGACCACCGAGCGTGTCCGATGCCGGTTGTTTGCCTCCGGGCAGGGGCATACACTCGTTCTCATTTCAGCTCTACTTGAGCCCCTCTATCCACCTTATAACTCAAAGTATCTCATGCATGTGTCCTGGAGTGGCTCAAGTTGTGCTTCAACGTGAACGAGTGTAAGCCCCTGCCTCCGGATGAATCGATGTCCGGGCAGTGGCGGCGGCGACGTCGGTGGCGAAGCAGCGGCGGTGGTGGCGGCGGAGGTGGAAGCAGCGGCGGTTGCCTCGACAGCGGTGGCCGCGGCGCCGGCAGCAGCGGGGGCTGCAGCAGCGACGGTAGCAGCGGCGGTAGCAGCGGCTGCGGCGGCGGGTGCAGCGGCATGAGCGGTGGCGGTGTTGGTGACGGTGGCGGTGGCGGTGGCGGTGGCGACAGTGACAGCGGCGGCGGCAGGGGCGGTGGCGGTGGAGGTAGCAGAGGCGGTAGTGGTAGCGGTGGCGGTGGTAGCGGTAGTGGCAGCAGTGGTGGTAGTGGTAGCGGTGGCGGTGGCGGCAGCTTCAGCGGCTGCAGCCGTTGAGTCGACACCACGGTGCCTCACTGAAGCCGCCGCGGCTTGAATAACCCCTGGATGAAGTGAGCCCGCGGCGCCCTTCCACCAAGATCTTCCGTTAGCAGCGACAGAGTCGGCGTCGGCGTCGACGGCGCCCAACCCAGCGGCGGCGGCGTCGGTGGCTCCCGGTGCAAGTGGACCGTGATAAAGGGGCTTACACTGTCCACCTGTCAGCTCAAAGTAAACACTCTTCGTGAGACAAAAGGTATTGAGAGAGTGTTTAGGGAGTGTTTAAGGCGAGGTCGGAGGGGGTGTTCAGGCGTTAAGAGGATATGTTGAGTGTCAGAAACGGCTCAGGTTGAGCTGAGCAGTGGACGAATGTAAGGCCCTGCCGTGATATATGTGATGCCCCGAACCGTAGGGGGCGGCCGGGGCGGCAACGGCGCCCGACTGCACGGCGGCGGCGTGCGCGGCGGCGTGCGCTTGCAGCGCATGCCGGTACCCCATTTCCTTTTGATGCTGCTGATGCTGGTGGTGGTATCCCATGTGCCGCCAATCCATTGTGTAGGCGCTACTTCAAGTTCGTAGCAAACATTGTCAGCAGTGCTCAAGTGCATGACATTATAGCTTCAAGCGCAGAAACCATAGGCGCTTTACACACAAGTTTTGTGGCTGTCAACCTGCGCTGGCCTACCATTGGTTGATGCTGAAGAGACTCTGGGTGGTGAGGTGGCCGCACTAAGTACGTCGCCGAGGTGTGCGAGCTACGGTGCAGCTCATGAGCGGCGATGGCGGCGGGGTGGTATGATGCGGCGGCGGGGGGGATACCCCGGAGTTGGAGGGATGCGGCGGCCGCCCTGTTTGCGGCGCTGGCGGCGGATGGATGCGGCGGACGGCGGCGGCAGAATTCGCTGCGTTGCATGGGGTGCGGGTGGTTTGCCACGGGGCCGCGAATGTTGGATGCGGCAGCGGCGGCGGCGGTGGCGGCGGCGGCTGCGGCGGCGGTTGAGCAGGGTTCGTATGCTGCGGCAGCCGCCGTGAGGTGTGGCACCCGCATCGCGGTTGCGTCCGCGGGACCCTCACGCCAGAGGCATACGCTCGTCAACTATTCTGTATTGATCGTAGCACGCTTGTGTGGGTGCGTGTAGTTTCAGTGACAACAGAGGCTCAGTGGCGCTGATAGGTGGACGAGTGCAAGCCCCTGCCTCTTCCCAGGCAGGCACGGTGTCGGGCAACCCGATGTATGCGGCGATGGCGGCGGCGGAGGCGGCGGCTCCCATTGATTCCTGCGGCTCATAGTGGTCGTATCTCATTGGCTGTTGTTGCTCATAGTGGAATCCCATCGGTTGCCGCTGCTCATAGTAGTCGTATCCCATTGGCTGCTGTAGATGTCGCTCCTCGCACCAGACGGGCTCCGGCTCCACATCCCCGTAGTCGTATCCCATTGGCGGCTGCTGCTCTTGCTCCTCGTTGTAGGAGCGCAAGTTGAATTCGAAAACAGACGTCGAAAACAGTGTATCACACTTTTGTTTCAAGCGCTTAATATCCGACGGCGTCAACACGGGTTACACAGGGACAACGTGCACCATCCTACCTCGTACCAGTACCACGGTGGCGCTGGTCCTGGTATCATCTCCTGGTACTCGATTGGTTGGCCGCCGCTTGGGGCGTCGGTCGTTGAAGCATACCCGAACTTAGGACCCGGCCGATCGTGCTCGCCACGTCAACCAACACGCAAACGGCACTCGTGCATTGGGTCAAACGGCGTCATTCGACAAAGCGAGCAGCGTCTACCAGGTGTCAGCCCCTGCCCATAAACTTGCTCCGGAGGGGGCACCGACGTATTGGGTCGCGTGCAGCTTGTGGTTGTCAGACATATACACTTTAAAGCAGATCGCCACGTATGAGTTTCAATCGCAAAGTAAAGAAGCTGCAATCATCACGGGGTTCAACTTGCACCACCCTACATGGTGCACGTTGAAGGCGCGTTGGAGGTGTGAAAGTTGCTGGTGAGTGTAGTGCCAGCTGTGCGTTGGCGGGGGAGCAGGCAGGTGCTGGTTCTCACCCCCACCTGTAGCGGAGCAAATTGAGATTGAAAGCAAAGTTTGAAAGCAGATCACCACTTTCTAGCTTCAAGCGCTTAGATCCAGGCGCTTTCAACATGGATGTCATAGGGTCAACCTGCACCGCCCTACCCAGTGCCCGCGAGAAACGGGCTCGCGAG
>Ga0307489_10001047_pt1 | contig 17842 bp, 24 predicted proteins | sample SB12metaG_FD_202247 | JGI IMG/M metagenome (GOLD analysis project Ga0307489, IMG submission 202247) | Sea-ice brine microbial communities from Beaufort Sea near Barrow, Alaska, United States - SB 1.2 | ecosystem: Environmental > Aquatic > Marine > Coastal | place: USA: Alaska | collected...
ATGTTTAAGCCTCGTGTCACGAGTTGCGTGTCATCCCATGACATGGCGAGTGAAACCTGGCAGGCCCGACCAACGATGTTGAAGCCACGGGTTTAGGGTTCAGAGAGTAGGGTTTAGGGTATAGGGTATAGGGTTTAGGGTGTAGGGTTTAGGGTTTACCGTTTAGGGTGAAACGTTAAGAGTTCAGGCCCAACCGGCGATGGTGAAGCGACGGCCGTCGCCGTCCGCCCGACCGGCGAGTGGGTCGAACTCGGGGTGGTACTGCCCAGGCCCCGGGCCCGGGCCCAGTCGGCCCACCGACATGTCCGCCGTCCGGACCCCCGGGGTTCAGGGCCTGCCTACTCCATCCCTGTTCAGCTCAACCTACTGCATCACTCTACGCAGTTCTGGTCAGGGGAGCAAATGGGGATTTGGATTTGCCTGAGTTAATAGACGGTCGCTCACATAGATTACAGTGTAGATCAGCCTCCCGTACATGGGAGGCAAAAAAATGTATGGGCGAGGGTCTATTAACTCAACGATCGTGACCATACCGCGCCACGCGCCATCCCCATACCCCCCCCCACCAGAACTGCGTAGCTGGTATCACCAGGCGCAAGCAGTGCGGGGACGAGTGAAGACCCTACCATCGAATACCCCCGCCCCTCCGCCGCCGCCGCGTCGGATATTCCGATGTCGTACGCGCCCGGGCCCGGCGCCGCGGCGCTGTCTGCTGGATTGCCCGCCGCGCCGCCGCCGCCGCCCGCCGTCCGGTGCCCGAACGTGAACGAGGGTCCGCCGCCTCCGCCGCCTCCGGCGCTATCCGACGGCTGGTACTCGCCCGGCCCGGGTGCAGGGACTTACACTCGTCCACTTTTCAGCTCAACCTAAGCCGTTTTGGTCACACCTCCCCCTGTCCCCCGTGTCCTCGCCCTGTCTCATTAACTGGGGGGAAGGCATGCACCCAACATATCCCACAAAATGCGCTTACGTTGAACCGAAATCTGGACGAGTGTAAGCCCCTACCCGGGTGCATCCAACCCGTCGGCGTCCGGCGCGGCAGCTGACGGCCAGCGGCCGGCCATCGTGTACCGGCGCAAGTTGAAATTGTAAGCAAAGTTTTGAAGCTGCTCGTCATATTTTAGTGTCAAGCGCTTAGTTCTAGGCGCTTTCAATCTTGGGTTTGATAGGGTCAACCTGTACCGCCTTGCCATGGTGTACGCCGGCGCCGTGGCTTGGAGGCGAGCCACGTAATCCGCGGGGCCGGGCGTGTCCGCACCGCCGCCGCCGCCGGGTGGGTCCTTGGTTTAGCGGCGCAAGTTGAATTTGAAAGCAAAATTTGAAAGCACTTCATCACATTTCAGTTTCAAGCGCTAAAACCAGGCGCGCTTTCAACCCGGATTTTGAAAGTGTCAACCTGTGTGGCCATACCCTGGACCACGCCTCGCGGCCCCGGATGGAGTAACCCTGCTCGTAGAGCCAGACGGACTCAAGGTTTCAGGGTTCAGGGTTTAGGGTTTATAATTTTAGGGTTTAGAGTTAAAAGGTGTATTGCCCGCCACGTCATGTCATAGGATGCCGGTAAACTCATGCAACGAGGGTTCGAATGCGTTTGATGATGTGACAAACAACATCTGGCTGAAATGCTGTACGCCACCAGCGGCATAACTCGGCGCGCAACTCGAAGTATGGGTCGTAAGCGTGTGCACGAGTGGGTGGGGGACTCAACTTGGCGGGTCTAGTATTTAGGGTTTAGAATGTTAGGGTTTAGGGTTTAGGGTGTATTGCCCGCCACGTCATGTCGTAGGACGCCATTAAACTCATGAAACGAGGGTTCGGATGCGTACGATGATGTGAGGGGCAATGTTTGTCCGGCCCAACCCGCTCAGGACCACCGACGCCGTCCGGCCGACCACCCATCTCGCCCCCGAAAGGCATGGGCGCGCCGTACTCGCCCGGTCCCGGTGTGGCGGCGGCGGCGATGCGGTCGGCCGGCGGGTCGGTCCACCGACCGCCCATCGTGAACGCCGTTCCCGTGGATGACCCAGCGTGGGTATCGTACTGCCCGGGTCCAGGCTCCGCCGCCGTCGCAGAGGGTCATTGACAACAAGCATTCGAATTGAGATCGAGCATGACTTAGTGACTTAGAATGCCCATACTTACAGACGACGCGCGGACTCGGTTGTCCGGAACACACATCGGTCGAGTGCTTGTTATCATAAGCCCCCCTACCGCTGCTGCCGCCGGGCCCGCCGCGCCGCCGCCACGACCCGTGAAGGTAAACGTCGGGCCATCGCGCCGCCCCACGTGTACGTCGTACTCGCCCGGCCCTGGGTGAAGCGGCGCAAGTTGAAATTGAAAGCGACGTTTGAAAGCAGTGTCTCATGTTCTAGTTTCGAGCGCTTAGATCCAGGCGCTTGCAACGTGGAGTTGATAGGGTCAACCTGCACCGCCTTACCTGGGAGGTCATCCGCGTCGGCCACCGCCGCGCCGCCGTGGCGCAGCCGTGCGCCCAGCGTGAACGCCGGGCCGCCGCGGGCCATGCCCAGGTCCTCCCCAAGGTAGTCGCCCTGATAGTCGCCGCCGTCATTGGCTTCGGCGCTGTCGGCCGCCGCCGCCTTTTCGGGGCGGCGGAACCCAAACGTGAACCCGCCCCCGCCGCCGCCGCCGCCGCCGGTGTTGCTCCCCTTCACGTTGTAGCGGCGCAAGTTCAATTTGAAAGCGAAAGATGAAGGCGGTTCATCAAAATTTCGTGTCAAAGAGATTAGTTCCAGGCGCTTTCAACGTGGGTTTGAAAAGGTCAGCCTGCACCGACCTACCACGTCGGATGTGTCGGCGCTATAGTCGCCCGGTCCCGGGAGCGCGTCGCCCGCCTTCCGCCCGCCGAGCGCCGAGCGCGGACCCGTGCCGAAGGAGAACGCCGCCCCCGTGCTCGCACCCTCAATGTAGCGGCGCAAGTTGAAATTGACTGCAAAACTTGAAAGCAATTTAACATATTTCGGTTTCAAGCCCTTAGTTCCAGGCGCTTTCAACGTGGGTTTGATAGGGTCAACCTGCTCCGTCTTGCCTTGCTGATATCGTCGTAGTACGTTCCAGGTCCCGGCGCGTCGCCTCCGGGCAGGGGCTTACACTCGCCCACTTTTCAGCTCAACGTAAGCCAATACTGAAACAAGAACACACGCAGGACACCCCCCAATACCCCCCAACACCCCCTAAACAACCCCTAGACGCGTTCCCTATCCCACAGAAAGCGCTTACGTTGAGCTGAAAAGTGAACGAGTGAAAGCCCCTGCCTCCGGGCCCTGCGGTGTCCCACGCCTTGCCCACGCGCCCCCCTCCGAATGAAAACCCGCGAGTGGTGCGCCCGCCCGCGCCGTCCCCGGCGCCGTCCTCAGCATCATCCGCCCAGTACGCCCCCGGCCCCGGCGCGTCGTCCCCCCGACCGCGCGACCTGGGGCCCCGACCGGCGGCGGCGGCGGCGGCTCCGCCATCTTTCCCGAAGGTGAACGACGGCCCGTCCTTGCCCATGCGGCCCCACGCGCCGCTCTCGTAGTACTCCCCGGGTGTAGTGGCGCACGTTGCAATTGACATCAACGTTTGAAAGCTGTTCATCACATTTTAGTTTCAAGCGTTGAAACCAGGCGCGCTTTTAACTCGGGTTTTGATACTGACAACCTGCACCACTCCACCCGGGCCCGGGCTCGTCAGACCGCTCCGTGCCGCTGCCGTTGTACCCGCCCCCGCCCCCGCCCCCGCCCCCGCCACCCCCGCCCCCGCCGCCATTGGGTAACGGCTTGCGCCACTCGTACCCCTTGGTGTAGGGGCGCAACTGGAAACTGAAAGCAAAAATTAAACGCAGTTTTATCACGATTTTGCTTCAAGCGCAGAACCGGGTGCTTTCAAGTTCGACACGGCTATAGACTTGCAGCATCCCACCTTGGCGGCAGCAGCGGCGGCGGCGTCGGCGTCATAGTACGCTGCGGGCCCGGGGGAGTCTCCGCCGTGCCGCACCGCCATGGTGTAGTGGCGCAAGTTGAAATCAAAAGCAAAGTTTGAAAGCGGTTCATCATGTTATAGCTTCAAGCGCTGAAATCATACGCGCTTTCAACACAGGTTTTGATACTGCCAGCCTGCACCGCCCTACCATGGCGCCCGTCAGTTTTGTCTTGACACCAAAGCTGAACGCCGGCCCGCTCTGCCTGCGCGGCGGGGGCTGGTACGACCCGTTGGCGTCCTCGCTGGCTTTGATGACCGCGCCGGCGGCGGCGGCGTCCAAGTCATCCAGGTCCAGCACCGAAGTGTAGCGGCGCAAGCTGAATTTGAAAGCAAAGTTTCAAAGCAGTTTCTCATGTGCTAGTTTCAGGAGCACATATCCAGGCGATTTCAAAGTGGGTTTGAAAGGGTCGACCTGCACCGCCCTACCGAGTCCAGGCCCGTGTGGTAGTGCTCGGAGCGCATGAGGTCGGAGGGTGGCGCGGACCAGTAGTCCACAGTGTAGTGGCGCAAGTTGAAATTGAAAGCAAATTTTGAAAGCGTTACATCACATTGTCGCGTCACGCGGCGAAACCAGACGCTTTCAACATGGCTTTCATCACGTTTCAACCTGCACCTCCCTACCACAGTGTCGTACTGCACCTCCCGCGGCGGCGGCGCCGGCGCCGGGCCCATGGTCCGCGCCTGGTTGTGCGGCGCGGGGGGCTTGGGAGGGCGCCCCCCGAACGCCACGGGCGCGCGCTCACTGCCGCCGCCGCTGCCGCCGCCGCCGAGTATGGTCAGACGACCATTATTTTGTTTCTGGTCAGGTGATATGACCATACTGACGTAACTGATGCGGCGAGTATGGTCAAACGACCATATTAGTGGTGCCGGGATAGGTGAGATGACCATACTGCCGCCGCCGCTGTCGCCGCCGCTGCCGCCGCCACCGCCGCCGCCGCCGCCGCCAGCCTCTGCAGTCCCCATCGGCGCTCCAGCTCTCGCCCGGTGCGGCTGCTGCAACTCCGGCTGCCGCTGCCGCTCCGGGGTCAACAGGCCGATACCCATACGCTGCGGCGGCAACGGGCGCTGCTGCAGCGGGCGCTCTGCGGGGAGGTCGGGCACGCTGGTCTTCATGAGCCACGACTCCACCTTGCCGGCCGACCGCACCTGCGCGGCCGCCGTGCCCGCCGCCGCTCAGGGCCCGCCCATCTTTATTATTATGATTTATGACAAAGCGAGGGAGGTCACCGCAAACACGGCTTGGTAGGCCCTCAGGACGATGTCGTCACTTTATGGTAATCCGTCATCGTAACCACACCTTTCACGTGCGCCTTCCTCGGCCGTGTAACTATTCCCATACAAGCCATGGTAGCTCAACTGGCGGCGCAACTTCCAAGTATCACGTGGGAATGAATTGAGTAATTCTGGGACAATTTTCAACAGCCAGGCCAGCTGCGACGGCTTGATGATGTAGACTGACAAGGGAACGGGTGGCCAGGCCCTGCCGTCGCCGCCGGTAGACGCGCGGTGGCCTGGGTGCCTCCAGACGTCTTTGCCTGTTTTTGAGGAAGCTGTTGCTGCTGTCGCGGAGGGGCGGGGATGTAGGGCGGGGGTGTGTGCGTCGGCGCGCGGAAGCTGGAGGGAGGGGTGGCGAGGGGCGAGGTGGCGACCGTGCGCTGCAGTGGCGGCACCGCAGGGTACGACGAGGGCGGGGTCACGCCGTACCCGCCCACGGGCAGGGGCTTACAATCGTTCACGTTAGAGCTCAACTTGAGCAACTCCAGGACACATTCATGAATTAATTTGGGTTGTACGGTGGACACAGGAGCTCACGTTGAGCTGAAATGGGAACGAGTGTAAGCCCCTGCCCACGGGTCTCCTGGTGCCCGACGTTCTGGCTCCTCCCGCTGCCGCTGCTGCTGCTGCTGCTGCTACCGCTCGCTGCTGCTGCTGCTGCTGCTGCTGCGGCGGCTGCGGCGACGGCGGAGGCGCGGCACGCAGCCACCCCTGGGGCTGGCTGTTGAGGAGCAGCGGCTTGCCGAACTCGAACGGCGCGCCGAACGTGCGGCGGGGCGGACCCGCAACGGGCTGCTGCGGCCTCGGCATTGTTTCAATGTCACGACTTGCGACGAGAACAATGCTTCTAGAGGCTGCAAATGCAGCTCTTAGCCGAACGCCGCCGCCGCCCTCACTCAAGCCCCGACGTTACAGGAATGAACGGAGCGACGGGACCGGGGATGAGGCACACCGGATACTCCTCACGGCGACTCCGACCGCGAACGCGCTCACGGGCTCCGAGTAGCCGTTGGGGAGTTAGTTCCGAGGAATGCTGGGAAAACGAGGATGCGAAGGTGCGCGCGTTGCGGCGAAAGCGCTGGAGACTGCGGGAACCTCGACGCTGGAGGGGCACTGGGTCGAGTAGCGGTGCTTGCAGGCTACGCCCGCGACGGCGCAGACAAGGCGTGCGCCATAGGCGACGTGAGAATGTGTGTGGGCCGCGTGGGTGGAAGGTGCTTGGAGTGGGCACTCATTGCGTCGCCCGTGGCCGGTCAACTCGCGTGTCCGCCGTCCTATGGCCATATGACCAATCATGGGTTGTGTATTCGGTCATAAGACCAAACAGCGGTGCTGCCTCCTGACCAATCAGAGGCCGAGATCTCAAGAGATCCGGTGTTCAGTCTTGTCTGCTGACGTGTGCGAGGAGAATCGTGCCGAAGAGGACGCCGTCCGCGTGGCGCACCACACTGTACACGCGGCAGCCCGTCAGGCAGACATCCCCGCGCGGACATCCCTCCCGTGTAGCTCCCCGTGACCCGCCCGCCTTGCCCCGACGACCGCCGAAGCGTTAACACACAACAAGATGTCCTTCGCAGTCTCCGCCGCCGCCGGGGTTAGCTCTAGGGCATCGGTGGTCGCGCCCCGCGCGCGCCACACCGCCGCCGCCGCCCGCGCCGCCGCCGCCGCCCCTCAGGTGCGTCGACGCTCACGCTCCCGCTCCCCACTCATACTCCGCCGCGCGAAACCGTCTACCCCCTGCGCTTCGCGCGTTCGCGGTCTCGTCACGCCTCGCAATCAAAGTGCCGTTCGCAAATCCCCGAGAGACAAGACACATCCGATGCCCGAATCCATGGATAGAATGCTGAGCGCCCACACGTTCCCCTTCTTAGTTAAACGCTGTCGCCACCAGCGCCCACCTGCGTATCGCGCGTTTGGTTGCGCGCGTTTGCCCCGCCTCACACAATCCCGACGCCGTTTCCTAGATGTATCGAAAAGTCATGCTCACGATCCGCCCACAAGTGGATAAAGTCCTGACGCCCTCCGAACCGACTCTCTCCTTTCCCACCAGCCCGCCCCCCGCGGCGTGGGCGGTGCCGCGCTGCGCCGCACAGCCGCGCACGCCGCGGCGCTCAGCATCGGTCTGTCTTCCGCGAACCGGCGCGGCGCCTCGCTGATGGCGGCGGCCATGTCCGGCGCGGCACCGGCAGGGGGGTTTTCAGGTGGAGACGCGGAGGAGGAGGGGTCGGAGGCGGCGGCGGACCCGTATAAGGTGCTGGGCATCGAGGCGGGCGCCGACGGCGAGGCAGCACGGATGGCGATGAACCGCAAGAAGCTGCTGTACAAAGGTCAAGCGGATGCCGCCAAGCTGGTGGGGCCGCCACCCGTCCCCTCCTGTCCATCGGAGCTCAGCTCCATCTTTGGTGGATAAAACGACCGCCACGCACACCCACGGGGGAATGCTCACCCTGCGGGGGGAACAGGGTTGCTTACCCTGCGGGGGGTGCGTACCCTACTGGAGGGGGGGGGGGGGGGGAACGTTTACATGTTTTTGGTGTTATGGGTGGATGACTTTGGGTATATATTGCCATATGGTGGCGGTGAACTGTGAACAGACCATCGGGGTTGAGCACGCGGCAGATGAGGTGGCACGCGCGGCGCACGGGGGGCCCTGCGCGCGGGCCAAGTGCACGGCGGCGTACGACCAGATTGTGCAGATGGCTCTCTCGGCGCGGATGAAGGCGGGGCCTGCCTCACTGGTCGTAGCGCTCCGATGCTCGTGAACCCTAAACCCTAGACCATAAACCATAAACCCTAAACCCTAACCTCGCCGCGCTGTACACCCTCGTTTGTTGAGCTAACTGACATCCTATGACAATAATGCTCATCCCGCCATCCACTGCGTTTGAAACTCTCACTTGTTGAGTTTTGTTTCATCATATGACGTGGTAAGCTTTATGACGCGCTCGCCGCGTCGTCCACTCATCCATGGCGTCGTAGACCCTCGTGTGTTGAGTTAAATGGCTGCCTATGACGTGGCGAGTGGCATTAACCCGGCACTGGCAGACGGGGGACATGAAGGGGGTGGACTTAAAGGATGTGAAGGATGCATCGGATAACCTCAGCCTCTTCGGGCCGTGGGCACCCAAGCCCTGCCTGAGCCCGCTCAAGGCAGGACCGCGCCTCTGACACTACTTCCCCTTTCACCTGTGCTGCCAACTGTGTGGGCCAGCTGTGTTGACAGCTGTGCGGTCACTTGGAAGCCTCGGTGCCAGCTGTGTTGCCAGCTGTGTTGGCCAGCTGTTTGTCCCGGAAACCACCCAGATTTAATACCCCTGAGATGCTTCTGTCGAGCCGCCACGGGAACCAGTCTGAAGTGTAAAGTGTTGAGCCGCCACGGGAATCGGTGTGAGACCCTGGCTGCAGGACATCAAGGTGAACCTGGCGATCTCACTCGTCATGACGTTCGCGACGATTATGATCCCCGGCGAAGTTCGCACAATGCAGCCCACCATCTACGCGGCCATCCTGCATATGTTCCGCATGTTCATGAAGCTGGTGGACGTCGACCCCGGTGAGGCTCACCCTAAACCCTCAACCCTACACCCTAAACCCTAAACCTAACGCCTAAAACCTAAAACCTAAAGCCTAAAATCCTTGAGACTCATTGGTTTGTGTAAATCTGGTATGAGTGCCATCGTATTGAAGTACCTTGTTGAGACACGTACCGTTGAACATTGTAAACCACACACGTAGGGGGGAGTTACATTGTTCCGAAGAGATTCGTTTGATTGCATCGGACCGTATCCCCTGGACCCAGCAAAAACATCGACGCGAAGGCGGCGACCAAGCATAACAACATGCGCTTCCTCCGCTCCTTTGTGCTCGTCATCGCCGTGTTCGGCAGGGGCTTAAACTCGTTCCCATTTCCGCTCAACTCGAGCTTATTTGCCCCTTTCCATTCAAGTTAAGCTTACTTTCTTCCACTCATCTTAAGCTTACATTGTCCCGCAAACAACCCAAACTGAGCCGTGGATGTGTCCCGAAGGTGCTGTAGTTGAGCTCTGACGTGAGTGGTGTGTTCGCGAAGGTCCTCAAGTTGAGCTTTGAAGTGAGCGAGTGTAAGCCCCTGATGTTCGGCGCCTCGCTCATCGCCACGTACACCATCCCCAACCTCATCTTCGAAACCTTCAGAGTCTCTGTGCCCATGTGGTACATCCTCAACCAGGAGGTGTTCGTCTCGTTCATCGTTGGAATGTGCATGGTGGGGATACTCGGACACGGGATAACTCTGCACAATAGGCCGATTCCGGTATATCGCTTCCCGCGCCGAGCGCTGACACTTTGCCCGCAACTCTGTATGGGCATTCAACCTGGCGCCCGCTTTCCCGGGCGGAGCGCTGACGCTTTGCCCGCAACTCTGTATGGGCATTTCACCCTGCTCTATACCGAAATCGGCCTATTGCCTGTGTGTGATGTGCATTGACCTTATCACGCGCCAATAGTGACACACGGGATAAGACGTCGTTGGCGTGCCTGATTGAATGCCTGTCCGTAATGTACGCCTTGTTATCACGAGCCGCGACTGAATCACTGGGGATTAGACGTCGTTGGTGCGTATGGCTGACTACCCGCGTGTGACGTGCGTTGATCTCAGCACGTGATGCAACTGACACACTGGGAATGAGATGTCGCGTCGTTGGTGTGTCCGACTGAATGCCCGTTGTGTGATGTCCCGCATCCGCAACCCCTAAACCCTAGCCTAAGCCCTACACCCTAAACCCCTGGGATGGCCCGTGATCTCAATACGTGCCGCGTCTAATATGTTCCCTACTGCACGGCGTACCTCACCTGCTTCTACCGCTGAACCCTAAACCCTAAACCTGCTAAAGCGAGAGGTGTGTGGAGCGGCGCGCGTCAGGTGGGAGAGAGGCGCGGTGCTGTGTATATAACAAACCTAGGTCGGTGGGAGCGTATTAGCTCACCTGAAATGAAAAGAACGTTCAAGTAAACTCCCGACGAACTGAATTGAAAGCGCTAGGGCGCAGTGGAAGCGTGGCGAGCCCAGTATCTGAGGCGAATGTCCTAGAGCGCTGCTCACGAGAAGCGGGAAGATCGAAAGAAAATGGGAACATCGCCTTGAGTGAGACGCACGAACTGGTCACACATTCATATATTTCATCATGACGCTTTCGCTTTTGCAACATACACATCATGTGGGTTGCGTCTATGCTCACCATCAGGTGCATTATGAGCAAACATTTAGACCGCACTCTACTTTCGCATGCCTTCGATGTCGAGCAAGAACCCCTCCTTGATCACCCGCTGCTGCTCCCCCGCCGTGGCCCGGCCCGCCGCCGCCGCCACCGCCGCCCCGGGGAGCGCCTCCTCCGCCTCGTTGTAGCGGCTCACGTTGAAATTGAAAGCAATAAAGAATTCCATCATATTATAGTTTCAAGCGCTTCGAACCAGGCGCTTTCAACGTGGGTTTCATTGGGTCAACCTGCACCGCCCTACCTCGACCGCCGCGGCATGCACCCCCCTGCAGCACGGCACTGCGCGCACACCGCCCGGCGCCGGCTTCGCCTCGGGGTCCGCCACCACCCGTCGGCAGGGTCATCACTCAGATAGCGGGTTGTAGAAATCACAGCCGCTGTCAATCACAGCCTGAGTCAATAGACGGTCGATTCGCCACATAACAGACGAACACGGACAGGACGCACTGTGCGGGACATCATTTTCATCGCTCAGATAGTGCTCTCCACGTCGTGAGTGCCACTTAACTCAATGAATCAGGTTTACAATGAGGTGGATAACGTGGCGAGCACCGGTACACAATGTGGTGGATGACGTGTCGAGCACCGGCACACAATGTGGTGGATGAGGTGGCGAGCACCGGTACACTATGTGGCGGATGATGTGGTGAGTACTGGTGCACTGTGCGGTGGATGACGCGTCGAGCACCGGTACACTATGTGGTGGATGACGTGTCGAGCACCGGTACACTATCTAGTGGATGACGTGTGAGCATCGGTACACTATGTGGTGGATGATGTGGCGAGTACTGGTGGTACAATGTGCGGTGAATGACGTGGCGAGCACCGGCGGTACACTATTGCCTGTTAGTGAGCCGTAAGTAATTACTTGGCCAGTAAGTACTTGGACGAGTTATTAACCCGTCAGATTACTTACTTACTTACTCAACTTATTTAGCTAACAGACCAGGCACTATGCACGGAGGCCTGCCCGCGGGTCGTCGGCGTCGGGGACAAAGTCGGCCACGGCGATGTTGTCGCTGTCTCCCTGGAAGCAGGGGCTTACACTTGCCCACTTATTTGCTCAACCTAAGCATTTTTGGTCAGCGAGCCGTTTTGTGTTCAGTTTGTGGCGAGTTATGACCCGTCTATCTAATGAAGGTACCCAACAATTCCCACAAAAAGTGCTTACGTTGAGTCCAGACGGGGACGAGTGTCAGCCCCTGCCTGGAATGACCCGCCGGATAACCGCGGATCGTTCCCCGTCGCGTGCTTATCCTTGTCCTGCTTATCCGACCGCGTGCCGCCCGCCATGATCCAGGCCTCGTCAACGATCACATGCTTCATACAGGGGCGCAAATTGAACTTGAAAGCAAAACTTGAAATCAGTTGCCTCGTGTCAGGAATATACTGTATACAGTACTCGTAGCTCACAACTCTGTTTCACGAAATATTCATTCTCGCAATCATCCCCGTTTTCAAGCGCCGATGTTGGGCGCTTGTGAGCAATTTTGCGAAATTTTGGGCTCATTAGACCGTTTTCAGTAGCTATTTTCTTTTAAACGGGTTATGAGCTATACTCGTTTAGATTCAAGCGCAGGTTTCAACACAGGTTTCAACACATGTTTGAACACAGGTTTCAACACAGGTTGCAACACAGATTTCAACACAGGCTCCAAGTTGCAGCAGCACACCTTGATGGCGCGGCCGCGGAAGGTATAAAGCACGTGCACGCGGCCGTCCGCGGCGCCGGCCGCCGCGGGGCTGCCGTAGAACAGGGGCTTACACTCGTCCCCCTTTCAGCTCAACTTGAGCGCTGTGTATGGTGTCGGGGGTGCGCGTAGGTGTTGTGTAGCCCGTGTTAAGGGGGTTGTTAGGGGGTGTTTGGGGTTTGTATGGTGTTTTCTTGTGCAGGCACGGCTCAAGTTGAGCTGAGAAGTGGACGAGTGTAAGCCCCTGCCGTAGAAGTGCTCCTTCCCCGGGCGGGGTGCCCGCCGCGCGTGCAGCAGTCTGCGCCGCTGGCCTTCCTTCAGGGGCTTACACTCGTTCCCAGTTTCGCTCAACTTGAGCTTACTTTGCCCCTTCTAGCTCAACTTAAGCTGAGTGTGTCCCCCATATAACCCAACGTAACCCGTGGATGTGTCCCGAAGATGCTCAAGTTGAGCGCTAACGTGAACGTTGTGTCTCGAGGGTCCTCAAGGTGAGCAGTGAAGTGAGCGGGTGTAAGCCCCTGCCTTCCTTCTGAGACTTGTAGAGCGCGCCCTGACCGTCCGACGTTGTGGGCTTGACCTGATCACCGCCCGGCCCCGGCTCCAGGTCGCGCACCCACGGGAACGTGGCGCCGCCGTCCCACCGCAAAGGCCCGCTGTGCATTAAGCGAAATGTCACAGAGGTAGGCGAATGTGTACGAGCGAACAGTGAGGGGGGCGGCCAGACATTTAAATTCTAAGCCGCCTAGATGTAGGCGGCCTGGCGACGAGTTGAGAACCATAAAACAGGTGACAGAAATTGTGTACAATGATATCTCGACACCACATATCTCTCCTGGTTATTAACTCAAGCAAACAGGCCGCCTAGATCTAGGCGGCCTAGGGTTTGAATTTCCGGTGAGGGGGGCGGCCTCGCTTCGGAGAGCGCGATGGAGAGCGCGCCCCCCCACGCCGCCCCCGCACGGTTGTTGAACACCAGCACGAGGCGCCCGGAGCGCGGCATCACCGCCGCCGCGATGCCGCCAGGCCCCGACCTGTAGCGGCGCAATTTGATTCAAAGCAAAGTTTGAAGGCGGTTCATCATATTACATTTTCAGGCGCTTAGTCCCAGGCGCTTTCAACATGGGTTTGATAGGGTCAACCTGCACCGCCTTACCGAGGGCACCCGCGTGCGCTGCGGCCACAGCTGCCAGAACCGCCCGTTGTTGTTCTGGTCGTCCGACACGTGGATGGCCTCCGTCCACGGGCCTACACTCGTTCACCTTTCAGCTCAACGGAAGCGCTTTCTGTGAGATAGGGGGCGCGTCTAGGGGTGGTTTAGGGGATGTTTAGGGGGTGTTGGGGGGTATAAGGGGGTGTGCTGGGTGTGTTTTTGTTTCAGAAACGGCTCAGATTGAGCTAAAAAGTGGACGAGTGTAAGCCCCTACCTTCGTCTTGCGGTCGCAGAAGAAGGCGCGCAGCGTGCCGTCCGCCAGCCTGCGTACGGAGCGAACAAGTACCAAGTGTGTCAAGCGTGGACAGGAGTGTTAAGAGTGGCAAGTGTGTCAGTGGTGTCAAAATTGTCAAGAGTGTCAGGCGCGTCAAGAGTACCAAGTGTGTCAAGAGTGGCAAGAGTGGCAAGGCGAGGTAAACGTAAGCGACACATATTGAGCACCTTATGGGCAATCAATCTGTGTGTTGAATCTGAGCTGACAGCATACTCATGGGCTACACGGTCCGACCCCCTTTACTACAAGAAACAGTGGGGTCAAATCGCACCATCGATTCTTCAAATTGGTCGATTTGAGGGGTTATTAACTCAGGCAAAGCGAAAGCCCGGCCGATTGGTCGGTCAACAGATGTCCCCGGATCCGGGGACATCTCCTCCAAAGCCCGTGTTTCATATGGTAGCGGGGCTGGGCGCGAATAGGGGTCCTATGAACAAGTTGCGTGACGCACCTGACCACGACGGGGTCCTCTAGCAGGTCGTACGGACGGCTCATGAACCCGCGCAGCGTCCACGTTGTAGCGCCGCAAGTTCAAATTGAAAGTAAAGTTTTAACGCGTTTCATGGTATTTTAGTATCAAGCGCTGAAATCGTAAGCGCTTGCAACACAGGCGTTGACCGTTTCAACCTGCACCAGCCTACCACGTCATGCCGCGGTCCTTACTACTCTTCATCACGCTGTAGTGCTGCTCCAGCCCGCCCTTCCAACAGGGCCGGCCAGATATTGCCCCCGCCACGTCATCGACACGTATTTTGAACCCTCGCTATGTGAGATAAATGGCATCCTATGACGTGGCGAGTAATGTCTAGTGCCTGGTCTGTACTCCGTACTAGATGTAGTACTTCGTACTACATGTAGTACGGTCGGAGTTTGGTACTCTGGCCAAAAGTGAAATGTGTTGCGGTAAATTGGCCAAAAGTCAGACGGTACTACAAGTACTACAAATTAAGTCGGAGCAGACCAGGCACTAGCAGGCTCAGGCGAGCAATATCTGGCAGGCTCTACCTTGAATGGAAACCCCTTGGTGACGGCCTGCCCGGTCCACACGTCGGCGTTGGGCACAAAGCTCTGCGGCAGCAGCCACTCGTCGCGCCCGTCGCTGGTCTTCGACGCGATCACTGCGTCGCCGCCGCCGCCGCCGCCGAGTAGGGTTCTAGGGTTTAGGGTTTAGGGTTTAGGGTTTAGGGTTTAGGATTTAGGGTTTTAGGCTGTAGGCTTTAGGGTTTAGGGATAAGGGTGTCGCCGCCGAAGCCGAGAAACACCTGCCAGATATTGCTCGCCACATCCTATGATGCCGTTTAATTCAAGACACGAGGGTTGTAAATGCATTGGATGACATGGCGATCATCATCTGCCAGGCCCCACAGGTTTCAGGGTTTCAGGGTTCGGGGTTTAGGGTTTAGGGGCTAGGGTTCAGGGTTTAGGGTTTAGGGTGCCCCACCAGCGAGCCACGGCCCCTTGGTCGGCCCCGACGTGAGCCCGATATTTTGCTTGGCCGTGCCCCAGTGCCGGCCGCCGTCCACCGACGCCATCCACCAGGGGCTTACACTCGTCCACTTTTCATCTTAGCCGTTCCTGACACAAAAAAAAATCCCCTAATACCTCCTAAACACCCCATACACAACATCTAAATGCACCCCCTGTCCCACAGGAAGAGCTTACGTTGAGCAGAAAAGTGGACGAGTGTAAGCCCCTGCCATCCACCCGATGCGCGTGGCGCTGTCGTCGTCGTCCACGCCGTGAAACGCGAACATCAGGTACAGCTTGTTCTCCGCCTGCTCGTAGGCGCTTACACTCGTCCACCTTTCGGCTGAACGTAAGCAATTTCTGTGGGATAGTGGGTGCACTTAAGGGGTGTTTAGGGGTGTTTAGGGGTGTTTAGGAGGTGGTAGAGGATATTGGGGGGTATTTAAGGTATACTTAATGTCAGAAACGGCTCAAGTTGAGTTGAAAAGTGGACGAGTGTAAGCCTCTGCCTGCTCGTAGTGCAGCGAGGGGCGCAGCAGCATCTGATTCACAAAGCGCGCCACCGTGATATAGCGGCGCAAGTTACAATCGAAAGCCACGTTTGAAAGCGGTACATAACAGTTTAATTTCAAGCGCTGACACCACAGCGCTTTCAGCACGGGATTTGATAGGGTCAACCTGCACCGGCCTACCGTGACGGGCTCGCTCCACGTGTTGCTGCCGCCGTCCGCCAGGGCCACGGAGCCAATGCATGCCACGTCATCCACCACATTTCAGACCCTCGTTTCTCGAGTTGAAGTTGAAGAATCGCGTCTACCTGGCCCTTAGTGAATCATGCTCGCCACTTCATCAGATGCATCTGCACCACTCGTTTGCTGAGTTAAATGACGTCCTATGACGTGACGAGCATTTCTTACAAACAGTTAAAGGGTTGGTTAAGCTCACCATGTGAAGCGCCTCGGACCTCGATGTACAACAAAAACAACAAAAACACAAACAAACACAGAGGCTCCCCGCCGTCGAGGCGCGAGACGGCGATGGCGGTCACTCCGTCCGCGTTGTCCGCCTCCTCCGACCCCGTAGCGCCCGCACTGTACTGCCGCAACTTGAAATTGTAATATGACGTTTAATTATTTAAAGACAAGCCCACGTTCGAAATGTATTTTTTCGGACATTTAAACTCAAGACGTCGTGAGTTAACACATATTTTCGAACGTGGGCTGGTCTTTAAATGTCATAAAAATATACTTTTGAAAGTGGTTCATCACATTTTAGGTTCAATGGCTGAAACCCAGCGCGGTGAACCCGGGTTGAACCTGCAGCGCCGTACCTTGGCTGGCCGGAACACGAAGGCCGCCACGAGGCCGCCGTGGGGTAGCGGCGCAAGTTTAATTTGAAAGCAAAATTGAAGCCAAATTGAAAGCAGTGTACCATGATTTAGTTTCAAGCGCTCAGTTCCAGGCGCTTTCAACTTGGGTTTGATGGGGTCAAGCTGCACCGCCCTACCGTGGGGCAGCGCCAGGAGCGCGGGTTCGTCCACTGGGTAGCGGCGCCAGTTGCAGCAAAATTGAAGCCAAATTGAAAGCAGTTCATCATATTTTAGTTTTTAGCGCTTAGTTTCGGGCGTTTTCAACGTAGATTCGATAGGGTTAGCCTGCACCGCCCTACCACGGGGGGCGCGGGGGGCAGCATCTTCTCCACCTCCGCTGCGTCCCCCATGGTTTTAAAGACATCCGTCTTAATCTCGGGCAGCACCGCCGGGAGCATACCCGCGCGTAGTGTGCCGGTGCACAGAACAACACAACACAGTTGGCGAATACACGTGGGTAGGTGTGAGAATACAAAGGTAATGTGCGAATGGAACACGACCGAAACGTGACTGGTTGCACACCATGTGAGCGCAGCGCCTTGGGGCCCGAACGAACGTCAGTTAAAATACATGAGATGAGTGGGGAGTTGATGCTCACCATGTGAGCGCCTTGGGGCCCGAGGAATGTCATCGCAGAGAAACGAATGTATGGAGAGTGATGGGGCGTGTGTGGGGGATGTATGGGGGGTGTATGGGGGGTGTATAGGAGTGTATACGGGGCGTATAGGGGATGTATGGGGGTGTATAGGGGGTGTATAGGGGGTGAATGGGGCCTGTATAGGGGGTGTCCATGGGGTGTATAGAGGGTGTACATGGGGTGTATAGGCTCAATAACCCCTTACCGACGTAGGGGCCCGCGAGGTCACGGAAGTGCATGACGCCGTCCCACTGGTTCTTACAGCTGTCCACCCAGCCCCCGAAGCGCGGCTCCAGCCGTGTCAGGTCCGGGCACCCCGCCACCTCCCGCCAGGGGCCGGAGACAGGCTGTACTTCTTCCACCTCAACATTGTTACACAGGTACACTCGTACACTGGTAGAATTGTACAAATGTACACTGGTACGAGTGCACTCTGTAATCACGTTCCGAGCCAGGGACGCACCATAGTTGATCCGGAGCCTCCGGGCTGTGTAAGAGGCTGATTTCGGCCAGTTTCGGCGATTTTGTTCGATTTTGGGCGATTTCAGCGTAGGCACGCTCCCAAATCTCACCTAGCTTCCAGGTTCCTGGGTTGCTACAAATCATTACTTAAAGGGTGCACTGGTACACCATGAACATCAATCAGAATAATGTACAAATGAGGACGTTTGTAAGGCCCTGCGTCT
>Ga0307489_10001048_pt1 | contig 17842 bp, 25 predicted proteins | sample SB12metaG_FD_202247 | JGI IMG/M metagenome (GOLD analysis project Ga0307489, IMG submission 202247) | Sea-ice brine microbial communities from Beaufort Sea near Barrow, Alaska, United States - SB 1.2 | ecosystem: Environmental > Aquatic > Marine > Coastal | place: USA: Alaska | collected...
GCTGGGTGGAGGTAGTGACAAACACGGCTCAGGTTGAGCTGGAAACAGGGCGAGTGAAAGTCCCTGATACGCGGCACCTTTGAAGACGCAGCGGTGCGGCGGCCGGGGCCACAGCCTGATGCCTTCTTTGACACGCGGAAGCGTCTCTCCCCGGAAGATGCCGCGGTGCTCGCGATTACCACGGCTGATGATGAGCGACTGGCCACGTACGGCAGGGTCATCCACTCGTCCATTACTCAGCTCAGCCTGAGCCGCTTTTGTCACTGAAACCACCTAACTGACCCAACATATGCCACAAACAGCGTTCGTGACAAATCAGGAAGTGGACGAGTGTAACGGGGGCTTGCACTCGTCCTCTACTCAGCTCAAGCTGACCCGTTTGTGGTACATAAACCACTCAAACGATCCAACATATCCCTCAAAAAGTGATCACGATAAATCGAGAACAGGACGGACGAGTGTAAGCCCCTGATGGGCGACACCCTCGACAGCCTCGACGACTGGCCCGCAGCCAGGGCTGAAGTTGGGCAGGGCTTGGCAGATTATGCTCGCCTCTGCCTCAGAGAGACAACATATCCCATATCGATATCCCATATCCCATATCGATATCCAGGATGACCATGTCGATATAAAGTTCATCTCTCATATTGATATCCCATATTTGTTCCATATCAACATCTAGGATGACAAGTGTCTTTGACGCGGCAGGCCGTCTTTGCCAGGCCCTAATGCAAATCAGCTCCAGGATCAAGGGTGCGACAGTGCGTGCCTAGGACGCGGCAGGCAGTTTGTGCCGGACCCTGAAACTTGGAGACCGGCGATGCATGGGGGGATGCTGAGGCTCGAGGACGGCGCAGCCCTCACCGATAAGTGGGCCAAGTTGAAGTCCTTTATGTTCGGTAGGCTCTTGCGGTCGCATCAGCACATTCTGAGCCGTGATTGCCACTTAAACAACGCAATCGATCCAACGTGTTCCACAAATAGTGCTTACGTCGCCGAACTGAAAAGTGGACCGAAAAGACGCCGCAGGGCTCGCCAACAGGTGGACCGAGTCGCCGTCCCTGTTGTTAGGCAACTCGGACCCAGAGGACGCCCCATCGCTCGCAACTACCAGGGTTGAAGCCGAGCGATCGGCGCTGTACGGCAGGGGCTCGCACTCGCCCACATTTCAACTCGACGTAAACACTACGCTGGGTGGTTTCATGAGTGTTTCGGTGACAGTGACAGCTCAGGGACACGTTGTTCCGAAACGTGGACACATGAACGCCCCTGCTGTTCGGCAATCTCGGCGACATCCCTTTCACATCTGGAGTCATGTAGGGCCTGGTAGACACTGTTCGCCACGACTCGCGATGCCACTGAAGTCAACAAACGAGGACTCAAACTGCCTCCATGACGTGGCAGGCAATTGCCTGTCATATAGTGCCCGCACCAGCATGCAATAGGCCGATTTCGGTATATCAAATCCCGCGCGGAGCACTGACGCTTTGCCCGCAACTCTGTATGGGCGTTTCACCCAGGCGATACACCGAAATCGGCCTATTGGAGGATGCCGCTAACTCACGAAACTAGGGTTGAGATTCAGGCTGATGACGCGGCGGGCGATAACTGCCCGGCCTTGGCACCGGGAGACTGGCGGCCGAGCTTGGGGCCACGACCGCAGTAGAACAGTCTGCAGAGGCCGCGGTTGCCACTGCGGCGGAGACTACCGCCCCCGACCAGGAAGAGCTTGCGGCCGCGACCGCTGATGGAGGCTTGGCTCAATTCGTGGAGGCCGTTGCGAAGCGGTCTGCTGCCGCCATGTAGGGCTGGCGGATGCTGCTCGCCATGTCACGATACCATTGACTCAATAAACAAGGCTTCTTCATGCGCTGGATGACGTGGGGGGCAATATGTACCCAGCCCTACCACTGGGAAATTGGCGAATGAGCCGGCCACAGCGACCACCGCCAATACATTTGCGGAAGCCGCGACTGCCACTACGGCGGAGGTTACCGCCGCCGACCAGAAAGTGCGTGCGGCCCCGAACACTGCGAGAGAGTCAGCAGAGTTCGCGGAGGCCATTGCGAAGCGCTCTGCTGCCGCCGCCCAGAGAGAGGTCCTGGCAGGGGATTCCACTTGTCCAATTCACAGCTCAACCTGAGCCGTATGTGCCACTGATACCACCCAACGTATATCACAAAAAGTGCTCACGTCAAACGGATAAATGGTTGATTGTAAGCCCCTGGCTTGCGGCGATGAAGGAGCTGATGGATATAGCGGCATCTGACACTGTTGCGGGCAAAGGATGACACTCGTCCACTATTCAGCTTGACGTGAGCACTAATTTGTGGATGCATTGAGTGATTTCAGTCATGTTCTGGACAAAACGGCTCTGGATGAGCTGAGAAATGGGGGAATGTGAGCCCCTGGTCGTGGGTAAGGCAGTGCGCCGTGTCGGCGCCGCCGGCGCCAAGGACGTTGTCGACGGAGAAATCGCGGTGGTGGAAGCCGCCGCCGTCTCAACGCTCGACGCCGCCCAGTCAGAGGCTGCGGAACTGGTTAAGGAGCTGGCGACGGCGGCGGAGTTGGCGGGTAGGCCCAGGCGGAATATGTTTTTTTTTTAGTCAAACTCCCCATGCTTCATTCCCTAAATTCAGCCTGACATGATCGGATTATGCCGAATTATGCCCAAATATGCCGTCAAATCCCACAGCTTTGCCTATTATGCCGAAAGTAGTGCCCGCATTTTTCGCCTGGCCCTATTGGCGGGACCGGCGGGGGTTGCGGAGTTGACGGATGTGGTGGTGGTAGCGGTGGAGGAGGTGGCGGAGGTGGAGGTGGCGGAGGAGAAGATGGTGGCGAACGCTTCGAAACTGTTGAAGGATCTGGCCACGGCGGCGGCCTCGGAGGAGCGAGCGGCGGTGGCGGCGGTGCAAGCCACGGCCACCGCCTCTAGCGCCGCAAGTGAGGCTGTCGTCGATGAACTGACGGTTGTGAGGAACGCCGTCGCCTCAGCGCTCGCTGCTACCAAGGCGGAGGCGCAGATGAAGCTTCCGGCCGACTTCTTATGAAAACATGAATGACGGAGAGAGAAACAGAGAGTCCCTTCCGCGTGTATAATCAGGCACCAGGCGTTCGCTGTCGCCTCCATTGATGACGGGGATTGTACTGTATAGGGCTCGCTGCTCTCGCGTTTGTAAAATGTGTAAAAGCTCGAGAGGACGTCATTGTATTATTACAACGCATTTGGTTTTTTTCATGGCTGTCGCGTATTCTGCCTCATTCCGCTCGTTTCGTAGCTTTCCCACGTTCTGCTGCTTCATAACAAAAACATGAATCCCTTCAACGCTTCCCCTCGTCATCGTCACGCCCCGACCCGCCTGCCCCGACCCGACAGTCTCCACGTCATTTATGCATAGCTCCGTTCGATTATGTGTGTACTAGTTAAGTGTACTAGTGCCCGCCACGTCATCCACCTCTGCTAGACCCTGGTTTGGTGCGTTGAAACTATGTGACCCACCCCCGTGCCCTCGTCCAATCAGAGGACCCTATCTATCGTCCAATCAGATGACCACACCCAGTGTAATCAACCAATCAGATGATATACACATTGCCCTTGTCCAGCATCACCTTGTTCTCGCGCCCCATCATTTCCAGGAAGTAAGGCCCAGTGGCGACAATAGGTGCACTATGAGCAGACAGTCAGGAAACAACGAGCCGAGGTGGAGGTGATGTTTGAGCAAACAGTCAGACCATACTACTAGGCGTTACCAGGAAGGGGGTAATCTCATCCTCCTGACCCCCATATACTGGGCTCCTGACCCCTCTATACTGGGCACCTGAACCCCCTACAATGGGATCTAAACCCCCTAGAACGGGCACTAGACCCCCTAATTTGGGCACCTGACCCCCTATAATGGGCACATGAACCCCCTATAATGGGCCATACCAAGAAGGGGGTGATCTCGTCATCAGCAAACTTCTCCGCGCCCGGGTAGGTGGACAGATCCACGATGGTCGTTTGCTCCAACCGCCACGCAGGGTAACTAATCAAACATCGAATAATCCATGTCAGTATGATTAACAATAACGTGTTCCGGTGATCACCACGTTATTCACTACGTATTGTGTCGGTGCTCGCCATATCATCAACCACATTGTGTATCGGTAAGCACGACGTCAAACTGATATGAACAGAATACTGACATCGTTGGGTCACGTGGCTATACCAACTGACGTGGATGATACAATTTGGATAATAGTACGACACGCGGATAATACTACGACATCATGCGATGAATGACGTGGCGAGCGCCTGTACACTTTGCTGTGAGTGAAGGTGCTGGCGCAGGACCTTACCGCTCCTTCATGAAGTAACCGCCGAGGAAGCGTGTGAAAGCCTGGTAGCGCTGCCGCCGCTCCACCGCCGCGGGGTCCATCGGCTTGGAGGTGCCCTTCTTCGGCTTACTGCTGCCCTTCTCCTGCAGCTAGGGCCAGTCAGATACTGCTCACCGCGTCATGGGATGATACTGGAAAACAAAAGCGAGGGTTCGAGGGCGTGTCGACGAAGTGGCGGGCACTGTGCATGTCGATGCCGTTTGACGCAAGAAACGGGGGTTCAAAGGCGCGTTGACGACGTGACGGCCAATGTCATATATTGCTCGCCACGTCACATAAAGTTCTTCGCCTAAAGAAGTCAGGGTTCCACATGCGTGTCGATGACGCGGCGGGCAATATATGCCAGGCCCTGCCTTCTTTGCGACCGCCACCCCACCCGACACGCCGCTACCGCTGCCGCCGCCGAGGGCGCTGCCGAGCGTGGTCGGCACCAGGTGCGCGTTGCCGCCAAGCGCCGGCGCCGCCTTGACCGGCGCAGGAACGGAGTAGTTGACGACGGGGCGTTTGGGCGGCGGCTTGGTCGAACGGGCGGCGGTCTCCACTACCTGCACCCAGGGGCTTACACTCGTCCACTTTTCTGCTCAACGTAAGCACTTTTTGTGGGATAGGGCGTGCATGTATGGACTGTTTAAGGGGTGTTTGTGAGATGTTAGGTGGCATTCAGGGATGTTGAAGGTACATTTTGTGTCAGGAACAACTCAGGTTGAGCTGAAAAGTGGACGATTTCAAGCCCCTGCCTGCACCTCCTTCACTACCTCCACTACCTCCACCTCCTCCTCCTCCTCCTTGGACCAGGGTCTTGCACTCTTTAATCACAAGCTCAACTGCCAGTCGCTCCCCCGCCCTAATCTGATTAGAAACCCCCAATCGCCGTCCCCCAATCGCGACTCAAAGGTGCTCGTGTGAATGCGAAAAAGAAACGATTTGTTGAGGTCTTAGGGACAAGACGGCTGACAGTTGAGCTGAATAGGGAAAGAGTCACCATGAGCAAACGGATAGATGTACCCAAGCCTTGAGTGGAGGATATAGAGGACAGAATAGGAGGGGAAGGAGAATGAGGAGGAGACGGTGGAGGAGGAGGAGGAGGAGGAGGAGGTGGAAGAGGAGGTGGAGGAGGAGGAGGAGGATGAGGAGGAGGAGGAGGAGAAGGATGAGGAGGAGAAGGAGGAGGATAAGCAGGAGGATAAGAAGGAGAAGGATGAGAATAAGGAGGAGAAGAAGGATGAGGAGAAGTCAAGGCCTTGCCTCCGAGCTACTGAACACCTCCTCCTCCTCCTCCTCCGGCTCGTCATCCACCTGATCGACGTACTGCTCGGTGGTATCGAAGATATTTCGCAACAGGTTCAGATACGGCATCATGCTCGACCCCATCACGCCGGTGTGCAGGACCTGGGCACTCATCCCTTTTTAAGCTCAGCTTGAATATTGTCGAGGCGTATTCAATCGTAAACATTCTTCGAGCTAGTGTAAAAGGCCGCCATAAGATATATCCTAATCGAACGTTTGGACTGTGTGTTTGAAATGGCAGATTGGTTTGCTTGATGCTTACCATGTGAGCGCCCCGGACCCACTGAACACTAGTAAAACGGGACAAATAAATTGCAACGTTGAGCGCCTTGAGCTCATGAACACATAAAATAAAGGTAACCTGGCACAGCCCCGCCGTTTTCGCGCAGGTCGCGCATCTCTGCCCGCAGGTCCGCCACCGGGCACGACACCACCGCGCAGTTGATGCACCCCTTCACCTTATGCCTCGCAACAAGGTCACCACGAGTTCCCAGATTCAAATTTGAGCAACATTAGGGCATCAGGCTTTACGTTGGGATAACCGCAGTGGCTACAACGAAAACATTACCAGCCTGTCAGCCTGTGACTGATTAGGTTCAGTCGTCCAGGGACAGAATAGTGGGAAGTAGAGTGAAGGCCCTGCCAATCCAGCAGGTGGTTCTTGTTGTCAACGTGCAGCTGTTTGAGTTCGCCTGTTGCCAAGGCCCGACATCACATAGACATTTGTTTTTCTTTCACAGTGTACCAGTACATGTTCGCGCCTCCTCCGCGGCGTGCTCGGCTGATTGCTCTTGCTCATTGGGTAGCTGTGCGCATTCTCTCCTCCGCCTCCGACTCCTCCTCGGCCCAATGACAATTACATGGGCCTCACCCTCGGCGTAATCCTTCCATTCGCCGAGCACCTCTGGCAGCTCGATGGTGAGAGGCTTCGGCACCACGGAAAATTTAACGCCACGCGTTAGGGCCACAGGCAAATCTTACTCGCCACCTCATATGATGCCAAGTCTGTCGAATAACGAGGTTTGAACGTATTGCGGCTGACGTATGCGGCAAAACAGACCTTGCACGCCATATCATATTCTTCTTGCGTATACTCCGCCGCCGAGACAGAAATTTGTCTTGGCGGAGGGGTGCACAGTTTGGGGGGATTCACACAAGAGCGGCTTGATGGCGTGAATTTGTGTCTGTAACTGGGGGGATCCTTGGGGGCATAGTAAGGGCCATGCTATTGGGGGATACTGGGATGACACACTGTACGGGCATACTGTGAGGGCATACTGGGGAGGGGGAACCACACAAAGGGGACATGCGAGGACATGCGAGGTAGCCCTGCCTTTGGTGTGTTTCTTTCTTCCTTTGAATTTCTTCATTGGTGGCTCGTCTGAGAGTTCGGCGTCGGCGTCGGCGGCAGCGGCGGTTACAGCGGTGACGGAAGTGGTAGCGGCAGCAGTAGCAGCGGCGACGGGATCAGAAGAGAGGGCGGGGACGGTGGCGGTGGCGGTGGCGGTGGCGAGGGCGGCGGGAGTGGGGGCGGAGGCGGCAGAGGAGGCGGGAGCTGTGGCGGGGGAGGGGGATGAGGCGGTGGCGGTGGCGGGGACTGGGGAGGGGACGGTTGCGGGGGCAGGAGCGGTGGCAGCGGCAGAGACTGGGCTTGCGGGCCCGGGGGCAGCTGCGGGGGCGGCTGCGGGGGCGGCTGCGGGGGAGGGGGCAGGGGCAGCACTGGCGGGCGCAGCGTCGTCTCGAGATGCGTCCCGGTCCCTCTTCAGTGTCACCGCATACTCTGCCTCAGCCTCCCCCACCTCCAAGCCCTCCGCTACCTTCGCCTCCACCGCCGCTGACGCAGCCCTCACCTTCTCCACCGCCGCGTATTTAGCCGTCACCACCGCTGGCCGCGCCGCCTCGTCGACGGGCGAAGACACGGGCGCAGGCGCGGACACAGGCGCGGGCGCAGTAGCCATCTCCGCGTCTCCCTGGGAAGTCGAAGATGCTTTCTCGTTCGCAGCTTTTACCGCGGCTTGTATGGCGCCAGCAGTTGCGGAAGCGGGGGACAAGACGCCAGCCGCCTCGGAGTCCATCGATGGTCTGCGGGAGAGGGAAGAGATCCGGTAAAGGCCACGCGAAGGGTTCACGCGTGTGCCGGCGCGCCGCGTGATGTGTGCACCCCAACGGCTGGAGTTCAAATTTTGGCTTGCGCGTGGACCGTGAACCTCGGTTTGAAACTAGGTTATTGAAACTCGTGCTGCACGAACTGATACATGCTCCATGTCAACAACGAAGGGTGAAAACTGCTCATCTGGGGTCAAGCGATTAATCGCAAACGGCCTGAAAGTCCGCCAGTCGAGGAATCGAGGAATATTTGTCTCACACTCCCATACATTCAAGGGCGCGCTTGCCTCGGAATGCCGAGCCCCGCACGCGGCCGCGGCGGCGCCCTCCTCGACGGACCGGTAGGCCTGCCCACGGCGACTGTGAAGGAGCTCGGGATATGGGAGCTTTTCAGCGATACGGACGACGGCAACCCGCTCGGTACGTTTGTTCCCGCGGCACCCTCGGGTGGTTACAGGATCTCGCCCATCGGGGCCGCGTGCGCCTCGTGTCGTGGTTCGCAGACCAGCGCTTCCGGCCTGTGTGCTCGAATCGTACCGGTGCATCCATACGCGGTCGACAACGGGGTGTATGCGAGCCAGCGAGGGCGTCACGCGGGGCAGATTTACCATTCAACTGTGTGGCAAATGTTACACACCGAATGTGACGTGACTCGGTTTCCCCGCGGCTCGTCTCGGCCTTACCGACCCGCTTGCCCCGCTGCCTCGCGTAGCGACGGACCCGCGTTTGCGTACCAGTACACTACGGAGCCGATGGTGACAGACATGCGCGTACAGCGTCTGCCAGCGTACCTGTACACTTTCTACGCATTCTCATCCGTGGCACTCGTTGTCTTGTCACCGCAACACAGCTGTCATACCCCAACTGACCCTCGCGTGTTCACCGCCACCATGCAGAGCTGCTGGTGGCGGACGTGCGCCTACAGCTGGAGCTCGGCGAGCGCGTCCTCCCCACGTGCCCGTCCAAGGATAAACTACTCTCGGTGTGACCTGACTTACTGCCCGCCACGTCATAGGATGCTGTCGAACTGAAGTCCTGGCAGATATGGCCGCAACGTCATAGGATGCCATTTAACTCAAGGAACGAGGGCTCAACATGCATTGAATGACGTGGCGAGAAACATCTGCCAGGCCGTAACTGGCGGATGCGCGGGCGCTGCAGTTAGCCGCTGAGCGCAAAGCCGGCCTGAGCATTGTAGATTGGCGGGCAGCGACAGCTGGCGATGCGGCGGTAGCTGGCGATGCGGCGGCGGCCGAGGCGGTGGCTTCAGCGCCGGGAACCCCCTCGAAGGGAGGCGCTGGCGCCGGGAGCACCGGCGGCAGTGGGGGTAGTAGTGGTGGTGGCGGTGGTGGTGGTGGTGGTGGTGGTGGTGGTGGTGGTGGTGGTGGCGAGTTGCGCTTATTGTCACCTCCGCAAGATGCCCTGGCAATGCTCCCACCGCTGAGCAGGAACAACCTCCGGGTGTTACAGGCATGGTCTCACCTTACTACCCGAAATTACCTTGGCACTGATTACAGCTCGCATTCGATTGTCTTCGAGGCATGATGTTGGATGACACTAGTGGTTTCAGGGACTAAGCGCTGAGAGACAGCTGGCATTTGAGTATTAAGGATAGAGGTATGCCCGTTGGATAACTCCAGTGGTTTGAGGGACACGCAGCTTATGTCAGCTTGCACTTGAGCATCTTTGAGGTGTTGAGTGGATAACCCAAGTGGTCTCCAAGCTTCAGAGTCTGATACTTGAGCTAGAAAAAAACAGACCTAGGTGGAACCCTGGTGGCAGGACCTCGCCCCGCCCGCTGGGGGCCGTGGGCAGCTGGCGCCGTGGTGGTTTGCAGACGCGCTGGTTGTCGTTATTGGCGCTATCAACGTTGGGGACGCTGGTTCCGTTCCTGGCGGTAGCGGCGGCGGGGGTGGGGGAGCTGGGGATGGGGCCAGCGCCGAGGCTGTGGCCGAGATCTGCGGGGACGGCTTTCAGGATGTGGCGATCGACGGCTACGGCGACAAAATAATGACGGGCCGAGGCGCGGCCGCAAAGGGAGCGAAGGCGCCGGTGGGCCACTCACGCCAGGTGCAGCATCCGCCGCTGCCGGCCATCGACGCGGGGCTTCTTCCTCCGGGTTCGCCCGTTCCTCTGGCGTGGCTCCGCACTCTGGCACGCGTCGCGGGCCAGATGGGGCCCGGCGCCGTCTTCGTACTCTGCGAGGTAGGGCCTGAAAGATATTGCTCACGAGTTCACCCAGCGCGTCATCGTTTGAAACCTTCGTTTGTTCAGTTGAATGGCATTCTATGACGCGACGGAGCACTATCTGGCAGGCCCTACTGCAAGGAATGCGACAGTTGCGAAGGCAGGCCTGCCGCCAACGCCGCGCGGGACGCCCTTTCTAGCGCAACTGGCATACCTTCCGAAAACATCCTCTGCGTGTCATCCACACTGGAGGAGGCGGATGCAGCGCCAGCCCGTGCCGCCGGTCCGTGGTATGGCCTGGCTGATATTGTCCGCTATGTCATCTAACGCACTGTCATCCCTCGTTTCTTGATTTAGATTGCAACCTGTGAGGTAGCGACGCAATATCTGCCAGGCCCTAGCCCCTGGCGCGCCGCAGTGACAGCCTGGTACAACGCCTGGGCGGCGGACCGGGCTGGGAAGATGCGGCCAGCGTTTGCGCCGATGCGGGAGACCGTGCAATTTTGGGCCATGCTCGCCAACAGCGGAGCAGGCGGCGGCGGCGGAGGGGGGGAGGGGGGCGGGGATGGTGGTTCAGCTGCCTCAGACGAGGCCGAAATTAGCGAGGCGCTGCAACACCTGGCAGCGTCTGCTGACGGAGCTGCTGTGGCTGCCACCCCGCCAGCCACACCCATGAAGGGCACTCCTCCCCCGTCGCCTGCCTCCTCCGCCCCTGACTTGCAAGCGGCGGCGGCGGCCGCAGCAGGTCCCGGCGGGGAACCAATCGGCGTCACGGCGGAGGCGGAGGCGGAGGCAGCTTCCAAACCAAGCGGCGTCGCGAAGGAGAAGGCTTCTAAGCTGTTCGCCTCCGCCGCGCTCACATCCCTCGGTAGGGCAGTGCAGTTTGACACTATCCACACCTGTGATGACAGCGCCAATGGTTTCAGCGCTAGACAGTACCAAGACCAGTGTTGAACGCGCCTGTGTATTCGGCGCATTAGGCTACAATATGATGGACCGCTTTCAAACTTTGCTTCCAATTTCAACTCGCGCCCCTGCGCCCAGGCTCCTTCCTCCGCACGTCCATCGAGGGCCTCCCGCGCGTCGGCATTGTCGGCGCCCCCGAAATCGCGGCCCGGCACATGCGGCAGAACCCCACGCTGACCCGCTCAGGGCTGATTGCCACTGTGTACCGGTACAGCGCTATGGAGTTTGCCGCGGGGTTTATCCTCTCGTGGACGGTCCCCGGCAAGGCCTCTTGCCAGCTTAACTTGAGCACCTTTGATGGATTACTGCTAGTCAGACAGCCAATGGTTTCACTTTGCGGACAACAGAGCTTACAATGGAACAGATGTCAGGCCCTAGTACCCGGTCCCCTGGCGGCGCTCGCGGCACACTTCACCAATCGGTTTCGCATTTGCTTCGCGGTGGCGTGTCTGGCCGGTGTTTCCCCCCTGGACCCGCGCACGGTGGCGACGGTGCTGGCGATGTGCGCGGGAGCAGACGGGCCCGCCGTGCAGCGAACCACACTTGCCGCGGGGGAGCGGAGGTCGGGCCCTACCACCCCATACTTGACTGTCTGAGCATAACGTATGAGTGAACCCTTAGACACTTGCCGCATCCTCCTCCCTGCAATGGGCATTCATTCCCATTCCACTTCAATCTGATTGCTTGCTCATTATGTACCAGTTTACCGTTTCACTCTCACTGCATCCTCCTCCCTGGCCTGCCCACTTGATCTCTTTCCAGCTCAACCTGACTATCCGTGTGTACACTGGTATGTTATTTTGTAGACAGTCCGATTGAGCTGGGACGGATCGAGTGCAAGACCCTGATCAGAGGGTGGAGGTGGCGACACGGGAAGCGGCGGCGAAAGCGGCAGCGGCGGCGGTATCTTCCTCTCGTCCGTCATCGCCGCAGCAAGACTTCTCGCCGCTCGGCGGGTTGGTATCGAACCACCGGCGTGGCATCGGTGGGCGCAGTGCCGCCCGCATCGGCGCCAAGATGGACGCAGCTATTGTCAAGGCAGGTCCTGGCAGATTATGCCCGCCACGTCATTCAAAGCTTATTCAACCCTCATTTATTGATTCAAATGGCATTCCATGATTTGGTGAACTTCATCTGCCAGGCCGTACACCAAGGTGGTGACAGAGGGCAAAGAGCTGCGCGGCAAAGCCACCGCTGCCATGCACCGCCTCCTAACATCCGGCATCGACGCCGTCTGGGAGGCAGATGCCAAGGCCGTCGCTAGTGCCCGCCGCGCGCGTGCTGCCCTCGCTGCCGTCCCATCCTCGTGCTTGGCGCCCGCTGCCATGGACGAGGCGGCGGACCGCGTGTACTCTCAGGCAGGGAATGATTGATTGAATTAATTTAACTGTGTGATCGCAGTGTACCAGAGTACCTCTACACACTCACCGCATCCTGCTCCCTGGCCTCTCCACTCGTTTCCTCACAGTATACCAGTGCACCTGTACACATTCGCCGCTTTTTCTGTTCGGCCTTCAACCACATTTGTTGATTTGCATAGGGAACGATTGTACGGCCCTGCCATGAGGTGATGGCACGACAGACTGCGCTGTCGCTGGCTGCCGTGTTATGTGGCCCGATATGGCTGGCGGCCACGCAGGCGGATATGGTCAGCGCCATGGCCGGCGCGCTGAGCATATACACGTGCAACGCGTCGATCGCGATGTACCTCCCCTCGCTGAGCCAGCAGGAGGAGGCGGAGGCGGCGGCGGCGGCGGGGACCTTGAGTATCGTGGACAGCATGGTCACAGTGCAACTGGACGTTGACTTGGAGACCGAGGAGGGCGACGGCGAATTCGGCCTGCACTCCAGCGGTGGCGGTGGTAGCCCCGGTGACGGCTCGCTAGACTGCGCGGCGGGTGATGGTGGTGGGCTGATGGTCAGGGTCAAGCTGGTGGCAGGGCTAGGCGGATTCACGTCGTTCACTACACGGTTCACCGTAGATTGCGACACTATCTGTCACGTGATTCACTACACATTGTACCGGTGCTCGCCACTTTCCACCACTTTCCGATGCGTTATACACCCTTATTTATTGAGTAGTTGACAACGCATGACGTGGTGCGCATACGATGTGTGACCCTTGCTAATGGTTATCCCGCGGCCAGGTCTGTTGAACAGCCTGGCGCGGCGGCGACGCGCGGGGATGGAATCCGTGAACCTGAGCATGGCGGCAGTCACCACCTCCTTCAACACCGCCTCTGCCAACGTCGCCAACGCCACGTCAGCGTGGTTCACGTCGGTGGGGGAGAAGGTGAGCACGGCCAGCGGGGGAAGGCTTGGCGGCGCGGCCGCTGGCTCAGGCGGACAGCCCGCTCCTGCGGTGACAATGCCGGACATCACAGATCTCCCTCCGGAGAAAGTTGCGGCGGTGATCGGGGACCCTGCGGTGGGGCGCCCACTTTTGGCTCATGATTTCCCTGTACCACATCGAACTCTAACTAAGCCCACCGGTATCATCTGACTATTTGCTCATGGTGTACCTTTTCACACTCACCCCCTCATATGCAAACCGGCATCATCTGACTGTGTGTTACCGATAGTTTACCTGTACATATTCACGCACTCCTCCACATAGGGTGCCCATACACATTGGCCTCCTGACCGTGACCGCGCAGCAGTGGACAAAGACGGACCTTTCACTGAAGTGCACGTGGGTAGTGGCGGATCCTACTTTCCGGTTATTGCGGTGATCGGGCAACCCGCGATGGTGATGAAGATGATGAGTGACCCGGTGATCATGTCCGCGCTGCGCAACCCGCACATCACCAAGGCATACATGGAGTTCACGCGCGACCCCAGTGCTTTCGCCAGGCACAAGGTGCGGCCACGACGGCACATTTCAGATATTCATCATTGATACGTGTGAATGAAAGGCAGTGTGTGATATGCAGTGATCTTACCAGGTGCTACTGCTAAATGTGTATACAGGCGGTACATGACATATTTGCGGCGCCCGAATACATACCTGTGTTTGGATGTCCAGCCACCTGTCCAACTGCTATTGCTCTATGTACCGCTCACTACGTGATTGTGCTCCCTGCTACTATTAAACTTGTATTGGTACAATATGTGATTGTGGTATTTACTCGAAGGACGACGCGGAGGTGATGCAGGTGGCCCAGCGGGTTTTGGAACTTGTGGTGGCTTCCAACGACCCGGCGGCGATGGAGATTATCAACCGCCACGAGCTGTTGAAGCCCGGGCGGCGGAAGAGGATGGGGTTTGGCAGCAGATACCTCAGCATTGGGAGCAAGTACGGGTTCCACGGTTTAGGGGGTGGCGGCGGCAGCAAGGGAGCTAGCGCGCCCGGCGCAAATGGCGGGACGCTTGCAGCGGCGCAGCCTGCGGCAGCGGCGCAGCCGGCATCGGCGGTTCTTCCTGCGGCGGTGCCGGAGGCGGGCAGCAACGGTAGTAGCAGCGATGGCGGTGGTGGTAGTGGCGGTGGTGGTAGTGGTAGTAGCAATGGCGGCGGCGGTGGTGCGCTGGGTTGGGTGAGCGGTCTCGGAGCGAAGGTGCTTGCGGCCGCGCAGCCGACGGTGCAGCCCGCGGTGCAGCCAGTGGTGGCGGACAGCAGCAACGGTAGCAGCGGCGGTGGCGGTAGCATCGGCGAAGGCGATGGCGGTGCAGACACCGACGGTAGTAGCAGCGGGGGCGGTGGCGGTGCGCTCGGCAATTGGGCGAGCGGTCTGGGAGCTAAGGTGAGCTGGGGAGGCTGGGGCCGGCAGCAGCCCGCCGCCGCCGTGGCTACCACGGATGCCGCGGATGCCGCTTCCAGCAGTGCCTCCGACGTCGTCGCCTCATATTTCGGCAAGCTTGGCAAAGATACCAATTCCTGCGAGGGGGGGGCATCGGCTACAACAGGGGCTGGGGCGGTGGCGGCGGCGGTTGCGCTGCCTCCGGTGGAGCGTGCATCTGATGCCATCGCTGTGAAATACGGCATGGGAGGCCAGGCAGCGTCTGCGGCGGAGCAGGAGGAAATCACCGGGACCCCTCTTGTGAAGCGCAGCTCCGAAGACATCGCTGCCAAGTATGGCAAGGGCAAGTCTGCGATCTCGGCGGCAACGGACTCTCCCCCGAAGGACAATGTGGAGCGAAAGACGGAGGCCATCGCTGCTCAGTACGGGAAAGGGAATGGAAATGCTGCGGGGGCAGGTGCGGGGGCGGGGCCAGCGGCTTGGCCAGCAGCCGGGGTGAAGGTAGTCGCGGCGGGGGCGGAGGCGGAGGCGGGGGCGGAGCGGCAGACAGAAGCAATCGCGGCCAAGTATGGCAAGGCCAAGCCGCAGGCATCATAGCATGATGCCAGGGAAAATAGAGAGAGACGCTTCTGCGTGAATTAGGATGCACCAGGCTTTGCCCTGCCCCCCGTAGCATGATGCTAGGCAACACACGTTGCACTGTGAGACTCTTTAGAACCGTTAGACTATCTGTACGTCCACTATCTGGACTCGCTATGAGCTGTATCACTATGTGAACGAAAGGGACACATCCCGCAAGCAACACGTGCACACACTCTCTTAACTAGCAGACTGTTCTCACTACTGATCCCCTATGAGCATTCCATTTCTCTCAGCCCACTTCGCTAAATAGTCGGCCAATGAGAAGTGGCCATTCTCCACGCAATGATCGATGGGCGTCAGACTCTGCTTGTTTTTCACGTTGACGTTCGCGCCAAACTGCAGCAGAATCTTAGTGGCGCGCTTGCGACCGAGTTGGCAAGCCTGGCAGGAGAGTCATTGAGAACAAGCACTCGAACTGAGTTTGATGCAAAACTATGGATCATGACTCACCTTCAGGGTGAATGCGCATACTGAACCGCGGACTGGCATGGTTTGTCGATTCAACATCGGTGGAGTGATTGTTCTCGATGGCCACCCTGCCAGGGCCAAGAGGGTGTCGTGGTTTTCGTCCGCCGCCTCCACGGGCAGTCCCCTGCGGCGAGTGCCTGATATATATTACCTGCCACATTATCGACACGCATTCCGAGCCCTCGTCACCAGAGTTAATGGACATCGTGTGATGCGGCAAGCAATATCCGCCAGGTCCATTGCCCGCCACGTCACCGAAACGGATTTTGAGCCCTCGTTCATTGAGTTATACGGCATCTTATGGAGTGACAACCAATTTTCGCGAGGCCCTACCTGCGGCCCAAAAGCTGCCCGAGTGCCTCGGTCTGGTTCTCGTGGATAGCTCGTGCACCCTCCATCACCACCGCGGCAAGGTCATTTTGGGTTTGGGGTCGCTGCGGCTGCGGCTGCTGACTGTTTGCCCACAGTGTACTGTTACTCCCCTGCTGTTTTTGCTGCTGCTGCCCCTGCTGATGGTGCTGCGGTCGCGGACTGTCTGCCCATAGTGTACTAGTACTCTCCTCCTCCTGGTGCTGGCGTTGTTGCTGTTGCGGAAGCTGCTGGTGCTGCTGTTGGTGTGACGGTGCATTGTACTGCTGCTGCCGCTGATGCCCCTGCCCCTGCCCCAGCTGCTGATGTTGCTGTCCATGCTTCTGCTCCAGCATTGACGCGTGCTCGTGTGCCTCTTTCGCCCACCTCTCCTCCTGCCTCTGTTTCCACTTCGGGACCTTGTAAGGCGAGTCCTCCTCAACTGCCAAAGTGGCGGCAGCTTGCTTAGCTTCTGCCGCCCATTTGTCCTCCTGCCTCTGCTTCCAGCGCGGTTGCTGGTAATCAGCCGCCACAGCCGCCTCCGCTTCCGCCCGCACCCCCCCCACGCCGTCCACGCCCAGGGTCTGGCACACATTGCACACCACGTCATCCAACGCATATGAACCCTCATTTCGTGAGTTTCATGAAATCTTATGACATAGCGAGCAATAACTGCAAGGCCCTGCCACCGCCCCTGCCGCCACCGTCCCCGCCACTCTCGTAGTCCCTGCTTGTGCCGCCCTCCGACTCGACGAGTGACGCGAGTCGCTTGTCGATCTCCTGCCGCCTTCGTTGCAGATCCTTCATATCGCGCTCCTCCTCTTCAGCCGCCGCCGCCACAGCTGCCTGTAAGCAGGGGAGCGCAACATAGGGATACCAGCACACACATGAGTAGGGGACACGACATATAGAGTAACGGCACACACAGGGCTGCCACGTCAAGTCAATCGTTTCATTCTCAGCTGAAATTGAGTGCAGCCCTACCTGTGCGCGCAAACTTCCGCCAGCCCCCTCGGCCCCCGATTTTCCCCTCGGTGTGGGAGACACCGCAGCTCCATTTTCCCGCGCATCCTCAAACTTCTGCCGCTGCTTGCGCAACCCTTCCACGGCGCGCGCCACCGCGGCACGCTCCGCCTCTAGCTCATCCGCGGCGGCTTTCGATTGCCTCGCCGCCACCTCGCAGGAGGGTCATTGAGAACACGTAGTCGAACCGATATTGGAGCATGACTTACCTTCAGGTTGAATGCCCAAGCAGACACGTCGACGAGGAGGAGGATGTTCAACGTGAATGTGCAAGTTGAGGAGGAGGACATTCGAGAACTTGTTCGCAGTAACCCCCGTGCCTCCAGCTCCGCGCGCTGCTCCCTCCGCGCCTCGAAGCGTACCACAGCGGCCTCCATTCCGTCGAGGTCCTCGTCACTGCTATCCACGTCATAGCTCTCGTCGTTCTCTGGAAAGTGCAGCACCTCCGCACTGGGCCATGCACTCGTAACCGTGTCGGCACAGCCCGAGGGTCGCTCATAGTGTACCAGTGGACCCGCACACTCTCGCCGCATCCTTCTCCCTCGTCTGACACTCTTACCCTGGGTTGCTGCTCGCTCAGAGTATACCAGTCTGTGTCACGATAAGGAGAATAGGAACTCGGGACCCGCAGTTTCGAGGCCGAAACCGCGTCGTTTGGACGCGCCCTTTTGGCCCATACATATAACTCAAGAAATAGA
>Ga0307489_10001049_pt1 | contig 17831 bp, 33 predicted proteins | sample SB12metaG_FD_202247 | JGI IMG/M metagenome (GOLD analysis project Ga0307489, IMG submission 202247) | Sea-ice brine microbial communities from Beaufort Sea near Barrow, Alaska, United States - SB 1.2 | ecosystem: Environmental > Aquatic > Marine > Coastal | place: USA: Alaska | collected...
GTAGCGCGCGCGACGAACGTTGTGGCGCGCGAGAGGCGCGGCGGCGACGAGAGCCCGGCAAGGCAATCCAGCAAAAAACGGCTGTCGATCATCTGACTGGTATCGAAGAGCAAGTTGACATTTATACATGACAGACACTCTGCCTGATTGCGAAGAGTACGCCCCTCAACCGCGCGGCGCCGTCATAACGCGTTCACTGCCGGCGTCGTTGTCGCCTCGCACGTCTCAGCTTGCGCTCCCAGCCTCGCGTGTCGGCACGCGCGTACCCAGCTACCCGCGCGTCGCCACGTGCGTGAGATAGACCACTGAATTGTCTACGCGGTACTTTCTTGTAGGGGAGTGCTTTCAAACGAAGAAGGGAGAGGAGCGAGCGACGATGCCGCCCAAGTCAGAACCGACGTTTGAAGTGTGGCTCACTACGAACTTGAGCGATGCCGCCGAAGATGACGCCCATCGCGTGCTGGCTCAGAACCTTTTCTGCGAACGGTACGTTGGAGCAGAGCCCACCGGCATTCTGTCAGACCTTGAAGTCCAGGTGGAGCACAAATACAGCCGAAAGTACAGCATCGGGAAGAAAGACGCACGAACTTGGAGATGCCGAGGGTGCGGCGACGTGTTCGAAGATGCCCGCACCGGTTACGTCAGTAGCCTGCGCAACCGCGTGCAGTTCACTCTGAAGAGCATAGCCGACCCGGTCCCGTCAGCAAGCAGAGACTGCCCGGGGTGTGGACTGAAGCCAACGACCCCACTGACACCGGTGGGGCCTTTCACACTCTTTTCAGCTCAACTGTCAGCAATAGTAATGAGTGGGATGATTCAAGTGGTTTCGGGACAAGCGGCTTAACATGCAAGCTGAGGGAAGTACATGTGTCATAAAGAAGGCCCTGGACACCGGCACAGATGGAATCTGAGCTTCGTCGTCTTCCACTTGAGGCCGCTGCCAGGTTGCGTGCATCTACGCCGACCAGGGGATCTCTTTCTTCACGCCCACCATCACCTGTCCGCCAAGCGGCTGCTGCTGCTACTGCTGCTGGGGCGCATCCGCCGCGAGGGCCTGGCGCTGATGCTGATGCCGCTTGGGCGCCGGAGGAGGTCGAGGTAGCGCAAGGGGCCGGAGCAGGGGCCTGGAGTTCTGATGCTGAGTTGAAGCAGTTCGTGGATGATTTCTTCTCGGAAGGTGGCGAGGGCGCGGTTGGTCTTCTGCCGGAAGATGTACCGGCCTTGGAGCCGTCGCCGGCACAACCTGCGAGACAGATCCATCTCTCCGCCGACTCCGGTATGACGCTGCCGTCAGTACCGTATGGCTCGAAGCTGCCGGGTGACTCGGAGGGAACGCCGCCGCCCCCGCTGCCCCGGAGGAACGGAATGAACGCTGCCGCCCCCACCGCCGCGGCCGCTGCCGCCACTGCCCCAGCCGCCCTCACCGCCCCCGACTCCCCCGCCGCCACCGCCGCACCTCCCTCCCCCGCCGCCGTCGCCGCCAACGCCGCTGCTGCCGCCGCCGCTGCCGCCGCCACTGTTGCCGCCGACGCCGCTACCGCCGCTGCCTCCGTCGCCGCTGCCGCTGCCGCGTCCGCCGCCGCTGTCGCAACCGCCGATGCTGCCACCGCCGCTGCTGCCGCCCCCGCCACCGCCGCCGCCGCCACCGCACATCGCGTCACCGGGCAGACCAACAGCACCGTGCGCAGCTCACCGGCCTCCGGATCGCCGCATTCCCAGCTCCGCATCGGCGATGACGACACCGGCGAGGGCTCCGGCGAGGGCTCCGGCGAGGACATCTCCCGTGCCATCACTGGTATCAGCAACTTACGCGTCGGCTCAACAAGCTCCGGGCCGCCGGGGCGGGATGACGAGTCCGATACCGCATCGTGTGGCGTGAATCCCAGATACGCAGGCGTCCGTGTGGCACGCGTCAATCTGGACGAGCAGCCGTCTCAAAGTCAACATTCCACTACCTGCAGGAATGACGGGGAGGAGAGCGAGGATGAGGTGGACAGCGTTTTGAACAGCACAAAGGATAGCGTAGACAGCGACTGAGCGGTATCTAGTATGTCTAAGCACGAGATCCCGTGTGAAGTCAGCGTGGTGCTCAGCGTGCTTACCTGACTCCTTGGCGCTTCCCTGTAGCCAGGGATTTGATGACTTTTTCACGGCGTGTACTAATGAATTATAATAATAACAAAATGAGCAGCTTTGACTCAATCTGTTTGCCAAACACGGCCTAGATGCACTTGTTGTGTGCATCCCATCTGGTATTTCTCTCATATTAATTTGAAATTTCGCTAAAAGCTAATATTAATCCGCGCCGCCAAACAACTCAACAACGCACCAAAGGCTAGTTGTGAATAAATAATCGTTCCTCACCATGTGTATGTCTATCCCCTCTCCCGATCCCTTTCCTGCCACCCCTTCCCCTCCTATGACGCATCACCGATCTACAAATTAATCTCCGGAGTAATCTTGGATAGCGGGTTCGGAAAGAACTCATTGTGGATGGCCTTCACCGCCTCGGTGCCTTGCGAGTCATCGCACAACATCGAGATGTTCGTCTTGCTCGCGCCCTGACTGCGTGCAAGGCCCGGCAATGAACCTTCGCTATTCGGTCAAATGACTCCCCCATATTGGGTGGTATCGTGTGTGTAGGTGACATTGACCATACTGACTTGGATGATACCGGGCCTTGGAGGAGTCTGTTGGTACACTATGAGCAAACAGTCAGAGGTACCGGGCCTTACCTGATCATCGTGATCCGGATCTTATGCGCCCTGAGCGCGCGGAAGGTGCGCTCCATGATTTCGTTGTTGCGATCGACGTTCCCGATGAGGCTGATGATGGAGTGGCCCCTCGTGCACTTGACGCGCGCGATGCCGTTCTCCTCAAACCAGGGGCAAGTCAAACATGGCTTGCTGCTTTGATAGCTCGTACCAGCACGATTAGGAACGCCCTTCCCCCACGAGCGAACAATACAGCTGTTAAATGTGAACATCTTAGTCCGCACCGGTGAGAAAAATGTAACCATAGCTCGAGAGAAACACCCGAATAAACAAAAACACATGAAAACAGAGGACGTCAAGGTCCCTACCTCAAAGTCCTGAATGAGACTGTCCAGTTCCTCCTGCACCAGGTCGCGGTCCCACAATTTGGCCGGGTCCAGCGTCAGGCTCACGCTCACCTCCGAGGTCGCCACACAGTCCACCCCGATGCATGGCCCGGTATAAACAAGCATAACTCGTTGGTCAAGTGACCATACTGAGTGCCATGTATTGGGCGACTTGACCATACTAACGTGGAGTGGATGATACCGGGCGTTCTTAGAAGGCATCAGTGGCGGGCACACTATGAGCGAACAGGCTGGCCTTACCGAGATGCCGTTGCTGGCCATGATGTTAAACACCTTGGACAGGAACCCGAACTGGCCCGGCATGTAGGGCCGGGGAGAAATAGCAAGAAATTTCCATCAACACATTTTGACCCCCACGACAAAGTGCGTCAAAGTGTTACGAGCAAAAGCAAAAGCAAAAAGCATGGACCAATCACAGGCTCGGATCAAAACTGTTCCGAGCCTGTGCGAGCCCGTGATTGGTCCATGCTTTTTGCTTTTGCTTTTGCTCGTAACACTTCGACGCACTTTGTCATAGTATGTTGAGTGAAACACCACGATGTTTTGAGTATTTTTCTGGCGGGCCCAACCAGCATGCGCGTGGAGACAATGTCCAGCATGGTGACGTTGCTCTTGCGCACGATGGAGGTGAGCAGCCAGTCCTCGTTGCCGCCGGGCCGCACGTGGCCGATCAGCGTTCCCGGCGCCCGCACATTGTAGCTGTTCTTCACGCGCACGCACAGCTTATCCGAGTCCATGGCGGGGCGCATGGACTGCGGGTGCAGCACCTGCGCGCCGAAGTACGCCAGCTCCGTGGCCTCCTGGAATGACAGGAACGCCATGGGCACGGTGCCCTCCACCTCGCGCGGGTCCGCGGACAGCACCCCGTCCACGTCCTTCCACACCTGCACCTCCGCCAGCTTAAGCGCCGCGCCGATAACAGTAGCGCTCAGATCAGAGCCGCCGCGGCCCAGGGTGGCGATGGCGCCCGTCTTCTCGCCGCGCCCCAGGAACCCCGTGCAGAAGGGTCATTGAGAACAAGCACTGGACCGACGTTGACTTGACGAACCGAGTCCACGCGTGTGTACGAGAATTCACCCTGAAGGTACGCCAAAAGTCACGCTCCGATCTCGGGTGGAGGGCTTGTTCTCAATAACCCCTGCCGTGACCACAGCGATGGACGCCTGATCCCCACTGCCCAGCGTCAGCGCGCTTGCCACGTTGGGGTACGTCTGGTCCAGGATGTTCCCGTTTTCGAACTCGTCCGTGACGATGAACCCAAGCGCGTCAAACGCATCGTACTGGCGCGAGCGGAGGTCCATGGAGCGCAGGTAGGATGAAAATATGCGCGTGGACATGCGCTCGCCGAAGTGTAGCGGCGCAAGTTGAATTTGGAAGCGAAAGTTGAAAGCGGTTCACCACATTTTAGTATCATGAGATTAGTTCCAGGCGCTTTCAACGTGGGTTTGATAGGGTCAACCTGCACCGCCTCACCGAAGGACACCAGCGTGGCGCGCGTGCGGCTCGTGAGCTCCTGCATCAGCGCCACCCCCGTGCACACCTGCTCCATCTTATCCATCAGCTTGTTCACATCCGTGCGCGTCGCCGCGTCCACGTTCAACTCGTCCATAGTGTCCATGTGCAGCTTGCGGATGGCCACGATGGACGGCATGACGAGCACCTGGGAGGAGTCGTCGCACTTGAGCGCCCCCTTGTCAGGGGCTTACACTCGTTCCCATTTCCGCTAAAGTCGAGCTTACTTTGCCCCTTTCCGCTCAACTTAAGCTCACCTCGTCCCCCATGTAACCCAAATTATCCCGTGTCTGTGGCCCGAAGGTGCTCAAGTTGAGCTCTAACGGGAGCGATGTGCTCCAGAAGGTCCTCAAGTTGAGCTCTGCAGTGAGCGAGTGTAAGCCCCTGCCCCTCGCCCGCCGCCAGCAGGTGGTTCGTCGTCTTGCCCATGGCGGATAGCACCACCACGGGCATCTCCTCCGCCGAGCAGGGCCGGACGCTCGTTCGCTGACAGGTTTCTCAAAGTGTACCAGTGTGCCCGTGCACTCTCGCCGCGTCCTCCTCCCTGGCCTGACACGCCGGCCTCACTGCTTGCGCATAGAGTACCCGTGCACACTCGCCGCTACCAAGGACTACTTTATGTTGCACGAGAAGTCAGCGACGGCAAGGCCCTGCCTGGAACGCCAGCACGATGGCTGCCACCTCCCTCATCCGCGCCGCGTCCGCCACGGAGGACCCGCCGAACTTCATCACCACGCTGTACCGCCGCCAGGGCCACGTGCATCAAACGCTATCGCCGCGTCATAGGATGGCGTTGCAGTCAAGCAACGAGGGTCGCAACTGTGGAGGAGGGTGTGGCGAGCATTTTGTATCATTGGCAGTCGCTACTCGTAGTCGGCACGACTAACAGCTTGTCTCGTCGGATCTTATCTCCGCCCTGCCTGCTTCAGGTCCTTGCCGGGCTGGGTCGCGGCGGCGGGAGGCGCGGCGGCAGCGACAGCGGTGGTGATGCAGCAGCGGCGCGGCGGCGCCGGTGCGACATTGCGAGTGCCTGTCGCGCGGCGGAGGGAGGCGCCATTGGAGGCCGCCGCCGCCACAGGTACAAAGGTGGCACAGGCTGCCATTTGAGATGTTTTGGATTCCCAAATGCAACCCTGTTGGCGTTCTTCTGGTGCGCAACGGGATGGGAGGGACAACGCGCGGCGGCAGAAAGACAGCTGACTGCTCTTCCGACGACAATCGCGGAGGCTCTAGATGTTCTGGCGATGCGCAGACGTTGTTGTGAGCCGCACCACCACACTCCTATCCTCTTCGATAGGCGAGCGCGTCGTTTCGAAAAAATAAATCGAAATAACGGCCTGAATGTTTTGCGGCTTCTGAATGTTTTGCGGCTTCTGGTCGGCTTCAGATGCTTCGATACCAGTGTAGGGCCTCATGGCGTGAAAACGTCTTCGACCCCCCTCTCCCCCTTCCTACCTTCCCTCCAATGCTTCTCAGCTGTACAGTAGCCACTCCGCACGCGCCGCGCCGTTCGGTGCCCGGCGCTGCCGTTGGCATCGTCGTATCGAGTGTCACGAGCGTCAGGGCTGCCATCTCTACCTTGCGGGGGGACCACAGGTCAGAGAGGCCGCGCGACACCTACTACTGCGAAAGAGTGCCGAGTTTACCGTTTGAGTGACAAGTTGCGAGCGAGGCTGAGGCATGGAGCCGACGCTGCGCACCCCCGCGCGGAGCCACGTCTTCGCGTCCAGCGCCGAGAGCAGCCCCGTGACGGTGATGGTCCCCTCCAACCTCCAGCAGCCGTGGGGCCGCAGCGGTGCCGGCATCGGCAGTGCACACAAAAAATCCTCCTCATCCAGCGCCGCGAAGAAGGGTCTGTTCGCTGGCAAGGCGCCGCTGCCAAGCTCGGTGGTGGGCGGCTACCGGGACAACAGCAACCCCGCGATCATCGCGGAGCTGCGCAATGCTAACGTTGTGCTCGGCACAGAATTGCACCGCTCGCACATCCTCAAGGAAAAGGAAAAGGTCAGCGCGGCAAAGAGATGAAATGAGACGAGTAATTTTACACGAGCCCCTCCGTACTGTACTCCTCCCTGCTCACCGTTCCCCTCCCCCACCTGACCAACCCCCAACCCCTGTTGTGCCGCCGCCGCCCCGCGCAGGACGCGTACCGCGAGGACGTGTCACGGCTGCAGACCAGCCTGAGCGTTGAGAAGGAGCGCGCATCCAGCGCGCAGTCGTCCTTGGCGGCAGGGCCTCACTTCAGCTTTAGCCATTTATTCCCTGAACCCACCTGAAACACTCAATCATTCCCACTAAATAAGTACCTCGAAGATGCTTGAGTAAATCTTCCAGGGGAACTAGTGTTAGAACCAGGGAGGAGGAGGCGACGAGGGTGTGCGGGTACACAGGTGTACAACGAGCAAACAATCAGGAAAATTTGTGCAAGACCCTGGGCGGCGTCGGAGAGCGCGAGCTACCAGGCGGTGCTGCGGGGTGTGGAGCAACAGCTGGCGGCGTCGCGGGCGGGGGCTTACACTCGTCCACTTTTCAGCTCAACCTGAGCCGTTTCGGACTCAAAATAATCCATTAACAACCCCTGCTACCCCCCAACACCCCTTGATACCCACTAAACAACCCCTAAATGCAACCCCTATCCCACAGAAAGCGCATACGTTGAGTCGAAAAAGTGGACGAGTGTAAGCCCCTGGTCACTGGTGGACCACGCGCGGGAGAGGGACGCTGCCGCGCGCGAGGCGGAGCGCCGCTCCGAGTCGCAGGAGGCCCTGGCGGCGGCGCGCGACCGCCTCGCGCACGTCACCGCCGAGGCGGCGTCGGCAGGGCTGCCCTCACAGGGCCTGGCAGATACTGCCCGCCACGTCATTAGGATGCTTTCATCTTCAAGAAACGAAGGTTCAGAATGCGTGTTGATGACATGACTAGCCACGTCTCAATATCTGCCTGGCCCTATGCCCTTATTTCATTTTGTGCTGTCATAGTGTTTCGGTCATCCGCCAAATGACGTTATCGCAGATATGGTCACCTAACCAAACCTTTCGTGTTTGCGGGTGCGACCATAAGCGTTGCTCCGCGAGGCGCAGCGGTACGCGACGGAGGAATCGACACGCCTCAACGCCGAGCTGCGCAAGGAATCCGGCGGGGCCAAGTCGTCGGGGGAGCGGTTGCGGGAGGAGGAAGTCAAGAGTCGGGAGGCGACGGCGAAGATTGCGAGCCTGGAGGGGGTGCTGCGGTCGCTCGGGGTAGGTCTTTGCACATGTTGCTCGTCACCTCATAGGAGGCCAATTGACTCTAGAAACCAGGGTTCAAATGCGTGTTGATGATGTGGCGGGCGATATATGCCAGGCCCTAGCTTGGGGAGAGGAATCACGCGCTGCAGGAGCAGGCGGCGGCGGCGGTTGATGTAGGGACAACTGAATAATGCCCGCCACGTCCCAGGACATCGTTTGACTCGAGAAACTAGGGTCTCAAATACGGTGGAATAACATATAAACGAGCGTCATTTACTTGTCCCTGCCTCAACCACTGCTGCAGCTTGTTCCACCGTATTGGAATTAACTGACATCCTGTGACGTGGCGAACACATATGCAGTATGGCACTGGGGCGAGGGGCATCAGCGGCAGATGGAGGCCACGGTGGGGCGGTGCAGGTTGACCCTATGAAACCCACGTTGAAAGCGCCTCGAGCAAAGCGCTTGAAGCTTAAGTATGATGAACCGCTTTCAGACTTTGCTTTCAACTTCAACTTGCGCTGCTACACCACGGCGGAGGCGCGGGGTGTGGCGGACCAAGTGCGGGCCGAGCTCAAGGTAAGGCGGTGCAGGTTGACCCTATTAAACCCACGTTGAAACTGCTTGGAAATGTGCACTTGAAACTGGAATATGATGACCTGCTTTCAGGTTTTGCTTTCAATTTCAACTTGCGCCACTACATCAAGGGGTGCAGAGAGGCGGCGGCCAAGGCGGTGGAAAAGGAGATGGAAATATCGGGCCTGCGCGAGCGCCTGGGCCACCGCGAGCGGGAGCTCCAGTCCGTCACCGCCGACGCCGCCGACGCCATTGCCGCCAACATGTCCTGCGAAGCCGCGGCCGCCGCCGCCGCCGAGGCAAGCGCGGTCGCTCAAACATCGGAGAAGGAGCACCGGCGCGAGGTGGGGTCTGGGGTGGTGCAAGTGGAAACCTGTGTTGGCAGCACTTGGTGACAGCGCCTGTAACTAAAATGTAGGATCAACTGCTTTCAAGTTGTGCTTTCAATTGAATCCTACGCCTCTAAAGCGAGGCGGAGTCGCTTCGAGAGAAACTGGCGGGCGAGGTGGGGCGCACAGCGGACGCGGAGGGGCAGGCGATGCTGTGGGCAGGGGCTGACACTTGTACGCTTTCAGCTCAACTTGCGCTGTCTTTGCGCCCCACGTAACCCAACTTGACCCATGAATGTGCCCAAATGTGCTCAAGTTGAGCTCGAACGTGAATGAATGTAAGCCCCTGGCTGTGGGCGGCGGAGCTGGAGGAGTGCCGGTGGCGCGAGGCGGCGGCAGGGACGCACGCCGCGGCCATGGTAGGGCGGTGCAGGTTCACCCTATCAAACCCACGTTGAAACCGCCTGGAACTAAGCACTTGAAACTACAATGTGATGAACCGCCTTCAAACTTTGCTTTCAATTTAAACTTGCGCCGCTACACCATGGAGGAGAAGGCCGCTGGCTTCGAAAACAAGATGCGGTAGGTCCAAGCAGACATTGCCCGCCACGTCATCCAACGTATTACGGTTTGGACCCTCGCTCCTTGAGATAAACGGCATCCTATGATGTGGCAAGCAACATGTGGCAGGCCCTGCGGTGCGGACGCTGGAGGCGAAGGTGGCGGTGACCAGCGGCTCCGAGGTAGGCCGGTGCAGGTTGACCCTATCAAACCCGTGCCGAAAGCGCCTGTAACCGAGCGCTTGAAATTATAATCTGATGAACTGCTTTCAATTTCTAATTTTAAACCCAACTTGCGCCGCTACACCGAGGGCAACGCCAGTTTCCGCATCGCCACGGCGGAGCGCGACGCCGCCAGCGCCAACGAGGTAAGGTGGTTCAGGTTGACCCTATCAAACCCACGTTGAAAGCACCCGGAACTAAGCGCTTGAAGCTGGATCATGATGAGCCGCTTTCAAACTTTGCTTTCAAAATCAACTTGCGCCACTACAAAGAGCGGGCCCGCGTCGCCGTGGAGGTGTGCAACGCGGCGCAGGCCGAGGCAGGTGGCTCACTGCGAACAAGACCTCGACCGATGTTGAATGCACCGAAAAACGTCGACTCTCGTTGGCCGCCGTTTGCGAAATCCATGGGTAAATTCTCATCCGATGGTCTGGGGGTGAGTCGGCGACCACGAACCGAGTCCGCGCGTCTGCATGAGCATTCACCCTGAAGTCGACTCATGCTCCGATCATGGTTCGGGCGCTTGTTCTCAACGACCCTTCCGCGAGGAGCAACAGGCCAAGGTTGGGCGGTGCAGGTTGACCCCGGGTTCCACCGCGCTTGGTTTCAGTGCTTTAAAGCTAAAATATGATGAACTGCTTTCAAACTCTGCTTTCAATGTCAACTTGCGGCGCTACAGCAAGGGCACGGCGCAGGGGTGCATCAACGAGGTGGGGCGGTGCAGCTTGCCAGTATCTCAACCCGAGTTGAAAGCGCGCCTGGTTTCAGCGCTTGAAACGAAAGTGTGATGAACTTCTTTCAACCTTTGCTTGCAAATGCAACTTGCGCCGCTACAACGAGGCGAAGACGGCGACGGCGGCGGAGGCGGCGATGGCGGCGGAGCTGGAGCGCGTGAAGGAGCACCTGCGGGGCAGGGGCTTACAATCGTCCACTTTTCAGCTCAACTTGAGCGCTTTGTATGGTATAGGGGGTGCGCGTAGGGGTTGTGTAGCCCGTGTTAAGGGGATGTTAGGGGGTGTTTAGGGTGTGTGGGGTGTTCTTGTGTGTCAGACACGGCTCAAGTTGAGCTGAAACGTGAACGAGTGTATGCCCCTGCTGCGGGGCGCGGAGGTGCAGCTCAATGACTGGCGGGAGCGACACGCGGAGGTGAAGCGCGAGCTGGAGCGCCGCGGCCGCCTGCTGGAGGAGGCCGCGGCTGCGCACCGCGCCGCCGCGGCGGCGGGGCCTGGGGCCTGTCAATGTTGGATGCACCACACACTCGCTGCGTCCTGTGCGCACTCGCCGCATCTGCCACCCTGGCTCAACCTGACTGATGGCTCGTAGTGTACCGGTGTACCCTGGGTAACGGCGGCGGAGACTCGCCAAGGGGAACTCACGCAATCGCTGGGCGGCGCGGAGACGCGCGCTGGCGCCGCGGCGGCGGAAGCTCGAACAGAGCGCGAGCGGTGCGACGGCGAGGTGTCCCGCGTGAACGAGCAAATGAACGAGGTAGGGCGGTGCAGGTTGACCCTATCAAACCAACGTTGAAAGTGCCTGAAACGAAGCAATTGAAACTAAAACACATTAAGCTGCTTTCGAATGTTGCTTTCAAATTCAACTTGCGCCGCTACAACGAGGCGCGCGAGCGGCTGAGCGCCGCCAAAGCCGCCGTCGCAAACGCTGAGGTAGGGCCTGGCAGATCTTACTCACCACCTCATGTGATGCGTTTAATTTAAGACACGAGGATTCAGATTGCGTGTCGATGACGTGGTGAGCAATATTTAGCAGGCCTAATGGTCACGCCCCCCCTCATGACGGATTTTACCAAAAAGAATTACGTAAATCTCTTTGGTAGAAATCCGGAATTAGGGGGGCGTGACCTTATGCTGAGGGAGAGCAGCGCGCGACGTCTAAGCTCCTCACGGTAGGGTCTGGCAAACATTACCCACCACATTATCCAACGCACCATGAACCTCGTTTCTTGAGTCAAACTTCACCATATGATGTGGCGAGAGCAGTTCTGGTGGGCACTACGGCACGGAGGCGCTCGGCGCGGCGGAGAAGACGGCGCTGGAGCGCGCCACGGCCCTGGTAGGGCGGTGCAGGTTGACCCTATCAAACCTACGTTGAAAGCGGCAGGAATAAAGCGCTTGAAACTGTAATATGATGGACTGGTTTCAAACGTTGCTTTCAATTTCAACTTGTGCCACTACACCCTGGAGCGTGCGGCCGCGGCGGAGCAGTCCCAGGCAGGGGGGGGGTTGTTGACAACATGCACTCGACCAGCCTTCAATCTCCTCCGCCTCCGCGCGTCCGTATGAGCATTCACCCTGATGCCGCGCCATGCTCAGATATCGGTTCGAGTGCTTCTTCTGAACGACCCAACCTCAACCCTAAACCTTAAACCCTAAACCCTAAACGACCCTGGTGGCAGGCCAGAATGGCGGACGACGCGGCGTATCAGTCTGCGGCGCACGCCGCGGAGCTGGAAGCGGCACGACAGGGGCACCACAGCGAGGTGGCGTCGGTCAACGCCTCGCTCGCCGCCACGCACGCCGCAGAGCTCGATGCCAAGGTAGGACCCAACGTAAACCCTAAACCCTTAACCCTAAACCCTAAACCCTAAACCCTAAACCTTAAACCCTAAATCCAAAATCCTAAAACTTTCTTTTTCCAATGTTGCTTGACACATCTTATAACGCCATTTGACTCAACACACGAGGGTTGACGATGCGTGTCGATGACGTGGCGGGTAATATCCACTGGTCCCTAGGGAAAGGTGCACGCCGCCGCCGCCGCGCTAGCGTCCAGAGCCGAGGCAGGGGGGTCATTGAGAACAGGCACTCGACCGATGTCCAATCGACGGACCGAGTCCGCGCGTCTGTATGAACATTCACCCTGGAAGGTGAATCATGCTCCGATATTGGTTCAAGTGGTGGGTGTGAGCGACCCTGGTGCGAGGCAAAGGTGGTGAAGGCGGAGGCGAGTCTGGCGGCGGCGGAGGCGGATCTCCACACGCGCGACCGGGCACGGCCCTTCATAGCTGCTCTCTTTCCATGCACCTCATGCCCGAGCCCCGAATTCGTCTTCACCAGCAACCCCTTGTACGGGTTCCACAACCGAAACGTCCGATCTTTGCCGCAAGTCAACACGTACTGGCCTCCACGCAGGGCCGGATGAATATGTCACACGTTCCCCGATCAGCTCGACCCGAGCGGGGATTTCCATCACGAAAGTCAGTCTACGTCGTGTTCTCCGCGTGGAGCTACGGATAATTTGTGTGTTTGCCGAGCTCTGCGCTGGGGTTTGAGATATCTTTGAGGTGTTAGGTTGGGTAACCCAAGTGGTATCCGGGGAAAATTGCTGAAAGTTAAGCTCAAAAAGTGCTGAGGTGAAGGCCCTGGTGATGGGAACACGGGGAGGAGATCGAGTCGCGGGCGCGGCAGTACGCGGCGGCCATGGTAGGGCGGTGCAGGTTGACCCTATCAAACCCACATTGGAAGCACTTGGAAGAAAGCGCTCGAAACTGGAAATTTGATAACTGCTTTTCAGTTTCGCTTTCGAATTCAACTTGCACCGCCACACCATGGTGCGGTGCTGCACGTTGGAACCTGTTTCAAAGCGCCTGGTTCCAGCGCTTGGAACTAAAATATAATTAGCTGCTTTCAATTTTAAACTTTTGCTTTCAGTTCCAACGTGTGGCCCTCCGCCATGGAGGGCAAGTCGGCCATGATTGAGAACATCGTGGCGGCGCTGCAGCAGGAGGAGGCGGCCCGGTAGGCCCCACTAGATGTAGCCCGCCAAGTCACTGACACGCGTGTTGATCCCTCGTCTCTTGAGTTAAACGGCCACGGCATCCTATGACGTGACGATCAATGTCTGGCAGGCCCTAGTGCACGCGAGGCGGCGAGGGTGGACGCGGCACAGGCAGGGGCTTACACTCGTCCACTATTCTGCTCAATGTAAGCACATTTTGTGGGATACGTTGGGCGGATGATTTTCCCCCAGTCTATTAGACAGGGGGACACGTGGAGGTGTGAGCAAAACGGCTGAGGTTGAGCTGAAAAGTGGACGAGTGTAAGCCCCTGGGCACAGGCGCGCGCGATGAGTCACGCGACGGAAGGGAAATTGAGCCGCATGCAGGCGGCGTTGGCGGAAGCGGACGACGCACGGAGGTAGGCCTCGCCAGATATGAAAAAGTTTGTGAAACCACTCAGACACTTAGCAATAAGTAGTCCTACGTCGTCCAAATGGAGCGTTCTGATTGGTCGAGCGGGACGACTTAGCACTAAGTCTCACTATCCCATAAGTGTCTACATTCGAAGGTAAGTGGTTTTCACGCACTTTGTCATATTGCTCTCAAGAAACGAGGGCTCAAAATGCGTTGGATGACGTGGCGCGAAATTAGCCTGGCAGATATTGTTGGCCACGTCATCGGATGTCATTCGACTCAGGACACGAGGGACCACAATGCGTTTGATGACGAGGCGAGCAATACTGGCTGGCCTTGGGGTACGGCGGGCGGAGGCGGGCGCGGCATCAGAGGCGTCGCGATCGGAGAAACACAAGTCCAAGGCGATCCAGTACCGCAAGGTGAGGCGGTGCAGGTTGGCCCTATGAACTCCATGTTGAAATCGCCTGGAAATAAGCTCTTAAAACTAGATTACTTTCAAATGTTGGTTTCAGTTTCAACTTCCGCCGCTACAGCAAGGAGAATGCGGCGCTCGTGGCCAACTACGACCAGTGGCTGCAGAAGCTGGTGCAGACCAGTCTGCACACCGCGGGAGAGACGCCGGAGCTGGTAGTGAACGCCGCAAGGGGCGGAGGCGTCGGCGGGGGCGGGGTCGGCGGCGGCGGGGTCACGCCGCTCTCGGCGCCGCGCACCGGGCCGAGCAATCTTCAGAATGACTTCGCCTTTGCCGCGCAACTGGCTGGTGCCGTTGCTGGTGTCAGCGGGGCCGCCACCGGCGGCGGCGGCGTCGACTTTCTGTATGGGCAATCAGCCGGGGGCGGCGGAGAGGGTGAGGACGGGGGCGGGGGCGGGGTCGGGGGTAGGGACAAGCAAACATCGCCTGCCACGTCATTTTACGCATTTGATCGCTCATTTTCCAAATTAAATGGCATCCACGACGTGGTGATGCATTATCTGCCAGGCCCTGGGCGGGGGTAGGGTGGGCACCATCATCGGCGGGTCGGCCGGGTCGGCGATATACGGCGGAGCCTCCCCGGCGTTGGCCGCCGCGCTGGCTCGACCCGTTCGCTCGCTCGACCCGCAGCTAACCCCGGTGGGGCGGTGCAGGTTGACCCTATCAAACCCATGTTGAAACCGCCTGGAACTAAGCACTCGAAACTGAAATGTGATGAACTGCTTTCAAGTTTTGCTTTCAAATTCAGGTTGCGCCGCTACACCCCGGTGACGGCAGACGTCATGTCGCAGCCGCGGGTGCCTCCGGTGATACACGGGCACGACATGGGCAGGGGGGACGGCGGCGGCGGCGGCGGGGTACACTATGGGCAGACAGTCATCGGTGGCAGGGGAGGAGCAGGTGGCGGCGGCGGCGGGGTACACTATGAGCAAACATTCATCGGCGGCGCTGGTTTCGGCGGCGGTGGCAGCAGTGGCGCCGGCGGGGAACCGTATGGGCAAGCCGTTAGCGGCGGCGGCGGGGCAGGCGGCGGTGGCGGTGGTGGCGGGGTACACTATGGGCAGACAGGCGGCGGTGGCGGCGGCGGCGGCGGCGGCGGTGGCGGTGGGTTACACTATGGGCAGACAGACGGCGGCGGCAGCGGTGGTGGCGATGGCGGTGTATACTATGGGCATCAAACAGGCAGCGGCGGAGGGGGAGACAGCAGCAGGGGCGGGGTGCTGCATGGGCAATTAGTCGGGGGCGGGGGCGGTGTACACCACTATGGGCAAGCAGACAGCGGTGGTGGGGGGCGCGGCAGTGGTCGCGGAGTAAACTTTGGAGACACAGTCAGCGGTGCTGGGGGCGGCGGCGGCGGGGGAAGCGGGGCCAGCGACGGTGGGGCGCACGGGTCGCCGCGTGGCGGCCGCGGGTCTGTCGACGGTCTTCGAGCCGCCGCCGCCGCCGCAGCCGCAGCCGCTGCCGCGGCTGCTGCTGATGTTGCTGCTCTCCGTGGTGGCGGCGGCAGCGGCGGCGGCGGCAGCGGCGGCGGCGGCAGCGGCGGCGAGCGTGTCGGCGGTGGTGGTGGCGGTGGCCGCGCCCACAGCGATTCCGAGTCTTCGTTCGGTCGTGGTGCCGGTGGTGGCGGCGGCGGCTCCGGGTCCCCCTTCGATGTCGGTCGTGTGGGTCGTGGTGGCGGCGGCGACACCAGATCTCCGTGACCTGACGGTAGCGGTGAGTATCGCATCTGCCGGCTCATAGCCCGGAGCCCCAAGGCCGCGCGCGGATAGTTAGTTAGAGGGAAATATCAATACTAAAGTATGTTGTACATCATACGATTTTAAATGCGTCCATGTACATGAAAAAATATGCCGCCATACGTGAACGCGAGCGCAAACCATATTACCCTTGGGACGATGACATAAAAACTGTCTTATACATCTATCCTATCATTATCCTAAAATCCATCCTAAAACTATCCTATAATTTAAGCCTATCACGCTGCGTTCTCTCGTGCGAGCCGTGCTTAGTCGCACCTGAAGAGCCACGAGCACTTGCGCGATCGGCACTGGCTCGAGATGAGGCAGCCCGCGCCGCTCGCCTCGCCCACCCAGGTGCCGACCCCGCTGGGCGCCGGGTGGTCCGGGATGAACTGGCACACCCCCAGCAGGCAGGTGCAACCCCCGGCCATCATGTCCGCCCCCGAAAACGACGGTGGCGACAACGACGATCCACCGCCGATACTGTCATCCCCCCCGCCCCCGCTGCCCCCGCCCCCGCCCCCGCCGCCCCCGCCTCCGCCGCCGCCGCCAACCCCGCCGCCGCCGTCCTTGGCGGTGGGCACGCTGAAGGCCACGTCCGGTATCGCGATGTTGAGGCTGACCCCGAGCGCGTGCGCGTTGAAGTCAACGTTGAAGATGGCGTCCAGCGCCTCGCCCTTCCACCACTTTCCCATCACCTCCTTGTAGCGGCGCAAGTTGAAATTGAAAGCAAAACTTGAAAGCGGTTTGTCATATTTCAGTTTCGCGCGCTTGGTTCCAGGCGCTTTCAACGTGGGTTTGATAGGGTAGACCTGCACCGCCTTACCTCCTGCAGCTCCCCGAGGCTCCCCTTCCACGGGAGGCTCACCTGAAACTCCAGCGTCTTGTTCGCGCGGGGAGTCAACACCTCCACCTTGTCCAGCCAACCTTTGCCCGCGGATGAGTCGTGACCGACCAGCCACACACGGACGTTGAATTCACTGAGGGTCACATATAGGTCGCTGGGGTTATCAACCACGAGGCGCACCGCCATGCGCAACTCCTTCATGCAGAAGCTTACACTCGTCCACTGTTCAGCTCAACGTGAGCACTTTTTGTCCCATGTGTTGGGGTGCTTTGCCGGTTTCAGTGACAAAAACGGCTCATGTTGAGCAAACATGTGGACGAGTGTAAGCGCCTGCCTTCATGATGTCGCTACAGTCGCCGGCGCCCCAGGACGCGAACAGCCCCCCGGCGCCGCCCGCCCCCGCGCACTTGCTGAAAGTGGCGGCCCACGCTGCCTCAACGCCGATGTCGCACAGCCAAAAGCTGGGCGACGCCACGCGCAGGTCCAACACCCCGGGGCACGCCGCCGACCAGGGGCTTACACTCGTTCACTTTATAGCTCAACGTAAGCGCTTTCTGTGGGATAGGGGGCGCTTATAGGGGTTGTTTAGGGGCTGTTTAAGGGGGTACTAGGGGGTATTAGGGGGTGTGCAGGGTGTGCTCTTATTTCAGAAACAGCTCAAGTTGAGCTGAACATGGGACGAGTGTAAGCCCCTGCCGCCGACGCGGTGCCCGCGGTGGCGGCCGCCCCGCCGCGCCCCGGGAACAGGCCGCCGCCCGTGCCGCCGAACAGTGCCGCGAGCGTGGTGCTGCTCTCCGTGCCAGCGCCGTCATCGCCAGCAGCAGGGACAGAGCCACCCTCCTCTCCGTTTCCCGCGAGTGAGGCGGAAACCTGCGCCGCCGCCTCCCCCTCCGCCTGCCCCTCCGCCTCCGCCTCCGCCGCTGCCGCCATTGCCACCGCCTCCGCCGCCGCCGCCTCCGCCTCCGCCTCCGCCTCCGCCTCCGCCTCCGCCTCCGCCTCCGCCTCCGCCTGCCCCCCCGGCCCCGCCCCCGCCTGCGCCTGCGCCGCTACTTTCGCCGCAGCGCGCCCGCCGC
>Ga0307489_10001050_pt1 | contig 17821 bp, 21 predicted proteins | sample SB12metaG_FD_202247 | JGI IMG/M metagenome (GOLD analysis project Ga0307489, IMG submission 202247) | Sea-ice brine microbial communities from Beaufort Sea near Barrow, Alaska, United States - SB 1.2 | ecosystem: Environmental > Aquatic > Marine > Coastal | place: USA: Alaska | collected...
CGCGGCGGCGGCGGCGGCGGCGGCGGCGGCGGCGGCAGGCGCGGCGGGGGCGGCGGCGGCGGAAGCGGCGGCGGCGGCAGGCGCGGCAGTGGCTTCAGCGGCGGGGAGGACATGCGTGGCTAACCCATGCTTCCGCGCCTCCTCATCGTACCCCAACCCCGACTCTATCGTAGCTCCAGGGCGCGGCCCCAACCCCGCCGCCCCACCGCCGCCCAGCTTGTACCCCTCAGGCGCCGCCGCCGCCCCCGCCCCCAGCATGGCCGCCGCCGCCGCCCAGCGTGTGTGGTTTGCCGCTGCGGGTGTGGTCGCCTGCGTTACCCTCGCGCTCGCCGCCATCGCCTGCCCCGCCGCCGCCACCGCCGCCGCCGCCTCCCTGGTATTCGTCGCCTCGGCCGCTTTGGTAGCCCGCCTCACCTTCGCGCTCGCCCCAACCGCCGCCGAAGTCCTCGCTGCGGCCGCCGCTGCCTTCCTCGCTGCCGCCGCCGCCGCAGCATCCCCGCCTGCCGCCGCCGCCCCCGCCGCAACCGGTCCCACCAACCCCAACAACATCCCTGCAAGGTGATCACCGTCGGTGTCGCCCTCACCCGCCGCCGCCGCCTCAACCTCCCGGGCCTTCGTCTTCTCGGCCGCTTTTGTCGCCCGCCTCGCCCTCGCGCTCGCTGCCTTCCTCACTAACGCCGCCGCCACCGCCGCCGTCTCCGCCGCGCCCATAGCCTCCGCGGCTGCCGCCGCCTGCCCCCCCGCCTTCGCCGCCGTCGCCACCGCCGTCGCGCGTACTTCAGGCTCCCTCACACGCGCGGCCGCCGCCGCCGCCGCCACAGCCGCCGCCGCCGCTGTCGCCGCTGCCGCCACCGCTGCCGCCGTCACCTCGCCCTTACGCCGCGAGGTGACGCACTTGGGACAGAACGAATCCCCCGGCGGAACCACCTTCAACACCGGGCCGAGGCACTTGAGATGCGTCGCCTCGTCGCACCCATCGCCAGGGGCTTACACTCGTCCACTTTCCAGCTCGACTTGAGCCGTGTCTGACACACACAACACACCCTACACACCCTAAACACTCCCTAACACCCCCTTAACATGGGCTACACAGCCCCTCCGCGCACCCCCTATCCCATAAAATGCGCTCAAGTTGAGCTGAGAAGTGAACGAGTGTAAGCCCCTGCCCATCGCACAGCACCAATTCCGTGCAGTTGTCACCCCACCCGCTACAGTCACGCAGACATCACCTACCACGTTATTCAACGCATGTTCAACTCTCGTAAACTAGTAGCAGACATTGCCCGCCACGTCATTCAACGCACGTTCAACTCACGTCAACTACTAGCAGCAGACATTGCCCGCCACGTCATACAACGCATGTTCAACTCTCGTCAATTAGTTGCAGACGTTTCCCGCCACGTCATCAACCCGCGAACCAACGTTTGACTGGCATCCTATGGGATAGCTCTACTAGTACTACCAGTAGAGTATGACACGTTGAGCAACATCTGCGAGGCCCATTGCCCGCCACACGTTTAGGTCCTCGTTTCTCGAGTGGAACGGATTCCCATGATGCGGCGAGCACATCTGCTAGGCTCTAACATAATGGCTGGAGCCCACAGCCCGCGTGCAGCTCGCGCTGACGAAGTGTGTATGGATACCAGGACACGAAGAGCAAACCATTCAGGGCACGAGTGGCGAGGCCCTACTTTTGGCACTCGATGCAGATGCATTCGTCGAACACCTCGCCTCCGCAACCTCCGCCGCCGCTTCCTCCTCCTCCTCCTCCGGCGCCGCCGCCACCTCCTCCTCCGCTGCCGCCGCCTCCTCCTCCGTCACCCCGCTTCCTCTTGGTAACCTCCTCCTTCATGTATCGCTGCGGGGGAAGCTTATTACGCGGCGCCCTCCCCGCGCCGTCGCTTCCGCCGCCTCCTTCGCCGCCGCCGCAGGCCGCGTCCGAATCGTCACGCATCCTTCCACTGCTAGGGCGCCGCGTATCACTCTGGTGGCGACGTGCGGGAGCGTCCCGCCAAGTGCTCCCGGCGGAGAGCGTCGCGTCGTTCAACGAGTACTGCGCAGATCCGGTTGGGGGTGGGGATGGGGATGATGGGGCCGGGGGCGGGGGCGGGGGGTAGTCACCGGATCTGCGCATCTGCCGTTGGTAGTATACATCCAAGCTGCCGCTGATGCCGCCGTGGCTGTTTGCCCATAGTGTGCCACGCTGCCACAGCTGGTCTCACAGGTCGCACCACAGCTGTTTTCTCATCAGGGGCTTACGCTCGTCCACTTTTGAGAACAACCAGAGACGCTTTTGGTATTAATTGGTGTACTGAAACCACCCGCCAGCCACACCCAGCGTATCCCACCAACAAAGGTGCTCACGTTGGGCCGGAAAGTGGACGAGTGCAAGCCTCTAGTTATAATCACAGGAAGCAGGCTAGAGCTCGTTCCATCCTACTTCATTGCCAAAGATTTGCAAAGAACAATCGCTACAACCGTTACGTCGTTCATCACACATGAGCACGGAGCACTCTCATTCTTGACACTTCGGCGCAGAGGGCTCTCAAGCATCGCACATCAGTGCATACTGATTTTGTTCCTCTGTATTTCTCATCCGCATTCTTTTGTCAGTTTTATCACCTCAGTATTCTCACATCAGTGTTCTCGTATCAGTATTCTCACATCCCTCGTTCATTACACATCATTCAACATGGTTTAGTACTGCGTTGCGCGCTTGATGTATTCATTTACAGCAGCTGCCAGGTGACGAGCACGTCCAAGGGCGCATGGTCAGAAGGCGGTGGCGCGAACTGAAACGCGCCTCGGACCAACACGCCCTCCGGCGCAGCGAACCCAATGACCCCGCGCTTGGCACCTGCCGCCAGGGGCTTACACCCGTCCACCTCTCTGTCGGACGTGAGCACCTTCTATGGAATACGCTGGTTGTATTGGGTGATTACAGGGACAGAAACGGCTCAGGTTGAGCTGAGAAGCTGGGATGTCGGTTCGGGATTCGGACGGACTCGGTGGAGGGTCGGATTAGGACGGATTCGGGCGGATTCCGAGCAGCCCCGCAGGGGATTTTGTTTTGCGGTATTGTACGGTCTGTATGGGCATTTCGACCCTACAGAAATGGGTTCCGGATTCGGACGGATTCGGTAGAGAGTCGGATTCGGACGGATTTGGACGGATTCCAGGACCCCAAATGTGGAAGTCGGCAACCCAGCTGAGAAGTGAGCAGGTTGATGGCCCTGCCCGCCGCATCCTCCAGCCTGAGCCGCAAGACAGAGTACGGCCGCGGTGTCCATTCGCGGTGTGCGCCCGGCCCCCAGCCGCCGCCACCGCCGCCGCCGGACCCACCCGCCAGGGGCTCACACTCGTCCACTTCTCAGCTCAACAAGAGCCATTTTTTGTCACTGAAGCTACAGCCTTCGTCCACTTCTCAGCTCAACCTGCGCCATTTTTGCGATCGATAATACTCAACTCAGCCCACAAAAGTGTTCACTTCAAGCTGGAAAGTGGACGAGTGTAGTCAACAAAAAGTGCTCACGTCCAGCCGAGAAATGGACGAATGTGAGCCCCTGCCGCGCGGCCACCCGACCGCGGACTCGAAGCGCACGACGAGGCGGCGCGCGGCGAGATCCAGGTGGTAGCGGCGCAAGCTGAAATCGTAAGCAAAACATGTAACCAGTATATAACATTTCAGTTTCAAGCGCTGACACTAGGCGCTTTCAATGAAGGCTCCTAGCACGTTTAACACAGGCTCTTAGCCCTTTCAATCTAGGCTTCTACCCCTATCAACCTGCACCGCCCGACCAGGCGGATGCCCTGCAGCGCGCCGGCATCCGCGGTAATATACAGCCCGAGGTGTACCCGCGCAATTTGAAATCGAAAGCAAAACTTGAAGTCAATTCATCACAATCTAGTTCCAAGCGCTGCAGCAGCGGGCGCTTTCAATAGAGTAGCACATGGTAACATCACGGAGCATCACACACGGGCATTGAGTGAGATATTCAAGGCAAAGAGCGTCTTATTCCGTGCTTGCAAACACAGAATAGGCCGATTTCGGTATATATCTTCCCGCGCCGAGCGCTGACGCTTTGCCCGCAACTGTTTATGAGCATTCAACCTGGCGCCCGCGCCCGCGCGGAGCGCTGATGCTCTGCCCGTACCTCTGTATGGGCATTTCACCCAGGCGATATACCGAAATCGGCCTATTCAACTAGCACCGCCCCACCAAGGGGCTCGACGTAGACCCGGCGGCGGTAGCTGTCCTTGAGCACCATGGTGACCACCCTCCCAGGGTCACCACCCCCGTGCTCGTCCTCCGTGACCTCCGTGTCTTTCGGTCAAAGCATAGGGCCTGGCGACTACGCAGATCGGGTGGGGGGGACAAACAGGGATCTCAATTTGCTTGAGTTAATACACGGTCGCTCATATAAATTACAGTGTAGATCAGTCTGTCGTACACAGCAGACTGAAACATGTATGGGCGAGGGTCTATTAACTCAACGATCGTGACCTCCAGACCGCGCCACGCGCCATCCCCATTTGACCCCCCCACCAGAACTGCGTAGGGATATCCCTCGACCCGTCAAAGGATGCCATTAAATTCGAGCGACGAGGGTTCACACGCGTTGGTTGACGTGGCGGGCAATAATAGGCCGATTTCGGTATATCGCCTTGATGAAACGCCCATCCAGAGTTGCGTGCAAAGCGTCAGCGCTCGGCGCGGGAAGCGATATACCAAAATCGGCCTATTGCCATGCCCTACCCCAGCCCCTGCCCCGAGCCTCCCACCCCACCCACCCCCTCTGGCGCGAGTAGGTCGCACAGGAAGCACACCCACCCAAACGCCGGGTGGTTCACTAAGTACGCCCCGGTCTAGGGCCTGCCATACATTGCTCGCCACGCCATCCAACGCATGTCAAACCCTTGTTTATTGAGCTATAATGCATCATATGATATGACGAGCAATATCTGCCAGGCAATAGACGGGGTCCAACGCATTTTGAACCCTCGAATATTGAGTTGAATGTCATCCTATGACGTGGCGGGCAAGATATGGCAGGCCCTGCCCCGGTCTGCAGCGAGTGTCCGAAGAACCCCAGGCCATAGTCACCACTGTTGGGATCGAACTCCAGCACGAAGGGCACCGTGTGGAACATCATGCTCACTGCGATAACAATCACGAGAACTGGTGCGTTAGCGCAGTTAGTCTGACCAATCACCGTATAATAATGAAAGGCAAGCGACCAAACACAATGGCACGTATGATGCACAGTGCTCTATGGTAATACCCTTCATATCAGACGACCAAACATAGTGGCACGTACGTTGCGGCGTGATTTAGAGTAACTGTCGGGATAGGGTCACATGACCAAACACATCAGCACACGCTTCGGCTGGTGTGATAAGGAGTCTCCAGGCGTTCGTCCTGCCCCCCTGGTGGAGGGGTGTGGCTACCAGGGCCAAGCACGTACCTGCGCCGGCGTCATCAATACTGGCCATCTGCCCCGTGAGTGCCCCCATGGCCACCTCGAGCAGCAGGTGGTCGTCTGGGTCGGCGCGGTAAGCCTCGATCAGCGGGATCATGTTCAGCCCGGCACTAGGGCCGAGCACATCTTGATCGCAACGTCGTAGGATGCGAATACACGAGCGTGCAAGAGAGTTCGAATGCGCTATAGAACGTGGCTGGACACGGGCCTGGCAGATCTTGCTCGCCACGTCGTAGGAATCCATTTTCCCAGGTTCAAAAGGATTCCAACGAGTTGAATGACGTGTCGGGCCTTACCCAGCACGGTAGTGCATAGCGCCGCGCTCCACACCGCGGTTCACAAACCATTCTCGATGATGTGGCGGGCAATATCGATGACGTGGCGTGCAACATCGATGATGTGGCGGGAATCGTATATGACGTGGCGGGCAATATCAATGACGCTGCAGGCAATATCTGCCAGACCTTACCCGGCGCGGTAGTGCATGGCCCCGCGCTCGACACCGCGGTTCACAAACCACTTCCCGTTGTTGCCCAGGTCACCCATTGAGCGACCCCCGCCGTGGTACGCCCAGGTGGGGAGACTGCGCATGAACCCTATCACTAGAGCCTTCCACATTTCAGCTTACCTCTTGGAGCTATGACTTCGAAACATGATGGTCAGTCGGCCCTAGAAGGCGCAGGCGACAGGTATGGTTACTCGGGAGAGAGAGGGGACTGAGTACTGCTGCAATGCCGCAGACCTCTCTAGCTAGCTTTGAAAGACGAAGAAAGACTACGACTTCAGCTCAACTTGTTCGCCTTTGAGAGAGATGTGCCAGTGGATACATGGATAACACAGCTATAAAGTAAATATGACCAGACAATGATTGTAAGGCCCTGCCCAGCACCGCGTTCAGCGTGCGCTCCGCGCCTTCAAAGTACCCGAAGTGCCGCAGCCAGATGTATACCTCCTCCTGCCCCGTCGTATAGGGCCCGGCGGACATTGCTCGCTACGTCGTGAAACGCATTTGAGCCCTCGCTACTTGAGTTAGATAACAACCTGTGACGTGGCGAGCAAAATCTGCCAGGCCCTGTCAACCAACGTTTGTTGAACCCCCGTGTCTTGGGTGAAAGAGCATCCTGTAAGTGGCGAGCAATATCTGCCAGGCCCTGTCATCCAACGCATTGTGAACTCTAGTTTCTTGAATCAGATTGCATCACATGACGTGACGAGCAATATTCGTCAGGCCCTACCGTGGTGTCGTAGTTGAACTCGCTGCCGTATGGGAACGTGTGCGAGGCCCAGCCGTTGGCTAGGGCCTGCCAGATATCGCCCGCCACGTCATATGAGGCCGCTGAAGTCAAGGAACAAGGGTAAACAATGAGTTGAGTTGAAAGACGCGGTGGCCAAGGGCCTGGCAGACAATGCTCGCCGAGTCATAATAGGATACTAGTCAATGCAGGAAACAAGGGCTCAGAATGTGTGTCGACGACTTTGCGAGCAATGTCTGCCAGGCCTAACCGTCGGCGCGCAGCCTCATCGCAGCCTCCAGGTTGTCGGCCCAGTCGTGGTACGTGACGTTCTCGCTCCCTTCGTCGCGCAGCGCCCTGAGCACCTCCCGGAACACGGTGCCGTCCATGAGGCCGACCGAGGGCGAGCCCACAGTGTAGCGGCGCAAGCTGAAAACGAAAGCAAATTTTGCAAGCAATTCATCACATTTTAGTTTCAAGCGCTAGGATGCAGGCGCTTTCGAGGTGTGTTTCGATGGGTCAACCTGCACCGCCTCACCACGGCGGCGGCGGTGCGGTATGCCCTGTACAGGTGCTCGCTCCACGGCCGCGCGTGACTCAGCCGATCATTGTACCTCCCAGCCCTGTACAAACCCCAGTGCACGGCGGTCTGGTGCGGGTAGTTGAAGGCGCGGTACGTCTGGTTCGCCATGGTCTCGCAGGAGGGTCATTCATAACAAAACACTCGTTCCGATATCGGAGCATGACTTACCTTCGGGTGAGTACTCGCACCGTCTGGAACGCCAAGATGCAGGAGGGTCGATGAGAACAAGCAATCGAACCGATATTGGGGCATGGCTCACCTTCAGGGTGAAAGCTCTACAGATTCGCGGAGGATGAGAAGGAGCTGCAACTTAGACAGAGTGCGTGTGCTGAATGATTATCCCACCTCCGTCATGCACCAGATTGGCCCATTCACCGGCATGCCGCACTTGCCCGCCTCCGTGTAGCGGTACGGGAAATGAGTCTGGTTATAGTAGAACATCGTCACGTGGAAGGGCCTGGCATACGTTTATTGTGTGACATATCTCGGCGAGAATATTTCGGTATTCGGTCAGGCGTAAGCTTGATGGGGCCATTACCTGTTGTGCAAAAGGCTACCCGAGTAGCGACTGACTTGATGTTCGTTAAAGTTTGACATCGTGGAGGTCAGATTCTCAACTCCTGCCATGCGCACGGCGTGGGTGTCGGGGTCCTGTAGCGACTTCATAGGAAATGCAGCGGTGTCAGGCTTCACGCCCAGGAGCGTGGATGACGCATACTCTTCAAGACGATCGAGCTCGGTCTGCGTTGGGGCGAACGCCGTCTTGTAGGGCGTGGCAGATATTGCTCGCCTCGTCATAGGACGTCATTTCAACTCAATAAAGAAGGGATGCATTGGGTAACGTGAATGCGCTAGATGGAACGATGAATGAAATGAGGGATGGGTTGGATGGGTTGGATGACGTGGACGACGTGGGCGACGTGTATGGCGTGGATGATCTTGCGTTGGATGACGTGGCGGGCAACATCTACCAGGCCCTGCCGTCTTGACCGCCAGAGCGAGGTTCTGCGCGGAACCGGCGTCATCGCTGAGCCCCACGATGTACGCCCGGCTGTCCTGCAGCTTCATCTGCATTGAGTCAAGTCGGATTAAGTCTTAGCGACACCTGGAGGAGGAGGCGGGGTGGGGAGAAGGAGGAGGAGGAGGAGAACGATGGGGAGGAGGAAGAGGCGGAGGCGGATGCGCACGGGAAGTTTGAGAAGGGTGGTGAGGAGGGGAAGCAAGGGAGTTCAATCCGATGTGATTTGCAGGCTCACCTCGCCGGCCTCGCGGTCGTACGGCATGACGGCGGCGGAGCGGCCAAACGGGTCAGGGTAGTCCCGCGGCAGCCACGCAGCGGAGGCCCAGTGTGTAGGTTCGCAAGTTGACATTGGGACGCAACAGGAAAGCAAGTTATCATATTTTACTTGCAAGCGCTGAAACCTGGAGAGAGTGGAGGGAGACGCTTCCGCGTGTATAAGGAGGCACCAGGCTTTCGCCCTGAACCCCTGCAACCACGAACTTTAAACAAGGGTTCTAATCCGCACTTTCCCACCAGTGTTGGCCGGCGAGGGCCACCAGGAGGCGGAGTGGAGGCACGACAACAACGTGTACGGCCATGATGGTGCCATCGGAGAGGGTCATACACTCGTCCACTTTTTGGCTTCATCTGGGCACTTTTTTGTTGGATACGTTGGGCTGGACCAGTAGGTTTCATAGACAGAAACGGCTCAGGTTGAGCTGAGAACAGGACGAGTGGAAGCCCTTGCCGTCAGAGAAGCGCAGCAGCACGCGGGCGCGGCCCCGCAGGACCAGCGGCGCCAGCGAAACCTTTTGCACCGCCGCCAACTGCCCCATCGCTGCCGCCAGGACGTTGGGAGGGTCGACGGTCACGGCCAAGAGAAGGGTGCCCGGCGGCGGTGTCACCCACAGCCAGGGGCTTACATTCCTCCATTGTTCGGCTCGACATAAACATCTTGTGAGAGATGCGTTTGGTGGTTGATGAGTTTCGGTGTCAATAACGGCTCAGGTTGAGCTGTAAAGCGGACGAGTGGAAGCCCATGCACAATCGTCCACTTTTCGGCTTGACGTGTGCAGTTTTGGGGAGATACGTTGCATGATTGTGGGATGTCAGTGACAAAACGGCTGAAGTCGGGCTGGGAAGTGGACGAGTGGGGACGGTTGGAAGCCCCTGCCCACAGTGAGGCACCGTCGAGGTCGGCGGGGATCACGTACCCGGGCACCGCGTGGACCGTGGGTTGCCCGGCGGCGCACAGTGTGGTGTCACGCCCACGGGGACCGAGGGTGGCGAGGGGGCCGAGGGGGGCGAGGGGGGCGAGTTCATCAGTGCCGCCTTTCTTGCTCAGCTGCTTGCCGGGCAGCTTCTTGGGGGCGGCAGTGGCGTCGCCCTCTGTCGGGGAGAGGATAGTGTCCACCAGCGCAGTCCCTTTCTCCACTTCCGTTGCCCTGGTGTTCGTTGCGGCCGCCCCCGCTTCCGCCTCCGCCGCCCCTCCCGCCGCTGTCGCTGCCGGGGCGGCTGTTTTCATGGTTGCTGCCGCCGCAGCGTCGGAGTCGAGCACGAAGCGAAGCGCGAAGCTCACCGTCTCACCCGGCGCTAGCACCCGGCTCGTCGGTGGATTCCACTGTCGAGGCGGCGCCATCCGCCAGTGCCTGGCAGATATTGCTCGCCTCATCATAGGATGACATTTCATCCAAGAGACGAGGGCTGAGGCAGAGAGATCCATGCTTCCGCGTGTACACAGAGGCAACAGGGTTTCGCCCTGACCCCCGTCAGAAACGATGGCTCAACATGCATTGGATGACGTGGCGTGTTGTATCTGCCAGGCCCTACTGTCCGTGCCGTGCCCCGCCCGCTCCACTCCGGCCACGGCGACGACCGCGGCGGAGGCCACTCGCCAGTCTTTGCCAGGTCGTCAGACATATCCATATGCTAGGGCCTGGCAGACAGAACATGCCATGTCGTCCCCCATATTTTAGAGCCTCGTTGCTCAAGTTGAATGGCATCACATGAAATGGCGAGCAGTATCTGACGGGCCCAATGCCGGCCGCGTAACTCTCCACATCCTAGACCCGCGTTCCTTGAGTAGAATGGCATCACACGACAAGGCGAGCAGTATCCGCCAGGCCAATTGGCGGCCTGGTCATCCTCCATATGTTGATCCTCATTTCTTGAGTCAAACGGCATCCCATGATGTGGCGAGCAAGATCTGCTGGGCCGCGCCATCCACGGCCACTGCCGGTTGGACCGCCACTCCTCTTCCCAAGCCGCCGAGTGCACCGTCCACTCCGACAGCGCGCCTGCAAAAAACACGGTTGGTAGCTACCCTCTAAGTACAATGTAACATGCATGTGGCTCTCAGACGACAAAAGACAAGCAGCTTCCGGAGTATGAAGCAGATCGTGGTCGTTCAGAGTGGAGACTCGGTAAAACACGTGGACGTATGACCCCATCTAGCCATAATAATGTGAGAAAAGAAAGACATTGTCACGTACCGTTGAAGCCGCAGTCTTCCATTATTGGCCGCCACGCCTCGAGCTAGGGGCGGGCAGATATTGCTCGCCATGTCATAGCATGCCCTTTGATTCAATGTATGAGGGTATTTAATGTGTTGGACGACGTCGCGGGCAATATCTGCCAGGACTCACCTCGAGCCGCGTGACAGCTGTGTGAGGCACCACCAGCATGCTACGATTGCCGGCAGTACGCACCCACTCCGCGAAGCTGCGGTCGCCGCCAATGTGCGGGTCCAGCCACGAGTTGGTGCGCACGATCTCCTCCAGGCTCTGCGTGGGGCTGTCATCGGCCGGCAGGGAGATGCCGAACCCGCCGATGATGACGCCGAGAGGGAGGGTCGTTGAGAGCAGGCAACCGAGCCGAGATTGGTGCACGACTTACTTACAGGATGATTGATCATTCAGATGCACGGAGGAGGAGGAGGAGGAGAAGGAGGAGGAGGAGGAGGAGGAGAAGGAGGAGGAGGAGGAGGAGATTCACGTCGGTGGAGTGCCTGTTCTCAATAACCCGCCCTGCCGGGGGGCTTGGCGTCGGCTGGAAGGGTGATGTCAAAGCGGAGGACGAGTGCGGCGGGCCCGGGGGCGGGGCCGGGAATGGATTTGGAGGCGTTGGGGCTAGGGGCGGGAGGGAGCGGGGAGCCGTCAGCTGCGACAGCCTCCCACGAGCGAACGACCTTGACGGGCAGGTCGCGCGTGATGGAGAGGGTCGCGGGGAGGCAGTGAGACTCGTCGATGAAGTGCTCGCCGCTGCCGCCGCCGCCGGATCCACCTCCGCCGCCGCCACCGTCGTCGGGTTTTCTCGCGGTGGCAGCAGCCTCATCGCTCCTGGGCGAGCGTCGGCGATAGACCACCCCGGCAGTGCCGTGCGGACACCACAAGACCTCGCCCTCCTCATCGTAAGTAGCACCGCCGCCGCCGCCGCCGCCGCCGCTGCCGCCGCCTCCGCCCCGCGTCCTTGGCCCCGGCGGCGCCCCGGCGCTCATTCCCGCAGTGATATCCGCCATGGACAGCACGCCAGCTGGTAGGGTCTTCCACTCATCCGCTGCCCAGTTTCAACCTGCGCCGTTCTCGCAACTAGAACCCGTCACAAACCCATCGTATCCCACAGAAAGTGCTCATATCAAGCTGAAAAGGGGACGAGTGTCAGCCCTTGCCAGCCGGCAGCGGCCCTACGACTGGAACCGCGGCGCCGGGGAACGCGCCACCCCACGCCGACGAGAACGTGTCCCAACCCGCGGCGGGACCTCCTGGCTTCCTCACCGGCGGAAGCTGCCCGCTCGGGTCGTCGTCGTCCGCGGATGCCTGCCGCAGCCTTAGCGCAGGGCCTGGCAGATATCGCTGGCCACGTCATCCACCGCAAATTGAACCTCGTGTCTCGAGTTTGAAAAAGGAATCAGTCACGCGGCCCTCGTAGGCGCACGCAGAAAGTGTGGGGCTGTGGGTACTCAGGCATCATCCTGCAAGCTATGACGTGGCGAGCAATATCTGCAAGGCCCTACCTCAGCGTAATATCGCCTAGCTGGTGGCACATGTCACCCGCTCGCCAGGGGCGGTGGTCGCCTTGCAATGGCGGCACCCAAGAGAACGTGTGGTTGACCACGGGAGGCATATCGTCGGGCGCCAGGCCGGAGGGCCACTGAAGAACTCGGACCGATATCGGAGCGTGACTGTTCACCTTCAGGGTGAATGCTCGTGCTCATACGAGTTCAGACGGCGGAGGAGGAGGAGGAGATGCAACGTCGGTCGATCGCTTAACATCAACATTCCCCCTACCAGACCGAGGGTGAGCGCAGTGAGGGAGTCCCGCCGCAGCGACAACGTGAGGCCGCCCACCCGGAACTCCGCCACGGGGACATCGTCACCGACGCTGGTGCTGGAGCCGATGGGTGCCGAAGACGTTTTTCGCGTTTCAACGTTGGGGGCGACCGAATGCTCCGAGCCATAATGAATATCGCCGCCGCCGTTGCCGTGGAGGACCGACGTACGCGCCGCGAGCCAGAGAGCCGCGGCGATGGTAAGGAACCATACCGCGAGTAAGAGACCTGGAACCAACTCAGCGCTGGGCCGCGTCGTCCTCCAGAGAAAGCTGCGCGGCACCATCGTGCTCGGACGTCAAATGACTTCGTGCGTGCGGTAAGCGGGGACTGGGTGCGTTCGGTAATGGGGGAGAGCGTTCGTTGTTCGTGGGGATTTATCCTGTCCGTGACGTCAGAGCCCCCCCCCACTCGAAGGCGTCACGCCCGAGGGAAAGGCGTCACGCACGCCGAGGGAATGGCGTCGGCAGACGTCCTCTCGGAATCTCGGAACGTTTTTCAGAAACGTTTTCTCGTACGCCGCCGATACCAGCACAAGACGCACCCTGTGTGGAAATGAGCTGGGAGGCGAGGCGCACAACACGCCACGCCAAGCCGCGGGTATCGCCCTTCACCGCGCGTGTCCGCGTGTCGCCGCCGTGCGAGGTGCCCCCGGTCACCGCCGCGAGCCCGGCGCGGCGCGTGCCACCACCGCTCGGAAGATGGGAACCTCAGGAAACAACGGAGCGGGGCGCGGTGGGGCTAGAGACGGAGGAGGATGCGGCGGCGGCGGCGGCAGAGGCGGCGGAGGATGTGGCGGAGGCGGCTTGGGTGGCGGAGGCGGAGGATGCTGCTGCGGCGGATGTGGATGCTGTCGAGCGGGATACGGACAACTACGACTACGATGGGGGGGTGGAGGTGGAGGTGGAGGTGGAGGTGGAGGAGGTCGAGGAAAAATCAAAAATGCAACGTGGGTGGGGGCACAGCGGACAGTCCGTACCGCCATGTCCATAGGACCGACGGTGGGGGAACACTTAGTGGCGAAAAAAAATAACCTATCAAAATCGCCTCAACCTATCAAATATTTACTATCAAAATAATCGCATCCGAATCACCCTATCGATATAGTATATCAAATTGATCGTATCAAAATTGCCTATCAAAATCACCCTATCAAATGTGTGAATGTTAACTATGTGTGCCGGTACACACAGGCAAACGGTCATGATTTTTTTATTTTTTAAGTGTATTCCCCGTCGGTCCTATGGACATGGCGGTACGGACTGGCGGAGGCACATCAGCGAGGCGGAGAGGCGACGGAGCGGCGGAAGCAGTGGCGGAGAGGCGGATCCTGTAACGCACCGATACCACACCTCCACCTCTCAGTTCAAGGTAGGGCTGTGCAGGTTGACCCTATGAAACCCGTGTTGAAAGCGCCTGGAATTGAGCACTTGAAACTAGGATGTAGTGAACTGCTTTCAAGTTTTGTTTTCAAGTTCAACTTACGCCGCCACATCAAGGGTGGTGACTGGGATAAGCGCCGCGGGGAATGGCAAGCGAGGTGCAATAGGAAATACCTTGGTTACCACACCACGGTAGGGCAGTCCAAGTTGACACTATGAAACCCACGATGAAAGCGCCTGGAGCAAAGCGCTTGAAGCTGAAGTATGATGAATTGCATTCAAACTTGCTTCCAAATTGAACCTGCGCCGCTTCACCACGGAGGAGGCTGCGGCGCGGACGTACGACAACTATGTCAAGGTAGGGCCTGGCGGACATTGCTCGCCACGATATCGGATGCCGTTTAATTCAAGCGACGAGGGTTCAAAGTGCGTTGGATGACGTGGCCAGCAGGGCCTGGCGGATATTGCTCGCCACGATGTAGGGTGCCATTTAAGTCACGAGGAGAAGGTTCATAGTGCGTTGGATGAGGTGGCGAGCAATTTCTGCAAGGCCCTACTTGGAGGACGGCGTTGATCCTGTATCAAAGGCCTTGGATACCACGCCACGGAGGAGGCTGCGGCGCGGGCGTACAGCATCGAAGCTGCGCGCATCGGGCGCGTCGGCGTTCACGTCACCCGGCCCGCCGGCGACGGCGACAGCACCGCCGCCCTCGTGCTTCTTAGGTTGGCCACCTCTGCTCAGAGGCAAGCCGGCTCCAAACGTTCCAAACGCCATAGCGCATCGAAAACGCCGGCGCCCCCGCAGACGAACATGATACGGCTGGACCCTGCGGCGGCGGCTGGATTGGGCGTCTGGGGCGGGCGGCGCAGGCGCAGCATTAGAGGCCAACATCGAATGCTGAGGATGCTAGCAAAGTCAATGCAGGCCAGCACAGACACTGGACATGAGCATAGACACTAGACACTAGCTAGATTTCGGGCATTGTACACATCCCTCTGTCCGTGCTCGCTCCCTTCGCCTGCTCCATTCACGTATTTCGCCGCCGCTGCCACCCTCGACTTTTCAGCTGATTGTTTTCGTAGTATTTGTTGAGCGAGTTCAGTCACACGAACGACTCCAGTTGAGCTCAAAAGTTGACGAGTGTAGAGAGCATCTGCCCCCCGCTGCGCAGCGTGCTGGCGCTGGTGCACCTCGCAGATCGGATCAAGGGCCTTCCACTCGTCCACGTGTTAGCTCGTCGTAAGCACTCTTCGAGGGATACGCTGGGTCAATACTGTGTTCATTGGCAATAACCGTCTGAGGTGGGACTGAGAAGTGGACGAGTGGAAGCCCCTGACCGGAACGGCCCTGTCAGGATGGCACAAGATAGATGCGAGCATGCCCTACAGTCAGCCCGTTCTACCTATGACCTGTGTTGTATCCCATACGTGAATGGTTCAAGTGCGAGGCGGTGTATTGGTTGTAGCAGGATACCCGTCTCCGGGTGGAGGAAGCGCGGGCCGTGAGGAGGGATACCGCATCTGATATTGGGAAGTCTGGACAGGACAAACGCTGCTGGACATAACACAGCTGTCAAGATATCAGATGATTCACCGGGATGACCGCGGCTTAGCAGCGTACCAACCGCGATGTAACGAGTAATAGTATGTTGACCCAACATGTGTCTTATTGCATTCGGCAAACCCACAGAAGTGGACGCATTGCCTACTGTACACCTACGTCATCAGTCTCTTGCTACGATGCAGCCAGGCAAGTGGCTCGCTGCCGGCGGAACGAACGTGTTTACCACATATCACCACACCCTCTGAGCTGTCCGGCAGCCCCCAACACCCTCTCCCAACACCCTCCACACCCTCTCCAAACACCCTCCACATACCCTGGCGAACAGCATCTCAAGGCGAGTCGCGCGCGCCGCAGGGGCGCGCGCAGAAAGGCAGATGAAACGACGGCAGCCGCAGCTGCCGCCGCAGCTCAGGGACTGATGGATAGTGCTCGTCACTTCATAGGGTGCCATTTGACGCAATACACGAGGGTTCAACATGAGTGACAGAGATGTGGTGAGCAAAGGGCCAGGGAGACCTTGCTCGCCGCGGCATAGGGTGTCGTTCTACTCCAACGCACGAGGGTCCGAATTGCGTTTGAAGACGTGGCGACGATATCTGCCAGGCCCTACCGCAGCCGCACGGGAGAGTCGGGCACGTCAGTCGGGAAGGCTGAAGGGGGCTGGCGTGGTGGGCTGGTGTTGAACTCCATGTCCAGCTGGAACATCAGGTCGTCTGAAGCTTCAACGCCGTCGCCGTGGCCGTTGCCCTGGCCGACGCCGCCGCCGCCGTGACGGCCGATGCTGCCGCCGCCGCCACCACCACGGCTGCCGCCGCCGCCACGGCTACCGCCGCCGCCGCCGCCACGGCCACGGTCACCGCCTCCGCCGTTACCGCCGCCGCCACCACGGCTGCCGCCGAAGACGCTGCCGCCGCCACCACCACCTCCGCCAAGGCCGCCAACGCTGACGCCGCCGCCCCCACCGTCGCCTCCACCCCCGCCGCCCCCACCGCCGCCTCCACCCCCCCCGCCGCCTACGCTGTCCCCGCCGACGACGCCTGCGACAATGTCAGCGATGTCGAGGTCGAACTCGTCGCCGAGGTCGCCGCTGCCGTTCTCGTCGTAGTTGCCGCCGCCGCGGCTTAGGGCCTGGCATGAAATGCTAGCCACGTCATCCAACGCACAGTCTATGATTACATACAAAATGGCGAGCAATAATTGCCAGGCCTTACCGCCGCTGGGCGCGAGGCGGTTTAGCGCGAAGTCCCGCGCCCGCACGCGGTCCCCCCGCTGCCCCACCCCCCACTCCCGCCCAAGCCCGTCGCCGTCGAGTAGGGACTGGCAGTTGACGCTCACAGGTCATGTGATGCCATGCAACTCAAGAAATGAGGGTCCCACATGTGGAGGCTGACTTGGCAGTCATCATGATGGGCACCTGAACCCCCTTCAATGGGCATTTGACCTCTTGTAATTGGCACTTGACCCCCAACTAATGGGCAACTGACCCTCCATGTAATGGGCACCTGTTCACCCTGTACTGGGCACCTGCCCTCCCTATAATGGGAACCTGACCCCCCGATACCGGGCGACTGACCCACCTCTAATTAGCACATGACACCCCTCTATGCCAGGCCCTACCATCGACGTTCATCGGCGTCATGAGTCTTCCCCGAGTCGATTGCGAGACCTTGGCAATACTTCGGTTAAGGTCATCGCCGTACGACATGTCATCACCACCGCCGACGAGGGTCTGCCACATATTGTTCGCCGCGTCATGGGATGTCGTATAATTCAAGAAACGAGAGGTTATGTGTGTTGGGTGGTTGGGTTTGACGAGCAGAGAGAGCGAGGTAAGCGCGTCCGTGTGTATACGGAGGCATCTGCAGGATGTCACCCTGGCCCCTTGAGAGTGAGACGCGTCCGTGGGTGTCAAAAGGCACCACGCTTTAGCCCTTGCGCCTGACCCTCGTGGGTGTTGCGTGCAATACTTGCCAGGCCCTACCGCCGCTGCTGAGGCCGCTGCCGCGCATGAGAGAGTCCGCCGCCTCGTAGGGGCTTACACTCGTGCACTATTCATCTCAATCTATGCCGCTTGTCCCATTGACAGACTAACAACGCCCAGCTTATCTCACGAAAAGAGTGTAATGATGAGCTGAGGGGTGGACGGGTGTTAGTCCCTGCCGCCTCCTCCGCGGCGCGCAGACCCACCTCGCGCACGCCGGGGGGATGCGAACGCCGCGGCCATCGCCCGAGACCCCCGCCCCCGCCGCCTCC
>Ga0307489_10001051_pt1 | contig 17820 bp, 16 predicted proteins | sample SB12metaG_FD_202247 | JGI IMG/M metagenome (GOLD analysis project Ga0307489, IMG submission 202247) | Sea-ice brine microbial communities from Beaufort Sea near Barrow, Alaska, United States - SB 1.2 | ecosystem: Environmental > Aquatic > Marine > Coastal | place: USA: Alaska | collected...
ACCAATAGCCGCACCATCAAAAACATCAACAGATGTGGTTGCGGTAGTTGTAACTAGAGTATCACCACCACAGGCGGTCAGCGTCAGCAAAAGCCCGGCAGTGAGCCACGTTTGTTTTTTGAATCGATACATAGGTTATATCCCTTTCTTTGGTTTTTTTATTAGTCGAGAGGGACTAGTCATCCTATTCAACAGCAGTTAAAACAGGCACCGATCAGTGCTTCTAGATGAGCAATTGGGCAGAATGTTTAAAATATTAGCATGACTTATCAGGGTTTGGAATAAAATGTCGTGTAGGAATTGTACCGCAAGTATTGAGACTCAACGATTGACCGGTGTAAAGGCAGATGATCAGTGGTTTTAAGTTCAATAGTATGAATCTCCCGTTTATAGACTCACATCAAATAAAATTGACATGAAATCTCCGCCTGTTAATTAATTCTCTGAACTTTCACAAAAGGATACTGTGATGCCAGGATCAAGAAAGACTCAAGTGTCTCAATTTTTAACCCAAGGCTTTTCATCTCAATATTTTCTACCTTATCTGGGTTCAGCATTACCACTCCGATAGGCTCACAATTTCTCACTGACTTAGACCAACGGTTTGGATTTGCTTCTTTCGCCTTATCCAACACTTGATTACGTTTCGCTAAAATCTCACCATCCTGTTGAGCGTGACGCTCAACAGGTGTGACGAAGTTAAGCTTTCTGTGCTTGTGCTCGGTATTATATCAGCCAACGAAACCATCCACCCAGTCAAGGGCATCAACGAGACTTTTAAGGCCCGAGGTCGGCCAGTTTGGGCGATATTTCAATATTTTAAAGAGTTCATTCAACTCATCTTTTGACGGCAAGACCCAACCATTACTAATGGCGGCTGCGGCTGAGCCTAGGGTTGCTATGCCATCACCCCCATACTCTTTTGCAATATCGATTATGTTTTGCTGCCCTGTGCTAATGACAGTGCCGTCGGCACCCGTTATTATTGTTCTGCTACAACCCCACTGTGTTCTATTCGAGTCACTACGCGTTGCCTCATAACCTTGTACCCCACCTTCGGTGATATAAAAAACAATACCACCACCGGTGGCCAACATCCTAATGGACCTGTGATCAAAAGCTCTGTCAACGGGCCTATCAAAAGTTTTAACACGACCAGTACCCAAAAAAGTCACAATTGGTGTTCGGTGTTAGCTTTGCCCCAATCACCAACCGTGCAATACCCGCATTGATTTAGTTCAACAGGATAGTAAAGACAAGCACAAGGAGGCACCCATAAAACTTATTATGGGTGCCTCTAAAGGGGTTTCATAATAGGCTGAGAAAAAAGCTCGACTATCTAAATCCGGCCGATAAAATGGCCAAACTCATGGCAGCGCTAGCTGTTTAATTGGTTATGCAATTCAAGGTTGAATCCGCCAACCACTATTAATAGTAAAAATATTATTAGTGGGTGCAACCCATTCAAAGCATACTACATCACTCTTCTACGGAGGGAGCCGGAACCTGAGCCTTATGCTGATGGTATGAGAGAACATTGTGATGCCATGAAAAAGGGCGCTAAAAAGAAAAATTAGTCATGATATTTTTAAACAGTGAAGAATATAGGCTTCAAGATGCGAAATAAAAACTCTCGGAATATATGGAGATTGTGGCGTCCAATATATGGATTTACTTGGGCCACGTGGCAAGCTAGTAGCTATGCCCACTACGCTTCATATTTGAACGCTTTACAAAATTCTATTGTTTTAGATATTGGAACTGGAACAGGTGAGTACATAAAATCATTAAAAAAAAATGATTCGTGTCAATACATTTTTACCGATCCTGATGAAAAATCACTATTGATTGCACAAAAAAATGCTCTTGAGCTTGGATTGAATTGTACATTTATAGTCGGAGGAATTAATGAAATTTTGGAGAGTAAACTGGAGTACACTCATATCTCATTAGTACATGTTTTATCTGTCTTAGATGACCCCGAATGTTCGATAATAAAAATTAAAAATATACAGACAAGTCAGGTTAAAATAATAGCTTATCTATCTCGATTTAACGCATCAAGTGAGAGGAATAAAAAAAGCAAACTTGGATTTTCTAGGCTAAATAGAAAATGGCTGGAATCTGAATTTATCTCCTGCCGAGTTGGCCTGTTTAATCGTATGTATGAATCAAGTTCTAGCTAGAAGCCTGCCGGACTTAGGATAAATCTACTGCGGAATGACCATTTCGGCCAAGTTTCCCCATCCAATATTCGTTAAACAGAAGAAATTGAACAGTTTTTAAAGAGTAATAGCCTCCCTACTAGCAGCATTCTGAACCTCTAGCTCACCTGCCCAACATATCCTCTCACAGTAGGACTTAAAGACAGTGTAGTTGTCAGTGTTGTGTAAACAACTAACCAACCACACCCTATCGATGTAGCTTCAGATCACTTATCGTTTTCTTTTAATCGAGAGACGTAGATAACCAGACGTAGTAGCCAAGATTGGCTGACATTAATAGCAGAACAAACGTTGGCCACCATGTGCCAGAGGGCGAATACCGGCAATGGTAAATTATCATCGGCACCCAATGCATTTCGGATCCTTGCATAGCGAACCGAGCGACCGTTTTTAATGAGTACTATTTTGTTAGCCACATCCCTCATTAGCGAGCACTGCGGTTTGGTTTAAACCTGTGGCGGCCTGTATTTGCTTCGATGTGGAAGGGCTATGGGTCAAGTAATCTTCAATTGTGAGCGTCGTTCGACTAGAATAATTATTAGGTATTCAAATTCACTGGTTGAAACACAATGTCAACGTCTGATAGCTGACTATCGAGCGCTTAAAACATTTGCCACGCAGTCAAACTGGCGGTGTTGAATTCTAAAGCATGGGATAACTTACTATCCAGTAAAAATAATCGATGGTTCTAAATCTAAAAATACGCTTTCGTTTAACTTGCTGATGCTTATTACATTTAGCGTTACTGCTTCATAAAGCCAATAATAGAACCCACCTTCATATACGCTATATCGCCAATCATACTTACATTGGATCCATTTATTATCTAGCGAACCAATGATTTTGCTGCCGTTATCAGAGTCTGACTGACCGGTGTATTCAAGCACCTTGTTATTTAAACCAATTTGAAATCGATCAAACTTAACCTTGCCATCATCGCCCTGTGAATAGCTGACACGATTTCCGAGCACGTCATCGCCATGTTGGTTTATGACACATTGGTTGTCGAGTGCATAAAAAGCAGGTGGGCAATTGATTAGGTATTGATCGGGTATTGCGGCCCGTTGCTCAACACATTCTTCAGTTCGTTGACCCTTATCCCACTGCTTGATTATTATTTGGAATACTAAAATGCTCATATTGATAATTTGGCAAGACCGAGTTCTTTTATTAATGTGTGACGCTATACTATCATTGACACGAGAGAATTCAGTCACTCGGCTGGTGAGTAACGAAATTTTATGCGTTAACAAGCTGGCTAAAGAAGTTAAAAAGCAATACCTGCCAAACGCGTTCCGTTTACTGTCAAACATCGCTAAATTTAGAGTGGGTTGCACTTTTAATCCATTCCAGCGTATTGAAATCAAGACCGAATACCGATTACTTCGTCACTAAAAACCCGATGCCATATCCAATCATTTGCCAGAGTCAATTCGCGGCTTAGCAATAACGTGACTTTCTATTAAGCTAAACACTCATCGTTCCCGCTAGGGGCGTGATTGCAATTTCGACCTTGCTGTCGCTATTCAGTCTCTCTGCATTGCTTATATTTTTAGATATTTAAGCGAGATTATAGATTGAAAGGTATCTCTTTTTTTTGGTGATAAACTAGGTTAGGACTATTTAGCGCCAAACACTTTTTTCAACAATTCACTGGTCTGCCTGAGCGGATCATTTCTGATTGCAGCTTCTTCTTGTGCAATGTAATGGAAGATAGCAGCCATGCCTTTATCGATGACATGCTTGGATAGATCGGCCTTGATATCGGGTACAAACGGGATATCTTGATATTTTTTGATGACCTGATCATAAGCATTGATAGCACCCACTTCTGACAGACTGCGGTCAACAATCGGTTGCATTTTTAAACTGAGCGAAGGGCTCATTTTGGTTTCGAAAAAACGAGTGGCCGAATCTTTCGGACCTTGGTAAATTCTTTTCACATCGTCAAATGACATAGTGCTAATCGAGTCGATGAACAATTGTTTCGCAACAGGAGTAGCGGCTTCGGCAGCTCGATTTAATTTTAATTCTAGATCATCAACGTAGCTTGATAAACCGACTTTAGTTAAAGTTTTGCGTACCTTTCGAAGATTTTTTGGTAACGGAATATGAGCAGATGGGTCTGCGTTAAAACCATCAACCTGCCCCAATCTGGCAACCACTTTCTCCGATCCTATGGTTAGGGCTTGTTTAAATGCTTTACTCATATCGTCTAAACTTAAAGCGTCATCACTTAAACCAGCGTTAATAACTGTCTCTAAGATTTCATCGCCCCCCGATGATTTAACCGTTGAAACCGCATCATCCCACCAACCAGCACTAACCTGATTTGAAATCAAACTAGTGAATATCAAGCTTGAAGCAATGAAGGCAAATTTTGATCGTTTGATTTGATACATTGTGAAGACTCAATTGGGAAAAGGTGAAGTAATTCTAACCGAGTTTGGTGCGTTCAACATTAATCATCGGAGGTCTCGCCAGGAGGCGCTTTGCTTTTCCTGCCTACACTGACCTAAGTCCAATAGACTGCTAGGAGCCTTCTAAATCCGACTTGAAACGTTCGCCAAGCACCCGTAATCGGCTCTGAAATTCGGTGCGATCAACGTAACAGCCTCGTAGCTGACGGCTACCGGCACTGGCGTCGAAGGCATCACGGCCATGCATAACTCGGCGGTTGTCAAACACAACCATGTCGCCACTCTGAAGTTTCAGTTTAATCGTATAACGAGGTTCTCGCAGTCGACCCATTAGGTTGCGATAGGCCAAGTAGTAGTCATGCATGACTTCTTCAGGAAGGTCGAAGGTATCTGCCAAGTGCGCATTGTATTTAATCTCTACGATTTCGCCAAAAGTATTCAGGTTGATTATCGGATGATATTGGCAGATGTCATGTTCGTCATCATGGAAACGAAAGGGGATGGCGTATTCACTGAGCAATCGAAAATGCTCGAGGTTTTCGCTACGCAAATCTTCGAGAACTTTCAAACTATCAACAAATAGGGAGGCTCCGCCTTCACTCGCGTTGACGAGACAATGTAAGAACTGATAACCCGGCGGTAATTCCTGATTTGGCAAGTCAGTATGTAAGGGTAAAGCAATTGAGGTATAGGCCAGGTTGATTGGATTAGGTACCGAAACCACATTGAAGGTAACGCCAAAATTAGTCCGGCGCAGATAATCGATGCGCTCTGCTACGTCGACAACTGCTTCGTCAGTTTTCGGCATATTACGCACAATAGTTAGGCCATCACGATCCAGTTCCGTCATCCATTCAAACAGCACTCGATCATCATTCAGTAGCGCCTGGTTATCGACTTCTGGAATACTGTCGAGAAAACAGTTATCCCAACTTCGATACGTCGATTTCGGCCGTTGACTCAAGCTGCCAGAATAGGCGTGCAGACGTAACCACTGCTGACAAAATTGACTGTCGTGGTTATTTTCAGACCAGGTTATGTGTAATTGACTATCTGTAAAGTCAAAGCTCAGCGGGTGAATATCAGCGCCAACAGAAAGCTGGTCAAAGGTTCGCTCTTGCGTATCGCTATGAAAACCACTGGAACAATTGTCCCGCAACCACAGAAAATTAAAACTCGCGTGGTGACCATCATCCCATTCTATCTGCAAGCTGTTGGATTGCTGGGTGATATTGGTTATGCTGATTTCATTACTTAAATCGCGTGACGTGATTCCGTTTAACATGACATTATTGACTCTAAAAAGGTTATGAAAACGTACTTAGTTTAAACTAATAAATAAGGCTGTCTCTGAAGTACATGGTAGTAAGCCCTGTAAAAACGGCAAACGATAATTAATGCAAGTCACCATAAGCTCAGCTAATGGCCAACCAAGAGGCCTGCTTGGCTTGGGACTGATCTACTGCAACGAAACTACTTGAACATTACAGTTTCAAAAATGCATGTTGGGAATGATATGTCGAATAACTTACCTCCGCTAAACTGGCTTCGGACCTTCGAAGTTGCTGCCCGTGAACTGAACTTCACCGTGGCGGCGAGAGAGCTCAATATGACCCAGTCAGCGGTCAGCCAACAGGTGCGTCTGCTCGAAGACTACCTGAATGAACCACTTTTCAATCGAGCAGCTAGACAGATTAACTTGACAAAACGGGGTCGAGCTTACCTTCCTGTCGTTCAATCGGCGTTGCGAGAATTGCAGCGTGGCACCTCCGACATATTTTTGCCCCTGAAGGGCGGTGGCGTGACGATTGAAGTGAATACCGCCTTAAGTATTTTCTGGCTAGCACCTAGGCTACAGTTTTTCACGGTTCAATACCCAAACCTGGCGCTTCGAATCATTAACGCCAATTGGGACAGTGAATTTTCAGCCGGTTCGGCCGAATTGTCTCTGCGTCATGGTACGGGTGACTGGCCAGAACTCGATTTTACGCGCTTGATCACACCCAAGCTCCGCCCTTATTGTAGTCCGCAAATCGCCGCCCAAATACACCAACCCAGTGACGTATTGCAATGGCCATTATTGGACGTGATTGGCAATTTACCCGACTGGCGCACTTGGCTGGCACAATATCATTTACAACCATCCAGTACTCAACTGATACATAAAACAGATAGCGCCGTGACGACTGTCCCAATGGCGATAAACCATTGTGGTTTATGCCTGAGTTACGATGAGTTGCTTGCACCACAGGTCGCCACCGGACAGCTAGCGGCACCGCTGGATGACTATCTAGTCACCACGGAAAGTTACTTTCTCGTTCACCGTAAGGATAGGCCGTTAAGCAAAGCGGCAGAGGTATTTAAGCAGTGGATACTGATGGAAATCGGCAAGGTTTAAATCATAGAACCCGATAAAATTCATTCACCAAGCATCTGCTGGGCATAAGATGATTTTGTTTTTTAAAAATGGGCAGCAATACAATTTTCAACATCCAGCGGCGAATGCACCTGCACCGCAGTCATGCCTAACGTCCTTGCCGCTTCCACATTGATTGCCAGGTCATCAAAGAAGATCACATTTTCCGCTTCAACTCCAATATGCTCTAGCGCCAGAAGATAGATCGCAGGCTCCGGTTTACGACTACCCAAATCTGATGATACAAATACTCGTTGAAAATGACTCAGTTCAGCGTGAAATTTTTTCTCCCAAAAATTTTTGTGTAAGGTATTGGCGTTACTTAACGCGTATAGCGGTACTCGATCGCGCAGTGAATCTAACAGGTTGACGGTATTCCCTATTGGCGCCACCATGATGTCATTCCAGCCTTCACAAAACTGTTCGTAGGACAACCCCATTTCAAGTGTTTGCTCTAGATGCTGATGATATTCTGTGCCATCAATCTCGCCTCTTTCGTGTTGTTCATACGCAGCGTCAATTTGAAAAACCCGTTGCATCTCTTCAACCGGAACGCCAGAATAAAAACTCCACTTTTTGAAAATACGATCAAAGTCGATGTCTATAACGACATTGCCTAAATCAAAAATTAACGCTTTGACAGTCATACCATTGGCTCGAGTGAATTATTTTATGGGTTAAGAATTAGCTGCGAATGAGCCAGATTCCAACGCCTAGCATTAATGTGCCAGAAATTTTGTTTAACAATCTGACATTGCCACTTTTTTTCAGAAAGATGCGTAACGTCTTACCTCCAGTGGCATAAATCGTCATACACAGAAATTCAGACAAAACAATAATTCCAACCAGAAGACTCAGTTGTAAAATAAAAGAGTGATTCGGTTGGATAAAAGGCGGTAATAGCGAAATCATAAAAGCCCAACCTTTGGGATTCGCAATTGCAGTCACAAAACCCTGTATTACCAATTGTGAGCGATCTGCTTGCGCAGGCGCAGAGTTGCTATCTGGGATGGCCATTTTACCTTTAGAACGCCACATTTGAACGCCAAGATAGGCCAGATAGATACCGCCACCCCACTTAAGCATTACAAAAATATCGGGGAATCGCAACATAATGGCAGCAACACCCAGCACAGCCAATATGGCGACAATCCCTACTCCAACCACTTCACCTAACATCATCCAGAGTGTACGCCGCGGCCCAATGGTCATACCCAGCGTCATTGCCAAGGTCATACACATACCTGGCGTTATGGATACGAGGAAAAAAGTCGGAATAAATATAAGTAGAATGGACAGGTCCATCGTCGTTCCATGGTTTAAATTTCGAGCACATTCTACCTGTCGAATGACCCAACCGAAAAGTTATTTCCGATTTAACGATGATGGTTCTATTAATCTCTAAATAAACGACCAAGCAACACGAATCAGCAACATGATTGATAAAAATACCCAGATATATAAGGCTGTTTTTTTAAATCGATCGGGATTTGATTTTTTATAACTCTGATCACCTATTAATGTGCCTAAGAGCAATAGAGGGATTAGCAATACGGTCCGCCAAAAGACAGCTTCATTAATCAGCCCCTGAGACGATAGCATCGCTGTTCCCACTGCATCCAGACCAAAAAAATAAGCAATAATGGATGCACGACTAACCGCTATCCCAATGGGCGCTGAAAAGTAGAATAAAACCACCGGTGGGCCCCCAATACTCATGCTGCCATTCAATACACCAGCCAACATACCCACCCCAACCGTTGCAAGTTTGTTCGGTACTTTTTCTAGAGTGAAGCCACGCAGTAATAACATTGCTGTCGTTAAAACAACCACTGCAAGCGCCAGGCGTATGGTGCCATTGGACAGTGAAGTGAGCGCATAAATACCCACAGGCGTGCCAATACAGGTGCCTATCATCAAGTTGCTAATTGACTTCCACTGGATATCTTTCCATATCCCTGGCAACAGATAAAAGCTCGAGATGACTTCGAACATTAAAACCATCGGTACCACTTGAATCGGTGGCAACGCGAGGGAAACACTAACCATCCAGAATATAGATGCACCAAAACCTGAATAGCCTTTGATTACTGCACCCAGCAATACGCACAGAGCTACATAACCAAGTTCTAGTAGCGACAGGTCCATTATATTGTGTAGTTCAATTAACATTCGGTTACAGGTTTTTCGATCCTAGCAAATTGACTTTCTGCATTATTATAAATAGCCGACTTTAAAAACACTGGAACCTTATTTTTATCGACGCTGCTAATTATTATAAACCTTGATCAACACTGGACCATTTAAAAGACAACGGTAATAGGGCAAATCTACTAATCTTTTTAGCTTTGTGTATTTATTATCTTTATTAATGGCGAACAGTATTTCTACCTTCGCCAAATTAGAGCAACACACCCTACATTTAAAATGTAAATAAACCGATCTTTAATGCGTAATTCAAGACTGTTTGTCGTCGAATAATTTTTATTAGGAACAAACAAATAATTCAATCATTAGCGACCTGAATTGTTATTTTTGGCACCCAGATTCAGAATAAATCTACCAATAAGCACTAAAACAGTGCGTAACACAGGGCTATATTGGTGAGTCGGAACCCTATTGAATATTTTATTCCCCATTAATTAAACTACTAAACTATTGATTTATATAGTTTATTATAATAATTATAATGCATTCTTTAACAGTCACCAGGTTTTGGAGAGAAATATCTATGGTAATGTTTTGATCATCTAAACCAACAGGAATTCAAATGCGCATCACCAAGTCAACAACCCTTTTGTCTTTGTCCCTTTTGAGTGGGATGATGATGAACTCTGCTACAGCGGCAGAAACGATCAAGGTTGGAGTACTTCACTCTTTGTCAGGCACTATGGCCATCAGTGAAACAACCTTAAAAGACACTATGCTGATGCTGATTGAAGATCAAAATAAAAATGGTGGCCTACTGGGCAAGCAACTTGAAGCTGTTGTGGTTGATCCAGCCTCTAATTGGCCATTGTTTGCTGAAAAAGCCCGCGAATTGATTACTCAAGAAAAAGTAGTTTCAATATTTGGCGCCTGGACTTCTGTTTCTCGTAAATCTGTATTGCCAGTGATCGAAGAACTGAACAGCATCCTGTTTTATCCCGTTCAATACGAAGGTGAAGAATCATCTAAGAATGTCTTTTACACCGGAGCAGCCCCAAACCAGCAAGCTATTCCAGCGGTCGATTACCTAATGAATGACGTTAACGTAAAACGCTGGATTCTTGCCGGCACAGATTATGTCTACCCACGGACGACCAATAAAATTCTTGAGGCCTATTTAAAAGCAAAAGGCGTGAAAGATTCTGACATCATGATCAACTACACACCCTTTGGCCACTCAGATTGGCAAAGCATTGTTTCAGATATTAAAAAATTCGGTTCTATCGGTCTGAAAACGGCTGTCGTTTCCACCATCAACGGTGATGCCAATGTGCCTTTCTACAAAGAATTAGGTAATCAGAGTGTGTCGGCTCAGGACATTCCAGTCATTGCTTTCTCGGTTGGTGAAGAAGAGTTATCGGGTATTGATACTAAACCACTAGTGGGCCATCTTGCTGCCTGGAATTATTTTATGAGTGTCGATGCACCTGAGAATGATGCATTTATTGAAAAGTGGCATGCCTTCACCAAGGACACAGATCGGGTAACAAACGACCCTATGGAAGCTCATTACATTGGTTTCAAAATGTGGATTGAAGCGGTCAAGAAAGCTGGCACTACTGATCCATCAGCAGTTCAAGACGCAATTATTGGTGTAGCAGTACCTAATCTTACTGGCGGTATTTCGGCCATGATGCCCAATCATCATATTACTAAGCCTGTATTAATCGGTGAAATCCAGGATGACGGTCAATTCGAGACGGTTTGGAAAACTGAAGGCCTAGTGCCTGGCGACGCCTGGTCAGACTTTCTTCCTGATTCTAAAGATCTAATATCTGACTGGCGTGCCCCACTGAATTGTGGCAATTACAATGTCGTCACTGCGACCTGTTCAGGACAAAATTTATAAGAGCTCTCTCCTCTGAGTAATGCGCGGTAGTTCCCCCTACCTGCGTTGTGCACGGTGGATTTTGGGACTGGTGTTATAACCAGTCCCTTTTTTTATTCTAAATAAGCCGATACTAGTTTGCCAGCATTGAGCGTCGTTATGCCTATAATTCTTAATCATAGTTTAATTTTTTTGCTGTTGCTGTTTAACTTAAGCGTTTCAGGTGCAACTGTACCTAATCAAACACTGAAACTTTTAACGTCCAGTAGTTTCGATGACAAGGCACGGGCTATCGAACAATTAGCGCAGACTGGCAGTGAAACTTCAGAGCGGTTGTTAAACGCGATGGCTCAGGGCGATCTGTATTACGTCAAAAGTAACAAACGTATTGTGCTGACCAAAAATCAGGATTCCAAAATTCAGCTGACTGACGCTATGACGGGTGAAGACTTAGGCCTAGTCAGTAAGCGCAAGGTTAAAAAAGTCAGTGTTAATAACAAACTGCGCGGACAGATTTCGACTGTCATATCGAACTTCAAACTGTCACATCTAGATGCCAACATTCGACTCATCGCGGTCGAGAACTTAATGGCAGATGCATCGCCAGAAATGCTCAGTCAGCTTCAAGCGATGAAACAAAAAGAGTCTGACCCTGATGTTATTGATGCAATCGATACCGTAACCGCATTTAGTCAACTTAAATCAACCAATTTAATCCAACAACTGTCTGCAATTGAAACGCTCGACGGTCATCTTAATGCAGAAGTATTAGTGCGGTTAAAACAACTTAATTTGTCGAGCAGCAATGCGTCGGTTCGTCTCGCCGCCAAAAAATCCATTAGCCATATTGAAAGCAAAGTTTCTATCTTTGGCCACTTGGAGACTTTATTTTTTGGTCTTAGCCTTGGTTCGATTCTAGCCCTTGCAGCTATTGGGTTGGCGATCACCTTTGGTGTGATGGGTGTGATTAATATGGCCCATGGTGAATTAATCATGATCGGTGCCTACACAACTTATGTTATTCAGTTACTGATGCCAAATCACATCGCTGCATCGTTATTGGTCGCTATTCCGGCTGCTTTTTTGGTCTCGGCGCTGGTTGGCATTTTAATAGAACGTTCCGTCATTCGCTTCCTTTACGGTAGGCCTTTGGAAACTTTGCTAGCGACCTTCGGTATCAGCCTGTTCCTGCAACAGGCAGTGAGAAGTATTTTTTCACCACTCAATCGCCCGGTGGTATCGCCAGAATGGATGAGTGGATCATTAGAAATTAATGCTTTGCTATCGATCACCTATAATCGGCTTTATATATTTTTCTTTTGCCTGACTATTTTTGCACTGCTCTACCTAATTATGACAAAAACGTCATTGGGTTTACACGTGCGCGCAATTTCACAAAATCGTTCAATGGCACGGGCTATGGGTGTCCGCTCGCAATGGGTTGACGTGATGACATTTGGCCTGGGTTCAGGCATTGCTGGTGTTGCCGGCGTCGCACTCAGCCAGATTACCAATGTGGGGCCTAATCTCGGCCAAGCCTATATCGTCGATTCTTTTATGGTGGTGGTATTTGGCGGCGTCGGAAATCTATGGGGGACGTTAATTAGTGGTTTGACCCTTGGAGTCGTCGGGAAATTTCTTGAACCGGCAACGGGTGCGGTACTCGCTAAGGTTCTAGTATTACTTTTTATCATCCTTTATATACAAAAACGTCCACGCGGTATGTTCCCTCAAAAAGGTCGGGCGGCAGGACAATGATTAGAAAAATTCTACAGAATCATTTACACGGTAGAATATTCCTCTGCCTACTGCTTATTTTGACACTCTATGTTGCTTTCGCAAACTTATTGTTACCGTCTGACCATCTGCTGTACGTCTCCACTTATACGGTGACACTGCTGGGTAAATATCTGACCTATGCGCTGCTCGCTATAGCGGTCGATCTGGTCTGGGGATATCTTGGTATTCTGAGTCTTGGGCATGGCGCTTTTTTTGCACTCGGCGGTTACGTCATGGGTATGTACCTGATGCGTCAGGTTGGTGATCGTGGTGTGTATGGTAATCCTCTGTTAGCCGATTTTATGGTATTCCTAAACTGGGATTCACTGCCATGGTTCTGGCTCGGTTTTGACCAATTCTGGTTTGCAGCCATTATGATTATGCTGGTGCCAGGAACACTGGCATTTGTGTTTGGCTGGTTCGCTTTCCGCTCACGCGTTACGGGTGTTTACTTGTCCATAATGACTCAAGCCATGACCTATGCTCTGATGCTTGCATTTTTCCGCAACGAGATGGGCTTTGGTGGAAACAACGGGCTCACTGACTTTAAAGATTTGTTGGGCTTTTCACTGCAGTCCGATTCAATGCGAGTCGGGCTGTTCGTCAGCTCTGCGCTAGCGTTAGCCCTGGGTTATTGGAGTTGTCGCGCTATCGTCAACTCCAAACTGGGCCGGGTTAGCGTCGCCATTCGAGATAGCGAAGACCGAGTGCGTTTTCTGGGTTACCAAGTGGATCATTTTAAACTCTGGGTTTTCACTTTTTCAGCGGTGTTAGCTGGAATCGCAGGCGCCTTATATGTACCGCAAGTGGGCATTATTAATCCGTCTGAATTTTCACCTATCAATTCAATCGAAATCGTTGTTTGGGTTGCGGTCGGTGGCCGAGCAACATTACTGGGTGCGATACTGGGCGCATTGATGGTTAATTATGCAAAAACCTATTTTACCGGTGCCTTTCCAGAGATATGGCTGTTCGCTCTGGGTGGTCTGTTTATAGCTGTCACGCTGTTTGCGCCACGAGGCGTACTTGGTTTTTTTCAAAGGCAGGACAATCGCAAGTCAGCTAATCAAGTGGGGACGGAATGAGCAATTTGACGGGCTTGCAGAATTTGACTCGTCGAGATCAAATTTTCAAATTCTTGATTAACCCCAACGAGCTCGAAATTGATACTAGCAAGGGTGACATTCTCTATATCGAAGATCTGTCGGTCAGTTTTGATGGATTCAAAGCAATCGATAACCTTAATCTGTATTTACGGGAAGGCGAATTGCGTTGCATCATCGGCCCCAACGGAGCGGGTAAAACCACCTTGATGGATATCATTACGGGTAAGACTCGTCCTGATAGTGGCAGCGTATATCTTGGTCAGAATATAAACCTGTTGGAGTACAACGAGTCTGAAATTGCGCAACTGGGCATCGGCCGAAAGTTTCAAAAGCCTACGGTGTTTGAGCAGCAGTCAGTGTTTGAAAATCTGGAATTGTCGATGGCAGGCAATAAACATGTTTGGCACACACTGACAACACAACTCTGCGGTGAAGAAATCGACCGATGCGATGAAATTTTGCAACAGGCTGGATTGATTGAAATGAAGCAATTGCCTGCAGGACTTTTATCCCACGGCCAAAAGCAATGGTTGGAAATTGCTATGCTGGTAATGCAGCAACCCAAGGTGCTTTTAGTTGACGAACCAGTATCGGGTATGACGCATCAGGAGATGGAAAAAACAGCGGAATTATTAAACAGTCTTGCGGGTAAGCACACCGTTGTTGTGGTGGAGCACGATATTGATTTTGTTCGTTCAATAGCCAGTCAGGTCACCGTATTGCACCAGGGTCGAGTACTTGCCGAAGGTAGCATGGAGCAGGTTCAATCCAATCCTGCCGTTGTAGAAGTTTATCTGGGAGAGTAATCAGCCATGCTAAAAATCGAAAACCTTAACCATTACTATGCGCAAAGTCATACCTTGTGGGATTTTGATCTCGAACTGGAAACTGGTAAGTGCAATTGCCTAATGGGTCGCAATGGCGTCGGAAAAACAACGTTACTCAACTGCATTATGGGATTACAACCAATTCGGTCAGGCAGTATAAATTACCGCGAGGTCGACATATCAAAAGTAAACGCAGAAAAACGCGCCTCGCTGGGGATCGGTTATGTGCCACAAGGCCGACAAATATTCCCGTTGCTAACGGTTAGAGAAAATTTGCAGATTGGCTTATCGGCTCGTGCTGACAGGTCCAACAAAATACCTGATTTTATATTCGAACTGTTCCCAGTGCTTGCTGACATGCTTGACCGACGGGGTGGCGATCTGTCGGGCGGCCAGCAACAACAACTGGCTATTGGTCGAGCGCTGGGCGTTGACCCAAAATTACTGATTCTGGATGAACCTACAGAAGGCATACAACCCAATATTGTTCAGGAAATTGGTAACATTATTGAACAATTGAGCCTTGATTTAGGCGTGACAGTGTTACTGGTTGAACAAAAACTACCTATTGTTCGACGTATCGCAAATAACTTCGTTATCCTCGATCGCGGTCGCAAGGCGGCACAAGGTCCCATAACCGAATTGAGTGACGACCTAATTCGAAAATATTTAACCGTTTAGACACTAAACAATCATTCGTTAATGTATTTTGGTTGTCATTTTCGATCCAATATAACTGTCTTCGCTCATCCAATGGCTGCGGTGCTCAAAGCAATATATTCAATAGGAAGCCACTTAAAACGCACTGTATTAGTGCAGTAAGTCCAAGATGATCTAAAACATTCAATCATCAACAATGACTTAACAGCCAATGTTTACGGGTAAACCTGATTAAGATCAAATTTAAAGGGATCCTGTCTATTTTATTCATATTCGCAACCATGCTAATGTTTTTTGATGACCAGTCAAAACTATTCCAATACTAATAACCCACAGTCACCAATGAGCTTGTCTCCATCTCATCTCAGGGCAAGTCTCGGTACACTGCTCAAATCAATCTATCCACAGGCACCAAACGAAGAGCTCACAGACAAAATACTGAGTTCATTTTGGGGCGACCAAACCAAGTCTCGACGGCGCGGACGTATTGCATCCAATAGTTTATGGAGTGAAAAAGACAGCTATGTGATTTGTTATGGAAACAGCCTCGTTGATGGTGAACACAAGCCGCTTGATCTGTTACACAACTTCCTTAATGAACGATTGCAAGGCACCATTAATGGCGTTCATATTTTGCCCTATTTTCCATATACATCAGACGATGGCTTTGCCGTAACCGACTACACCGCAGTCGATAGCAGACTGGGTTCCTGGGAAGATATTCAACGCATTTCGAAAACCTTTCGCTTAATGTCTGATTTAGTGCTCAATCATTGCTCAAGTCAGGGCAGCTGGTTCAATGCCTATAGACAAGGTCATTCCCCCTGGGATCGATTTTTTCGTGAAGCCCTACCCACTGATGATCTGTCTGAAGTGGTACGACCACGCACTAACCCTCTGCTACGGAAGGTAGACACTGCGATGGGAGAACGTCACGTCTGGTGCACTTTCAGTCATGATCAAGTTGACCTCGATTTCTCTAACCCAGAAGTACTGTGCGAGTTCATCCGTATTATGCGCCAACATATCAAAAGTGGCGTACGCACCTTCCGGCTCGATGCCGTTGCTTTCCTCTGGAAGGAAGTCGGAACGAGTTGTATCAACCTTCGACAGACTCACGAAATTATTCGAATTCTTCGCATTCTGGCTGATTACAACGAAGAATCAATCATCCTTATTACTGAGACTAATCTTCCCAATGTCGAAAACTTAAGCTATTTCGGTAACCGAAACGAAGCCCATGTTATTTATAATTTTTCTTTGCCACCGCTGATGTTGCACGCCTTACTGAATGGCAGTTCACGCTACTTAAATGCTTGGCAAATGGCGATGCCCCCAGCTCAAATGGGCTGTACCTACCTAAACTTCACCGCTTCACATGATGGTATTGGTTTGCGCCCAGCCGAAAATTTGATACCAAATGAAGAAATCGACAAAATTATCGATACGCTGACAACATTTGGCGGACTGGTCAGTATGCGTCAATCGGGCAAAGATGAAATGCGACCGTATGAAATCAACATTTCTCTGTTCGAGGCGTTTAGCGGCACTTTAAAAGGCAGCGACAATTGGCAAGTCGAACGATTTCTTTGCAGTCAAACTGTCGCAATGGCGCTGGAAGGCATTCCGGCATTTTACATTCACTCATTGCTGGCAACAGCCAATGACCTCGAGGGCGTAGAAAAGTCGCAGCATAACCGGACAATAAACCGCTATAAATGGCACTACCCAGAGTTAACTGCGTTGTTGGATCAAGCCGATTCGATTCAAAGCAAAGTCTTTAACGACATGTCACGCATGATCGATATCCGAACTCAACAGCCTGCATTTCATCCAAATGCAACCCAATTTACACTGCAGCTGGGTGACTCATTGTTTGGTTTCTGGCGCCAAAGCATTGATCGCGCCCAAAGTATATTTGCGATTCATAACCTCACTGACACACTTGTCAGCGTACCGGGCATATCGCTCAATTTGATCGGCGGTGATGAATGGTGCGATTTGCTCAGCGGTGATTCGATTCAGGAGTTCCCCAACGCTATCGAATTCGAGCCTTATCAGTGCCGCTGGATCACTAACCGGTGACAGTGCCAATATGGATAGTGAGAATCTTAAAAGTGAACCTGCCGTGATACAACCAATGATCGTTCTATCTGATCTTGACGGTACGCTACTTAACCACGATGATTATACTTACGATGCAGCGAAACCTGCGCTTGAGTTTCTGCGTGAAAACAACACCCCTTTAATTCTTTGTAGCAGTAAAACCTCTGCTGAAATAATCCCATTGCGCGCGGACATGGGTTTTGAACGTTGTCCCGCCATTGTCGAAAACGGCGGTGGTATTCTAA
>Ga0307489_10001052_pt1 | contig 17812 bp, 23 predicted proteins | sample SB12metaG_FD_202247 | JGI IMG/M metagenome (GOLD analysis project Ga0307489, IMG submission 202247) | Sea-ice brine microbial communities from Beaufort Sea near Barrow, Alaska, United States - SB 1.2 | ecosystem: Environmental > Aquatic > Marine > Coastal | place: USA: Alaska | collected...
CCGTCGTCGTCCGAGGATCTCTAACGTCTGCGCCGCCGACCGCTCCGCGTAGTAATCGCTGCCCATCAGCACCCGGCAGCAGGGTCATTGAGAACAAGCACTAAAGCCGAGGTCGAAGCACGACTTATCGACTGAATTCAGCTTGAATGCTCGCACACGACAGACGCGCGGAGGAGGAGCTAGGACAGATTCAACGTCGGTCGAGTGCTTGTTCACAAAGACTGAACTGAAGAACCCCGTGCCAGAAGCTCGTTGGCATGGACGAGGCGGCCGGGGAAAAAGGCGACGTCCGTGAAGGGCACCATCACCGAGTGTTGCACCTTCTTTGGCAGGTCGCGCACCACGCCTTGCAGTTCCTGTGAGGCAGGGAGACAGAGACATGTGAGCGCTTGCCGTGGGGGCGGCGGCGGGGCCACCCTCATCAACCCGAGTGCCAAGCTGGAGGAGGCGGCGGTGGAGATGCCACAGTCGCAGCCGCTGCGGGAAGCTCTGGCCGAGGGTGCGGAGGGTGCCCCCCGTCGTGAACGCTCAGAACGTCCTCAAACGCGTAGTTTAATCAGGAGGAGGCGGCGGCGGAGATGTCACCCACGATGCGGGCATCGTTACCCTATGATCTGATAGAGAGCGCCCTGGCAGGGGGTGCCGACGTCGAGAGAGGCGGCGGTCGAAGAAAAATAATAATGAGGCGATGAAGGCGCACCTCATATTCTTTGTCGAAGCGCGTGAGCTGGTCGAGCACCTCCTTATCAGCCGCCAGCGATGCCTGCACCTTGTCGTGGAGCACCGACAGGTCCGCCATGCCTGCGAAAGCCGCGTGCCGGGACGCGGAGGTGATGTGGTGAGTGTGCGTGTGTTGGCAGGCCGTGTAAATATGCACTATGCTCGACACGGATCGACCATTTATTAACTCAAGAATAAGCTCGTCATCCCCGCGCACGTGGTTTGACCCCCCACAGGATCTGCGCAGACTCCGAGCTCAGTGTAGTGTTACTCCTCTTACTCTTTCCACTCCTCACTTCCCGACCCGTGCACGTGCGACGACTCGACGCCGACGCAAAAAGGAACGCACGGACGGATGATCCACGGCATGGCGGACTCGGAGGACAGCCCCATGCGCGACCCCCCCGTCCCCCCCGACCCCCCCGACCTCCCCGTCCCCCCCGTTCGTGGACACGTCACGCACCACCCGGCGAGGCCCTACCTCGCACTCGCCCCTGTTCACCTCAACTTGAGCTGGCGTCCCTCACACTGGCCACTGGCCGCTGCCGGCGGCGCTGGTGGAGGTGCGTTAACTTAGGTTCACCCCATCTGGTTTTCCAGACTATCTCTCCCAGCTTGACATCTGCTCGAAGACGCGTTTGTTTAGTTCAGAGGGTCAGGGCGAGAGCCTAGCTGGCTGGTGCCTCGTCGTTAGCTTATCACACGCGAAAGCGTCGCTCGGGCCAGGGCTTAACAAGGGCGCAGGGGTTAGGGCGAAAGCCTGGGGCCTCCTTAACTATAGAACACACGACAACACGAGAAGGCCTCTGCCTCTTTGTGAATCCGTCGTGGTGTATGTGCTCACGATAAGCTACAGAAGGGACCTGGTGTAAGGCCCCCGTGGCAGGGTGAGTTGGTGGTGGTGGGGGAAGGGGCTTTATACACTCGTCCACTTTTCAGCTCAACCTGAGCCAATTCTGTCTCAAAATAAGATTAAACACCCCCTGATACCCCTTGATACCCCCTGCTCACACTCTAAACGACCCCGAAATGTACACCTGTCCCACAGGAAGCGCTTACGTTGAGCCGAAAAGTGGACGAGTGTAAGCCCCTGGGTGGGGGGGGCGTGCTTCGCGGCCGGCTTCCCCGGCTTCTTCGGTTGGGCCTGCCAGATCATGCCCACACGGGGGACAGGGGCGGAAGCCTGGTGCCTCCTCATACACGCGGAACCGTCTCTCTCTCTCTCTATCCAGAATTCCAGATATGACTGCCACATCATCCTCCACATCATAGATCCTCGTTTATTGAGTCAAATGGCATCATGTGACGCGGCGAGCAAAGTTTGCCAGGCCTGCGGGCGCGGCGGCCAGAACTACTGGGTAGGACCTGGCACATATTGATCGCCACTTCATAGCATGACGTTTAACTTGAGAAACGATGGTTATGATCTTATAAACGCGTCTGATGGCTTGGCTGGCAACATCTGCGAGGCTCTCCGACTAGGCGGGGTGGGAGGAGCGCGCGGCGGGGACGGGTAGGGCCTGGCAGATGTTGCCCGCCACGTCATCGACACGCATTTTGAGCCCTCGTTTGTTAAGTGGCATCTGATGACGGGGCGAGCAATATGTGCCGGACCCTCCCCCCGGTGGACAGCGCCGCCAACCGCCGCGCGCACCCCGCGGGGTTCAAGTGGAGCTGCTGCGGACAGCGGGGGGCGCCGGACATCGAGGGCGTGGCACGCGGGTGCACCCCTGGGCCCGGGCCCGGCATCAACGAGAAGTACGCAGAGGAGCAGGAGGCGGAGGAGGATCAGGAGCAGCAGGAAGAGGAGGACGAAGGGGAGCAGAGCGAAGGAGAGGAGGAGGGGGAGGAGGCGGACGGTGACGATTGCACCTTCAACGCGGAGGATTACGCGGCTTACCTTGAGGACGGCGGGGAGCCCGAGGAGGACGAGGACGACGTCCGCTGGCGGCTGGCGACTCACCACCCGGGAGAGCTTGTGGTGAACCACCTCCCCTTCAGCACGGGCGCAGGAGGCTACTGGGACGGGTGGGACGAGCGCCGGGCACCCACGGGCAACGAGGACTTGGGCAGCGGGCCCCAGGGTAGGGCGGTGCAGCTTGACCCTATGAAATCCACGTTGAAACCGCCTGGATTTAAGCGCTTGAAGTTAGAGTGTGATATGATGCTTCCAACTAGATGAGCTTTCAAATTCAAGTTGCGATGCTACACCGGGGCGGGCCGATCGACACCTACGCCAACCGCCGCCAGCACCCCGAGGGGTTCAAGTGGTGCGGCGGTTTAGACAACGCCTGCCACGTCATCGTCTATCGCCATGTGTCGAATAGCAACCCTATGACGTGGCGAGCAAGATCATTGACTTCGTGGGCCTGCAAGATGCTTGGCCGTATAAAGTGGACGTGCTGCGGGGAGCGGGCGTCGCTCAATCTATTACTTCAGATGCAGGGCAGGCCGCACGGGTGCACGGCCGGGGCGGGGCCGGGCATCGACGAGATGTACGAGGGCGAGAGGCAGGGGCTTACACTCGTCCACTTCTAAGCTCAACTGGAGCCGTGTCTGTCACGAGAGAACACCCTACACACCCTAAATAACCCCAAACGCCCCCTTAACACGGGCTCCGCAACCCCTACGCGCACCCCCTGTCTCATACAGAGCGCTCCAGATGAGCTGAAAAGTGAACGGGTGTAAGCCCATGGCGAGAGGCTGCCGGGGATCTCAAACTGCGCGGCGTCCTAGATATCCATAAGAAGCAAACTATGTGGATGACGTCGGCGGAGGTATCTGCATGACGTCGCAGCTCTCTGCACGGGGATCTGAAATTGCACGGCATTGGGAACATCACACTACGACGATAGTTTCTTGGCTTTACTAGTTCTTGTGGTGGTTTGCCAGAGGTGTGCCACGGCTACCTTTCACACGATTTATGATTTGAGAGAATGTTTGCAGTTTTACTCGTTATCACAACAATACAATCGGTTCACAATCGGTTCACATAGGTTCACATCCGTCACACAACGTTACACATCGGTTACACAACAAAACAAAATAGCATATGCAATACATCATCGACGCGCCAGCACAACGATCACGACACCATACCCGTGCGTCCGCGGACCGCGTTCCTCCGCACGGTCATCCGCGTCAGCCGCCAGACGGAGGCCAAGGCGGAAGCCCGGTGCCTACTTATACACGCGGAAGTGTCTTATCCACCCTTGTCCAGGCGTCAGTTCTGCGTGACACCCTGCGCGTGCACCACCTTACCCCAGGGGCTTACACTCGTTCGCGTTAGAGCTCAACTTGAGCAACTCCAGGACACATTCATGAGTTTAGCTGGGTTTACGATGTACAGATGAGCGCAAGTTGAGCTGCAATAGGAACGAGTGTAAGCCCCTGCCTCCCCCCCGTGCGGCGCGCGCATGGAGTTGACGTAGCGCGTGTAGTTGGTGAACATCGCCGGGCCCATCATGCGCCCGCCCCCGGTCAGGGGCTTACACTCGCTCCCGATTCAGCTCAACTTGAGCTCCTCTGTCCACCGTATAACCCGACTTAGCTCATGAACATGTCCTGGAGTTGCTCAAGTTGAGCTCTGACGTGAACGAGTATAGGTCCCTGCCCCCGGTCCGCCCCTCGCCGCCAAAGTTCTCCCCGGCCTCCGCGCCCGACGACCCGTAGTTCAGGTTCAGGATGCCGACCCGCACCTCCGTCGCCAACCGCTCGAACACGGCGGCGTCCGCGGTGAAGACGCCCCCGGACAGGCCGTACCCCGTGCGGTTGATGTCGTCCACCACGGTGTAGCGGCGCAAGTTGAACTTGAAAGCAAAAATTGAAAGAAGTTTATCATATTTTACTTACAAGCGCTTATTTTGAGGCGCTTTCAACCTGGGTTTGATGGGGTCAACCTGCACCGCCTTACCACGGCGTCCAGCTGGCCCTCCTCGTACCGCACCAGGATGTAGCGGCGCAAGTTGAACTTGAAAGCGAAAGTTGAAAGCAGTTGATCATATTTCAGATTCAAGCGCTTAGTTTCCACGCGCTTTCAACGTGGGTCGCCAACCTGCACTGCCTTACCAGGTGCGCCACGGGGCTGAACAGCTCGTGCGCCGTGCCCGCGTGCCCGAAGCCCGGCGCGCGGAGCAGCGTGGGTTCCTCGCAGTACGGCCCGGCGAAATGCAAGAAACTGAAGTTTACAATAGGCCGATTTCGGTACATGGCCTGGGTGAAACGCCCATACAGAGTTGCGGTTAAAGCGTCAGCGCTCTGCGCGGGAAATCGGGCTCCAGGTTGAATGCCCATACAGAGTTGCGGGCAAAGCGTCAGCGCTTGGCGCGGGAAGCGATATACCGAAATCGGCCTATTCATAATGTGTCGTAGGACATTTTGAGCAATCTATGACCGATGAGTGGCCCAACCACGAAGTTGGCGCCGATGACGCGGCCGCCGCACAGCAGGGTGCTGCCGGCCGCCAGCGCGCGGGACACGCCCGCCTCGAACGCCGCGACGCGCGCCGCGTGGTGCACGGGGCCCATGTTGTAGCGCCGCAAGTTGCAATTGAAAGCAAAATTTGAAAGCAGTCCATCATATTCCAGTTTCAAGCGCTTGGTTCCAGGCGGTTTCAACTTGGGTTTGATGGGATCAAGCTGCACCGGCCTACCATGTTGACGCCCGGCATGAGCGGGTCGCCCACGCGCACGCGGCTGGTGTACCCCGCCACCAGAATGTAGGGCCGCAAATGTATATTTAAAACAAAACTTGAAAGCAGTTAAATATAGGTTTATATTCTAAAGCGCTCACACAAAGCGCTTCCAACTCGGAATCCAACTACCTCTAGTACCACCTCACCATGAGGCGCTGGAACTCGTCGAACACCGCGGCGTGGCAGTACCTGCATGGTGCGTGGGTGCGGGTGGATGGCAGGTCAGGTCCAAGGTGGATGGGATGTGCCGTTGGTTGGGTATCTTAGGGGGGTATTACGGGGGTATGAGGATGAGGGGGGTCGTCTCGTGAAAATAACACATCGAGACCTAAACCCTAAACCCTCAAGTACTTTAACAGTCTGTCAACTGGTAAATTCTGGGGTCACTTTACCGCCCCTTGCTCGGACCTACCCTACTCGTAGTCTGAATATAGATAAATAAAGAAACAGTGGTGTGGGCAGACTTACACGACGCGCGTGGAGGTGCAGCGCTGTCCCGCGGTGCCGGTGGTGCCGAACAGACAGGACTCCACCGCCTGCGCCAAGGGGGACCGGTGTCAGTCAGAGGCGCAAGCGGAACGACTGTTCGTCAGAGGCGGAGGCGGCGAGTATGCACATGTGCACTGGTACACTTTGAGGCGAACAGTTAGGTTGCACTGATACTATCGACATCCTCCTGACCGCCCTCATATAGGTCCGAACAAGGGCCAGTAAAATGACCCCAGAATTTACCACTTAACAGGGGTATATTTTGAATTTAGGGGGTAATTAGGGGGGTATTAGGGGGGTCGTCTCGTGAAAATGTACCCTGAGACCTGAACCCTAAACCTTATTAAGGTACTTTTACAGTCTGTTAACTGGTAAATACTGGGGTCACTTTACTGGCCCTTGCTCCGATCTACTATAGGGTAGCGAGCGCTGTTTAAGACACAGGGAATGGTAGTACCTGTGCCACGTCGGCGTCGGAGTGCACCACCACGGCGTTGTTGCCGCTCAGCTCCAGCACCGTGCGCGTCATGCGCGGGGCTGCAACAGATCCGACCGTGTGACTCAGTTTACCTCTGGAGTGTTCAATGTGCTGGGGATGAGGCAAATGTGTGCATGCTCACTATGAGCACACAGTCAGATGATGCCGGTTATTGATGCAGGCATTGAATCAGATCCGGCAGAGGTACGCGACCCACGGCCACAGGGAGGAGGATGAGGTGAGTGTGTACGTGCACACCGGTACACTACGATCGAGCGGAGAATTTGAGGTGATAGATGTGGCGCACCGACGGTGTGCAGCAGCGCCGTGCCCATGGCCTCGCCGCCCGTGGCCTCCCACATTCCCACGCGCGGGTCCCACGCTAAGGGCCCAATTACGAATGGCTCGCACGTCTGAAGATGACTTGTGGTTTATATGACGAAGTGCATGAAAACACTTAGACACTTACTGAGACTTAGTGCTAAGTCATTTCGCTCGACCAATCTGAGAACGCTCCATTTGGACGACTAAGCACTACTTGTTGCCAAGCATCAAAGTGGTTTCACGCACATTGTCATAGAATTTTGTGGTTGACGTGGCGAGCAGTTTGTATCTGAGCGTACCGCCCACATGCGTCGCGTGATGGAGTGGTCGGCCACGTCCACGCAGCACACCAGGCCGGAGAAGCCACGCCGCGCCAGCGCCGCGTCAACCGTGCGCGCCATAGCCATGGTGTAGCGGCGCAACTTGAATTTGAAAGCAGAAGTTGAAAGCAGTACATCACAGTTTAGTTTCAAGCGCTTAGTTCCAGGCGGTTTCAACTTGGGTTTGATAGGGTCAACCTGCATCGCCGTACCATGGCCGTGAGCGCGGCGTCGGGATGCGGCTTCCAGATGACGCCGTTGCCGGCGGCGAGCGCCGGGAGCGCGCCCCACCCGAACACCGCGTACGGGAAGTTGAAGGCCGTCACCTTGCTGTAGCGGCGAAAGTTGAGATTGAAAGAGAGAACTTGAAAGCAGTTAATCATATTGCAGTTCTAAGAGCTTAGTTCCAGGCACTTTCAACGGGGGTTTGATATGGACAACCTGCACCGCCCTGCCTTGCCCACGATGCCGAGCGGCAGCGCGCGCTCCTCGCCGTACGGCCAGCCAGATATTGCCCGCCACGTCAGCAACTCATATTTGATCCGTAGTTTGTTGAGATGACTGGCATCCTATGACATGGCGAGCAATGTCTGGCAGGCCTGACCTCGCCGTACCAGCCCTGGGCGCGGCGCGTGGCATCCTTGGAGTTGTAGCGGCGCGTGGCGTGCGGCGCCGCGCCCCCGCACTTAGGGCCAGCCGGAATATGCCGGCATTAGTTTTGGCATAATAGGCAAATCGAAAATTCCTGGCATGTGCCGAGAACTGTATAGGCAATTTCGAGGGAATTTTAGGCATTATTGGGCGTTTTCTGTAAACTTTGGCCATTTTCTGGGTACAAGCGGAACTTTTTTTGGCCTTTCTCAGCATTTCACCTGCGCGTCTTCGGGACATAAGTCGGTGTAACTGGGCATAATTGGGCATCATCCGAGCATAACAGGCTGAATTTGGGGAATGAAGCATTGGGAATTTGGGCAAAAGAAAAAGCATATTCCGCCTGGCCCTACCCGCACTCCGCCGCGCGTTCGGCGATGGTCTCCGCCACCTCGAAGATCTCCACCATGTACCGCCGCAACTTTAAATTGAAAGCAAAACTTGAAACCTGTTTATCTTATTATAGCTTCAAGACTGATGCTAGGCGCTTTCAACACAGGTTTCAACTGGTTTCAACCTGCACCGCCCCACCACCAGCTCGCCGGCGCACTCCGAGGGCACCTTGCCGATCTCCAGCGTCAGGAGCTTGGCCAGCGGCTCCAGGTTGGCGCGGATGGCCTCGTTCACCGCCAGGTCGGGCCTGCCAGATATTGCCCGCCATGTCATCCAACGCATTACGAACACCCTGGTTCCTTAATTGAAACAGCATTCTATGACGTGGCGAGCAACGTATGGCGAGGTCGGGCCTGGCCGAAGCTGCCCGCCATGTCATCCAACGCATTACCTACACCCTCGTTCCTTAAATGAAACAGCATCCTATGATGTGGCGAGTGGAGCAACGTCTGGCGGGCCGTACCTCGAGGACGATGGCCACGCGGTCGTCGCCCGGCAGCGCGGCCCAGCGGCGCTGCGCCTCGCGCATGCGGCTCAGCGCCGCGTCCACGTGCGCCCACTGCGCCGACCGCACCCAGGCGTAAAGGCGCGAGTACATATTACAAAGTGCGTGAAACCACTTAGACACTTAGCAACAAGTAGTACGATGTCGTCCAAATGGAGCGTTCTGATTGGTCGAGGGGATGACTTAGCACCAAGTCTCACTAATTATCTAAGTGGTTTCACGCACTTTGTCATATTGAAAGCAGTTGCCTCGTGTGTTAGTTGCAAGCGATGGAGCCAGGCGCTTTGCACGTGGGTTTCAACTGGCGGCACCCCACCGAGGCGAGGCGCTCGCGTGTGGTGGGGTCGAAGACGTCGCGGCGCGGACCGTCGGGGGCGAACACCGAGACGGGGGGCCACGTTGGGCCGTTCACCAGGGCCTTTCACGAGTTCCCTTTCGGCTCAAAGAGGAGGGGGAGGGGGGAGTAGGGGGAGGAGGAGGAGGAGGAGCAGGAGGAGGAGGAGGAGGAGGAGGAGATGGAAGAGGAGGAGGAGGAGGAGGAGAAGGAGGAGAAAGAGGAGGAGGAGGAGGAAGACTCAGTCAATCAAGGCCCTTCCGTTCACGGGCTCCAGACCGAGGGCGCGAAGCGTCGCCCTCGCGGTCTCCGCGCGGCCAGGAGCGCGCGCGAGGGCGTCGGACGCGAGCCCGCCGGCCAGGGTGTAGAAGACGCCGTCGCCTTCCTTCATTGACAGGGTGTTGTTCGCGAACGTGCCTTCAGGGTTGGCGGGGTCCGTCTCGGCCGGGCCAACGCTGGAAGCGAGCTCGGGGGCTTCTGCTGAGTGTACAGATAGCATTCGTTTTTTCGCCGGCGCCGCTCGGCGCGCGGCGAAGGGTGGCGGCGCGCGGTGGGCGCGGGCCGCGGGGGACGGGCCGCGCGTCCGAGGGACGAACGACACGCGCGAGCAGCGGATGATGGACATGCCAGTCTTTGAGAGTGCGGGGCGGGTGTTGTGAGCGCGGCGAAGATTGGGAGCAGAGACGCGTCCTAGTCACACGCGTTCTGCGAGAGGATCGGCAGGGGAACCCCGAAGATCTGAGTGGCTCATATTCTGGTCGCGCAAATGTTCGTCAAGACCTTATTTGCTGACTTCTCAACTTCCCGCGAGGTTCGATGAACCCTTCGTACCGTATCAACGTTATATTTTACCTTTATTTTAGATGTTCGTGCCTTCAGATGAAACGGCTTTGTTGTTATCTCCCCGGTGACTCGGCAACCTGGTCAGCATGCTGACGGGGAAGCATCCCCCTTCCTTTCCCACACAAACGCGCGCGCAACCACGACCACGCCGAGCACGCAACAATACCCAAGGAAATACCCATACACGCAGTACCTCCCCCCGCCCCGTCGCCTCCGCACTCTCCCGCCTCGTCACCCGCGTCGTCGATACACGCGGGAACGCAGTTCAGTTTTCCGCCGTTTCACGTCATACACGCAAGACCTTTCAAAATGGCGATGGCGAACCTGGCAGCTTCGGCGCGCGGCAGCAGCGCGTTCCCTACAGCGGGAAGCGATGGCGCGCGGCGCCTCGTCACCCGCCTCTCCCGCCGCGCGGCGCCGCGAGTGACGGCGACTCGCGCCGCCGGCTCCAAGAAGCATACGCCAGTACCGGAGCTTCACCTCCTTCACGGGATTCACGACAACGACACCGACCGCGTTTCAATCTCGGACGCCGAGCACGCGCGGCAGACCCTCGAGCGCATTCGCCACTTCGGCGGCGCACGGCGCACCCAGGGAATAGGTAGAGCCCTACGCTACGTCGCCCACTGTTTTTCACACCGTGTCCCATAACGCGAGTCATCTCATTTCTCACAGCTCGCTTCTCGACTTTTGACTTGTCTCCCTTGACACAGAACGCGCGAAGTTATGTTGTCGGAAGGGACCCTTTTCGCGGACGGCGCGGCGCGGTGGGCGGCGCTGCGGCGCGACCCGCTGCTGGTATCGGCGGTGGCGGCCGCCGGCGCGCTGCACGCCGAGCTCCTGCACACCCGCGGCCGATGCGGCGAGTGGTGCTACGATGACCTGCTTCGTATGGTAGGCCGCGGCTATTCCACCCTCGCGCGCTTCACATTTTCTCTTTTCTCGAAACCCAACGCGTCAAGGCTTGCGGGAGACCACCTCTGAGGTTTCAACGCCCAAGAAACGGCCCAAGTATCCTTCTGCCGCATCGTTGCTGCCATCAACGCCCCCCCGTAGTGTCGCGCTTTGCGTTCCGCGTGTGCCGGACGGCCGGCTGTTATTCCCCAGGGCTTTCGAGTAACGTGGTCCGGCTTGCTGACTCACCCACACACTCAGTTCAGTGGACAGCCGCTGATTTTATTTTCATATTCGCCGCCACCGCTCCAGTGTGTGTGTTGTGTCTGTTGACTGTGTCGCTACGTGCCACGTGGTATACCGCGCAACCATTCGGCCACGGCACACCTCACCACACAGTGCGACAGTCGGTTCGGATGCGGCGGCTCAGTGGCTCCCTGACTGTTTGCTCATAGTGTACCGGTGCACCGGTGGATGTGGCCTGACTGTTTGCTCCTAGTGTACCGGTGTACCCGTGGATGCGGCACCTGTCCACAAAGTGCGGCAGCCGGTGCGGGCCCTGCGGTGGGGACGAGGCGGCGCTGTGCGCGCGCCTGCAGGCAGGGGCTTACACTCGTCCACTTTTCGGCTCAACTTAAGCGCATTCTGTGGGATAGGGGTGCATTGAGGGGTTGCTTAAGGGGTGTTTGGGAGGTGTCAGGGGGTATTAAGGATTATCAGGGGGTGTTCAGGGTGTACTTTGTGTCAGAAACGGCTCAGGTTGAGCTGAGAAGTGGACGAGTGCAAGCCCCTGCCTGCAGGTGGGCATCCTCAACTTCTACCCGGCCGACGGCCTCCAGCCCTTCGTGCCCCTCGCCGCAGCCGGGCCATGGCTGGTCACCTCCCACGGTTGGGCCTGGCAGATATTGCTCGCCACGTCATGCGATGCCATTTCACTCAAGTAACGAGAGTCTATGATGTGGAAAATTAAGTGGCAGGCAATATGAAGCAGCCCTGGCGCCTGACCTAAACCCTCAACTCCAAACCCTAAACCCTAAGCCCTAAACCCTAAACCCTAAACCCTATGAAGCAGGCCCTAGGGCACGGCGCGGTGCTGTACGACGTGGCGGGGTACGGCATGACCGCCTTCGGCCACAACCCCGCGTTCCTCCTCGACCACCTCGCCACGCCGCAGGTGTGTAGACCACAGCATACCGCTCGCCACGTCATTCACCATACAGCTCAACAGTGTATCCGTGCTCACCACGTCATCCACAACATAAGACCCTCGATTAGGCTGAAACCTCATCACATGACGTGGGAATCAATGATTACTTACAGCAGGCAACACTGCTTCGCCAAGTCCTTGTCATCCACCAATGTTGAGTTACGTTTCATGATATGACGTGGCGATTGTCATCCACTTGACTCGGCTTGGCAGGTGATGGCCAACGTGATGACCCCGTCGTTCACCCAGGCGGAGCTAGTCCACGCGCTGACGCACGAGATCGGTCACAACTGGCGCAAGACAGGGGCTTACACTCGTCCACTTTTCAGCCCACCAACTTGAGCCGTGCCTGACACAAGAAAACACCCTACACAACCTAAAACACCCCCTAACACCCCCTTAACACGGGCTACACAACCCCTACGCGCACCCCCTATCTCATGCAAAGCGCTCAGGTTGAGCTGAAAATTGGACGAGTGTAAGCCCCTGGCGCAAGGCTGGCGCGGCGGCAGGCGCGGCGGCCGAGCAGCCGTACGCGTCGTTCGTGTGCCTCAACTCGGGCAGCGAGGTAAGGTGGTGCAGGTTGACCCTATCAAACCCACGTTGAAAGCGCCTGGAATTCAGCGCTTGAAACTGTAATACGAACAACTGCTTTCAAGTTTTGCTTTCAATGTCAACTTGTGCCGCTACAGCCAGGCGGTGGGGCTGGCGCTGCGGGTCACCGACGTGCACGCGCGCACTCAGACCGCGGAGGGCGCCACTCACGAGGGGCGCACGCCCGTGTTCATCTCGCTGGTGGGCAGGGCCCTACTGTCTGGTCTATGAACCGTAAGTAATTACTTGGCTAGTAAGTACTCGTGCGAGTTATTGACTCGTCAGCTCACTTTCTTACTTACTCAACTTACTTAGCTAACAGACCAAGCACTACACTACTACCCTTCCATGTGCCTACGCTAGTTCGCTTTTTAGCAAACTTAAGCAGCTCTGTGGCATAAAGTTTTGTTGAAGGCAGTGTGTGCTTTACGCAAAGACTAGTGTAGGAGTGCGGCCCTCTTGAAAGGCAGCTTCCACGGGCGCACGGACCGCGCCGCGCAGGCGAGCCACTCCACCCGCGGCGTCTACGCTGACGCGCTCGTGTCGTGGAAACCTCCTATGCAGAACACGCAGACGCCGACGCCTGCGCCCGCCGGCTGGTCGGCAGGGGCGTAAACTCGTCCACATTTCAGCTCAACCTCAGCCGCTTTTGCCACGGACAGACCGACGTCAGCCGGCTTATGTCGAAGAAAGTGCTTATGTTGAGCAAAAAAAGTGGACGAGTGTAAGTCCCTGCTGGTCGGCCACCATCGACCACATCCACTACGTGTCCCGCAAGCGCGACGAGCCCGTGCCATCGCGCGAGGCGCCCGCCTCCCGCGGGCAGGTGATGCCGGCGTGCGTGTACGTGGAGCCGAACGATGTGGCCGGGCTCCGGGCAGGGGCTTACGCTCAACGTTACCATTTCAGCTCAACTTGAGCTCTTCTGTCCACCGTATAACCCAACTTAACTCATGAATGTGTCCTGGAGTTGCTCAAGTTGAGCTGTAACGTGAACGAGTGTAAGCCCCTGGCTCCGGGCTGCGTTCGCAAAGTGCGACGCCGAGGGGATGTTCGTGGAGGCGATGCTGCTGGTAGGGACGGTCATATATTACTCGCCACACCAAGTGATGCCAATTGAACCCTGTCTCCGTTTTGAAAAAGGAGGGTCTGAAGGCCCTCGTATGATTGGTCGAGAGCGTACCGGTATTCTCTCGGTTAGTCATATGAGGGCCTTCAGACCGTCCGTTTCCGAAAGCGGAGACTGGGATTAAGTAAATAAACGAAGATCTCAATGTGGAGGATGACGTGGCGGGCACTAGCTGGTGGAGCCGGTGATGGGCGAGGGGGACCCGGGGCGCGCCGTGACGCGGGACTTCTACGACGCGGCGCGGGAACTGACGCGGCAGCACGGGGGTATGCTCGTGGTGGACTCGGTGCAGGCCGGCATGCGCGCCACGGTAGGGTGGTGCAGATTGACCCTATGAAACCCAAGTTGAAACCGCCTGAAACTAAGCGCTTAAAACTAAATTGTGATATAATGCTTTCAACTTCTGCTTTCGAATTCAACTTGCGCCGCTACACCACGGGCAGCCTCAGCATCGTGGACTACCCGGGGCTCCGAGGGTGCGACCCGCCGGACTTCGAAGTGTTCAGCAAGGCAGTGCCTGCTAGATATCGCCCGCCACGTCGTCTCCTGAGTGACAAGATATCCCACATCGATATGGGAGAGGACCATATCGATACTGTCATCTCCCATATCCATCTCCCATATCGATATCGGATCATATCTTGTCACTTTGGTCGTCTCCCACGTTCTAGACCATCGTTGCTCGAGTTGAATGGCATCGCATGACGTGGCGAGCTGTATCTGCCAGGCCCTACAGCGGGGCGCTGAACGGCGGGCAGTTCCCGCTCAGCGTGGTGGCGCTGGGCGCGGCGGCGGCGGCGGCCTACCGCACCGGCATCTACGGCAGGGTCTACCGACGTGTGATTGGCTGAACTCTCAGCATGCTTCGATACCAGTTATCTTCGTAATCGTTTATGTCCCTGATTGGTCAACGGAACGGCCGTAACTTCTCTGCTGTCCCTGATTGGTCGAATTGTGGTTTCGGAGGAGTGAGGAGGTAGTCATATCTCATATGGAGTATGACAAAGTGCGTGAAACTGCATAGACACTTAGCAACAAGTAGTAAAAGTCGTCCAAATGGGGTGTTCTGATTGGTCAAGCGGGACGACTTAGAACTAAGTCTGACTCAGTGTCTAAAGTGGTTTCACGCACTTTGTCACACTGAATCTAAGGCCCTGATCGATGGCAACACCATGACGTGCAACCCCCGGGCCGCAGTGGTGGGTGCCGCCGCGCTGCGGGCCGGGGCTTACACTCGTCCACTTTTCAGCTCAATCTGAGCCGTTTCTGACACAAAATGCAACCCAGACACCCCCTAATACCCCCTGACACGTCCTAAACATCCTTAATCAGCCCCCAGATGCATCTCCTATCCCACAGAAAGCGCTTCCGTTGAGCCGAAAAGAGTACAAGTGTAAGCCCCTGGCTGCGGGCCATGACCCCGGTGCGCCGCTACAACATCATGCGGTCGGGCGCCGACCTCCTCCGCGCGCTCAACAACCTCGTGCGCCGCTTCCCGGCCAGCCTCGAGCGCGCGGTCGGCACCGGCCTACTTGCGGGGCTGCACGTCCAAACGCATGTGCAAGTGCTCGGCCCGGGGGGGCTGGAGGAGCGCTGCCGCTTCCTGGCAGGACCTGGCCTCTCGTTCCCTTTGCGGCCACTCGTTCCCACCTGAGGAGCAGTTTTGTCTCATAAACCGCTTAAGTAACTCTGGACCACATACGTACGCCACAAAGTGCCGTACGCTGAGTGATGAAGTGGCTGGCCAACGCTGTACCACTGCAAGCTGTAAAGGGGATCGCTGAGAGGCCCCTGGCTCCCGGGGCTGAACGTGATCCACGGCGGGGTGAACGCGCTGAGATTCACCCCGTGGTTCGACATGACCCCGGAGGAGATCACCGTGGTGGTCGACATTGTGGCGGAATCAGTCACGGCGTATGAGGTAGGGCGGTGCGGGTTGGCAGCATCAAACCCTGTGTTGAAAGCGCCTCAGGAATCAGCGCTTGAAACTGAAATCTCATAAACTGCTTTCGACGTTTGCCTTCAATTTCAACTTGCGCCAACACAACGAGGCGGAGGCAGTCGCGGCCGGCGGCGAGGCGGTCGCTCACCTCTACCCCTCGCCGCCGACCCCGGCCCTGCGCGTCCTCCTGAGCGCTGTCCCCCGCCACGCCACGCAGCCGACCCCGGCCACGGTCCTGCGCGGCGACGACGACAGCGGTGACGCTCAGAAGCTCGCTACGCCGCCGTCGAGCCTGAGCCCCGACGGGGAGGACGCGGGCCTCGGCGGCGACAGCGACGCGAGCGGTGTCAACGCAGGGAACATCGCCGCCATCCGGGTGATACTCAACGGCGTCCTGGAGGCGTACCTGGCGCGGAACCCCACGGTTGGGCGGTGCAGGTTGACCCTATCGAACCCATTTTTAAAACGCCAGGAACTAAGCACTTGAAACTAAAGTGAGATATAATGCTTTCAACTTCTGCTTTCAAATTCAAGTTGCGCCGCTAAATCACGGCGGCGCGTGCCGTGGCGGCCATCGAGGCGGCGTGCAGCGGCGGCGGCAGGGGCTTGCACTCGTCCACTTCTCAGCTCAACGTAAGCACTTTGTATGGGCCAGGGGGTCCATGGAGGGGCTGTTTAGGGAGCGTTTGGGAGTTGGTAGGCGGCTTAAAGGGGTGTTTTGGGTGCAATTTGTGTCAGAAACGGCTCAGGTTGAGCTGAAAAGTGGACGAGTGTAAGCCCCTGGGCGGCGGCACCACGGGAGGCGGCGCCGGGGGGGCAGCCCCCGCGGGTGTGCCGCTCGTGCAGTGGGACCACCTGGCGTTCCGCACCTTCGGCGTCCCAGGCTGCGGCATCGAGTCTGTCGCCACACTCTTCAAGGAGCTGGCAGGCCCCCCTCGCACTCGTCCCCGTGGCTCTTTCCAGCTCAATCTGAATGTTTGCTCACGGTGTACTGATGTACTTGTACACACTCGCCGCATCCTCCACCCATACCGGGCCACGCACTTCGTTCCCTGACTGCATGATCACAGTTGACCGATGTGCCCGTGTACGGCCCTGGGAACCGGGGTACGTGGAGTCCGCGGGGGACCCAGCACCCGCGGCGGGGGACGGCCCGCTGCACTTCCCGGCAGGGGATTACACTCTTCCACTTCTCAGTTCAACCTGAGCCGTTTCTGTCACTCAAAATGTACCCTAAGCACCCCCTCACACACACCCTGAGCCTGAAAACTCCTGTCAACATGACCTCGTAAACATTCCCCAAACCACCCCTAAATACGCCCTAAACACCCCCTATCCCACAAAAGGTCTTATGTCGAGCTGGAAAGTCAACGAGTGTAAGCCCCTGCTTCCCGGCCAAGAAGGTGTTGGCGCGCTGGTACCGCCCGCCACCGGTGCCGCAGGGCCACCCCGCGCTGCCGCGGATCTTCGTGTCCGAGGTCATAGTGGCCGACCTGTCGCCGCCTGCACGTGCCGTTATCTCACGTTACACTGCCGCCAGCGCGGGCGTCTCGGTAGGGCCTGGCAAATACTACCCGCCATGGCATAGGGTGACATTAAACTCAATGAAGCAGGGCTCAATGCTGGATGACGTCATGTCGGGCAATGTATGACAGGCCATAATTCTCGGACGGCCCCGCTGCCCGCATCGTGCGGTACATGTGCGGCGGCGGCGGCGGCACGCCGTGGCCCACGGCGACACAGGTAAACCCTAACGACCTAAACCCTAAGTCCTAATCCCTTAGCCCTAGACCCTAAATTATGAACCCTAAACCCTAAACCCTAAACCCTAAACCCTAAACCCTAAACCCCCTCAGGCGGACTACGCCGCGCTCGCCGCGGAGAGCGAGTACGCGGCGTGGACGCTGGTCAACGGTAAGGCGGTGCAGGTTGGAACTATCAAACCCATGTCGAAAGCGTCTGGCATTAAGCTCTTAAACTGAAATACGATAAACCGCTTTCAAACGTTGATCTCAAATTCAACTTGCGCCGCTACACAACGGGTTCCGCCTCAACCACGGCGCCGTCGCCGCGCACCGCGTCCCCGCCGACCGCCTCAACACCCTCGCGGGCATCAACGCATTCCTCGCCAACGAAGCTGGTTGGGCCTGGGTTTAGGGTTTAGGGTCCAGGGTCCAGGGTTTAGGGTTTAGGCTGATATATTGCCCCCATGTCATCCTCCACATTAGACCATCTTTCTTAATTTGAACGGCATCGCATGACAATGCGAGCGGCATGTGCCGTGCCAATTGACCGC
>Ga0307489_10001053_pt1 | contig 17811 bp, 28 predicted proteins | sample SB12metaG_FD_202247 | JGI IMG/M metagenome (GOLD analysis project Ga0307489, IMG submission 202247) | Sea-ice brine microbial communities from Beaufort Sea near Barrow, Alaska, United States - SB 1.2 | ecosystem: Environmental > Aquatic > Marine > Coastal | place: USA: Alaska | collected...
AGCTGAAGAGTGGACGGGTGTAAGCCCCGGCCTTGCACGCGGCGGGCAGCACGGCGAGGCTCGGGTCCGTCGTGTAGCGGCGCAAGTTGGATTTGAAAGCAACATTGGAAAGCAGTTTGTCGTATTGATGTTACAAGCTCTTAGAAAGGCACTTTCAACGTGGGTTTGATAGGGTCGACCTGCACCGCCCTACCGTGGTGATGATGCGCACCAGGGTGTCGTGCAGCGTCACCGCCGTGTCGCCCAGCTGTAGCGGCGCAAGTTGAATTTGAAAGCAAGGTTTGAAAGCGATTCATCAGAATCTTGTTTCAAAGCGCTTAATTCCAGGCGCTTTCGTGGGTTTGATAGGGTCAATCAGCACCGCCCTACCCAGCGTGGACGACAGGCTCGAGAAGTTGCGGCGCATCACCTGCCCCTTGGTGTTGAGCCGCACCTCGGCGACGGCGAGGTACTGGCGCGTGGCGGCGCCGTCCATCAGCTGCGCGACGGCGGCGGCGGCGGCGGCGCGGACCCGCGGCGCCGGGTCCAGCACCACGCAGCGGAGCAGCGTCACTGTGGGTGAGCGCGGCAGTAGCTGCGCGCTGGAGGTCGGCAGCAGCTTGCCCCAGTGCCCGTGCAGGCTCCGCGGGGCGCCGCGCGCCAGCGACGCCACGCATAGCACCGCGTTGCCGCGGACGCGCGACGCTCCGAAGCGGTCCCCCAGGCTGCGGTCGCCGCCCGACAAACTATCGGTGTCGCTCTCGGAGTCTGAAGAACCGCCGCCGCCGCCCCCGCCTCTGCCGCTACCACCGCCGCCTCCATCTCCGCCACCACCGCCACCCCCGCCGCCGCTACCCCCGCCGCCCCCGCCGCCCCCGCCGGATGCTGCTGCGCCGCGTAAGTGCGGCGGCACGTAACCCCCCTTGGCAGGACTAGCAGGACCAGGCGGCGGACTAGTAACACCCCCCGCAGGACTGGCACCCCCTGCACGACCCCAAGCACCCCCTGTAGAACCCTCTCCTACCGCTCCCCCCTCGACCGCACCAGTCGAAACGGCGGCGGCGGCGGCAGTGGCTGCGGTGGTGATGGGACCGGCGCCGTATAGGAAGAAGCGGCGGAGGTGTCCGACCAGGCCGGCGACCACAGCGTCCGGCCACGCATGTCGCTCCGGCGCCGCGGCCAGGTGCACGCAGCGCGTGATGGCCGCGAAGTAGCGGCTGCTGCCGGCGTCCTCGGGGGGGCGCCCGCCGCCGCCGCCGCCACTGCTGCCGCCGCGCCCCGGCCCGCTGCCGCCCCCGCCCCCGCCGGTCTCCGCGTCGAACAGGCCGACCAGCGCCTCGCCTGCCGCGGTGTGCGCCGCCGTTGTGATGGCGCCCGGGGGTGAGCGCGAGATGAGCGCGCCCAGGGCGTTCAGCGCGTGCCGCGACGTCTCGCGCCCGCCGCCGCGCGAGCGCCCGCTGCTCGGCCGGTCGCGGGGCGTCGTACCCGCGCCTCCTCCTTCGTCGCCGCCGCCGCCGGCGGGTTGATGCAGCGGCGGGGAGTTGGCGGGAAGAATGAGCGGGAGGATGGACGACAGCAGCGCCTCAGACTCCGACGGGGCGAGGTGCGCGCCCCCGTCCTGCAGCAACTGCGCCAGCACCTTCAGCGAATCGCTCACGCTCCCGAACCCGCCCCCCCCGCCGCCGCCGCCGCCTCGCTGGCTGCCACTCCCGTTGAGGTTGAGGTGCGCGCGATAGAAGACCGCAAGGGTGGTGACCACCTCGGTGTCCAGCGCAAGCTTCTGCGACGTCAGAAGATCCCCCAGCAGAGCGTTGAAGCCGTCGCCGAAACTCCGACCCGCCGAGGCCTCCAACCCGCCGCCGCCACCTCCGCCACTTCCGGAGGGCGCCGCCGGGCGGTTTATGGCGCGCATGAGCAGCAGGACGTCGGTGGCGACCTCCTTCTGCGACGCGTCGCCCAGCGCTGGGAACCCGATTTCGCACTTGTCGAGGAACTGCTTCGTCGCGGTCTGTAAGGCGTCGTTGCTGGTGACGCCGCGCGCGGCGGCGTCCCGCACGGGCCGGATCGCCTCGCGCCACCCGTCGCTGCTCACGCCAATGCGGGATGACGAGAAGGAGCGGCGCACGTCGGTGCGGCGCGCGGGGGAGGTCGCGCCACCCGCGCCCGCGCTCGACTCATTCCAGCCCCCCATCTCGGGGTGCCGAATAGGGGAATTGGTGTCAGAATGTGACCGCGGCTCGTCGCCAGCAGAGTGGTCCCAAAGCCCGCCACCACTGACGTTCTGACCGGACTCTCGCGTGGTACGTCGCAACGTGGCGGCGCGGCGTGGGCTGCCGTCGACGTCGCCCACCGAGCGCGCTGTTGTTGGCGCGTCAATGTGTTGACCTGAGATTTGAGTCAGGAAACGTAGTAGGGTTCATGGTTTTCTGGTTTAGGGTTTTGCGAGGGTGTTTCGTGCACGGACCCGTGAGCTTGAAGGGTGCCGTTCAGACGTGAGAGCTTTGCGCTTGTGCCGCTACTTGCGAGCACACGGGCGCGTGCTGGATTCGAGACACAGCGAGGGGAGACGTGCGGCTTGGGATCCGGCGTCGCCGCTCCCGCCGCCGCCGCTCACCGCTCGACGTGCGCAGCGGCAACCTTGCAACCTTGCAACATTAAAATGGGGGACGAGCACACGGCCGTGGGGTCGCTGCTCGGGCTGGTGGCGCGCGCGCAGGCGCTGGTGGCGGAGTTGCTGCGCCTGTCCGACCGCGTGCCGCCTGTCTTCACCCCCGAGCATGAGCCCAAGTACGCGGACATCCTCTTCGACTTCCGTTACCTCAAGGCGAGTACTGTACCCCACCTCGCGCCGTCGCCCAACCAAGCCAGGACTCCAACGTTGAATTCTTCGCTTGGGCGTTGGGTATGGTACTACCGTACCAGGGCAGGAAGGTTGTGTTGTGTTATGTTAGAGGTCGCAAGCGAGGGCAGTTAGAGCGGTGAGGCCGAGTCGTGTTTGAGGTGGCGAGCAACGGCAATTACGGACAATGGAAAAGGGAGTGAGAGCTGCTACATGCCCGAGTAACGCCCGAGCAAATAGCGTGCCGAGCCGAGCATCGAGTACTCTCCATCACCGCTTTGCCGCTGTTCGCTGCTTCTCGCAAGCGCAACTTCCCACCACCACCGCCGCTGACGGACACACATTCCTTACCACGGCCGGCGGCGCAACAGGTGACGGAGATGTACGAGGAGCGCGTGGAGTCCAGCGCTACGCTGCTGGATTTGGACGACGAGTTCCGCGAGAACAACCTTCTGATGATCGAGCGCTTCTTCACGCTGTTCGACCGCATCGTGCGCTGGTACAACGACTTTATCCGCTACCTCGACGACGTCGACGACGGCGTCTACATCCAGCACACGCTCGAGGCGGGGCCCGCCAGATGCTGCCTGCCACGTCATCCACACGCATTTTGGTCCGTCTTTTCGTGAGTTACATTACGTCCTATAACGTGGCGAGCAACATCTGGCAGGCCCATTGCCCGCCACGTCATCGACTCGCATGTCGAACCCTCGTTTCCTGAATTAAATGAAATCATATGACGTGGCGGGCAATGTGCGGGCGGCATTAGGTGTGGGGGATACTCATGGACACGGACGGGCGGCAGCTGATGGTTGGGGCTTACACTCGTCCACTTCTCACCTCAACCTGAGCTGTTTTTGTCACTGAATCCACCCAACATATCCCGCGAAATCTGCTTACGTTGAGCTGAGAGTTGGACGAGTGTTGCGGCCCTGGGTGATGGTGGAGGCGGTGGCGGCGTTCGGCCTGCTGCTGATCCTGCTGGACGAGCGCTTCGACCCCTTGCTGCGCGAGCGCATGGTCCGGCCCGGGGCCCGGGCTGCACTCCTTCCGTACCCCGTCTCCTCATACCAGTTCCCTCGCTGTTTGCTCTTAGTGTGCCAGTGCACCCGTACACACTCGCCGCATCCTCCTCCCTGCCCTTACACCAGTGCCTGTGCTGGCTCAACTGCCCGCACTTTCCACGCTGCTACCTGGTCTGCGTGTGAGATGGCCATAGGCCATAATGACGTGGTGGATGGTGTAATACCGGGCCATATCGCTGGGTGATATCGTTCTACCGGTACAAGGGCGCGTCGGACATTCCCAACATCGACGACGTGGTGCGCCTCTGCAGGCAGACGGGCAGGACCTCTCACTCCTCCACTTCTCGGCCCAACCTGAGCCGTTGGGTCACTGGAATCTTCTGGGACCACCCAAGACCCAACGCGTCCCTCAGAAAGTGCTGACGTCAAGTCGAAAAGTGGAGGAGTGTAAGCCCCTGCAGTCAGGGTACAACCGCGCGGAGCCTAGCAAGCGCCCCAAGGGGTACCCCGAGGCAGGGCCTGTTTATGGTCGCCTGACCAATCATAGTCGCGCCCTATATGGTCACCTGACCAAACAGAGTCGCACCGATATGGTCACCTGACCAAACAGAGTCGCACCGATATGGTCACCTGACCAATCAGTTTCGCGGCCATATGGTCACCTGACCAAACTGATAGTCTCCTGACCAAACAGAGTCGCGCCCAATACGGTCACCTGACCAAAGAGAGTCGCGCCCAATACGGTCACCTGACCAAAGAGAGTCGCGTGAGGCCCTGCCCCTGGGAGTACTTCGCGCGGTTCCCAATGCCGCCGCGCTTCATCCAGATGGTGCTCGGCAGGGCCGCACACACGTCCACTTCTCGGCTTCACCTGAGCACTTTTTGTAGGATACGTTGGGCTGTTAATTCGAGTTTCAGTCACAAAATCGGCTGAGGTCGAGATGAGAAGCGGAGGAGTGTGAGGCCCTGGTGGTCGGTCGGCTGCGGCTGGATGACATTTACATGCAGATCGGGCACTACCCGAGCCCGGAACACCGCAGCACGGCGCTGGCCGCGCAGGCCTCCCTGATCTACGTCATCCTCTTCTTCGCCCCCGACGTCTTGCACGACGGCGTGTCGGTCATGCGCGAGGTGGTCGACAAGCACTTCATCGATAACTGGGTGGTAGCGTACGGGTGCGGGCACCTGGCGGATCTGACGCGGGTGTGGGAGCCGTACGAAGCCGCCAGGCGGGGGGGTTATGGAGAACAAGCACTCGACTGACGTTGAATTTCCTCCTCCTCCTCGTATACTCCGCGTGTCTCTATAAGTACTCACCCTGAAGGTTGGCGGGGGATGTTTATTAAACGGTGGTATAGGGGTCTAATGATTGAAAATAATCGGTAAGTCGTGCTTTGAACTCGGGTTTAGGGTTTAAGGTTTTAGGGTGTAGGGTTTGACCCTGGCGCAAGGACGGCACTGGGCAACGCGGTGACGGCGCGGGCGGCGGAGCAGCAGGTGCAGGGGCTGGCGGCGCGCATGGGCCCGCTGGCGGCCGAGCTCAAGCACTTTCTCAGCGACGGTGTGCTGTCCGAGGAGTTCGTGCTTCACAACGTGGACACCCTGCTCGCCGCGCTGCGCAACGCCAACGTCGCCGTGCGGCAGGGGCCACGGCCGTCACACTCCTCCACTCCCAGATCAATCCCGAGACGTTATTGGTCCCTGAGATACTGAAACCACCCAGAGAGAGACGCCTCCGCGTGTATAAGGAGGCACCAGGCTTTCGCCCTGTGCCCCGTACCGAAACCACCCAACATATCCCACAAGAGGTGCTGGCCGTAGAGGTGAGAAGTGACGGAGGAGTGTAGCGGCCCTGCAGCAAGGTGGCTGCTGCTGCACGGGTGCACTGTGAACTCCAGCCTGCGCGGCGTGCTGCAGCAGGCGGCGCCGCGCTCGGAGGCCGTGGTGGACATGCTGCTGGATAGTGCCGAGGCTGGGCACTGCTGCTTGACCGTGCCCCCATGTTGACCCCAGGTTCATCCCGATTTGACCGCTCTTGGTGATAGCACTTGAAGCTAAACTGTGATAAACCGCTAACAAACTTTGCTTTCAATTTCAACATGCGGCTCTGGACAGCGTTGGAGATGGGGATGAAGGCGGTGTACGCGGCGCTGCTGGAGGGCAAGGCGGGGCGCTGGGAGCGCAGCCGCGCCGAGGCCGCTGCCCGCATCACGGCAGGGCCTAGGCCGGCCACACATACTCCGTCACGTCATATGATGCTGGCTAACTCCAGCAAACGAGGGTTCAACAGTGCGTGTAGATGATGTGGCGAGGCCGCAGCCCGCATCACGGTCAGGCCTGCCACACATAGCCGACCATGCCATAGGATGCCGGTTCAGTCAGGACACGAGGGTTCCACACTGCGTGTTGATGATGTAGCGAGCAACATCTACCAGGCTCTGCTGAGTCTGGCAGACATAACTCGCCATGTCATAGGATGTGATTCAACACTCAGGAAACCAGGGGTTAAATTGCTTGTCGTTGATGTGGCGAGCAACATCTGCCCGGCCCTACATGACGGAGCTGGCCGAGTTCTACGGCGGCTCCAAGGCAGGGGGGGTGTTCAGAACGAGCACTCCACGGCGATCGCAGCATGGCGTACCCTCAGCTTGATTGCCCATACGGACGCGCGGACACTGTTCTTGGTGGACTACTCCGACCGACCTACGAGCATTCAACCATGTCGAAATTTCAGTTTATCGTTGATCCAACGTCGGTCGTGTGCTTGTTCTCACCGACACTCCCGCGAGGTGCTGTCACGCAACGTCAAGGACGAGAACCTGGAGAGCTGGTTCCACCACATCTCCGTGGTATGGTGCTACAGGCTCACCCCAGGCTCACCCCAGCTGACCTGGGTTGACCCGGGCTGACCGTGCTTGGTTTTCCACGCTCGAACCTGAGCATGATGAACCACTTTTGAATTTTGCAACCAATTGCAACTTTTTACGCTACACGGTGGAGATAAGCGCGCTGGAGTACACGGAGGCGGTGTCGGCGGGGCGGCGGATACACCAGCTGGTATCGGCGCTGGAGGACGTGGAGCAGTTCCACCAGGTGGACGTCAACCTGCAGACCAAGGTAAGGCGGTGCAGGTTGACCCTATCAAACCCACGTTGAGACCGCCTGGAACCAAGCGCTTGAAACTAAAATATGACAAACCGCTTTCAAGTTTTGCTTATAATTTCAACTCGCGCCGCTACACCAAGCAGTACCTGTGGGACACGCGCGACCACCTCCACCGCATGCTCAAGACCGTCAACGTGGCACGGGGGTCATTCTGAACAAGCACTCGACCTACGTTGAATCTTCGACATTCAACATGCGTGTCGATGACGTGTCGCCTCCCAACAGCCTGGCACACATCGCTCGCCACGACACAGGATGCCATTTGACTCAAGAACGCGGTTTCAAAGCGTCTATCCGCCTCCTCCGTAGAGCCATACCCCGCGCGTCTGTATGAAGTATTGCATTCACACTTAAGGTAAGCCGTGCTCTGATCTCGGTTGGAGTGGTTGTTCTGAGGTTTAGGAACCCTAAACCCTAAACCCTCATCCCTAAACCCTAAACCCTAAACCTTGGGAACGACCCTGCCGCTTGGCGGAGTCTGCGCTGAACACGCTGGCGGTCATCTCGGACGCCAGTTACGCGTGGGGCGTCATCGGCAGGGGCTTGCACTCGTCCACTTCTCAGCTCAACCTGAGCCGTTTCTGACACAAAATACACCCTGAACACCCCCTGTTAATCCTTTGAACCCCCTGACACCTCCTAAACAACCCATAAACAACACCTAAGTGCACCCCTATCCCACAGAATGCACTTAAGTTGAGCCGAAAATTGAACGAGTGTAAGCCCCTGGTGATCGGGCAGCACACGGCGTACCTGCAGGACCGCATCCGCCGCGACCCGCTCAGCGTGCGCAAGCTGCGCTGCCTGTTCCTCAAGCTCAAGTCCATTCTCGAGATGCCCCTTCTGCGCATCAGCCAGCACCAGTCCTCCGCAGGGGGTGACCACTCCTCCACTTTCCACCTCAACCTGAGCCACTTTAAACCCAGTCTCCGCTATGACTACCCCCTGATTCCCCCGAATCGAGCCTCTGGACCAATCAGGGACGAGGAGAGATGATGCAATGTCCATTGACCAATTAGAGACCACGAACGATTACGATCAGATTTGGTAAGATTTGGTCAAGGAGATCCGATCAATCACAGCTCTCTGAGCCGCCACGTGGACCAATCACATGAGGGTCTTCAGGCCCCCCGGGGGGGCCGGAGACTGGGTTTAATGACTGTCAGACTGACACCACAAATTGACACGACTGACTGACTGACACCACCCACCTTATCCCACAGAAAGGTTGTCACGTTAAGCCGAGAAGTTCAGGAGTGATGCGCCCCTAGCCACTCCTCCACTTTCCACCTCAACCTGAGCCGCTTTTGTGACTGAGGCTGACGCCACCCACCGCATCCCACAAAACGTGTGTAACATTGAGCCCAGAAGTGGAGGCGTGTTGCGCCCCTAGTCCTGGGACCTGTACAGCGTGACGGAGTACTACTCGTCAGAACTGGTGGCGTACGTGCGCGCCGTGCTGGAGGTCATCCCCAGTAGGGCGACGCAGGTTGCCCCTATCAACTCCACGTTGAAAGCGCCAGGAACTAATCTCTTGAAACTGAAACATGATAAACTGCTTTCAAATGTTGCTTTCAATTTCAACTTGCGCCGCTACGGCCCGTGACCATGTTCGAGATACTGAACCGCATCATCACCGTGCAGACCTCGGCGCTGGCCGAGCTGCCCGCGCGCCTGGTAGGGCGGTGCAGATTGGAACGAAACCCTACATCATAAACCATAAACCCTGAACCCTGAACCCTCAACCCACGTTGAAAGCGCCTGGAAATGAGCTTTTGAAACTAAAGTAAGATGCACAGCTTTCAAGTGTTGCTTTCAGTTTCAAGTTGCGGCGGTACAGGATGGAGAAGGCGCGGCTGCGCGACGTGGCGCAGCTGGGCGAGCGGCACGGGCTTACACTCGTCCCCTTCTCAGCTCAACCTGAGCCGTTTCTGACCCAAAATGCACCCTGAACACCCCCTAATACTCCTTAATACCCCCTGACACCTTCTAAACACCCCCTAGGCAACACCTAATTGCACCCCTATCCCTCAGAATGCGCTTAAGTTGAGCCGAAAACTGGACGAGTGTAAGCCCCTGGCTCACGGTTCCAGCTGGCGGAGGCGACCCACCAGGTGGCGGTCTTCACCCAGGTAGGCGGTGCAGGTTGACCCTATCAAACCCGAGTTGAGACTGCGCCCGGTTTCAGCGCTTGAAACTAAAATGTGACGAACCGCTTTCAAACGTTGCTTTCAGTTTCAACTTGCGCCGCTTCACCCAGGGCATCCTCGCCATGGAGCGCACCTTCATGGCAGCGCCTCATATGTATTGCTCACCACTTCGTAGGATGCCGTTTAAATTCAGCGTAAGGGTGACCGGTCGCCCTTGTAGCTCGCGACGTGATTGGCTGAGAGCCTGACTGCTCCTGTAGTATACCGGTCACAATGCGTGCTCTCGGTTTGGATTGGTGCAATCTGATCGGTCGAACGGCTTCAAATCGATATCAGACCCGACACTGAGTTTGAGTCAAGAACTGAGGGTAAACAATGCGTTGGATGACGCGGCGGGCTATATGTGCGAGGCCCCTGGTTGACGGGTGTGATAGAGCTGGACCCGAGGAAGCTGTTGGAGGACGGCATCAGAAAGCAGCTGGTGCAGCAGATCGCCGAGGCGTTCCACAACGAGCTGGTGTTCACGGTCAAGGAGGTGGGCATGCTGGGGGCAGGGGCTTACACTCGGTCCAGTTTTCGGCTCAACGTAAGCGCTTTCTGTGGGATAGGGGCTGCATTTAGAGGTTGTTTAAGGGGTGTTTAGGAGGTGTCAGGGGGTGTCTAGGGTGTATTCTTGTGTCAGAAACGGCTCAGGTTGAGCTGTAAAGTGGACACGTGTAAGCCCCTGGCTCGGGGGCATCAAGGTCCGCGACGTCACGGTGGACGAGTTCGAGGTAGGGCGGTGCAGGTCGAACCTATCAAACCCACGTTGAAAGCGCCTGGAATTAAGCTCTTGAAACTAAAGTGTGATGTACTGCTTTCAAATTATGCTTTCAAATTCAACTTGCGCTACTACATCCAGGCGCGGCTGGCGGCGCTGGCGGCGCGCCTCGAGGCAGGGGCTCACACTCCTCCACTTGACGGCTTAAAGTGAGCACTTTTTGTGAGTTGCGTTGGGTGGTTTAGGTGGATTATGGTGACAAAAACGGCTCAGTTTGAGCTCGGAAGTGGACGAGTGGAAGCCCCTGATTGGAGGGGTACCGGCGGTCGTTCGAGTACATCCAGGACTACGTCAACATCTACGGGTTGCGGGTGTGGCAGGAGGAGACGGCGCGCATCGTCAGCTACAACGTGGTAGGGACTGATGGATAGTTCTCGCCACGTCGTCTGACGCATTTCGAATCCTTGTTTCCTGAGTCAAATGGCATCCAATGACATGGCGAGCGCTATCCATGAGTCACTACAGCGTGGAGCAGGAGTGCAACACCTTCCTGAAGCGCGGGGTGGTGGCCGATTGGCAGAGCACCTTCCAGAGCGTGGCAGGGCTTGCCCGATATTGCCCACCACGTCATCGGCACGCATTTGAAACCCTCCAGTCCTGAGATAATAGTCTCCGTTGACGTGGGGAGCAGTGTCTGCTAGACCCTAGAGCGTGGCCATTCCCATTCCGCGCTTCGCGCCGCTCGACAAGCACTCGCAGAACTTCACGGGGCGCCTGGCGCGGGAGATCCTGCGGCAGACGGACGGGAGCAAGACGCAGTACCTGTACGCGATGTCCGGGTGGTTCGACGCAGCGGGCAAGGAGGTGGTGGGGCTCCGCACCTTCTCGTTGTTGAAGAACGCGGTGGGCGTGGGCGGCATGGTACGGCGGTGCAGGTTGACCCTATCAGATCTGCGTTGAAAGCTGCTGGAGCCTGGAACTAAGCGCTTGAAACTAAAATATGATGAACTGCTTTCAAGTTTTGCTTTCAAATTCAACTTGCGCCGCTGCACCATGGCGGGGCTGGACCGCCTGCTGTGCTTCATGACGGTGCGCCGCCTCCAGGCAGGGGCTTACACTCGTCCACTTTTCAGCTCAACCTGAGCTATTTCTGACTCAAAACACTTCCTAGACACCCCCTGCTACCCCGTAACACCCCCTGATACCCCCTGAACAACCCCTTAATGCACCCCCTATCCCACAGAAAGCGCTTAAGCTTTGCCGAGAAGTGTTCGAGGGTACGCCCCTGGCTCGAGGTGTTGGCCGACTTCTCCCCCGACTCGGTGGAGGGCGGCGGCAGGGGCTTACACTCGTTCACTTTTCAGCTCAACTTAAGCGCTTTCGGTGGGATGGGGGTGCATTCTGCGGGTATTTAGGGGGCGTTTACGAGGTGCCAGGGGGTGTTAGGGGGTTTGTTTCGTGTCACAAACGGCTTAAGTTGATCTGAGAAGTGGACGAGTGTAAGCCCCTGGGCGGCGGCGGCGCGGCGGGGCCGGCGGGGCCGGTGATGGCGGGGGTGGCGGCGGCGCTGCACCCGCACAGCGGCCTGCCGGAGGGCGCCGCCGCCGTGTACGCCGACGCGCTCGCCAAGTGCGCCGCCTCCAACCTTTGGGCCCACATGCACGAGTCCTGCCTGCTGCTCGGCCAGGCAAGTGGTGCATTGAGAACAAGCACTCGACCGTTTGAATCGACCAATAGAGTTCGAGCATCTGTGTGAGCATTTACCCTGAAGGCAAGTCATGCTCCGATATCATTGAGAACGAGCAATCGAACGATTGAATCGACCAACAGAGTTCGCGCGTTTGTGTAAGCGTTCACCCTGAAGGCAAGTCTTGCTCCGATGTCGGTGGAGTGCTTGCTCTGAGTGACCGTGCTGTGAGGCGCAGCTGATACGGCGTCAGGTAGCGGCGGAGCTGGTGGCCTCCGTGCGGCTGGACTCGCACATCCTCAGCACGGCGCTGGAGACCGCCAACGCCGCAATACTCTCCGACATCCGCGACCACGACCGCAACCCCGACACCACGGCCTACCCCTCCGACGACTCCCCCCTGCTGCCGGAGCTGTCACGGTACCTGACGGCCGCGGTAGGGCGGTGCAGGTTGACCCTACGAAACCCAAACTGAAAGCGCCTAGAACTAAGCGCTTGAAACTAAAATTGATACACCAGTTTCAATTTTGCAAATTTGCTTTCGATTTCAACTTGCGCCGCTACGCCGCGGGCCTGCACAACCCCATCCTGCAGATATACGTCACGTCGCCGCCGCTGGCCCAGTGGCCCGTACTAGTGTTCCTCTTCACGCTCTCGCAGCTCTCCCTCTACAAGTTCGACCGCCACCTGTCAACACTCGTCGCCCGGAACCGGAAGACCACGGTGGCAGGGGCTTGCACTCGTCCACCTTACGCCTCAACCTGAGCACTTTTCATGGGATGTGGTAGCTGATTCAATGACGAAAACGATTCAGGGTGAGCTGGAAAGTGGACGAGCGTGGCCCCTGCACGGTGGACGCGGCGCCGCTTCTGGTCGGGATACTGACGACGCTGCGGCAGTTTCACGGTAGGGCGGTGCATGTTGACCCTATGAAACCCACGTTGAAAGCGCCTGGAACTAGGCGCTTGAAAGTAAAACATGATGAACCGCTTTCAACCTTTGCTTTCAGTTTCAACTTGCGCCGCTGCACCACGCGCAGCACACCACCACGTATTTGCGGCTGATGGGTCAGTACCTGCGGGTGTACGTCACGGAGCACGGCAGGTGCTTACACTCGTTCACTTCTCAGCTCAACCTAAGCCGTTTTGGTCACACCTCTCCATGTCCCGCTGTCTAATAGACTGAGGGAGATTCATGCACTCAACGTATGGACAACAAAATGTGCTTACGTTGAGCCGAAAAGTGGACGGATATAAGCCCCTGGAGCACGGCATGGTGAGCAACGTGACCAGCGGGGGGGGTATGGGGGGGTATAAGAAGCCGGGGGGGGTCATGGAGTTCCCCCAGGAGGTGCAGACGTGCGTGGCGTGGCTGGAGGCCTTCTGCAAGTACTCCGACATACCGCGCGCGGCAGGGAGGGTGTTGACAACAAGCACTCCACCAACGGTGCATCTCCTCCTCCTCCTCCGCGCGTCTGTATGAGCATTGACCCTGAAGGTACTTCGTGCTCCGATTTTGGTTGGTGTGGTTGATCAGAATGACCCTTCGGCGCGGTGCTGGCGCGGCACGTGCCGCCGTACGTGCTGGACAACGCCTTCACACGTGTCGGCCTGTGATTGGCCGCCACACGTGTCGGCCTGTGATTGGCCGCCACACGTGTCGGCCTGTGAGGAGGAGTGTCACGGCGTCAGTGCTGTCGGCACACTGTAGATGGGCTGTGGTTGAGACATGGTTGATATTAGTATGACATAGCCGTAGAGTAGTGCCCCTTGACAGGACTGTACCCGGACAGACCAAAACTCTGTCCGCTTAAAAACGAGGGGGTTGGTTGATTGGTTGGTCAATGCACACCACGTGAGTGCCATCGGGATCGATGAACGTTAGTAAAATAATTGATATCGTTAAAGGAGTATAGTCTGTAGACGTGTAGACTGGAGAAGTAGATGGTTGGGATCCCAGGTTAGCTATAGCGGGTTCAGGTTAGCTGACAGACGAGTTTAAATACGTAAGGCGCTCTGTCTCTCTGATCGAACCCGCGTCCTCCGCAACAAATCACTCCAATATAAGTGTACCAACGGGGCAAGACTGCGCAGTCACTCAGTCACTCGACACGGCTGGAGCCAAGCATCGCGTGGAAAGTCTTTGAGCACTTATATCTTGTCCGTTCTAAAATGCTGTTATTTTGTCTAGCTAGGTGATTTAGTTGACGGCTAATCGGCGTAGTGTAGTTTTGAATATGCACACACACTCATACTCACATTCGTCACTCACTCCCCAATGTGTAGCACTTTGAAGCATTGATCCGAATGGCAGATTGAGCAGAACCCGCTGAGGCCCTTTCACCCCTCAAATCTGCGGCGGTGTGACCCCTGCTCAGCGTTGAGCTGAGCGTCTACTTGGGCGCGGCGGCGGCGGTGGTGCGCGCGAGCTCGGCGCGCAGCTGGCGCGTGAAGTCGTCGTTGGCGTCGCTGTCGTCCCAGTCCTCCTCCCACTGGTTCACGTCGTCCGCCGCCTCCTCCTCCGCGCCCCACTCTGTTGGCACCCACGGAACACATCACTCGCGTCAGTCCTCAATCCAATATGGGGAGGGTGCGCCGTTCACTGTGCTTATCGGGAACACAGCAGTCGCGTCCGAATGGGGTGGGTGCCCTAATTTGAGAGAAAAAAGAGAGAGGGCCGATGTAGGCGCTGTACGCTGACCGGGCACGTTGCTATGAGATACATATGACAAAGGATGTACGCTGACCGCGGCGCTGTCGGGAAACGATAGCGCTCGACATCCCACGCGTCAACTCTGGGAGTTTCACAACCTGTCGCGGGTGAAGATCTCGGTGGTGGCTGGTGGATTTTTGGGAGGAGGCAGAGGGTGGAGGAGGCAGAGGAGGAAGAGGAGGGATAGGGACAGCGAGGGAGAGGAGGGAGAGAGCGGGGGACGAGGGAAGCGGAGAGAGGGGGGATGGAGAGGAGGGGGAGGGAAGGAGGGAGGAGAGACGGGGGTGAGAGGAGGGGGACCAATAAGATCTTCGTCAGATTCGTTAGGGTTGGGCGTGGGACGCACCCTCGTTGCCGAATTCCTCGAACTCGTCATCACACTCCAGGTCGACGGCGATGTCCACCTTCTTCGGCGCCTCGGTCGCCATTTTGTTCGTTGACGCGTGTTTCCGTGCGTAGGCGTCGGAAGTGGTCTCCGTTGGGTGGCCTGCGTACGAATCCGCGTCCAGCGCTTCACCGCCACTTTAGGGTTTATGTGGGCGACCGGCGAACTCCTGCTCCGCCTTTAGGGTTTCACGGTATCGAATCGTTCGTGGTCCGAGTTCAAAGCTTCAAACTGCTTTTTCTTGGAGGGACACGAGTGTGTGGTTGTGTGGCGCGTTGCCGCTACAACGCATTGCGCGCAGCCGTCGGTCTTAGACGGCGGGCGATATATCCGCTGCCACGCTGTCTCCCACTAGCCGGGGACAGGCACACGGGTGCAGCGCAGCTTGGTGTTCCGTCGTGCCGGCGTCATCATCTTTTTGAAATTCGCCGGAGGGCAGGATTTGCTCTTGGAGCGGAGGCGGACGTCATCCCACGCGGTACGCCTGGTGCACACGTCACGTGTCAGCCACTCTCTGCGTCTGTCTCCATACCATGTTCACGCGCCCACCGTCCGAAATCTCTAGTATGCCGTGTGCGCTGTTCTCCGTTCTCTAACCTGGCCGTACTTTCCCCCCACGTATCCAGGGCGACGGGCCGGAGGGCCGTAGGAGGAGCCCACGGGGAACTAGCGCCGTGACGGGTGGGCGTCACCGGCGGTGGACGGAGCCGGCGTGCTGATACTCCTACGCCGGCTATGTCGGGGAGGGAGCGGAAGCGGTCGCCGAGCGCGCGCGCGGGCCGGGCCGGGGCCGGGGACGGGACATGGACAGGGATGGGACCAGGCAATGGCGTGTGGGACACTGCTGTGGTCGTGAACGTGCGGGATGGGAACGACGCCGCGCTGAGGGACGCCACCGACCGCGCATCCCACGCCCCCGCCGCGAGCGCCGCCGCGAGGACCGAGGTGGCGGCCCGCGCAGCCGCCGAGCTATACCGGGGCGGCGGCAGCGGCGCGGGAGATGGCACAGCTGTGGGTGGGCACGCGCCGCGAATGAGCGCACGGCTGGAGGTGGTGGTGCAGCCGGTGATGGGCGGCGGGGCGGGCACCGGCGCGCGGCCCCCGCCGCCGATGCAGCGCGTGGACCGCCACCCGTCACCAGACGCCGCCGCCATGCGCGCGCAGCTCCTGGACCTCATCTCGCAGCACGCGGGGGACGAGCTGGGTGTCAGCGCGCACCTGCGGACGCACATGGGCGGGCAGCAGGGAGCGGCACTTCCGCCGCCGCGCCTGGCGCTGCAGGAGGCCGAGGCGCGCAAGGCGGCGGCGGCGGAGAAGGACGAGGCGGCGCTGCGGCGACATAACGCGGTGCACTCGTTGCTCAAGAGGGTAGGGTTGAGCGTCCGCGCGTGGCCCGGCACCCCGCCCAGTCGATTCACATAAAAGCATTCAAGACGAGATATGCATTCATTCACTGTTGATGGGGGTGTCTGTGGGCGCTGTGGCAGCTGCGGTGGCTCTGGTATACTGCGGTGTACTGCGGTGACTGCGGTGGTGGTGATGATTGTGGCAGCTGTGGTCGCCACGGCATTGGATGCCATGCATCTCCAGTCCTGAGGGTCCAAAATGCTTGTCGACGATGTGGCGTGTAGCATCTGCCGGGCCGTATAACATGGTGGCCAGGCAGAACGAAGTGCGCCAAAAGCGGGCACCGGCCAAGGGCGCCGAGGACGACGAGCAGCCCGGTGCCAATACCAGCATATACAGGCCGCCGTCCTTTGCTGTGAAGAAGTTCCAGGAGGAGAAGCAGGCGATGTCAGCGGAGGAGGAGGCGTTGACGCCTGCCGAGCGCGGCGAGCGGCGGGCAGCGGCGCGCGACGCGGAGAAGCCGTGGCGGAGCCACATGAAACCCGCAACCTCGGGAGACGCACACGCCAAAAGAGACGGCGCCGACAAAGCGAGCAGGACAGACGCCCCCGCCGCGGCCACAGGGGGTGGTGCAGCAGGCGCCGCGCCTGCCGCGGATGGGGGAGGGAAGGCGGGGTTGAAGGCGCTCCTGGAGCAGGACGCCGCGGAGGCCGAGGAGGCTAAGACGAAGTTCGAGGCGGAAGAAGCAAAGAAGGCGGAAGTGCGCGAGTTTATCGTGCAAAGCCGCGAGAAGTGGAAGAAGAAACTCGCCATGGAGAAGGCGTTGCTGACGGCGGCGTCGGAGCTCCGCACGCGGACGCGGCAGGAGGCGGAGGCGCGCGCGCGGGAGCAGGCCAAGGCGGCGGCGGCGGAGGCCAAGCTCCGAGCCAAGGCGCCGCCGCCGCAGGCGTGGGTCGACGCCACGGAAATCAGCCCCGCGAAATCGGAGGGGCTGCTGGAGACTCGGAACGGCTCACCCGCCGCGGCCCCAATCGAGCTGCAACAACTTGAGGTGGCAGGCACCCCGGGCAGCCGGCGGCCGGGCAGCAGGATACCCCTGCCGCCGTCCTTCCAGTCCAGGAGTGCGGCGGCGAGCGCGGCACACAAGCCCGACTGGGAGCAACCGAAGGCGGTGACCCCGTTGCCGTCGCCCGCTCCCGGCCCCAGGTCCCCCGCTGCGCCCGCTGCGACCCGCGCCCCGGCCGCCGAGGCAGAGGCTGCGGCGCCCAACGGACGCAGGGCGGCGTGGGTGATGCCTGCGCTGGAGATGCCGGTGATGCCCGTGGTGCTTGACTTCCAGGACTTCGTTCAGAAGAAGGGGGCGGCGCACCGCGGCCACGGTGGGCACGGCGGCGGGGGCGAGGCAGGGCCGGGACACTCCTCCACTTCTCACCTCAATGTGAGCCGTCTTTGGTCACCGAACCCACCCAAATCACGCAGCTTCTGACCTCAACTTGAGCCGTGTTTGGTCACCGAAGCCACCCAAACCACCTAGCGTACCCCTCAGAAAGTGCTCACGTCAACTTGCAAAGTGGACCAGTGTAAGGCCCTGGGGTGAGGCGGACGGCGGTCGGTCGGTCACGGTGGGACGGAGCGCCGGTGTGCGGCACCCGACCGGCAAGGGCGCGGTCAATTACCCTCAATTGCGGCCGATGAAGCCGGCGGCGGCGCATTTGAGCGGGGCGGCATTCGGGCGAGGCGGCGACGACAATGGCTACGACGA
>Ga0307489_10001054_pt1 | contig 17810 bp, 23 predicted proteins | sample SB12metaG_FD_202247 | JGI IMG/M metagenome (GOLD analysis project Ga0307489, IMG submission 202247) | Sea-ice brine microbial communities from Beaufort Sea near Barrow, Alaska, United States - SB 1.2 | ecosystem: Environmental > Aquatic > Marine > Coastal | place: USA: Alaska | collected...
GGGACCTACGTGTGGGGTCCAAGTTGAGTAGTTGACATGAAAATGTGCGTCAAACCATTTGGACACTTAGCAACAAGTAGTACTAAGTCGTCCAAATGGATCGTTCTGATTGGTCGAGCGGGACGACGTAAGTCTCTCTAGGTGTCTAAGTGGTTTCAGGCACTTTGCCATAGGTCGTCAGGGACTCAGGGTTCAAGGTGACTGATTGTGCGTGACAGCGGATGCTGGGGTATTGGGTTCACGGGGGTGGGGGCATTAGCGGTTTCGTACCGTGAAGGTCCAGTTGGCGACCTTGGCGACCAGGGGGTGCGGGTCCGCGTCCCCGGGGCAGGGCCGACTAACTCTGTTTCCAGCTCGACATGAGTCGTTTTGTGTACCTTAAACTACCAACACCGACTGAGAAGGATTCCGAAGATCTATACCAAATCTTCAAGTTGAGCTTTCACGGGAACTACCAGAGAGTGCGGAGGGAGGGAGACGCTTCGGCGTGTATATGGAGGCACGCCCCTTGCCTCCGGGCGGTGGACGGTCGTCTTCGCCGTCGCTGCTGAGTCGGAGTCATCATCATCGGAGGAGGAGGAGGAGGAGGAGGAGGAGGAGGAGGAGGAGGAGGAGGAAGAGGAGGAGGGTGAGTCGTTAGCGGAGGGGGAGGAGGGAGTGGAGAGGGCGGCGGGGGAGCCCGAGGGGACGGAGGCGGACGAGTATCCAGCCGCGGCGGCGGCGGCCTCCAGCGTCGAGCTGGCGGGCACCTTGTCAAGCGACAAAGCGGCGGGGCTGGGCGTGAAGCCGATCATGCGCCGCACGTCGTCGCCGTGCGCGGCGGCGGCGGTGGTGGCGTCGGAGGCCGCGAGCTGGAGAGTCGGGGGGGCGAGAACCGCCGCCACCAGGGCGCCACGGCGCGAGAGGCCGTATCCGCGCCCCGATATGAGGCAAGCCCTCGATACGATCCGGACACGACCCGGGGCGCGGCGTGGCGCACATGCCCGTGCAGGGCGCGCCGGGCGAGGACGGGCCGACAGCGACCACGGCAAGATCAGAGTCTGCATCCTTGTTGTGGCTGTGTCCCTTGCGGTGGCGGGCAGCTTACGCGGCGGGCGGCGGGGTGGGGGCGGCGGGAGGCGAGGGGCGGAAGAAGTAATACTGACGCTTCAGCTGCAAGAACAGAATCTCGCGAGATCTTCTTAGAGTATCTCACTGCCGCCAACACTGCATAAAGTGAGCCGAGTTGTCTGGCTGGGTTAGAGCAGTGTTATCGTCCCCCGGCTTTCAGTTCTCTTGGCTTGACAACGAACAACGACCACCACAGGACGTTGCTTTCTGCGGCGCCTCCTTCTCACACCGTCACACAACAACACTTGCTCGCGCCTTCCCGCTGACTGGCACCTCTCACTTTTCGAACGTGAGGCGATATGTCCGGCGACGGCACACCCGTGGACGTGGATCAGGCGACGCGCGACGCCGTGACCGCGAGCGTCGAGGCGGCGCGCGACGCTATGGCCGCGGGCATCGAGGCGGCCATAGCTTCTGGTGCCGAGGCGGTGTTTCAGGCCGGGAGTGCGAAGCGCAAGAGGGCCGAGGAGAGCTTGGAGGAGCAAAAGCGCGAGACTGAGAAGGTCCACGCCGAGGCACTGGCGGCGCTGGAGGCGGCGGTGAAAGTGAAGAAAGAGGCCGAGACCGGAGCCGCGGTGATCTGGCGCAAGGCCCGGGCGGAGCGCGCGGCGCTGGACGCGGAGAAGGCCGCCATGGAGAAGACGTACAGCTTCCAGACTCTGCTGAGCGTGGGGGGGGTTAGGTTTGAAACCTCGCTGCCAACCCTCACCTCGGTGCCCGACACCTACCTCGAGGTCATGTTCTCCGGGCGCTACCCGCTCGCCGCCGATCCCGACGGCGCGTTCTTCCTCGACCGGGAGTCCCTCTTCCACCAGGAGCTCAGGGAGGGCCTGGCAGGTGCCAGATACTGCTCGTGCTCGCCACGTCATCGACTCGCATTTGGAACCCTCGTTTCTTGATTTAATTGGCATCCTTTGACGTGGCGAGCGTTATCTACCAGGCCTGGAGCTGAGGTGCCGCTCCGGTAGGGCCTGCCAGATATTGCTCACCACGTCATAGGATGCCATTTGACTAAAGAAACAAGGGTTCAAAGTGAGTTGGATGACGCGGCGAGCAGCTTTCACTCGACCCTCGAGCCGGTGAGCTTCCAGCTGAGACCGGATCTGACGGATGCCCAGAGAAGGGAGCTCGCCGTGGAAGCGGAGATTTACGGCCTGCTCGACCGCATGATGCCGCCCGCCGTGCCCTACTGCCAGCAGGACCAGATCGGAGTGCGGCTACTCCAACGCGCGTGCTTCATTGGTACCAAGCGTGCGCTGCAGTCGGCGGTGGCGACGGCGCGCGCGCTCGTGTTTGAGATGGGGAGCACCACCCCGTGGCTCACCGCCGAGTTCCAGGACCTGCGGTACGTCATCACCGACCACGTGGTCAACGGCGCGCCGGTGTGGGCGGCTGAGGGCGGCGAGTGGTTCATGTACCGCGCCGGAAACGGCAAGACGATGATCGGCAGAGAGGCAAGTTGCGCCGCGGGCGAATTGCGTGGTTCGATACACAACACTGTTCAGTGCCCGGATGTTATGGCGCCCGCCCAGTTGCTCTCGAGCACATGGCAGAGTTCCAAGTCTTCGACGCTGGGACCGCAATACACATCCGCTGGCGGAACCGAAGATAACGGCTGGGTGGATGTTCCCAACATGCGCGTCACCGCCGTGCACGGGCTGGACGAGGCGGAGCCGGCGATGGCCGCGGCGCTGCGGCAGCACGCCGCGCTGATCGGGGCCGAGTAAACGTACCGCCAAGCAGCTGCGCGATGCGTAGCGCGACACAACATGTTTCGATTGACGCGTGAAGCGTTTTGAACAACCGACTTGAACAACCGCCACGTTTTCCATAGCATGCTGTAGAAACATACACCCGGGTCCTCCCTCGCTCACACGCGTGCGCCACAAAGCTTAACCTCAGAGCGCGCTTAAAGGGAGCTCAACCCTAAGCTGACTTGTCCGCTTGCAAAAGCCAGCTGAGATGAGATCGTCAAACTGGACAGACTATTATTCGTATTAACAACAATCTGATGACAACGTTGCAACTGCGGCACGTTTCACTTGGCCCACGACGTCTTCGCCCCCTTCCCGGCGAACCCCATCATCTTGTAGTGCCCGAAGCGAAGGGCCCGCCAGAAATTGGGTTCAAAAAGTCAGGCGGGTCGGGCACTGTACTCAAGAAACGAGGGTTGGCGAATGTGCCGAAGGACACTGTGAACATTGTTAACCAGGGCCAAAGCGGAAGTCTGGTGCCTGCTCACACACGCTGACGCGTCTCTCCCTCTCACGAATGGATATGTTGAAGGACTTGTGCCAGGGCCCTGCCGTAGCGCTCGTGGTCGGGCACCGCCCCCGCGCTCCTCGGCCTTACTACAGGGTCCGGCGCATGGTGCTCGCCACGTCATGGGACGCCAAGACCTACTCAAACGCATGAACAATCACCTCCGTCTAGCCTTAGCATGGGAGATTCAAAGAAGAAATAAAGCCACGTGACTCAAGAAGCGAAGGTTCAAAACACGCTAAGTGACGTGCCCGGCAACAGTCGCTGGGTCCTACCTATCCGCGCCGCTGGATGTGCCCCGCGCGCCCGGGCCGCTCATTGCGGACTTGTACGCGCGAACCTTGGCTTCAGGCCCGGCATCAAATGGAGCGTACATTGGAAAATGACTCCCCTGTATTGAGTGGTATCGTGCTTAGTGAAACGAGCACACTGATGCGGGGGAGGGAGTTCAATGATACTGGGTGTTTGGAGTCGGTTCAGATAGAGTAATTATACCAACGTAGGGGAGTCAATGGTACCGGGCATTGAGAGCCTGTGGTGTAGGTTTGGGTAGCTTGCCCATACGGTCAGGGGGGAGTCAATGACACCATACTCACGTGGGGGAGACAATGATACCGCACCGACGTGAAGGGGTCAATGAGATCGGGCCCTGAAGGCCTCGCGTGGTGTCGTGGTAGGTGAATTGGTCATACTGACGTGGGGGTGTCAATGAGAGCGGCCCCCACCTTGGCCACGATGCGCGGCTCCAGCTCACGCAGGTCACCGGAGTCTACCCCCGGCACCACCTTCCGCCAGGGGCTTACACTCGTCCACTTTTCGGCTCGACTTACGCGTATTCTATGGGATAGGGGTGCATTCATGAGTTGTTTAGGGGGGTGTTCAGGAGGTGTGAGGGGGTATTAAGGAGTATCAGGGGGTGTTTAGGGTGTATTTTGTGCCAGAAACGGCTCAGGTTGAGCTGAGGAGTGGACGAGTGTAAGCCCCTGCCTGCCGACCCGTCTCCAGGTCGGCGAGCAGCGCGCGGGCCGCGGTCAGCCGCACCGTCGCGTGCGTCGCCATACGCTCACCAGGGCCGCCCCGTAGCGCTTTTCCTACTTACTTTATGACATTTTGAGACAATCCCACGTTCGAAAACAAACAGGTCATAAGTTAAAGGTCCTGTCAACTCAAGTCCTACATATTATCGAACGTGGGCTTTTATATAAGTGTCATACTTACTGTTAGCCATTTGTCCATGTACACACTTGAGTTGTGATACTTAATTTTTTTTTAAAAGGCTGTTTAAGTTGAACTGAAATTATATACTTTGGGGGCTTATATAAGTTGAGCTGGGAAAGTATACATGTGCGACGCCCTACCGGTCAGTGTACTGGGGCGAGCCCACCTCGGACGCGGCCAGGGTGGCGAAGACGTGCGTGGGTTGCCCGGCGTCCGTGGCGGAGGCAGCGGCGGACAGTGTGGGCGACGCGTTATCGGCGGCGGCGGCGCCGGCGGGGTCGGCAGGTAGAGTCAAACACATAATGCACATGATCACCGCGTGATTTTTCGACCGTACGAGTGTCACCTGTTCGCGTCATGGTTCGACTGTTTAGTGTCACCTGTTCGCGACGTTGTCCAACATTGCGGTACAGGCCTGACTGTTTGCCCCTACCCGGGTTGGAGGGCTTGGGCGCGCCCCTGGCCCACGCGGGCGCGTCGCCCCTGACGGTCACCACACTGCCCTCGGCCCGCACCTTGCTGTAGTGGCGCAAGTTAAATTTGAAAGCAAATATTGAAAGCAGTTTATTTCTTGTTAGTTTCAATCGCTTAGTTCTATCGGTAGTATGACAAAGTGCGTGAAACCACTGAAACACTTAGTGAGACTTAGTGCTAAGTCGTCCCGCTCGACCAATCAAAACGCTCCATTTAGACGAGTTAGTACTACTTGTTGCTAAGTGTCTGAGTGGTTTCACGCACTTTGTCATACTAGCACAGCCTGTATCTAGATAGGAGCTACGCTCCTGTCTGTTACTCACTCTTGCCCTATCAACATGGGTTTCATCGGTTCAACCTGCACCGGCCTACCTTGGCACCCGCCGCCGCCAACGCCAGCGACTTCTTCGTGGGTGCCACGTACACTCCCAGCCCGAGGGTCACATACACGATGCCCGCCTCGTCTAGGATGCGATTCACTCAACAAACCAGATTCTGACACGTGACGAATGACGTGGCTAGGGCAAAGGAAGTCAGTCAACTCAATGGACGCGGTAGATGCAGTTGATAAGGTTGACGCCGTGGCAAGCACCCCCCCGCGTGTCCACGCGAATGCCTAGAAAAAGGGGTTTGTCTGCGGTGGTTTTGCCGCCGCCGATACTTCGTACGTCATTGTTCGCGGGTCATTCGTGCCGATTCACAACTCAAAACAGCCGGTTTCATTCTACTGGCGACGCAAGTCATTGGCGCTCGTGCGGGCGGCATATAGCTGAATAGGTCTGTTACTTTCAGACCCAACCTGACGCCCTGGGCGACATTCTCCCACCCGCCCCGGCCTCAACCTTCGGCCTGGGCGCCGGCACCGCGCTGTCCGTGGTCCGCAGATACAGCCTATCCTCCGCTGAGATGCTGACGGCCGCGCGCGTGTGGTTGTTGACGGGGGTCCAGAAGCTGCCGGTCTCGCGGCCGCGCGGCGTGGTCCGACCGGTGTCTGACTGCTCGGGGCGCAGGCGGTTGCCCGGGCCCAGGGGCTTACACTCATTCCGATTCCAGCTCAACTTGAGCCCTTCTGTCCACCATGTAACCCATAAATGTGTCCTGGAGTTGCTCAAGTTAGGCTCTAACGTGAACGAGTGAAAGCCCCTGCCCGGGCCCACGCCCACGCGCGGCACCGCGGAGCGCAGCACCTTGGCGCAGGGGCTTACACTCGTCCACGTTTCAGCTCAACCTGAGCCGGCTCTCACACAAAACACACCCTAGATACCCCTACATACCCCCAGATATCCCTTGACACCTCCTTAACAATCCCTCAGTAACCCCTAAAGCACCCCCTATCCCACAGAAAGCGCTTACGTTGAGCCGAAAAGTGGACGAATGTAAGCCCCTGCCTTGGCGCCCCCCTCGGGGTCCGCCACCTCGAAGCTGTACGCGGCGCCGGCGAGCACGGGCTTACACTCGTCCACTTTTCAGCTCATCTTGAGCGCTTTGTATGGGATAGGGGGTGCGCGTAGGGTTTGTGTAGCCCGTGTTAGGGGGTGGTTAGGGTGTGTAGGGTGTTTTGTGTGTGTCAGACACGGCTCAAGTTGAGCTGAAAAGTGTACGAGTGTAATCCCCTGCCGGCGACGCGCGCCGGGGGCTTGGCCAGCGAAAGCGTATCTGTGGCCCGGGGCGATGGCGACACATAGGCGAAGGAGTCGACGGGCTCCGCCGCCGCGGCTGCCTCGTGCGCCGCCCGCCGCTGCCCGCGCACCACGCCGTCGTACTCCGCCGCGTCCTGTGTATATTGGCGCAAGTTGAGTTTGAAAGCAGAAGTTCAGAGCAGTTTATCACGCTCTAGTTTCAAGAGCTTAGTTCCAGGCGCTTTCAACTTGGGTTTGATAAGGTCAACCGGCACCGCCCTACCTGAGGCGTCATGGGCACCCGCTGCGGCTTCCCCACCCGCCAAGGACTAACAGTTATTACCCGCCACGTCATATGATGCTGTTTTACTCAAGAAACGAGGTTTCAAAATGCGTTGGATGACGCGGCAGGCATTATCATTTTCTGCCAGGCCCTACCAGCCTGGTAGAGGCTAAACACAGGAAACCAGGATTTGAAATGGGTTGGAAGACGTGGCGGGCATCATTTGATAGGCCCTACCAGTAGCGGCGATTTGGACGGGCTCGAGAAGTCGCCGTGAAGATGTTTGGACGGAGAGGGCGACGGCGACGAGGGCGAGGCCGCCCGGCAGGGGCTTACACTCGACCACTATTTAGCTCAACTTGAGCCGGAGTCGTTTCTGACACAAAGCACATTCTAAACACCCCTAATACCATTTACTACCCCCTAAACACCCCTTAACTGCACCCCCTGTCACACAGAGGGCGCATAAGTTGAGCTGAAGAGTAGACGAGTGTAAGCCCCTGCCGCCCGGTTCATGCGCGCCGCCACCACCGCGTCCAGCGCCGGCGTCTCCCGCGGTGATGAGGGCGCGGAGGGGAAGCGGCCGGCGCCGGCGGCAGCGGCGGCGGCGGCGGCGGCGGCGGCGGTTGTGGTGGCGGCGGCGGCGGCGGTGGTGGGGGCGGTGCGGTAGGTGGTGCCGAAAGCGGTGGTGGTGTGGTAGAGGCTGGCGGCGGAGGCGGCGGCGGGAGGTGTGGGAGGTAGGCGTGAGGCGGCGGCGGCGGCGAACGCGGCGGACTTCCGCAGGCGGTCGGACTCCGCCGAGGCGCTGAAGGGGTCGAAGCCGTCAACCAGAGGCTTACACTCGTCAACTTTTCAGCTCAACCTGAACCGTTTCTGACACATAATATACCACAAACACCCCCTAGTACCCCCTGAAACCCCCCAAAACACCCTCGACAACCCCTACATGCACCCCATATCCCACACAGAGCGCTTACGTTGAGCCGAAAAGTGGACGAGTGTAAGCCCCTGCAGTGGACAGCCTGTGCGATGCGGCCCGCGGCGGCGCAGGCATCAGCCTTGGTGGCAGCAGCGGTGGCCTTCGTGTAGCGGCGCAAGTTGAATTTGAAAGCAAAGTTTGAAAGCGGTCTGTCATATTTTAGTTTCAAGCGGTTAGTTCCAGGCGCTTTCAACGTGGGTTTGATAGGGTCAACCTGCGCCGCCTTACCTTGGCACCCGCGCGCTTCGCCATCCCCACGGCCTGGCCCGCCATCCGTATCGCCGCCGCCGCCTCCGCCTCCGCCTCCGCGCCCGGCTCCGCCCGCACCGCCGCCACCGCCGCCGCTGCATGGGCCGCCGCCGCCGCCGCCACCTCCCCCGCGTGCGCGGCGTGCGCTGCCGCCGCCCGCGCCACCATCTGCGGCGCGTGCTCCCATAACACGGGACTGGCAGATATCAATCGCCACGTCATAGAGTGCCAACTAACTCAACAAAACGAGGGTTCAAATGCGCGTGGATGACGCGTGACTCGTGGCGGGCAATATCTGGCAGGCCCCACGGGCTCCGCGTTAGCCACCGCCGCCGCCACCCAGGGGCTTACACTCGTCCACTGTTCGGCTCAATGTAAGCACATTTTATGGTATACATGTTCCCCCAGTATGTTAGACAGGGGGACATATGGAGGTGTGACCCAAACGGCTTAGGTTGAGCTAAAAAGTGGACGAGTGTAAGCCCCTGCCGCCACCGCCGCCGTCGCCGCCCTGGCGGACTCCCACATCTGGTCCGCGTTCGCCGCGTCGCCCGCGCCCAGAGGCTTACACTCGTCCACTGTCCATCTCAACTTGAGCGGTTTCTGAAACAAAATGCACCCTAAGCACCCCCTAATACCCCCAAACACCTCCTAAACACCCCCAAAACGACCCCTGAACGTAACCCTTATCCCACAGAAAGCGCTTACGTTGAGCTGAAAAGCGAACGAGTGTGAGCCCCTGCCCGCGCCTCCCAAGTACGCCGCGGACCCCATCCGCCCCGCCACGCCAGCCACGCTGCTGGCCGCGGCTCGTCGGTTATACGCCGCGCCTTGGGCCACCAACCCCGCCGCGGCGGCGGCGCTCACCGCGGCGGGCGACAGCTGCCTCGCCCCAGGGTCTGCCAAAGATTCCTCGCCAGGTCGTCTAACGCGCTGTGAACGTGGTTTTCTTGCGAGGTAAACGGCACCATGTTACGTGGCGAGCATGATCTGCCTGGCCCTGCCTCGGCATGTGCGTGGTCGGCGATAGCGTCAGCGGCGGAGGCGGGGATGGCCGCTGCATTGTTGGCTCAGTCACTGCAGATGTCTCGGACGCCTTGGTTTTTTTCGGCGTTCGGCTGAGGCCGACCATCGCGCTGCGCATCGGCGTCCGCTCCGCCTCCCTTGCCACCTGTGGGCGGTTGATGAGGGTGGGTCCGTCAGTCGCAAGGTGAGAGAGGTGAGAGACAGTCGAGAGGGTGAGGGTCAGGGTGAGCGTGAGTGTGAATGTAATTATGAGGACGAGTGTGAGGGTGGGGCTGGGGTTGAGGTGAGAGGAGGCGTGAACTAGTTGAGGGATGAGCAGCGAGCGAGGGAGAAATGCGGAGGCGAGAGAGAGAGTTGAGCAGGCGAATGCGCGACGAGAGAGTTGAGGCAGCGAGTGATGCAAGAAGCAACGAGTACGAGTCGAGTAGAGGACGTAGCGCGGCGCCCACATCCAACTTACCTGAGCCATCACCTCCGCTCGCTGCTGATACATTGTTACCCCCGTCACCCCCGTGACCGCGTCGTGCACCGCGGAGGAGGCCGTCTCACGCACCACCTCGGCCAGCATCGCGGCGCCGCACCGCTCCGCCGCGGCCAGCGCGGCCAGCGCCTGGCGCGCCTCGCCCTCCCCCGTCGGCGCTGAGCCGTACATAAGATGTCAAGGTGAAATTTGAGCTTTTCAAAAAAACACTTTTGTTGATTGCTGGCGCGGGCGGGCGAACGCAGGGAGGATGGAGGGTTCCCAGCGCCTCGAGGCCCTCCCTCGCTCTCTCCCGTTCTCTCGCCTGAAGGAATGTGCCGGCACGGCGGGCTGCTCGTGCTGCCCTGGACGAGTTGAGATAAATTCAGAATTCGCGCGCTTTATTCACAGTAGCGCTTAGCGCTTCAAAGTGCAGCAAAGGATATTAGGATTCAGGATAACATTGATTCTGCATGGTTTTATATCCGGCGTTTGGGTGTTGGAAAGGTGTAGGGCGCGGGGTGTTCCACTCGCGCCCACCCCACGGCGCCGCGCCCGTCGCGGCAGGACGCCACACTGCGCGCCGTCACGCCACCACGCCATACCGCGTGCCCTCTGCTTCCGGGGGGTCACCTGTCCGTATCGACACAGCTTCGCCAACATCATCCGCCAAACAGATTTACTTTTGGGGGAGAGACCGGAAGAGGGGAGTGCCCGCCAGAGGGCGGGGCCTCAGGGGCGATGGACGCAGCGGAGGAGGAACCTTTGCTGCAGGGTGAGGTCGGTGGCGGCAGCATTACGGAGATGGAGGAGTTGGAGGAGCAGGCGGCGGCTGCACCCGAGGATGCGATGCCGTCGGGAGGAGCAAGACATGGTGACAAGCGACGCCAACGGCGCGGCTCCACCGCCGGCTCGTCGCGCGGCGCCAGTCCGGAGGGACGGCAACGGGCACCCGACGGCGGCGGCGACGTGACCATCGACGCCGCGCCGCCGCTGGCCGAGCTGCTGCTGCAGTGCACGGCGCGCCGCATCGCTACCGGGTCCCTGAGCGGGGACTGGATCGCGCAGCGGCTGCCGCCCTACACCTACCTGTCCGACCTGCTGACCCCCTGCGCATCCTCCCCCGCCATCGTCCCCGTGGACCACCGCAAGAGCCTGTCGCATAGCGAGCTTCGCGACCTCATCTTCCGCGTCGACGGTAGGAACTGGCGGATATTGCTCGGCACGTCATAGGATGTCATGTGACTCACAAGACAAGGGTTCTACGAGTGAATGCGACGGATGACTTGACGAGCAATATTTGCCAGACCCTGTTTAACGGCGGCGAGCTAACGTCCTGGGGCGTGCGGCAGCCCGGATCGCGCGTGGGCGTGGCGCTGCCCAACGGCCCGGAGCTCATGGTGCGGCCGGGCAGACACTGCTCACCATGTCATAGGATGCCAGTTGTCTCAAGGAACGAGGATTCGAGTTGCAATTGCGTGTCGATGACGTTGCAGGCAATATCTGGCAGGCCCCAGGTGAAGGCGGTGCTGCTGTGCGTGATGGAGCGGCACACCGCGGTGCCGGTGAACCCCGCCACCACCAAGCGGGAGATGTACGCCGAGCTGCGGGTGAGGCCCCAGCCCCGGGTCACCCTCAACCCTAAACCCTAAACCCTAAACCCCCCAGGGCCCGCTCTCATTGCCTCCCCCGGGTCAGTGTGGTCACGTCACATAACACGTTACCCCTCCAGGCCCAGTATCATTTACTTTCCGACATCAGTATGTCTAAGTCACCTAACACGACACCACTCAAGGCCCGGTATCATTGACTTTCCCACGTCAGTGTTTCTACGTCACCACCACGCGAGTATCGTTGTTTAGCCAGAAAGCTCCGTGTGGTTCCGGGCCTTGGTGGCAGGCGACGGGGGCGGTGGCGCTCATCTATCAGGGCGACGGCGAAGCGGCGGGGGCAGGGGCTTACACTCGTCCACTTTTCAGCTCAACGCAGGCGCTTTCTGTGGGGTATGGGGTGCATTTAGGAGTTGTTTAGGGGGTGTGCAGGGTTTTATCGGGGGTAGTAGGGGGTGCTTGGGGTGTATTTGGTATCGCAAACGGCTCAGGTTGAGCTGAAAAGTGGACGAGTGTAAGCCCCTGGGCGGGGGCCATGCAGAGGCTCTGCGGCGAGCTGAACATTATTCCGTTGGCGCTGACGGCGGACGCGAAGCGCGGCGGCGCGTTCCACCTCACGGGGGATCCGTACCGCATGGAGACCCCGACCGACCCCCCGGAGGAGTTGAGCTACTTCGGTGGCGCCAACACGCCGCGGGCGGCGCAGCGCGGGGACAGGGGCGGCAGCGGGAGCGGGGGCGGGGACGGAGGCGGCGGAGGCGGAGGCGGCGGCGGCGGCGTGGGCGGCGGCGGGGGCGGAGTAGGCGGCGGCGGCGGGGGCGGAGGGTCGGACATCCACCGCGTGGCGCTGGTGTTACACACCTCTGTAGGGAGGTGCAGCTTGTCAGTACAATTCCCCGCGTTGACCCTTAAAAGCGCCTATGATTTCAGCACTTGAAACTCGAATATCATAAACTTCTTGCGATGTCTGCTTTCAATGTCAACTTGCGGCGCCACACGTGGGGGTCAACTGGGCAAAAGAAGGTGGTGCCCATCACGACGCAGCAGCTGGTGCTGGGTAAGGCGGTGCATGTTGAACCGATGGAACCCATGTTGAAACCGCCTGGAACTCAGCGCTTGAAACTAAAACCCGATGAAAGCTTTAAAGGTTTTGCTTTCGATTTCAACTTGCGCCGCTACAGCTGGGGGCGGCGGCCATCGCGGCGTCCACGGTAGGGCGCTGCAGGTTGACCCTGTGAAACCCACGTTGAAAGCGCCTGGATCTCAGCGCTCGAACCTGAAATATGATATATTGCTCTCAACTGTTTCTTTCAGTTTCAACGTGCGCCGCTACACCACGGGCCTCACGGTAGGGTGGTGCAGGTTGACTGTATATCAACCCGTGTGGAAAGCGGCTATGGTTTCAACGCTTGAAACTAGTAGCTCTATATCATAACCGGCTTTCATTTTTTTTTTTCAATTTCACCTTGCGCCGCTACATCACGGCGACGGACGTGTGCCTCAACTTCATGCCGCTGTTCCACGTAGGCGGCATCTGCCGCAACCTCCTGGCGCCGCTGCTCTCCGGCGGCGCCACTGTGGCCATGCCCTTCTTCGATGTCAGCGACTTCTGGACCGTGGCCGTGAACCAGCGCTGCACATGGTACTACGGTGGGGTGATTCGAGTCGAAACCTGATTCGAGAGCGCCTCTCAGCGCTTGAAACTAACCATTGATCAGCTGGTTTCAAGGTTTGCTTTACTCCAACTCTTCAGAGCTTGATACTAATTAAGATCAACTGCTTTCCAGTCAAGTTTGCTTTCAATTCAAGTTGCGTCCCTGCAGTACGGCGCGCCCACCATGCACCTCCTCGTAGTGAACTCCGCGCAGCAGATGTCGGGCGGCCCGCCCAGAACCAACATCCGCTTCGTTGCCAACGCGGCCGGGCCGCTGCTGCCGTCGGTGGCGATACAGCTGCGCTCGGCGTTCCCCGGCGCCGCGGTCTTGACATCGTACGGCATGACGGAGTGTATGCCCATCACGTGTCCGCCGCCGGACTACGGGCTGGAGCGCGCGGGGCAGGGGCTTACATTCGTCCACTTCTCGGCTCAACTTAAGCGCACTCAGTCGGATAGGGGTGCATTTAGTGATTAGTCAGGGGGTGTTTGGGAGGCGTCAGGGGGTATTAAGGAGTATCAGGGGGTGTTCAGGGTGTATTTTGTGTCAGAAACGGCTCAGGTTGAGCCGATAAGTGGACGAGTGTACGCCCCTGGCGCGGGGTCTTCGGGCCAGCCCATCTGCCCGGACCTCGCCATCGTGGACGACGCCGGCAACAAAGTGCCCAACGGGTGCGTCGCGCACATCGTGGTCAAGGTAGGCCGGTGCAGGTTGAGCAGATGGAACCAGTGATGAAAGCGCCTGGAATTATACTATTGAAACTAAGATATGGATGAACCGGGTTTAGATGTTGCTTTCAAATTCGACTTGCGTCGCTACGTCAAGGGCGACATCGTGACGCGCGGGTATGAGAACGACCCGGACGCCACGTCTGAGGCAGGGCCCGGCAGCAATAGGCCGATTTCGGTATATCACCTGGGTGAAATGCCCATACAGAGTTGCGGGCAAGCGTCAGCGCTCCGCGCGGGAAAGCGGGCGCCAGGTTGAATGCCCATACAGAGTTGCGGGCAAAGCGTCAGCGCTCGGCGCGGGAAGCGATATACCGAAATCGGCCTATTGCTCGCCGCGCCATAGGATGTCATTTAAATTAAGAAACGAGGATCTGCCAGGGGTTCTTGAGCTAAATGGCGGCACCCTATGACGTGGCGAGCCATATCCGGCAGGCCCTGATCCGAGGCGTTCTTCCCTGGGGGATGGTTCAAGACGGGCGACATGGGGTGGGTGGACGCGGACGGGTACCTGTACGTCACCGGTCGGTCCAAGGAGGTGATCAACCGGGGCGGGGAGATCATCAGCCCGGCGGAGGTGGAGGAGGCGCTCATCAGTCACCCCGGCCTGTCGGACTGCGTGGCAGGGAAACCCTAAACATTAAACCCTTAACCCTAAACCCTAAACCCTAAACCCCGGGCTGTCGGACTGCGTGGAAGGGCCGGGGGCCGGGGCAGATCTGGCGCAGAACTCGTAAGAATTTGATTGTTAGCTGTGGCTTCATCTCAGTACCTTCGTCGATTGAGACGAAATGTTTTGAAATGACAAACCCACCCGGCAGATGGCGGGAGTGGGAGCAACACGTTATCCAACGCACTTTGGACCGACCTTCGTTTTATTGAGTTAAACGGCATCCTATGATGTGGCGAGCGATATCTGCTGGGTTTTACTGCGCGGCAATCAGCGTGCCGCACGCCACGCTGCAGGAGACGGTGGGTGTGGTGGTGGTGCCCACCAAGGGTATCCAGGTGGGGTGGTGCAGGTTCAACCGATGAAACCCATGTTGAAACTTGAAAGCGCCTTGGAAGTAAGCGCTTGAAACTATAATATGATGAACCGCCTTCGAACTTTGCTTTCACATTCAACTTGCGCTACTACATTCAGGTGCCCGGCTTGCGCCAGTTGTGCCAGCACGCGGCCGCCCGCCTGCCGCCTGCCAAGGTAGGGTGGTGCAAGTTGAACCGATGACACTTTTGTTGTCAGCGCATGAAACTAATCGCTTGACACTAAACTGTGATTAATGACTTTCAAGTTTTGCTTTCGAATGTCAACTTGCGGCGCTACAACAAGTGGCCGCAGGTGCTGGTGCTGGTGGACCACATCCCACGGTAGGACCGTGCAGGTTGACAGTATGAGCATAGCTCATAACCCGTTTTCGCTAAATAGTTGTTGGAAACGGTTTTTCCGCCCAAAATCTGCCAGATTCGCCCCAAACAACCCAAAACAGCCCGAAAAGGGAAGCTCAACATCATCGGGCGTGTCTGCGGCAACACGCGCAGTATCTGAACACGGATTATGAGCTATGATACTCGTATCACACCCGTGTTGAAAGCGCCTATGCTTTCAGCGCTTGAAACTATATTATCATCGACTGCTTTCAACGATTGCTTTCAATTTCGACATGTGGCGCTGCACCAAGGCTGGGAGCCAGCGGGAAGGTGAACCGCTCGGCCATCGCCAAGTCGCTGGACCTGGTGGGGCCGTGCAAGTTCAAACCCGTGTTGAAAGTGCCTGGTTTCAGCGCTTGATACTATATTATGATGACCTGCTTCCAAGTTTTGCTTTCAATTATCATGACATTTAAAGACGAGCCCACGTTCGAAAATATAAAAGGTCTTGATTAAATGGTGCATTTGACTCAATACCTACTAGTATATAATTTCGAGCGTGGGCTTGTCTTCGAATCTCATAATGCAACTTTCTAACCCGAATGTTAGTAAGCAACAACTTGCGCCCGTACACCTTGGCTGAAATCCATGACGGAACTTCGGAACTGGACGTGACGTTCGAGGCGGACTTGGTAGGGCGGTGCAGGTTGAACCGATGAAACCCATGTTGAAAGGGCCTGGAACTGAGCGCTTGAAACTGAACCAAGAGAAACTGCTCTCAGCTTTTGCTTTGAAATTCAACTTGCGCCGCTACAACTTGGTGGTGAACACGCGGGCGGCGGCGCGGGAGGCAGGGGCTTACACTCGTTCTCATTTCAGCTCAACTTGAGCTCTTCCGTCCACCGTATGACCCATATTATCTCGTGAATGTGTCCTGGAGTTGCTCAAGTTGAGCTCTAACGTACACGAGTGTAAGCCCCTGACGGGAGGTTTCGTCGCGCACGGAAGCGACGGCGCGGGTGGCGGAGGCGCTGGCCGAGGCGCCGGGCGTGGAGGACGCGGCGGCGGTGCTGGACACCACCGGCTCCAACGTCATCATCGGCGCCGTCACACCCGCCACGGCAGGGCCGAGACCCTACATCAACTCCTGGTGGATAGTGCCTGGTCTGTGAATAAGTAAGTTCAAGCAAGTGATATTTTTGGTAAATTACCAAAATATGTCCTTGACTTTTGGCCATCGGCCAAACAGGCCAAATGCTGTATATAGCACGAGATATTACCCACAGTAACCTCACAGAGCAGGCCGAAGGGTTGGTGTAATGCTCACCATGTGAGTGCACCCCATGGGACTGGATAAACGTTGGTTTCAATTAAAGCTAACTGAAGGCAACACTTAGGCCACGGCCTTGCTGCGCGGTGGACCCGCACGCGGTGATGTCGTACGCCGTGCGGTGCCTGCCTGGGTTCCTGGAGCCCAAGGACGTGGTAGCCCTGCCTGTCATCCCGCGCACGGCAGGGGCTTACACTCGTCCACTTCTCAGCTCAACTTGAGCCGTGTCTGTCACAAGAAAACACCCTACACAGCCTGAGCACCCCCTAACACCCCCTTAACACGGGCTAGACAACCCCTACGCGCACCCCCTATCCCATACAACGCGCTCAAGTTGACCCGAAAAGTGAACGAGTGTAAGCCCCTGGCGCACGGCCGACGGCCGCTGCGACGCGCAGGCTGTGCTGGCGCTGTGGAAGGGGCGCCAGCACAACGCCACGCCGCTGTCGACCATCCAGCGCGGCGTCGCCGAGGTCTGGGCGGAGACCTTGAAGGCAGGGGCTTGGGCTCACACTCATCCACCTCTCAGCTTCAACCTGCGCCATCTGCGCCGTCTGAGCCGTCTGCCACTGAAGTTACCCTGTCGTATCTTGCAAAAAAATGCTCAAGTTGAGGTGGAAAGTGGACGAGTGTAAGCCCATCGCCGAAGGTGGACGTCCGCACCATCCGCGTTGACGACGACTTCTTCCAAGTCGGCGGCTCCTCGATCATCGCGGGGCAGCTGGCGGGTAGGGGCTTACACTCGTCCACTTTTCAGCCCAACCTGAGCCGCGTCTACACCCTAGACACCCTCTAATACCTCCTGACACCCACCAAACACCCCCTAAACAACCCCTAATTCACCCCCTGTCCCACACAAAGCGCTTACCTTGAGCCGAGAAGTGGACGAGTGTAAGCCCCTGCTAGCGGGCGGCGTCCGGCGCAAACTTGGGTCAGCCTTGACAGGGGCGGACATTTTCCGGTACCGCTCAATCGCGCAGATCGCGACTAAGATTGAAAAAGAGAACAAGGCAGCAGAGAGACAGGCTGCAAACCAAAAGGGTGGGGGTGGGGTTGGAGGGGACGGTTCGTATTCTGATGGAGCGTCGAGCCTGGGCAGCAAGCCTCTGGGTCCTATGGAGTGGACACAGCCCTTCAGCCCCACCGCGGCGGCCGCTCTCTTGGTGCAGAGCATCCCGCTGCTAATCTTGGTGGGGCGGTGCACGTTGACCCTGTAAAACCCATGTTGAAACCGCCAGGAATTAAGCACTTGAAACCAAAATGTGATATACTGCTTTCAACTTTTGCTTTCAAATTCAACTTGCGCCGCAATATCTTGGCACCGCTGCAGAAGATACTGCGGTGGGCCATGTTTCTGAACATGTGGAGCCTATGCATCCACATGCTGCACCCGGCGGTGAACCTGGTACATCGCGTGTCGCGCCACACTCTCATCGCCT
>Ga0307489_10001055_pt1 | contig 17796 bp, 20 predicted proteins | sample SB12metaG_FD_202247 | JGI IMG/M metagenome (GOLD analysis project Ga0307489, IMG submission 202247) | Sea-ice brine microbial communities from Beaufort Sea near Barrow, Alaska, United States - SB 1.2 | ecosystem: Environmental > Aquatic > Marine > Coastal | place: USA: Alaska | collected...
TCCTCCTCCTCCTGCTCCTCCTCCTCGTCCTCCTCCTCCTCGTCCCCCTCCTCCTCCTCCTCCTCCTCCTCCTCCTCCTCCTCCTCCTCCTCCTTCTCTTCCTCCTCCTCCTGCTCGTCCTCCTCCTCTTCCCTCTCATCCTCCCCTCCCCTCATCCTCCTCCTCCTCCTCAGTGTGTCTATGTGAGCGCTCACCCTGAAGGCAAGTCATGCGGGCACGTCCGATCTCGGCTCGAGTGCTTGTTCTCAATGACCCTCCTGCCAGAGTGTTGGCACGTGATAAGTTATGGGTCAGTCGAAGTGTTCCTTGAGTTAATAGACCCTGCTTGTTCTGAATGACCCTCCTGGCAGGACGTGGTAGAGACGTCGCTGGCGCTGGATAACTACCGGCGCGCGTGCAACTGCGGCCGCGGCGCCGTCTTCCTGTCCGTGGGGACCAATTACTTGGCCCCTCATTTACCCGGCCCCTAATTAACTCGGCCCCTCATTCACCCGGCCCCTCATCTACTTGGCCCCTCATTGACTCGGCCCCTCATCTACTGATCCCCTCATTAACTCGGCCCCTCATCTACTTGACCCCACGTTTACTCAGCCCCTCATGTATTGGCCTTTCATCTACTTGGCTCCTCATTTACTCAGCCCCTCATGTACTTAGCCCCTCATATACTTGTCCCCCTCATATACTTGGCCCCTCATCTACTTGGCCCCCTGATTTCCTCGGCCCCTCATTAACTTGGCCCCTCGTTGACTTAGCTTGGCCCCCCGTTGACTTAGCTCCTCATCTACTTGGCCACTCATTCACTTGGGGGTCATGTACTGGGCCCTGTGGTTGAGTGGCGCGCGGCCTAACCCTTAACTCTTTAGCCCGAAACCCTGAACCCCAAACTTTGAAACCTAAACCCTAAACCCTAAGACCGACATACTGGGCCCGGTGTGTGGGTGGCGCGCGGCAAGGTGGCGGAGGGGATCGACTTCGACCGCCACTACGGCAGGGCCGCTCGGACCATGCGAGCCGCCTCATCCATCGCAGTTCAGACCCTTATCACCGCGCCAGTATAAATTTAGCGCAGAGCTCGTATCAATTTGATTTTTAGCCGTGGCTCCATCTCAGTACCTTAGTCGATTCTACTAGACTAAATCTTTTGAAATGAACCCCCCCTCCCCAAGTTCAGACCCTTGCTTCTTGAGTGAAGTGTCGCCCCGTGACGCGGGGATCGTAATCCGTGGGTTGGTCGGACCCTGCACTACACCCTCAACCCTAAACCCTGAACCCTAACCCGTAAACCTTAAACACTCAACCCTAATCCGTGGGTTGGTCGGACCCTGCGCTACGGCCGCGCCGTCATCATGTACGGCGTGCCCTACCAGTACACCCTCTCACGAGTGTTGCGAGCGCGGCTGGAGTATCTGCGGGAGACGTTCCAGATAAAGGAGGCCGGGGCTTACACTCGTCCACTCTTCAGCCCAACTTAAGCGCCTTCTGTGTGACCTGGGGTACAGTTAGGGGTTGTTTCGGGGGTGTTTAGGGGGGTGGCAGGGGGTATTAGGGGTGTTTAGGGTGTGCTTTTGTGTCAGAAACGGCTCAAGTTGAGCTGAATAGGCAGTGTAAGCCCCTGGTCGGAGGCGGACTTTCTGGCGTTCGACGCGGTGCGGCAGGCGGCACAGTGCGTGGGGCGCGTCATCCGCTCCAAAGCTGACTACGGCCTCATGGTGTTTGCGGACAAGCGGTACAACTCGCACGACAAGCGGGTACGGCCCGCCAGAACTGCTCCAAAACGTCCTTCGAGACATTTGTCAACCCTCGTTTCTTGAGTTGGATGCCAACCGCCTGATGTTCTGAACCCATTTTCTGCTGGGCCCTACACGCGGGGCAAGCTGCCCGGGTGGATCACTACGCACCTCAAGGTAGAGCCTGGTAACTGCTGCTCGCCACGTCATCGTCACGCAATTTCGACCCCTGTTTCTTGAATCAACTGGCATCCTGTGACGTGGCGAGCAATGTCTGGCAGGCACTACCTCCAGGAGCAACAGCTGAACCTGAGCACGGACATGGCGGTGCAGATCGCGCGAACCTTCATGCGGTCCATGGCGCAGCCGTACGACCGCGGGGAGGTGAGGCGGTGCAGGTTGAACCGACGAATTCCAAGTTGAAACCGCCTGGAACCATGCGCTTGAAACTTAGATATGACGGACCGCTTTCAAATTTTGCTTTCAATCTCAACTTGCGCTGCTACGGCGAGGCGGGCAAGCAGCTGTTGGACCAGGCCTCCGTCAATGCCATGGCCACCAAGGCGGGACCTGACAGATATTGCTTGCCACGTCATAGGATGCTATCCTACTCAAGAAATGAGGATCCAAGTGTGTCAATGACGTGGCGGGCGATGGGCCTTGCAGACATTGCTCGCCACGTCATAGGATGCCATTTCACTCAAGAGATGAGGATCCAAATGCGTGTCAATGACGTGGCGGGCGATGGCCCTGCCACAGACATTGCTCGCCACGTCATAGGATGCCAGTTTACTCAATAATCGAGGATTAGAATGCGCGTCAATGAAGTGGCGCCCGGCGATGGCCCTGGCAGATGTTGCTCGCCACGTCATAAGATGCCATTATACTCAAGAAAGGAGGTTTCAACGCGCGTTGGATGACGAGTCGGGAGATATCTGGCAGGCCCTGTAAGGCGGCGGGTTTCGGCCCCCCCGCGCCGCCGCCGGTGCGGGACCTGGCGGGGGGTGCCGGCGGCGGCGTGGGTGGCTCGCAGCGCTAGTCTAGCCCATGCTGTGATAGTCAACCGGTACACATCGCGAATGCGGGTGAAGGGGGGAGGTGTGTGGGGGGCTTGCGCAGCACTAGGCACGAGGAAAATTAGATAATGTGGGGGGTTTGCTAGCGCGCTACGTGGCGTGAGTTCGCGGCGGCTGCACGTGCGTTTGTATGATTCGTATTAGACGATGTTACACTGCACTGTTAGGTTCTTTATTTTTAGCTCGGCAGTTGGCGCTCTCTTGTATTCATTGATGTTGTCTGCCGTTGATGCCGAGTCATGTGAAGAGTGCCGCCTCTCGTTCCACCACGTGCACCGCCAGCTGCATCTATTTGCTGCTACATGGAACAACCTACAAAACAAAGCTTGCAAAGCCTGCCGTTTGCAGGGAAATGACATCATTTGCCTTTCAAATCGTTTGCTCGAGCCCTGGCTTGAGCCACCGCCAAGCCCAGATGGCTAGGACATTCAGCCCAGGATTACAACTCGCCCGGAGCATCGTCATGAAAACATCGGCGCGGCGCGTAGAGGGTCTTTACGGCACACCCTGTCCGTCCAGCCACCTCAGCATCTCCACGTGCCTGCCCTTAATGGCGACCGTGCGAATTACCTCCTTGTTCCACGGGCAGCCATGCTCCCGCGCCCATTTCAGAACCTCCAGGTGCCCGCCCATAGCGGCGTTCCAACAAACCATCTCTGCAACAACCACGGCGAGAAGGTTGCTGCCACCATCCAGAAGGTGTACGGCTGTGACCCACCCGGTGCCGCGAAGCCACTTCAGCATTTCCAGGTGCCCGCCACCAGCGGCAGCGGCAGCACAGTCTCCTGAGTCCCACGGGCACCCGGTGTTGCGCAGCCACTTCAGCGCCTCCAAGTGCCCGCCCTCAGCGGCGGCGCGACACGTCCGCCTGTCCCACGGGCACCCAGTGTAGTGCAGCCACTGCAGCACCTCCAGGTGCCCGCCACGAGCGGCGAGGCAACAAGCCCCATTCAGGCACAACCGACGTGGGGGGTGAAAGAGCGGGTTGTTGATCGGCGTGGGGAGCTGCTTCTGGTGGTTAGCCCACTTCATGAGCGCGGTCGCCGTCACCGCCTGGAAGAAGCTGCGCCCCGCCCCCGCGAGCGAGGCCAGGGCCGCGGGCCCCAGCCGCCGCAGCACCTCCGCCTCGAAGAACCCGTCCGGCAGCTCGAGCAGCCGTAGCAGCAGCGAAAAAGGAGGGTCGCCTTCCGCCGCGGTCGTCATGGCCAGACCATATTTTGTCACTCGCGAATCTCTGATCATGGCTCGCGGGATGTTGGGCGCGAGGAGGGAGGGAACGGGCGAGGTGACGATGGCGCGGGCGGCAGCGGCGGCGGCGGGGCGTCGTGTGGCCGCGTATTCGTGTGTCGTCGGCGGGCGGGTCGGGAGCCGCTTTTATTAGGTTTTTACTTGCACGGCACCCCACGGCCTAGCGGACGGCTGGCCGGACCACGGTGATTTCTGATCCTCTCTTGCTGCTCAGTGTGGGGCATGCTCAGGGACGTTACGTTTACGTTCGTTCACCGGGCCTCAAGGCCCTCGCCGCATGGTGGCCCTGGAATGGTAGGAGCATCGGACTGGCGCGCCCGAATGTGCCTGGCGCCGGCGCGGCATCGGCGGCGGCGCTCGAGTACACGGTGAGAGCGAGAGAGGGGGTACGAAAATAACTGTGATTTTAGTGCGTTGACGATGTCGTCTCTATTGATGCGTGCTAATGATGTAACCGATGTGTGCCGGTACCTGAAGTGTGCCCATGCTTGATTGATGTGTGCTCATGCAGCCATGGGTGTCACTATCTGTATTTACATGTGCCGATATATAACTTTGTTGACGATGTAGTTGCGTTAATGTTTTCTGCCGGTGATGCTGTGTCATGCGGTGAGAGCAGCGAGCGCCGCCTTGCGTTCAGCCACCGCCGCCTCCTGCTCGGCAACGTGCACCGCGAGCTGCGCCTGCGCCAGTGCGGTGTTCATCCCCGCAACCCTGGCGTGCAACTCCGCCACCTTGGCGCGTAACTTTGCAGCCTCACCCTTGACCTTTGTCACCTTGATGCGAGCCCCCAGTTGTAGCGTCGCAAGTTGAAATTGAAAGCAAAGTTTGAAAGCATTGATATTGTTATAGTTTGAAGCGCTTAGATCCGGGCGCTTTCAACGTAGGTTTCATAGTGACAACCTGCACCGCCCTACCCAGTGCCGCCCCCTGCGCAGCCGCCGCCGCAGCAGCCCTTGCGCCAGTATCCGCCGCCGCCGACGCAGCACTCGAGCCCGCAGCCGCGCCCGCAGCAACGCCCGCAGCCGCGCCCACCGAGGTGTCTTGCCGCATCTGCTTCGCCTTCGAAGGTGACGGTGGAGGTGTCGGTGCGCCGCGTTTGGAGCCCGCGCCGGCGTGCACGTGCGCGGTTGCAGCGGGGCTGGGAAAGGCGGCAGTGGTAGGGGCGGCGGTTGGGGCGGCGGCTGCGGCGGCGGCGGCGGTGGTGGCGGCGGCAGCGGCGGTGGCGGGAGCGACGGCGGCGGCGGCAGCGACGGCGGGAGCGACGGGGGCTGGGGTGGAGGCGGTGGGAGCGGCAGGGGCGGCGGCGTCGCTGCTGCTGCCGTCGTCAGCATTTCCGGAGGGCGGGATGACGTTTAGGGGCAGACCGAGGCGCTCAGCTTGGATGTTGTACGCCCGCGCCGCATCTTCCTCCGTCGTGTGATATCCAAGCCACACCTTCTTGCACTGTGCCCGCCATCTGCCTTGGCTTTTGTCCCGGGTGACATCCTTGAACTTAGAAGTGCCCTGTCGCACCGCAGCAGGAACGACTCCATCCTGTTTGTATCTCTCGATGGCCTGCGCCGCTGCCTCCTCGGTGGCGTGAACGCCAAGTGTTACCTCTTTGCCCTGAGCCCCCCCACCCAGCCTTGCCCTCCATTTGTTGAATTTGCGAACCCAGGAGACGCCAGTAATCTGAGAGGAGCGTCGGACCTCCGCCGTGTCGTCCTCCGTGTCGTCCTCCTTGTCGTCCTCCCCCTCCTCCTCCAGCGTCTCTTCCTCCTCCTTCTCCCCCTGCCCCTCCTGCCCCTCCTCCTCCTCCTCCCTCTTCTCCTCCACCTCCTCCTCCCCCTCGTAAGAGTCCTCTTCCTCGTCCTTCACAGCCACCTCCACGGATTCTTCTTGCTGGGGTTCCCCGTGATCTGGCTGGCGAGGCGGGGGCGCGCGCGGCTGAACCACCACCGTCGTCGTCGCCGCCCGCGGCACGCCGTGCGCGCCCGTCCGCTGCGGGTGCTGCTGCTTGCGCGATCGCTGCGCGTGCCCGCCCCCCTCGTCCCCACCCACACCCTGGCCCCGGCCCGGACCCTGCACCGCGCCCCGCTCGTTGGACGAGGAGTGGTCGTTGCGGCAGTGGCGGGGGGCGCCTGGCGGCGACGGTACGCGTTGATGCCGCGGTCACGAACGAGATCCAGCCCGCGGCGCGCTGCGGGGGGGCGTGTCGTGTCGGCGTGTGCGGCGGCGGCGCGGAGGTGTGGGGGACGAGCCTCCCTCCTTTCTCTTTTGTGGCGGCCAACGACAGCACCTCGCAAAGTTTTGATTTGGATTTCAAAAGTGGTGTGACTATGTGTTGTCCGGCCGAGTGTGCCTGGCCCATCACAACAATGACGGCGGCGTTCCAGTACACGGTGGGAGCGCGAGACAGGCCAGCCGCAGCGACATAGGGGGGTGTGAATAAGTACTGACATTGATTGCAACCATGGCTAACGTGTGCGAACGATCATACTCTTTTTCGTTGATATATTTTGCCGTTACTGCCTCGAGTTAATGCCGCCTTGCTTGCGCTCAGCCTCCGCCGCCCCCCGCTTAGCCACGTGCGCCGCGAGCTGTTTATATGCTACAGCGGCCTTTGCCTCTGCAACCTCGGTCCAGCTCTCTCCGCCTTGATCCGAGCGTTCATCAATGCCGTAATCGCGGTGGTCGCTGCCTCCTCATGCGCCGCCGCTGCTGTTCTTGCTCCGGCCGCAACCGTGGCGCCCACGCCCGCCGAGGTCACCAGCTGTATCCACTGCACCTGCGGGGGCGCCGGTGGCCAGTGCGGCGTGATTGGAGCCTGCGCCGGCGTGCGTATTGCTAAGTTGATGTGTGCCAATGATTTTACTGTGATGTTGATGTCGTTCCGTTGATGTTGTTCGCCGTGGATGCCGCGTCATGCGGAGAGCGCCGCCGCTTTGCGCTCAGCCTCCGCCGCCTCCTGCTCCGCCACGTGAACCGCCAGCTGTTTCACCGCCAGAGCGGTGTTGATCTCCGCAGCCTTGGAATATAACTCCGCAACCTCAGCCTTGGCCTGTGTCACCTTGATGCGAGCCTCCAATGCTGCCCCCTGCGCAACCGCCGCCGCGGCAACCCTCGCGCCAGCAGCCGCGCCAGCCGAGGTGTGCGGCCGCATCTGCTTCGTCGTATGGGTTGCTGGAGGAGGTGTCGGTGCGGCGCGTTTGGAGCCTGCGCCGGCGTGTGCGCTCGAGACTGCGGCCAGGCTGGGAACGGCGGCGGCGGCGGTGGCATCGGCGGCAGGGGCGGCGCCAGGGGCGGCGGGGGCGGGCGTGGCGGTGGCGGGGACGGCGGCGTTGGTGTTGCTGCCGTCGTCAGGAGGGCCGGAGGGCGGGATCACGTTGAGGGCCAGACCGAGGCGCTCAGCTTCGATGTTGTACGCCCGCGCCGCATCTTCCTCCTTCGCGTGGTATCCAAGCCCTGTGTTCTTGTACCTTGCCCTCCATCTGCCCTTGTTGTTCTCCCAGCTGACACCTTTGAACGTAGAGGTGATTCCTCGCGCCGCAGGACCAGGAACAACGCCGTCCTCTCTGTATTTCTTGACTGCTTGGGCCGCTGCATTCTCGGTGGCGTGACATCCAAGGTGTATTGCATTGCCCTTACCCCGCCCACTTAGTCTTGCCCTCCATTTCTTGCGACTGCGATCCCAGGTGACGCCGGAAGTATGAGAGAGGCGTCGGTCTTCCTCCCCGTCCTTCTTCTCATACTCCTCCTCCTCGTCCTCGTCCTCGTCTTCCTCCTCCTCCACCTCCTCCTCCTCCTCCTCCTCCTCCTCCCTCTCCTCCTCCTCCTCTTCCTCCTCCTCATACTCCTCGTCCTCGTCCTCGTCCTCGTCCTCCTCCTCGTCCTCCTCCTCCTCCTCCCCGTACGCGTCGATATCCCGCTTGACATCATTATCAGCGTAGCCCCCGGGCGGCAGCCGCGCCCTCGCCGGCCCGCCGGGCTCCAATGCGCCCGGACAAGGCCTCCGCACGAGGCCGAACAACTCCCTGCTGCCCTCGGCCTGCGCGTGCCGCTCACGCTGCTCCTCCGTCTCCTCCGCCTCCTCCTCCTCCTCCTCCTCCTCCTCCTCCTCCTCCTCTTCCTCCTCCTCTCGCCTCCTCGTGATATATGCCGCCTCCTCGTAATATTCCTCCTCGTCCTCCTCCTTCTCCTCCTTCACATCCACCTCCATGGACTCTTGTAGGGGTTCCCCGTGATCTGGCTGGCGAGGCGGGGGCCCGCGCGGCTGACCCACCACCGTCGTCGCCGCCGCCCGCGGCGCGCCGTACGCGTCGGGATTGAATCGCATCATCCGCTGCGGGTTCTGCTGCTTGCGCGACCGCGCGTGCCCGCCGCCCTTGTCCCCTCCCAAACCGTGGCCCTGGCCCTGACCCTGACCCAGGCCGGGGGCCCGCTCGTCAGAGGTAGAGTCGTCGTTGTGACGGGAGGTCGACATGTTCGCGGCGGTTGCGGGGGGCGCCCGGCGGCGGCGGTGGTACGCGTTGACGCCGCGGTCACGAGTGAGTTCCGACCCGCGGTGTTCGGCGGGGGGGCGTGTCGTGTTAGCGTGTGCGGCGGCGGCGGCGGTGGAGGTATGTGGGAGCCTTCCCTCCTTTCTCTTTTGGTGGTGGCCAGCTGAAAGATGAGTCAGCAAACTCGTTTTCTCGGCAACCTGGCTTTCTGCTGGGTTGATCAGCTCGACTCGGCGAACCTTCACTTCCAGACAACGATGACGCCTCCTCCCCCATACCAACACTGCGCGGTACACGCATGCCCCGCACCACCGGCGCACCCCAGTAGCCCGGAGCGCTGTATACCGGATGTCGTCGTCGACGCTACACGTCCAGCGGCGGCCCCAATCGCTCGGACGATGCGCGGACGCACTCTGGCGGGGATGGGGCTGGCGCCCCCGCCCGGATCACGGGAGCCAGGGCGACAATCTGTACCGCCACCCGATCATGCTGCTTCCCGGTGGCAGCGGCGGCGTAAACGGTGGACGCGCGAGCCGTGTCGGCTGTGCTCTTTGTTGTTCTGCATGTAAAATTAAAACTCCGTCACGCTCGCACACCCGCCCCACCCTACACACACCCCACCTCTTCACACTCAAACCCACCCGCACACACCCCACCCCGTTCACCGTCGCGCGTGCATGACGAGATAGGTTGCCAACCATCTACCGGCGGCGTTCGAGGCCTCCAGCCAGGGGCTTACACTCGTCCACTTCTCAGCTCAACCTAGGCCGTTTTGTTCACTCAGCCGTTCTGTGTTCTGTTTGAGACGAGTTACGACCCATACATCTACCCAAGGTCACCAACGTATCCCACAAAAATTGCGTACGTTGAGCTGAGGAGTGGACGAGTGTAAGCCCCTGCCTCCAGCCGAACGCAGGGCTACGACCACCCCCAGGCTGGCGGCCGCGAGGGCGACGGACAGCGGCGTGTCGCCGTCCGCGCGGGCCCTGTTCACGTCCGCCCAAGCTGAAGCGGCGCAAGTTGATTTTGAAAGCAAAGTTTGAAGCCGGTTTATCATATCATAGCTTCAAGCGCTTAGTTTCAGGCGCTTTCGACGTGGGTTTGACAGGGTCGACCTGCACCGCCTGACCCAGCTTCGATCAGCAGCGCCGTCACCAGCACGCGCCCGTTATGTAGCGGCGCAAGTTGAAATTGAAAGCAACACTTGAAACGAGTTTATTACATTTTGGTTTTCAGCGCTGACAATAGTTTGCGTAGTTCCAGGCGCATTCAAATCGGATTTCATCGGTTCAAGCTGCACCGCCTCACCGTTCTCGGCTGCCAGGTTGTAGCGGCGCCAGTAGAAACTGAAAGCAACTCATCATATTTCAGGTTCAAGCGCTTAGTTCCAGGTGCCTTCAACGTGGGTTTACATCGGTTCAACTTGCACCGGCTTACCAGGTGCAGCGGCGTGGAGCCGTCTCTTCCATCCAGCACAGCCAGGTCGTAGCGACGCGAGTGGTAATTGAAAGCAAAGTTTGAAAGCGCTTCATCACATTTTAGTTTCAAGCGCTCAGATCCTGGCGCTTTCAACGTGGGTTTCATTGGGTCAGCCTGCACTGCCCTACCAGATTGACGTCTGCCCCCTTTTTGAGCAGCAGTTGCACCACACCCAGGTGCACCGCCGCAGGTTGAAATTGAAAGCAAAGTTTGAAAGCGGTTAACCACATGTTAGCTTCATGCTGTGAATTCTGGGCACGGTCAGCCTGGGGTCAACCGGGTGTCAACCGGGTGGTCACCTGGGGTCAACATGGGGTGAACCTGGGGTGAACCTGGGGTGAACCTGGGGTGAACCTGGGGTGAACCTGGGGTCAACCTGAGGTGAACCTGGGGTGAACCTGGGGTCGACCTGGGGTCAACCTTGGGTCATCCTGGGGTCAACATGGGGTAAACCTGGGGTCAAGCTGAGGTCAATCTGGGGTCGACCTGGGGTCGACCTGGGGTTAACCTCGGGTCAACCTTGGATCAACCTGGGTCAACCTGAACCGCCACACCCAGGTGCCCGCGCGCGGCGGCGACGTGAAGCGCCGCGACGCCACTAGCCGCGGGTGCCTTATCAACGTCCGCCCCTGCCCAGGGGCTTACACCCGTCCATTTTTCAGCTCAACCTGAGCCGTTTTCCCTGACTACACGCGGCTTATTCCACAAAAAACGCTTACGTTGAGCCCAAATGTGGACGAGTGTATAAAGTCCCTGCCCCCGCGCCGACTAGCCGCTCCACCTCCCCCCAGGGGCTTATACTCGTCCACTACTCAGCTCAACATAAGCAGTTGCTGTGGTATACGTTGGGTATCTTCAGTATATATACGGGTCATAAGTCGTCACAAACTTGACACAAAACGGCACACTGACCAAAACGGCTGAGGTTGAGCTGAAAAGTGGACGAGTGTGAGCCCCTGCCTCACCCCGGCGGTCCAATGCGGCGGCGGATAACAGCTGCGCGGCGGTAGTGTCGGCGGCAGGCCGGTGATTGGCGGGGGGGGCGCGGGGTGCGACGCGGCTGCGACGGCCGCTGTGAGGCACGGGGATAGCAGCCGGGAGATAGGGCCTGGCGGATGATGCTTTCACATCACAGATTGTCATACATCAGAGATTGTCTTACATCAGGAATCGTCTCATATCAACTATCGTCTCATATCAGAGATCGTCTCATATCAGAGATCATCTTACATCAGAGATCGTCTCACATCAGAGATCGTCTCACATCAGAGATCGTCTTACATCAGGAATCTTCTTACATCAGAGACTCCTCCTCCACCGGGGGGGCAGCGCCGCGCGGCTCACCGCCTACCTCCCCTCTCTCTGTGCGTTGCCGTAGCAGTGCAACAGGACGAATGCGCCTAGTGTACCGGTACACAGTTCATACTAGCAGGGAACGCATCACATATGTACCGGTACAATGTTACTAGCAACATGTGATAAGAACACTAGCATTACACCACTGGCATTAGGTCACTCAGACACAGCGGTGTGATGACTTATCCCATGTGACGGCCCTGCCGCCGCCGCCGAACGGTACATAGTTAGTTGTAGCATGTGATGAGAACAACGATTTGGTCAGGCACACCGGCATTTGGTCAGGCACACCGGTGTGATGACTTATTCCATGTCACGGCCCTGCCGCTGCTGCCGACCGCTCGGCGACCAGCTCGGCGCGTAGCGCGTCGATCTCACGCACGCGCTAGGGCCTGACCGATGATACTCGTCACGTCATGTGATGCCATGTAACTCAATAAACGAGGAGGTTATCAAATGAGGAGAATGACATGGCAGGCAATATCTGCCAGGCCCTGCCATGTACTCCCCGGATGTCACACACGCGGCCGACTTCAGTCAGGGGCTTACACTCGTCTTCAACCTCAGCCGATTCGGTCACCTTCAACACCCAATACACCGAACGTATTCCACGAAAATGGTTCAGGTCAAGCCGAAATGTTGACAAGAGTAAGACCCCACCATCATATGCGCTTCCACTTTCGCCGTTTTCTTCGCCGCCTTTTCAGCCTGCTTCAGCCAGGGACTCACCCTCGTCCACTTTCCGGCATGACCTGCGTACTGTTTGTGAGCTATGTTGGGTGGTTGGACGGTTTTCAGCAACAGAAACGGCTCAGGTTGAGCCGAGAAGTGGACGAGTGGAAGCTCCTGCCAGGCGCGCCTCGGCGGCGGCGGCGGCTTTGTCCAACGCCTGCACAGCCTGCTTCAGTTCGCCGCAATGTAGCGGCGCAAGTTGAAGTTGAAAGCAAAGCTTGAAAGCGGTTCACCACCTTTTTTGTTTCAAGCGCTCAGTTGCAGGCGGTTTCAACTTGGGTTTCATACGGTCAATCTGCACCGCCATACCGCGAGCGGCGCCCAGCTCGCCCTCGAGTATGGCATTATTCGCGACGGCGGCATCGAGCTCCGCAGCGGTCCTGTCCGCTTCCATCTATGACTAGGGCCAGACGGATCGTGCGGGGAGGTCATCGAGAATATAAAGGCCCCAACTCATAACAAGTGAAGCGGAGTGTGGGTATGGGCAAATGGGTTGAACGGCCCTGGATATAGAGCTACAGGGCCGAACTCATATGACGAGTTGTGTGTCCCAATTTGAAGCAGTGTATTCCAAGAGGCATACAGGCCCCAACTCATAACATGAGAAGCGGAGTGTGGGTATGGGCAAATGGGATGAATAGCCCTGGGTATACATCCCATAGCGTTATAGCGTGAAAGCAACAACACGCCAGGTGGCCCAATGGCTGGTTTGTCAGTTTCAAAAGGGGAGTTAACAACTCGATTAAGATCCGAGCACGATTTACAGTCAGGGTGAGTGCTTGTGCAGACGCGCGGAGGAGGAGGAGGAGGTTTGACGTCAATCGAGTGCTTGCTCTCAATCACCCCCCTGGCATGCTCGCCATGTCAGAGGGTGACATGAGCCACGGGGGTCAGGGCGAACGCCTGGTGCCTCCGTATACACGCGGAAGCGTCTCTCATAAGGGGGGGCACGAGCGATGCTAACAACAAGTTTAATGACCACGTGGCGAGCACCGGTAGTCAGTGCGCCCTTTCCTGCAGCTTCTTGAGCTCCGACGCCGAGGCGGCCAGTGCGCGCAGACCCGCTCCGGCCGCGCGGAGACCCTCCAACTGCGCGGAGACAAACTCCAGATCCTGTTCTGTTCCCGGGGACTGCGGGGCCGCCGCGTCTTCTGGCGACGCGCGGGGTGCCGTCGAGCCGGGGCTGACACTCGTCCACTTCTCAGCTCAACCTGAGCCATTCTTGTCACTGAAATACATTGAAATTTCGCGATATGTCCCTCCAAAGGTTCTCACGTCGAGCCGAAAAGTGGACGAGTATAAGCCCCTGCAACGACTCTCGAGTGACGAGGAAAGTGGCGAGGGAGATGTTGTCGTTGTTGTTGTAGCTGACCTCGTGCGCTGGTGGAGTAGCGGCTTCTGATGATCACCGACGGCGGCGGCGGTGGCGGCGACGGCGCGGCGCGCAGAGCGCGGGCCACGCATCCGCGGCCTCCCGTCAGGAGCGCGTGGCGCGGGCCTAAGCGGGCGGCGTGAGGCGGCGCGACGCTACCAACCACAGAAGTAGCGAGGCCACAGCGAGGAAGCGGTGCCCGAGGAGAGAAGGTGGAGGAAGAGGAGGAAGCGGAAGAGGAGGAAGTGAAGGTGGGGCTCCAAGGGTGTCTCGCGAGTGCAACCCGAAGGTGTGGTAGAGGGGTCGCCATCGGCGACAGCGGCATGCCGTGCGGGCTGGACTTGGGTTCGTCGCCGGCGAACGAGAGCCGTGCGGGTGAGCGTGCCACGGGGCAGGCTGTTGTGCTGGGGGGGGCAGGGAAGCGCGCCCTTTCGGTTGAATCAGAATCCACAAGAAATCCGAATAAAACAACGACAAAATCACATTGCCGAGGAACATATTAGGCCGAGGAAAATATGGTTCCACGCTCTTCGGCATTAGAATGCCACGTGTCAGGTTGGAAGGGCTTGACCCCCGCGTTGAAAGTCCCTGGCTGTTGAGCTTGAAGCTGAAATACGAGTGAACTGCTTTCGGGTTTTGCTTTCAGTTTCACCGGCAACCTTCGCTCCAGTCACGGGGTGCCCATTCCTGAGTTCCACGCATCATAATACAGTATCCCTCCGCCTCCAGCCGCCTCCGCCACCGCTACCACCGCCGCTGCCGCCCCCACCCCCAGACCCGCTGAAACGCCGTCGATTACACGGAGGAGATCATGCATCATGCATGACGCGCAAACGAAAGCTATGGGCTAATGGGCGGGCGAGAGAGAAGGCAGCGACACATCAGACATCACCCCCTGCTTATTCATTTCAAGTCTGCTCACTCGTGCAGCTACCAGTGTACCCATACACCCGCGCCGCATCCTCCCACCTAGCCTGGTATCGTGGCCACTCGTCAATGGTCATTCGCTACGCTCTGTAATCATCTGTAATCGTATCATCGTACCCGCCCGCCTAGCTGCTCTAATATATGTCTACATCGGATGTCGCGGCCACCCCCGCCTTCGCCCGACCCCGTCCCCGCCGCCCACGCCGCCGCCGCTGCCACCGCCAGCTCCGCCCCCACCCACCGCCGCCGCCGTCCCCGTCGCCGCCCTGGTTGGGGTCTGTGTCTGCGGCGAGGGGGTCGACGATGTCGTTTCAGTACTTGTCGTCGTCGTCGTCGTCGTCGCTGGTGCCGGTGAGGTCTATGTCACACATCGCTTCTACTTCCTTTCCCTCCCCTTTGCCGGAAGGCCCCGCCCCCCCGGCTGCCGCCGCCCGCAGCGGCTGCTGACGCAGGGACTGCCGCCGCAGCGGCTGCTGACGCAGATGTGCCTCCGCCGCCGCTGCCGCCGCCGCCGCCGCGGGGTGCTGCCGCTGCTTGCCTCCGCCAACTTTTGGCAAGTTGCCGTGTGTGCATGCCGGACAGAACCAGTCACCCTCCGGAACCTGGTGCAGCTGGAGGCAGTGCGTGTGGAACACAGCGTCACACCCGTCGCACAGCAGCCCGCCGTCGTCGTCCACGCCGCAAACCAGGGGCTTACACTCCTCCACGCCTCAGCTCAACCTGAGCCGTTTCTGACACAAATTACATCCTAAACACCCCCTGATACTCTCTTAATACCCCCTGACACCTCCTGAATACCCCCTAAACAACCCCTGAATGCACCCCTATCACACATGATGCGCTTAAGTCGAGCCAAAGAGTGGACGAGTGTAAGCACCTGCCGCAAACCCGGCACGCGCTGGGCGCCGGCTCGACGGCTACAGGCGCCGCCGCGCCCGTCCCTGCTCCAGGCCCCATCCCGCCCATCCCGCCCCCCGCTTCAGCCGCCGCTCCTACTCCGCCCCCCGCCCTCATCCCCCCCCTCATCGCTGCCGCCACCCAAGGCCCCGCCCCGGTCCCGCCCCCCGCCACCTCAGCCCCCGCCCCAGCCGCTGCCCCCGCCCCCGCCCCCGTCGCCACTCCCTGCTCCTTGATGCGCGCGAGCTTGTGAAAGAGCCCGACGAAATCATGGAACAATTTGGAGTCGCGACCGTCGAAGCCGTCCCGCCCGGCGCCGCTCTCCGAGTGCCCGTGGTTGCTCCCGGTAATGTTGTTGCACGGCGTGGCGCCGGCCAGCACGTGCGGCATGCCCCATACTAGGGCCCATCAAATATTGCCCGCCCCATCATCCAGCGCGCTTCGAACACTCGTTTCTGAAATCTAGTCCCCGCCCCATATAACGGGCTGAAGTGCCTGATACTATTGGTCGAGCGGATGATTTACTGAGATTTGATTGGCTGGATATTTTGCACGTTTCGCGCCAATTCTATGAACGCTTTTGTATGGTCCCTGATTGTCGGTCGATGGACGGTCCATGATGTCCCCGCGTACCTGATTGGTCGAGAAGCTGCATTCAGGGGCGTCATACCGGAGACTGGGTTTGAGTAGAGCACCCCTTAACGTGGCGAGGGTTATCCGCCAGGCCCTGCCCCACTGCGCAGTGAGCGCACCCAGCGCCTCCTGCGTCGCCCAGTGCTCCGCCGAGATGACGCGTCCCGTGCGCTCGTGACGCCGGCGCCACCGCGCTCCAGCCTTCCAGTTCGACAAAGGCCTGCCTTTTCCCGTTCCGAAGCCCTGCAGACTGCCGGTCTCTAGGGACTGATGGACAAGTGCTCGCCACGTCAACGGATGTCATTCAAATCAAGGAACGAGGTTTCAAAATGCGTTCGAAGACGTGGCGAGCACTTTTTATCACTCCATACCATTCACATCATCCGTCAGGCTGCCCATCTGCAGCAGTGTCATCTTTACCCTCTGGCCCCCCGCCGCCGCCGCCGCCGCCGCCGCCGCCGCCACCGGCGGCTGCTCGAACGGACTTTCTACCTGCCCGCCCACCTTACCGCTAGTGGCCCACGCGCGGACCACCGAATTGAGGTCCTTCTGACACTCCGAGGTCAGAATGAGCCTCACGTGCTGCCCCGCGCGTTCCATGATGCAGGGGCACAAGTTGATATTCAAATTAAACTGTGATTCAGTTTGTTGTCATTCAGTGTCAAGCGCTGAGACCAGGCGTTTACAGCATGCAGAGTGACAAGATATGGAGGATCGATCTCCAGGATGACCGTGAATCCTGTCATCCTGTCGGATTGAGGTCATCCTGCGGGTCATCCTGACAGGATTTTGGAGCACTGTGGGACAAACACTCCACCCAGCTGTTAGGCTCTCGTCTAGGAGAGTCACCAAGTGCAGGACTCGAGCGTGCGTGACGAGCGCTGAATCACGACAACGTGTCATATGAGAAGCGCGCGGCGGCGCGGGGCCGGCGCTGTCGCAGAAGGCCGTCTCCGATAGGCGCCTGTCAACCAAAGAGAAAAAAAAACAAAAACTAACAATGATGCCGCGTTCCAAAAAAGTCCATAAGCGTCACCGGCAGGTATCGATTCTGCGACCTTATGGACATTTCGCGGACCCTCTGCCAACTAGGCTAGCGTATGCCTCGGGATCTGCTTCAACTCACGCGTCGTCTCCTTTCCAGATGAAATATACCTTCACAGGGTTTGGAACCCTAGAACTTAAACCCTAAACCCTAAACCAGATTTTACGGTCATCCTCCATATCGATCCTGTCATCTTGTCATCTGGTGGGTCAACCGGACAGTATGAGCAGATCATATCTTGTCACTCTGACAGCATGGGTTCAGCTTGCACCACCCGCACCCCACCATGACGCGCCAGAACGCCGGCTGCGAGGGCCTGACACATGATGCCTGCCACGTCATCCTCCACACTGAAGACCCGCGTTTATCGAGTTGAATGGAATCACATGATGCGGCGAGCATGATCTGTAAGGCCCCACCACCTCCACGGCCCCGATGCCGCTGCACATCACCCACAGCGACCATCCCCCCTCTGCCTTGGCGCAGCGGCGCAAGTTGATGTTTGAAGCATTATTAGCAAAGACTTGAAAGCAGCATCCAAGCATTTTGAACCTCCACTTCATGAGTCAAACGGCATCCGACGATGTGATTGGCAATATCTGGCCCGCCCGGCCCCGCCTGCCTCTCACTTTAGTTTTGAACCCGGCTTTCGAGAATCCGACCCTGATAACGGTCTGAAGGCGCTCATGGGATTGGTCGAGAGAGTGGTTCACTGACAGGTGTCAGCACGTGCTGGCTGGACTGTCTTGCACGTTTCGTGCCAATTCCGAACGTAATCTTTGTCGTCCCTGATTGGTCAATGGAAATGAAAGATTGGTCGAGA
>Ga0307489_10001056_pt1 | contig 17795 bp, 28 predicted proteins | sample SB12metaG_FD_202247 | JGI IMG/M metagenome (GOLD analysis project Ga0307489, IMG submission 202247) | Sea-ice brine microbial communities from Beaufort Sea near Barrow, Alaska, United States - SB 1.2 | ecosystem: Environmental > Aquatic > Marine > Coastal | place: USA: Alaska | collected...
CACCAGCGGTCAAGTTACCACCAGTAGCGGAAGTTGCCCATGCAGCAGGATTGACATCAGGCTGGATAGGTAATACAGTAGCTGCACCATTTACAGGGATTTCGCGGAATAAATTAGCTACCTTCAGCTCATTTTGAATTTCCTTCTCAATGAGATTAGAAACTTCCTGATCGATATCGGCGGCTGAAGTAGTATAATCCACACCAGCTTTCTCTTGAAGTTCAATACCGTACTGAGTGCTCATACCTTTTTGGGTCATAACACCGAGTAAATGAGCTGTCATGAACTCTTTGCCCCACTTAGATATGTCGCCTGTAGAGGAACGGTCAGAGAAAGTTCTCTTGCTGTTCTGCATAGCTGAAAGCTCAGCTTGCTTCTCTTCAAGATCGGCTTTATACTTCTCGATAGTCTCAGAGGTAGCAGTCTTCTCGTCAGCCATTTCCTTGCGAATATCTTGAATCAAACGCTCTGCACCTGATTCTACACCAGATACGATAGCGGTTTTAACTTCTTCTTCTTGCTGAGCCTTAGCTTCTGCATTTGCAGTTGCTTGGTCTTCAAGATCTTTTTGTGCAGCCACATCGGCTGCTTTTTGCTCGGCTTGCTTCATTGCGATTTTAGCAGCAGTTTCCTCAGCTACTTTTTTAGCAAAAGCTTCCAAGTCAACGGGTTGTTGTGTCTCTTCAGACATTTTGATCTCCTTTTGGACTTGCGTCCCGTCACTATTAGTGAAAGTTTTTTTGAAATCCTCGTACTCATCCATTGAGTCAAAAGATTTCGCTAGTGAAAAAGTAGCTGATTGATTACACGGTACCGATACTACCGATACCTCAAATAACTCAGCGTCCTTTATTCTTAATCCGTCGGTTTCCTCTAGGTAATCAGCATCCTTGACTCGGAAACCAACTGAAAAGGCCCCAAGAACACCGTCTTTAACTAACTCAGCTACATCACCAGCAGACTTGCTGATTTTTGCAGTGAGTTCCAATCCATTTTCTCCGGTTTTTAAACCAGTAGCTCTTCCAATGGGTCGGTTGTAATCATGATTGAAAAGAATAATAGGATTCTTTTCAAAGTTGTGTAGTCCACCTTTAGTCCATGCGTCGGCTGAAATAGAGTCGCCCGCGCGATCAAAATCAGCAGTACTCGCCATACCTCGGATCATAATACTACCATCATCCTCAGTATGAGACTTAAAAGTAGAGGTAAGATTAAATATCTTTTCCATTTACTCCCTCTTTTACTGCTGGTTTAACAGCAGGCTTACCCTCAGCCTTTGGTGCGGGCTTTGGTGGTTTTGGTGGAACAGGCTTTGGAGTAGGACTTTCCTTCTCTTTAATCTCTGCCCACACTTTTGGAAGACTGTTTTCCATGATAGATACCATACGACTCCAGCTTCCAAAAAAGTTCATTACAAGACCCGCTCGAATAGGAACGGCTCCAATTTTTTCATACTCATGCTTAGTAAGAACCTTACCCTGCTCTAGCATAACCATGGCTACTGCGTCGAGGACTTTAGTTCTCTGTCTTATACTTCCCATTACTCTTCTATCTCCTCGACGGGCCTTCCGCCTTCATCTGGGTTAGCTGCTGATCCTGCAATGTTTGCTGGGATACGTATCTCTTCTGTACCTTCGATAGGCTCAAAACCTAGTCGTTCTCTTGCCTCTGCCGCTGTAATTATACCGCCATTTACTAGTGAAGTATAATAAGCCGAAGAGTCTCTCAGTTCTGGTTGTAGAGCGGGAATATTAGAAATGTCCTCACTAAGTTCAAAACCAAAAAATCTTTCTAGTCCATAGTTAATTTTTCGAACTATAGGTAGTATAGTCTCAAGATAGTACATGCGCATATTGGGGCGAATGTTAGCGTTGTTACCAGAGTCCATCATAATAGGTGGGATTCCTAACGCCTTCAAAACAATCTTTTCATTTTCTTCAATCGAAGTTTGAAAATCCAATTCTTTAAAATTTACATTGGATATCGAGTCCACTTCAATTCCGCCATCTAGAATAAGGGGTCTTCGACCTCCTGCATCTGGACGGTATCGTGCTTGCCAAGAAGCCATCATTCGTTCTTTGATCTTCTCAGAAAGTGTATTTGGGGATTTTAGTACTAAACCTGGTACTGCTCCATTCTTAAAGAAGTTATCCTGAAAAGCTCTCATCGACTTCATAAGTATCATAGTACGAAGTGCAGGCTTAAGCCTAGGCACTCCACGATATATTGAATGAAACGAGTTCTCTTTAATATGAATAATCTCATTTGCACTAAATGTAATATCGTGCATTGTATAGTTTTCTACAAAGGTATCTTTACTCGGATGGATTTTTACGTCCGTGGCAGGTAGATGGTACAAGTGTGCACCATCAAAGTACATGAAGATGTTGCCATCAATAAGAAAGTCAGTAATAAGGTTACGCTTAAAGCTACTGACATCTTGGTAGGGGTTTGGAGACTTATTAAGGAGAAGTTCTACTTTGGAACGTTTAATTCCAGGAACTACACCTTTAAAAGCATTCGCACGAGAAACCGTAGTAGGAATCTCAGCCACGTCATCCACAATCATATTTACACCACGGTTTACAACTTCAAGATCCTCATAGGCTTTTTCGTAACTAAAGCTAGGCTCTCTCGACGATTCGGTGGAGAGTCCTATATATCTTTGGGCAGGATTTAGCTTTTCTTCTACTTCCTCTACTTTCTTGCCAAAAATATTGTTATACCATGCCATTATGTTTTTCTCTTTGAATCTCGACCCACCGCATTTGTTTCTTTGCTGTGCCTAAACCGGGGTCTCTTCCGTATACCTTGTGTAACTGCAGGTGGTGCTTGTGGCACAACGTAGCAGTGTAATCGTACAGTTCCGCTTTATACTGTTCTATAAAGTCATCCCTAATCGCGAGTATGTACTCTGGATTAAGGTTATTATCTTTTAACCACTTATGCACCAGAGGTGCAAGGGTGTAGAAATGGTGAAAATCGAGCTGCTCTGTTGCATCACAAATCTCACAAGCCGAACCCTTATCGTATTTATTCTTAGCCTTATCTCGGATATATTTCACTACATCTCGTTTTAGTTTAGCCATCTGGGTTTTTCGGATTTCTATTTTCGATTAGAAGAATTATATCTAGTTTGAGGTACTATGTCAAACACTATTTTTGAGTAGGTATCCTAAAAACTTATTGATGAAGTCTGAAAAGAGTAGAGTGCGTATCTTAACGCGTCCGCCATGTGCGATGCGTAATTGTGTTTCGGTTTCTCTCTTGCTAGGTTAGGATTAGGATCCCACTGGTATTGGTCTAACGCAGAGAGTGTATTCTTACAGCCTTGTTCGACAAACAATGTATCGTTATCTACTATTCCTGCAACATACGAAATACCGTCTAGTACTGACTTCTTCGCGTTGATAGTAGAGATGTCATAGTTCTGTGCAAAGTCGAATCGAGTCTGCTGTGCAGCCGAATCGATGTAAATGTAGTCAATGTCGTACTTGTGTATTCTGGCCTGTATCTCTTCCGCATGTTTCTCTGTCGTCTGCTCTGCGTCCAGGTACTCGTCGAGTAAGTAGTACTTCTCGCTATCCCAGTCATAGGCAATTACACAAAATGCAGTAGGGTCTCTGAAACCTACGTCCAACCCCGCGAAGACGTCCATTCTACTAGTGTCTAATTCGCTGCCATTTATAATGCACTGTTCGTGGTCGAACGTCCATATCTGACCTTCGTAGGTATTGAAGTCAGCTTCGTACTCTTGCTTAAACTCTGCTTCGGACATAGATTTTCGAGCTTCCGCAATATCGCTCTCAGACATGCGAGGGTTATCCCTATAAGTAGCTCGAATAGACGCCCACTCAGGGAACTCTTCCGAAAAACCTCTCCAAAAGAATTCAGAGAACCAGTTGCTTTTTCCACGAGGTGTTGATATAAAGATTGCTTTCGAATTTGGTTTATCCAGTGTGGGACGGAGGGCTACGTTAAATGCATCCTTTCCATCCGCTAGGGCCGCCTCATCAAAGATGATTAGGTCGTAAGAGCGGCCAACACAAGAATCAACTTGGTTAACCGAACCCATACGAATTGTCGAGCCATTAGATATTTCAATTACTTTATCTTTTGCGTTATCTTTCGTAACTTCTAAATCAAAATGCTTTATTAGAGTTCTTTGCAGGTCAAAAGAAATCTGAGACAAGGCGTAGTTCGGAGACATTATCAGTATGTTTGAATTGGGAACCAGAGAGACAAGTTGTCCAATTATATTTGCGATGTAGGTTTTACCCTGCCTCCGAGATACCGCCGCACATACAAAACGGTATTTCGGGTTGTTGATCGCATTAATGATAGCCTTTTGTGAATCAAGAGGCTCTATGCCGAGCATCTCCAAATAGGGAGATACTGGTAGTTTGAGAAACCTCGTCTCAGATTGATAATCGAATAGTCGTTCTGCAACTATATCTTTCCTGCTAATCTCTATTGCCATTTATTACTTCTTATTTGATGAATATGCCTGACTGCCAAAGAAGGCGGCTACTATACCGGCTACTGCCACAAAGTATGTAGGTGCCATTGACCCCAACGTTTTCTGTGCTTCGTCTAACCCAAACAAGGAAGCCATTACTACAGCTCCCGGGTAGAGTAGTAGTCCACCTAATGCAAACCAAGTCATCTTTCTTTGAGCGTCTCGCATTGCATCTGCGTCTTCTAGCTCCTTACGTTTAAACTCCAGAAACATCTCTTCTTCAGTTTCTGAGACTTTACCGTCGCCATTAGTATCTGCGGGATGCGCCTCACTCATTTCTTTTTCCCTTTCTTCTTCTTGCGCTTCTTCTTGAAGCCAGCCTTCATAAAGGAGTAGGCTTTAGAGCTTATAGTAGACTTCTTCTTGCTTCTACTAGTGCCCTTCTTTTTTCGCCTGTTTATATTTGCGTATAAGCCTCTACTTGCCACGTTTCTTTGTTCTCTTCTTAGGATGCTTAGATCCTTTCATGAGCTTCCCGTTCGCCATACGATGGTAGCCCTTGGGAGTCTTTTTCTTCTTACCCTTCTTCTTCTTTCCGTAAAGCATATTAAACTCCTATACTCCCTTCCATATCATGAAACCTGCATAAGCTACTACCCACAGGAATACCACGGATATAGTAATTACGCCTAAAAAGTTCATTAACTCTTTTAACTCTTTACGCTTCTTTCTCATTCGTGCAACGTCTTTCACATGTTGCAGTCGTGCCTCTTCCATTCTTGATTTAATGGAGGTATACAAGTCATACTGGCCCTGCATCATACAAATGTCTTTCAACTGCTGATCAAAGTTAGCAAGCTGCCTCTTTGCACTCTCCATATCAAGTGCTTCTTTATACGACATCTTACCGGTCTTCTTTACTTCTACGTCTCTTACTTTTTCGTCAGCTTCTGCCCACTTACCCACAATAGAAGATAGATTGCCTTTAGACTCCTTAACTGTAGCGATGCCGTCGTTAAGAGCTTTCAGAGCAGACAGTACTAGTGCTACTTCTCCTATCACTTTCGTTCTCTAGGGATCTCCCTCTCTACCCATTCAGTAGTGTTAAAATAATTCCTCCTAAAAATATGATTACTGTTCCCGTCGCCGTTAGCAGCATGTTAGTTAGTTTATCCATCTTTAGCTCCATACCTTCAAGTCTTAAAAAGATGGTCTTCCAACGCTCTTCGCATTGGGCTTCGTGTTTAGCGAAGCGCGTGTTTAGATGTCCCTCATCCGTCGACCGTGATTCCATTTAGTAGTTTATCCATTAACTTGCCGTAATTACCTTGACCAAATGGAATTCCCTCATTAATCTGAACATTTGTTTGATTTTTGATATTGGAACCCTCCGCCTTTTCAAGATCCGCTTGTGCTTTGATCTCGTCCATACGCATCTTATGTGCCATTTGTAATAAGTCTGCTAAGTCCTTGCTAGAGTACACGCCACTTTCTTGAGCCTCTTCCAGCTTTGATTGAATCATCTCATCCAGTAAGGATGCAATGTTATTTTTATTCCGGTACCCAGTATCTAGGTACACAGTATCGATGTACTTCTTAACTTCCCGTCGATTTAAAATATCAACTACTGTTTTTTCTGCAACTTGCAAATGTTCACAAACGCCCTTAATATTACCAAGCGTTAAATAAGAAGCTGCTACTTCAAGTCCTTCAGGTGAAATGGTTGTTATCTCTTTAGCCATGGGCAAATTATACTCAAAAAGGGGTGGATTGTCAAGATGTTTTTTTCTATGGTTCTTCTGGCCAGACTACCTGGTCAAGGTGGGTAACCTCATCGTTTGTTGCAGGCACTGATCTGAGGCCTGCCCTGTACTCTACCCACTCTGCTTTCTCTGCGTCGGTTAAAGGAGCATCTGCACCCTGTGTCCAATCACACTGAAATAGACGGTAAGTACGCTCTCTCCTAATTTCTACCATTAGGCGCTCAACACTCAACACCCAGGCTTCGTCTGCCCAGTCATAGTAGTCCCCAGGCTTAGCGGCTCTTTCTACAAACTCGCTGCCTTTTAGGTACCTACGAGCCATAAAGGTGGCTGTATCAAGTGCATCTATAACATGGTACACTTCTCTGGTATTATCAGGTGCCCATAATCCCTCAGGTTCTACATTTACTCCTGAAGAATACATTTGTTCTATCTCCCCTTGGGGGTTAACTATTGCTACTCTTGTCATAATTTTAACTCTCCTACAAGTATATCGCCCATATTTTTATAGGCTAGGCCACCTCCATAAGCTGGATTTGTTGCCCGTACATATCCTACATGGTAAATCTTTCTAATAGTATGATTAAAATAATACCCTCCTATTACAGTATCATAACCTCCGCTACTCAAGTAATAGGAGGACTCTACAGTTACATAGGTATTTGCAAACTCTGCGGCGGACTGCGAGCTTCCATCCCATACACAACTACCGGTTTGGTAGGAACTGGCTGTACTGTAGTCTCCGCCAGTGAGAGCATCCCCTTCGATACCTCTTAAAATATCTATGCCTTTCTGTACTTTTCTACTGTCAAGTATTTGTACCGGGGTTCCTGCAGAGTTGTTCACCTGTAGACCGTAGCTTTCACCATTTAAATCCGATGTTGCAGTTAAAAGATTGTTAGGTTTTGCAATTAAATAATAGCTGTTCTGCAAGGGCTGACTGTTATTAAAATACATATAGTTTATGTTGTCATACGGTCGGGCAAAAAGTAAAGTATCCGATGTAATACCCGATATAGTGCCTGGGCTAGCTATGAACGCGTTTACACCTGCTCTATTATCATTCGAGGAAGAAACATATTTACCTCCAGCAGTAGGAACTAAAAATATAGTACTTGTGGTAGAGGAGTCGGAGACATAAAATGAGTTACCTGCACTGTCTTCTCCTGTTACTGATAGTCCGTATGCCATACTTTAGTACCTCACTACAAAGTAGTTTACGGTTTGATCTTGGCTATAAGGATTATACAAATTAAACGAGCCGTTGTTAGCTGCTGACCTGTTTTGTACTACTGTCAACCACTTGGTGGGGTCGGCTGTGTTGCTGGTTAAAATAACGATTTCATCAAAGTTAGTTGCAGTCAGACCTTCGACGTTAGTTATAGTAGTAGTACCTGTGGCAGGAACTGAAACACTGTCATTCTTTACTACATTAGCTTGTCTTTGGTTGACTCCGAATACCTCAACTCCCGCAGCATTGTAAAGAGCCAGACCGTAACCTGAAGTTCCTGCGCCAGGACTTGTACCTCCCGTAGGGGCAGATTCTGCGGTTGAGGATATACTACCGGTTATACCACCTATAGTTAAAGTTGACTGTACTGTTCCACCATAATCACCCGATGCAGTACTTCGTAATTGAAATTGATTTCCTGAAGGAATATTACCAGCATTACTTGTATACGCATTAAAAGTTCCACCTACAGCTCTATAGTGATAAGCTGGACTACCTGTCCCACTTACTGCAATAGGCGAACTGCTGCTTGCAGTTGTTCCCGTCATAGTAACAATCTCACTTTCTATCTGAAGACCTCTTGTTACCGGTGAAAATGTGGTGAACCCGTTTGCGACTGTACCGAAGGCGTCAGGTACAGTGTCCACATTCGAACCACTGGGATGCTGGCTTGTAGTAATCATCCAAACTGTATTTGAACCCCTATCTCCTATAGTACAGTAATTGAACTGACTGGCAGGGAAAGTAAGAGGTGAGGTATTTCGTAGCCTAACTGCGTCACCATTAGCTACAGTTCCGTTAGCTGTTTGAAAAGACGAAGTGCTGTTCTTACTCCAACTCGTGCCCTTGGCTTGATTCATTGCAATAACTGCATTTATACCACTTCCAAGTCCGGACACTGTTATAGGGCTACTAGTATATTCAGTATCTGTGTCTGCTCCTGAAATATCAGGGAAGTCGAAAGCATTCGGAGTGATATCCCCCAGACTGCTAGTAACAGTAAAAGACCTTACCGCAAGTCTGTTCTCTGAATCAATAAAGCGGTTTCCTACACTAGTGCTACCATTTACTTCGTCTGCTGTATTATAGTGTGAAAGATAAGCATAATAGGTTCCTGTTGGTAGATTAGCGCCCACTTGTAAGGTTTCAGAAAGTGAAGATGTTCCCACTTTTCCGAAGTTTACAGTATTATTTTTAGTCCACAGGACTCCATTAGCTCCTACTGATGTAATCAACTGTTGCTGATAGTTATATATTGATATATATAATCGATTCCCAAAGTTTCCCGAAGCTGTAAGACCTGTTATAGCACTTGAGGTAAAAGTTATTGAAGACCCTTGAACTACACTAGCAGGAGAGGCGCTGAGAGTAGGGGCTACAACTTTTCTTAGTCTCGCTTCGGCCGAGTGCGACCCCGTACCGTTTGGAAAAGCGGCGTCTCTACCGTGAAAGTACCAGCGTGTTAAATGGTCTGTAGCTGCTGTTGCACCTCCTGCAAAGGTTCCCGACCAGGTAAGGCCGAATACAGTGTTGTTAGGAAACCAACCTCCTATATCATTAGGCATTGACGTAGGGCCTCCTGAGTTGATGGGATAAGTAGCGGTCGCTGGAGAGGTAGGGTTTGGGTCTGCTCCAAAGGCATCGGAAACAGAAAGTCTTATCTCATGCCCTAGAGGATGAGTTACCTTAATTTTAATTGTATCATTAAGTTTGAAAACCATGGTGTCTGATGGAATATAGGGATTACTGCCTATTTCTACAGGATACGACCCCGAAGCAGAAGGGGATACTGCAGGCATGGTTAAATTATATTGATACGTTGTCATAGAAGCAATTATACTAAATATGACATTTAATGTCAAGATATTTTTAGACTTAGGTCTCGAAAAACCCCAAAGTCGTACGTGCGGGGGAGCCCCGCCGCATCACTAAGAATGATGTCTACTAACCGCCCCCATTAGCCTGGGTGATGTTGGTCGACCACACCCGCGCCCCGATGTCAAGCTTTTCTTATACCGTTTTGCTATCAGCAGGGCATCGCTTATGCTTACACGGTATAGGTAAATCGTGATTGGTGCTTGACAATTTGCACATTCTCCTGTAAAATCCATCACATATACAAAGGAAAAGAACCAATGAAAAACATCACAGTCACAGACTATCAAGCCGAAATTAACCGCAAACTATGCGCTGCAAATATCACGCGCGATTTAAAAAGGAGAAATAAATAATGTCACAATTTATCCAGTTCATCTCATTCGCCACAGCGTATATGGGCATCATCACTGCAATCTATATCTACCTATACTAAGCGATAAATCGCTTGACTTTTGTGGCTTTTTATGCCATACTAGGCACTTAATTAAATCAATAAAGGAAGACTAAAAATGTCGAACTACTCTAAAGAAATGGCAGCTAAAATGATAGCCTCTGCTCCTATCACACTCGCGATTGCAAAGCAACTTGCTTCCGATTTTTCTCTGCCACAATCTAGCGTCATCGCTAAGGCTGTGCAAATGAAGCTCTACAAGCCAGAGCCGAAAATGTTTTCGGTTAAGGTTGTACGCGCTGATTTAGTGCAGGATATTGAGGAGCGTTGCCGACTGCCTCATGGCGAATTGTCGGGGCTAAAGAATGCCTCTGGCGCTTCACTCAAGGCGCTGTTATCTGCCATTCTTGTATTAGAGGAGGTTTCCTAATGAGCGAACCAATGGCAACATATAGGGGCGAATCGCCCCTTGTTAGACTCGTCAGGATAACGGCATGGCTGGGCACATTTTGCCTATGCCTTGCTCCATTTATCATTGATACACCAGCGGGTAAAATGCTGGCAATGCTAGGGCTTACGCTACTATGTTTGCAGGCAGCGCATAAATCGTGCTATAATCTGCTAATCTTAAACACAATTGGAATAATAGGATATACATATGCTTTATATATTTGATCTTGATCACACTACCATTGACAGCTCCCACCGTTCGCATACGCTGGACGGCGGCGCTCTTAACCTTGATGCATGGCGCGAGAATTCAACGCCTGAGATGATAGCGCGTGATTCGCTGCTACCGCTCGGCGAACAATGGCGCGACATGGTAGCGCGAGGGCTGGAAGGAACTCACGTTAAGATTGCCATCATTACCGCTCGCGTAATGGGCGCTGCTGATTTGCAATATCTGGATGATAACGGGCTGGCTTACGATTATATCTATTCGCGTAACGAAGGCGATAGCACTCCAGATTATGAACTCAAGAGAATCGCCCTGTATAAGCTGGCGCGGGATATGGGGCGCTCTATGAGATGGCTTCAAAATTTCGCATGGTTTTACGATGACAATCTAGGCGTGATCGAAATGGGTTCCAATCTGGGAATCAACATGGTAAACTCTACTCTTTACAATCAAAAGGCACTATAAATGAACAAGCATTACTACTTAATCGTTGACACCGAAACAACGCAAAAAAATACGGTAGCTGATTTCGGCGCGGTTATAACTGACCGCTCTGGCGCGATCATCGAACAATTCGGCGTTTTGCTAGACGGGCATTTTGGAAGCATCGATTTATTCGCTGACTATCGCGCTCCTGCTGATTCGCTTTGGTCTACTCAAGCCGCACATCGCCGCGAAAAAGACTACCGCAAAATGGTAAAACGCGGATCACGCTCTATTGCGTCACCCGCTCACGTTCAGCTCTGGCTGGCTAGAATTCTCGGACAATACAACCCGATTGTCACCGCGTATAATCTAGCATTCGATTTCGGCAAATGCGCGAATACTGGGATTGATTTGGGCATTTTCTCACAGCGTTTTTGTCTAATGAAAGCCGCATTTAATACAATCTGCGAACTGCCAGAATATGACTATTTTTGCCGATTGCATCATCACATCACGCCAACAGGTAAACTGAGGCGCTCTGCTGACGCGGTTGCTAAATTTGTAGCGCGAGATTTCCACAACTCGCTACAAGACGAGCCGCATACTGCTCTGGAAGATGCGCGAGATTATGAGGCGCTTATTTTGCACGAGATTCTAAAAACGCATACGCGCAAGCAACTACTGGAGGCTGGCAAATGAAACAAAAAATTGCACTATATTTATTTCGGGCTTATATGGTATACTCCATTACAGCCGATATACTTTTACTTTCTGGCATAGGATACTTGATATTTAAATGAAAAAATTACTAGCAAAATTAAACGAATTCGCATCTTCTAATACTGGCAAAATTGCCATTGTATTAGAGGGGCGCGACACTGCCGGAAAATCTAGCACTATTCGGGAATTGACTCACTACCTAAACCCTGCGTGGTATTCGGTTGTCCCCTCAACGAAACCGTCCAAGCGCACCATGAAAAATTGGTTAGGTTTCTGGACTGGTAAAATGCCATCCGATAGCCAAATCGTTTTCTATGATCGAAGCTGGTATTCTCGCGCTATGGTTCAATACGTCAATGGATGGTGCAGCGAAAAGCAATACCGGAATTTTCTAGCGAACCATCTCGAATGGGAAGCGGCGCAAAATGTCACCTTCCTAAAATTCTGGCTTTCCATTAGTGAAACCGAGCAACGGGCGCGCATTGTTTCACGTGAAACGTCGCCGCTAACCTATTGGAAATTTTCACAGAATGACAAAAATGCGCTTTCCTATTATGAGAAAATTTCAATCCTAAAAGAGCGGGTCGTGAATGATGAATGGCACACCATTGATTACAATGATAAGCCTTCTGGGATCGAAAAGTTATTGAGAACCATTCTCATTTAGAGAACCTGGAACTACTATGATTTCAAATGATTATACCCCCATGCCATCATCATTTCAAATGATGACCGGGGTTTTTGGCGCGGGGGCGCCAGTGCGAAAGCGAGAACTTTTTGCACCCCACCTGCAAATAAAGTTTTAGACAATTTGGACCGAATGTGCTAGTCTTTTCTGAGACAATCGGCGCGGGGGCGCCAGTGCGAAAGCAACCACTATTTGCGGCAGGGGTGCAAATAAAGTTTTACACTGTTTGGAGCAAAGGGGCAAGTCTTTCTTGTGAATTTAGGCGCGCCGGCGCCAGTATAAAGCCGATGAGTATAAATGTCAAGCCTTTTTGTGACCATTGGTGCAAATAATTTAAATTGGGGCAGTCTCTGCGCCAGTATAAAGCCGACGAGTATAAAAGTCAAGCCTTTTCTGCGCATTTGCGCAAATTAAAGAAAACAAAGGATAGTCTTGCGGCGGGGACGCAAATCTGGTATAATTTGGGCAAAGCGAAGAAAATTCTTGACATCGAGACCCCGTCCGGCCCCCCGGAATAACTTTGCGTTTTTTTCACGAAAGGAGCAGAAAGATGTTGACAACAAAGGTGAATGCTTGTATAATTATCCCATATTCAGAAACAAGACCAAGCAGGAATAAATATGATCGACCGATATGTACCCTCACAGAAGAGGCAGGAAGAGGTAGCAACGCAGACTGTAAAGCGCCCAACTTATATGGTTCTATTTGATATTGCTGACGGTGCGTTTGAACTCTATACCAGAGGCGAATGGGCTGTACAATACCTAACATGGGTTAGGGAGCTAGACTGGGACGAAGATGCTGACCATAGCGACGAAGAAGTAGTCGAAGCGATTGGTGGGGACGAATGGTTTATAACGCAGGTATAGCATGAGAGTAAAGGTAAAAAGATCACTAACGCCGTGGACTAAGAAGCGTAAAGCATTAGTACAAGATGCCCTAAAGTGGGGCATTGCGTACTTGGGCGATACTGAAGGTGTGCGGCTAAATGTAATCCTAACCGGCGAGTGTAGCGATACGCTTGGGGACGCTTACTATGACGACGTAAGTACCTGTACTATAAGGTTAAACGACCACTCTAAAGAAAGTAGAAATAGGGTTCTTAGAACCTTATTCCATGAGATGTGGCACATAAGGCAGTACCTACACGAAGGACTTAGTGTGGAAGCTGGAGGGGCAGAGTTTAAAGGTAAAACGTGGAAAAGCGATTACTGGGACGCACCTTGGGAAGTAGACGCACGAAGAATGGAAAAGAAATTAGTAGCAAAGTACAACAAATATCTTGACAATAATGGCTAAAGCCGATATAATATACACATACGCGAAACAACGAACTAACAACTTTTAAGGGAAATTTTATGACTACGACTATGACAGCAACACAAAGCAACAACTATCCACAAGCTATGATCGACACTATGGTAGCACGCTATACAGAAACTCCTGTGCGAGCTACAGTTGACACTCTCGCAGTAGAGTTCGACAAGACTCCACGCAGCGTTATAGCTAAGCTATCTGCACTCGGTGTATATGTAGCGGCAGCTAAGCCTACAAAGCGACCTGCTAAAGTGACCAAGGCAGACTTGGTAGCTACCATCGAGCAAGGGCTTGGTATCGAGTTCCAAAGCCTCGGCAAAGCTGGGTTTGGTGACCTGACAGCACTTGTGCTGGCAATCGAGACGCTCAAAGCGTCCTAGTAGGAATGATGATGGGAGCTTCGGCTCCCTAAGTCAGTGAAGAAGGTCAGTGATGTAAAGGTAGCATAACGATTTCCAAAGTCGTTTGTTGGGGTTCGAATCCCTACTGGCCTGCCAATTAATTAAAAGAGGAACATACTTATGATCTCGCAAGGTGCTAAAGCTGTACAATCAGGGCAAAAGCTCGAAGTATTAGTTGAATATATTATAGCAGAGGAGGGGTATACCTCTGAGCAGCAAGTTAAGTTTACAGACTGTTACAACAATTCTAGGTCGAAAATGGACTTCTATGTCCCAGAATTAGACTTAGCTATTGAGTGTAAAAGACAAATGGTTAGCGGTACAGCCGACCAGAAACTACCCTTTGTAGTAGCAAATCTTGCTATGTTTCCCTCGCAGAAAGGGCTACTGGTTCTCGATGGAGACCACTACCACAAGCGTGCTGGTATAGCTATGTACTTAAACAGTCAAATTTCGGAGACTTTCGACTGGTGTTTTGCAGAGGACTTTGCAGAGAAGATAGGAGGTGCAGATGTACTGGGAAAATAATAAAATTAGGGAAGTGTTCGGCACAGAAATAGCGGGCGTTGTGAGAGCATTAGAAGGCGCGTGTGCGGAACCTATCTACGGAAAAACCCGTGAAGGTATTGACAGTACCGCATCTACCATGTACCAAGTCGACACTGAAATGAACGTAGGCTTGGTTGACGTTCAAGCGATAGTACGGGAAGCATTTGGTAGGCCGGTAGGCTGTAACCATTCGTATGACTGTTGTGGATGCTGGTTTAGGCTGAGCATCGAAGTAGTAGAACGAGAAAAGGAGCGTAGTAGAGCTAGGTCGTTCTATATCATAGAAACGTGGGCTAGAAACGTATAGTACCTAACCGAAAATAATTCTTGACATTTTGGTAAAGTACTGATATAATATCTTTTCAAATTTAGTAAGAAACCGATCCCCGTCAAGGGGCGACCCTACCCTTTCAGGGGTCATAAAAGTGTATGGTGAAAGGGAGATTGAGTCCATCTGATTGAGACTTGGGGCCAGTTTAGTTCGCTAACGTGGAGTTCACCCCCTGACGGTATTTAAAGAGCTATCATGCACAAGCGAATTCTTTATACCCGATACAACGAACCACTAGAGGGACTGCCGGGTATCAGGCAGAGTTAAGGAGCGCAGGAGGGGCGAATTAACACCATCCAAAACCACTACTTGAGCAATTGAGTAGTGGTTTTTTTATGGGTGAGCCAAAATAATTCTTGACAAATGTGGTATTTCGTGAGATAATAATCAAGATAAAAAAATTAAGAGGAGAATTTTATGCTTAGAAAGACCAAGCACCCTTTTGTACCCACACCTTTTCGCAAGGTAGGTACGATATTTATCGAAACGGGAATAAGACCTGTACAGAAAAAAGGAGAAAAAGATGTCAAATGTAGTAGAGTTTCCAATTCAACCGAAAGTAGAAGTTTTAGCCGAACAGATAACCACTCTACAGGAGAGCCTGTTATCGAGGTTTGACCAGCTAACGGATCACTATGTAGCCTCACGACAGTTAGAAACCGAATGTAATGAGCTACAGGAGCGGTATGATACGCTGGTAATGAAGTATGCTGCGGCTGTGGGAGAAGAGAATCTACCTCTAGGAATTATGGAATATTGTACTAAAGTGATAGCAAGTTTTGATGCCGATACTAGTGAGATTTCGTTTGCTTTAGAAGACGAAACAGCAATGGCAGGTGAAGACCCCGTGGAGAGACCTAAGACGGGAGATAAGGCTGTGGACGACATAACTGAGTTCATGGATTCTATAACTAACTTTTTAAGGAAAAAGATGGATGAACTACACTGAGTTAAGCACTAAGTACATGGTGCAGGAGTATACAGCTGACCCTAGTAGGGAAACAGTTGAAAAACTAGCCGAAGAGCTAGATAAGAGTATAAAATCGGTGATAGGTAAACTCTCCAGAGAAGGAGTATATCGCCGTGAAATCTATAAAACTAAGTCAGGTGAGACTCCTGTAACCAAAGTAGAAATTGTATCAAGTATAGCAGAATCGCTGGGTCTCGACGGGGATACACTCCTTGGGCTAGACAAAGCACCTAAAAACACACTTAAATTATTGGAAAAGGGTATCAATGGAGTCGTTTAATTTGTACGTCAAACTCATGGAAGAGTGCGGTGAGGTAGTAAGAGCAGCTTCTAAAGTCTTAAAGCGGGGTCGCCACGGGGTTGAAAAGCAACAATTATCAGAAGAGATAGGAGATGTGGCAGCTTGTATAGAGTTATTACAGCAGCGAGATCTACTTGATGGGCCATCTATGAGAAGAAAACAGCTAAGGACGTTAAGTAAGTACTCAAACTACTTTGACGAAAATGGCTCAGTAAAGTAACTATGTGGCAAAAAATCCTAGACTGCTTCTTTGTAGTCGTAATCCTAATCTACTTTGGCTGTATAGCAGCAGTCTTAGTAGGTTCACTATTGAGTTTAATACTATGAACATTGATTATTGTATACTAGCACTTTTCTTCCTATTTCCAGTTGCAACCCTTATAATGGGAGTAGTATTATGAACGAATTTCTAGAAACTTTTCTAATGAGTTTAACTCTAATAATCCTGGGTTCTCTAATACTTGTCCCTATCCTAGTCCTGTTCACGCTCTAGTCCCAATCTTCGCAAATTAACCCAAAGGAATAAGGTCAAAGAGAGGCTTTTTCATCGCGGGTTTGGCATAATTAAAACGAATTCCCAGAAACATCGTTTGTTCTTTTGTATATAGCAAAGTATTTGATTTATCCGGTGCATAACGATTTGTCGAAAGTTCATTACCGGTTTTAGTACAATAGTTATTGGGATTATGCTGACTCAATAGAAACTTCAATAATCTTATGGAGTCGTAGATAGGAAGCTCCCTTAATTCCGCTTCCCCTACAATTGCATAAATATTTCAATCTATTCTCTTCAGCATTGGTTGTAATAATTGTCGTTTGACTTGATTGCTTATCAATTTAGTGTTTATTTTATCACACTTTTTGGCATCCGTAAAGTACTATTTTTGCTTACCTATATGACTTCTCTTGAGTGGTCGGCTTATAGCTAACGTAAATTAATTTCATATTTCTATGTAGGAGACGGAAAAAAGTGCTTGACAGAAATGTCAAAAGCCGATATAATAATTCCCATGAAAAAGAAATTTATACTAGACAATGTAGAAGTTAGTAGTGACACTATGGATGAGCTTATGGCCAATGCACAAGGTTTAGCTGCGGGATTAATGACTAAGTACGATGCAAATCCTCTCGTTATAGCCGGAACCTTTGCTGCCCTCGCCCTGCAGATCTATAGAAGTTCACTCACTCGCGAAGACTACGACAGTCTTGTAGATGCTATATCAGAACACAGAGACGAAGTAAAGACCTTTCCAGTTTTTCTGGAAGACGATGACGACCGAGTAGTACACTAACTAGGAGTATACAGTGAAAAAGCAACGACAAAAGACGCGAGCACACTTTATTCTTTTTGCTAAGGATACGCCTTACCGCTCACGTACAGAAATAGATCAAAAAAGGAAGTGCAAAAATGGGTATAGGAAACACAGGGGTAGATTTGAGTAGTATGAATCTGCAGCAAATAAAGGATTATCTGCACAGCACAGATGCAGAGTACAGACGTTCGTCTGCTTCCATTAAACGAAATGTCTACGGTAGGTGGCAAGCAGAAGCTGCTGCTGCCGAGGCAGAGATAGCTCGCAGAGAGCTAGAGGCAATGGTAGGTAGAAATAGATGACTGAGTATGAACCTTATCAAGGCTCACACGAAGACGAGTTCTTTGACTGGTACATTACAGCGACTGGCATGATGCA
>Ga0307489_10001057_pt1 | contig 17782 bp, 21 predicted proteins | sample SB12metaG_FD_202247 | JGI IMG/M metagenome (GOLD analysis project Ga0307489, IMG submission 202247) | Sea-ice brine microbial communities from Beaufort Sea near Barrow, Alaska, United States - SB 1.2 | ecosystem: Environmental > Aquatic > Marine > Coastal | place: USA: Alaska | collected...
TCAACGCGCATCGTCCGCCCGCCAGCAGGGTCAGAACTCGTCCACTTCTCAGCTCAACCTAAGCCGTTTCTGGTCACTGAAGCCACAGCAAGCGTCCACTTCTTAGCTCGACCTGAGACGTTTTTGCTGATGCGACCTACGAGCAAAACCCGCAAAGTTTCTCACGTCAAGCCGAGAAGTGGACGTCCATAGGCCACAAAAAGTGCTGACGTTGAGCTGAAAAGTGGATGGGTGTAAGCTCCTGCCCGCCAGGGCCGAGCGTCGGCGAGGGGCTGTATGAAGACCCCGGCTTGCAGGGACGCGCAGTGAATGCCCGCCGCGTCATCGTCATTGAAACACGTCGTGTTTTGAGCCTGATGACTTATAACTCGTCACAATGAGGTGTAGCTACGGGATGTGCGCGTTCGGACTCCATCCAGGCCCAACCAACTCGGGGCTCCCCGGGCGGCTGCTTCCAGGGCTCCACCGCCCCTGCCCCGCGCGGCTCACGTCCCTCGGAGTCCCCGGACTGGGGGAGGGCGAGAGCGAGCCCATGGGCACCATGGAATAGGGCCTGCCACGTCACCCAGCGAATGTTGAACGCTCGTTTCTTGAGGTAAAATCGAACCCTATGACATACCGAGAAACATGCGCCAGGCCCATCGCCCGCCACGTCATCGACACCGATTTACAACCCTCGTTTATTGGATTACGTGGCATCCTATGAAGTGGCAAGCAATACGGATAGTGCTCATCGATAAGGCCTTAAAACCTTGCAGACTTTAGAGTGTGCCCGCTTTAAGCGGCCGAGGTTGTTGGTTAATGTTAATCATGTGAAGCGCCATGGGGCTCGATGAGCGTTAGTGACAAGAGAAAAACAAAAACCTGACAGGCCCTACCACGGCGTTTTTCCCCCGGCGGTCCCGATGCAGGTGAGTGTCCGTTCGGATGTCCGACCGTGGCGTATGACACTGGCTGTCGTCGTCACCATTCTCTAGTGCCCGGCACATACTGGCCGCCACGTCATAGGACGCCACTTAACTCGAGGAAGAGTGTTCAAACGCGTGGCGATAATGTTGCCGGCGATGGGCCAGTAAGAGATTGTTGCAACGTCATGATATGCCTTTTTACTCAAGAAATGATGCTTCGAGCTGGGCGCCGGTGACATGACAGGTAATATCGGCCAGGCCCTACCGTTGTTGGTCGCATCACCGCCGCCGAACAGCCAGCTCATGAAACTCTGTGTTGGTTTTGGTTTCTTACTAGGCGACGACTGGCCAGTCGGCTGTCTTGCCCTTCTGTTAGGGCCCGCCAGATGTTGTTCGCCCCTTCAGATTATGCCATTTAACTCAAGAAACAAGGCTTCAAATGCGTGACGATGATGTGTCGGGCAACATTTCCCTTCCTCCTGTCCGGCGAATCCAGCAATTGGTACCCGTCGTTGAATCCCAGTTCGTACGGACGAGCGTACATTGCCCGTAACATCAACGACACGCAATTGAACCCTCAGCTTCTTGCGTCAAATGACATCCTGTGACGTGGCGGGCACCGGTATGCTATGTTCCCGGCCCATACCAGTGCGACAGAGTTGCCCGGTCCAACGGGGACGGGGACGACGGCGTCCATGGCCGGCGGTTCTCCGATTCGTTTCAGCCCCGGGTTGCACCGCAGCGATGCGATGTACTCGGAAGTCGACGGAGTGGCGCTCGTGGCATGGCCTGGGGTCAGGGCCGGGCCGCTCGCTGCTTGACTGTTGCTCGCTTGGTTTAACGCATTTACTGCTGGCCAAGTGAGCAGATGTAGCTTGACAAATGTGAGTATGCATGTGTTGAAAATTTAAAGGCCCTGCCTAGGCTTGGGCTGCGACCGCCAGCGCGGCTGAGAGGACTCAGTGGGCCGCCCTTGAGCGGTTCCGAGTAGTGTACCTCTCTGCCTCCTCCTCCTCCTCCTCCTGCTGCTCCTCCTCCTCCTCCTGCTCCTCCTCCTCCTGCTCCTCCTCCTCCTCCTCCTCCTCCTCCTCCTCCTCCTCCTCCTCCTCCTCCGTTCGCTGCTTCTGCTCCGTTGGCTCCTGCCCTGGCGCCGCGGTCGCCGCGGTTGCCGAATCCGCTCAGGATTGGAACAGGAGGTCGGGTTTTGATGGTAGGTCTATGCGCCGCCGCCGCCGCCGCCGCGGTCGCCGGCGCGCTCGTGCGCGGGCTGCCCAGAGGTTGAGTCGCATCGATTGGGTTCGTCCGAGGCAGGTGTTGCGTTTGCGTGTACGCGCTGAGGTCCGTTGACCAGGGGCTTACATTGGTTCGCTTTTCAGCTCGACTTGAGCCGTGTCTGACACACAAAAACATTCTACACACCCTAAACACCCCCTAACACCCCTTTGACACGTGCTACACATCCCCTACGCGCACCCCCTATCCCATACAAAGCGCTCAAGTTGAGCTGAGAAGTGAACGAGTGTAAGCTCTGCCTTTGACTCCAGATGGAGCCCCGGGACCACCGGTGGCCCCGGCACCGGCGGCACCGGCGACTCCGGCGACACCGGCACCGACACGTGGCGCACGCCCCCGCTTTCGTCGAACGTCAGGCTGCCGGTCATCGCCGGCAGCGACGCCGGCGAGCGGGGGTCGCTTGCGCTCATGCCTGCGAGACTTATCGCACAACGACTCTCGCGATGACTTGCGACGCAACAGATGAATGGCGACGACCTCCCTCTCGGAAATGAGCCAGGCCAATGACGCCCTTCTCTCTCGCGGCGCCGAGGCGAGCGGCGGCCCGGTGCTCCCCCAGCTGTCGCCCTCGACGGTGGGGTTGTGTGCTGACTATGTGGTGGAGACGCGCGGCGGTCGTCGTTGACAAAAGTTGAGACAAAAGTTGACAATCGAGGTTGTTTTCGAATATCTGAAATCTCGATTTCAGACGCGCGCCTCGCGCCAATAGTGCTTGCGTTGACTTTCCGAGGCCCGCAGCGATGCGGGTAACCGGGGGTCGCCCGTACTCATGGCCTGGCGACTATCGCACAACGCCTCGGCAGCGACTCACGCGACTTGTGACGTCAGCTGAAAAATTACACGCCCGCCCTCTCGGTCCGGTAACGGACTGGGCCGGAAGCGCCCTGCTCCCTCACGGCGCCAAGAGGTCAGAGGCGGACGGATATCCCCCTTAGCATGTGACGGCCGAGGGTGTCGCGGTCGACGCGTTGCGGCGGTGCTGACTGTGTGCAATTGACGGTCGTCGTAGACAATCGAGTTGCCGTTCGATGTTTTGGTTTTCTTCATGATCGGTTTCACGCGCCGCGTTGCGTGTCAATATTACGGCGCCGTGGGACTGTTGTGGTTGACTTTTGAAGGGTAATAAATCCATCAAGGTAACTCTGAACCTACCGCTCGTTGGATATCAATCGGAATCAATATCTCATCAAGTCAGCAACCACCTGCCAGGTCGTCAGGCAATTCTCGCGGCGGCCGTCTTCTCGCCACTACATATTATTATTTTTGGCATGCCTGGGCCACGATCCCCGGAAGCGCCTCGTTGATCCCTTGGATATGCGCCGCCACCGCCTGCGCCACCGCCGTCGCCGCTTCCTCCGCCGCCCCGTGCCCCGCGACCCGTGCCATCTCCTCCGCCTCCGCACGCGCCCGCACCACCGCCGCTTCCCCCGCCGCCACCGCCGCCGCCACGGCCTCCGCCTTCCCCACAGCAGCCGCCGACAAAGGCCTCGCAGATACAGCTCGCCATGTCAAGTGATGAGATTGAACTCAAGAAACATAGGTTCAAAATGCGTGTTGAGGACCTGGCAGGCATGATCTGCCAGGCCTTACGTCCCGCGCTGCCGCCTCCGCCGCCCGCGCAGCCTCCACCCGCGTCCGCGACACCTCCGCCTCCCCAGCCGCCACCGCCGCCGCCACTGCCGCCTCCCCACCCGCCGTCAGTCCCGTCGCCGCCACCGATGCCATCGATCAGGGGCTTACACTGGTTCACCTTCCAGCTCAACGTAAGCGCATTTATTTGGGACGAGGGTTGTTAAGGGGCTGCTTATGGGGTACTGATGGCGGGGAAAGAGGAGGTGTTTTGGCTTAAGGGGATGTTTTGAGTCTCAGAAACGGCTCAGGTTGAGCTGAGAAGTGGACGAGTGTAAGCCCCTGCCGCCGACGCCGCCGCCTTCGCCTGCGCCTCCATCGCTGCCTCCGCATCCGCCCGCACCTGCGCCACCGCCGCCATCTTGTCGCTGTGCGCCGCGTTGATGCCGACCTCGGCATAGGGCCAGGTGGAACATGCGGGCATTACTTTCGGCGCAATAGGCAAATCCATAAATCTGGCTTAATGCCGGGATTTTCAGGGATTTTCTCGGGATTTTGGGCGTTTTCCTGGCTTCATGTGGATCATTTTTGGCATTTTGTGTTTAATATGCGCCGCCTCTTTGGAGAAATGGTCGGCATCATTGGACATAATTGGGCATCATCCGAGCATGAGAGGCTGACTTTGGGGAGTTAAGCATAGGGAATAGGGAAAGCATATTCCGCCTGGGCCTACCTCTGCAGCCAAGGCCCGCCGCTCCCACTCCGCCCCCGCCGCCAGCGATGTCTGAAGCTGCGCAGCCAAGTCCTGACGCCGCCGCTTCGCCCCCGCCAGCGCGGAGCGCGCCCCCTCAAGCTCCTCAAGCCAGGGCCTAGCGGATCATGCTGGCCACGTCATAGGCTGCACTTCAATTCAAGAAATGAGGGTCAACAATCCGGATCATGACGTAGCGAGCATCATGCGCCAGGCCCTACCTCAAGCACATTGTTCATCGCGTCGTCGTCGGAAACGCCGGATGCGCCACCGCCGCCGCCGCCGCTGCCGTTACCGTTCTCGCTTTCGATTAAACCAAGTATCCCGCTTGCCGCCGCTTTGATCTGCGCCGGCGCCGGCGGGGTCCAGGCCGGAGCCGGGGCCTGGACAGGGGCCGGGGAATGGGCCGGGGCCGGGGACAGGGCTGTGACTGGGGTCAGGAATGGGGCTGGGGTCAGGGCTTGGGCCGAGGCTGGGGCGGGGGTCAGGGCCGGGGTGAAGGCCGGGGTCAGGGCCGGGGACAGGGCAGCTGCCGCGGCCGGGGTCAGGGCTGCGGCTGCGGCCGGGGTCAGGGATGGGGCTGGGGTATACGGAGCCGGGGAATACTCAGCCGGGGACGAAGCCAATGCCGAGAAGCCGGGGCCGCTGCCAGGGCCGGGGCTAGGGGCTGGCGCTGGAGTCGGGGTCTGCAGGGCCGAAACGCGTGCCGGCGGCGGTCCGACCGGCGGCGGCGGCTGGCCGACCGGCGGCGGTAGTCCGACCGCGGGCGGGAGACCTACTGGTGGCGGGAATCCACTGCCTGTTGGGGGCCCGCCTCCGCCGCCACCGCCGCCGCCGTCGCCTCCAACATCGTCCTCGTCACTCCCATCGTCGGTCAGAATCGCCGCTGCCGCCGCCTTTATCAGCGCAGGTGATGGCGCTGGCACCGGCGAGGTCACGCCGGCATCGCCGCCACCGCCATCCTCCTCCCCGTCGGTGACTGCGACGGCTGTCTGTGAGCTGGCGGTCGGCGGCGGCGGCGTCACGGTCGGCGGCAATCCCACAGCCGGCGGAATACCGCTGAGGGGCGAGGGCGGCACTCCTACACGCGGAGGCAGACCGACGCGGCCGGGTGGAAGGCCCACGGGCGGCGGCATCCCGCTCAATGCCGAGGGCACCCCAGGCGGCGCGCCCGCCGCGACGTAGGGATCGATTAACGGTGCTTGCCACATCATCACACGCATTACGAACCCTCGTCTCTTGAGTCGCATGGCATCGAATGCCCTGGCGAGCACTGTACATCAGTCCTACCGTGACTGACTTCTGCCGTTTGCCGGGCGGGGCCGCTGCCGCCGCCGCCACAACCGCCGCCGCCGTCGCCGCCGCTGCCGTCGCCGACGCCGTTGGTGCCTCGGTGTAGCGGCGCAAGTTGAAATTGAGAGCCAAGCTTGAGGGCGGTCCTTCATAGATAAAATGCAAGCGTGATAATCGCGGTCAACCTGGGGTCTACCCGGGGTCAACCCGGGGTCAACCTGGGGTCAAACCTGCACCGCCCTACCTCAGCTGGCGGCTTCGGAGGCGCCACCGGGTAAGCCCCCGGCGACCCCTCGGCCGGCACTGGTGACCCTGCCGGCACTCCCGGCATACCCGGGTAGCCTGAATACCCCGTCGAACCCATGTAACCCCCGTAGTATGACATGTAAGCCTCAACCGCCGCGCGCTTCGCCGCTGCCGCTGGGTCCGACAATGGGCTCGCCCCGTCCGGCGTCGAATACCCCGCCGCGCTGTGCGCCCCCTCGGTACCCCCCGCGCCCCCCGTGCCCGCCGCCGCCGCCGCAGGCTGCTTTATGTAGTCCCGCGCCTTGTCAGTGCTGGCGGCGATGGGGATGGAGCGCTGCGAGCTGAAGGCCACCTTCTTGAAGCGGCACACGTCGCCCTCGTACACGCTGTACCCCTCCAGCATGCTCTTTGCCGTCGCCGCCGCAGCAGGGTCCGCGTATTGCACCAGAACCTGCGGGGTGTGTGAGGATCGTGTGATAAGTTGTCAGCGGTCAGTCAGTGTTCAGGGGCGCGGCATGCGGGAACGAGAGCAGAAGGAGGGACGGCGCATTAGAAGGTGAATGTGGCGATGTGCGGGGCGGGGCGCGGTGGAGGTGAACGCGAGTGTCAACCGCTGGGGGGCGTGGTCACGCGCGCAAATGAGAGGAACTCGATGGCGCGTCAGCGTCAGTCGACATATGGCGCGTGGGTCGGGGCGGGCCGGGGCCGGGTGAAAGCCATGTGGAGCAGTGCGATCGAGTGCCACCCGCGGGGGGTGGGGAGGGTCACGCGCGGGAATACGAGGAGTGCGACGGCGCATCCGCCCACGAATGCGCGCGGGCCGGGGTGGGCCGGGTCGGGCCGGGCCGGGGCGGGGCTTGGCGGGGCAGGGGGGAAGCATTGTGCGCGTGGAGTGCGATCGCGTGCCGACTGGGGGCAGGTTCACCTGGTGGATGCCGTTCTGCTCAAAGATTACGATCTTGCTGACGGCGCCATATACACTGCACGCGGGGTAGAGCGTGTCCGTGGAGATGTCGAACTGCACATTGTCCAGCGTCACCAGGAGCACCGAGCTCGTCATTGCTGCCATGCCGCCGCCGCCGTAAGATCCAACCGAAGCGAGCGCGCTTTTTACGCGAGTACGAAAGTTTTTGGACTGATGTAAACCTTGCGCCCCCGCCGCTGCGCTGCTGCGGGCTGCCGAGGTTTGGGGCGTGATATTAGCGGCGGGGCACACGTGCCAAGGGTTGCGCGGAAGAAGGACAGCCCGACGATCTCGGTGGGGGGCGGGGGGGCGGCGTGTGTGGGACTGTGGGTAGACGCAAAGGTGGAGGGAGGAAGAGGGAAGGAAAAAAACGGAAGGAGAAACCTGACGCGCACTTCGCGCCATCGCCCGATTGCTCGTTCTCAAGTTCTCATTCACACAAGCATGCGGTGGCCACTCACGACAGACGCGCGCTCCTCGACGGACTTCGCGACGTGTGCGGTAAATATCTGCGTGCCGGCCCGCCCGTCGCCGTTGCTTCAAGGGTGGGTGGTTGAATCCCGGCCAGTTATCGCAGAGTTGCTCAGTCCGTCAATGCCTTCTCGCCAAGAGCGTCGCAAAGCCGAGCGCAATGCCGCCAAGCGCGCGCCGGCTCAGGCGCGAGCCGCGGGGGGCGCGGGATCCGCAGGAGCCGCCGGGGCCGGGGGATTTACGCGAGCCGCGGGGGCGGCAAGGGCCGCGGGGGCTGCCGCCGCTCTCGCAAACCTAAACGTGAATCCACCAGGCGACTGGACCACTCAAGCTGAAAACCCCCAGGCGCTGGTTGACGCACTCGGACGCGAGATGGTGGGAACGAAGGCTCTCGAGGGGGACAGGGAGGCGCAGTACAGCCAGGGATGTCATCTAGTATGGGTTTCAGAGAACTGCTTGGATGCTGCGGATGCAGAGTGGCTTGCAGAGACCGCACAGGTAGGGTTGCCGTTTTGCGTTGCGCTTTCAAAAAACAGGCTCAAGGTCAAGAGGGAGCTAGGGTTGGTGTGTTGCGTGTGTGAGTGTGTGTGTGTGTTCAAAAGCAGGCCTCAGGGTCAGAGGATGCGTCGATGTGGTCACCTGACCACCTCCTGATTATGAACGTTTATTCGCGGGTGCCAACCCTGGACGGAGCTGGGCTTGAAGTTTCTGGAGAAGGCGGCGGGGCAAGGGCACGCGAACGCGATGCATAAGTTGGGAGGCGTTTACTATCACAGGAAGGAGCACGTAAAAGCCGAGGAGTGGTATGCGAAGGCAGGGGCTTGCACTCGTCCACTTGTCGGCTCAACCTAAGCCGTTTTGGTCATATCTCCCTTTGTCCCACTGTCTAATAGACTGGGGGGGAAATCATGCACCCAACGTATCCCCCAAAATGTGCTCACTTTGAGCCGAAAAGTGGACGAGTGTAAGCCCCTGTGCGAAGGGCGCCGAGGCCGGGTTACCGAAGGCGATGTTACTCATGCGCGTGAACCCGGGCGGCGATTGGACGATGCAAGCGGCGGGGGCTTACACTCGTCCACTTCTCAACTCAACCTGAGCCGTTTCTGATACTCAAAACACCCTGTAAACGCCTAACCCCCCCTTCCACCCCTGCCATAAATGCCTCCTAAACACCCCCTAAACACCCCCTAAATACCCCTTGTCCCACAAAACACGCTCAAGTTGAGCCGGAAAGGAGACGAGTGTAAGCCCCTGGCAAGCGTCGGACCCTGATTCGCTGTTTCAAGCGCTGGAGGCCCACCATGAGACGGCGGGTTGTCGATGGGAGACCGTGAGGCGGAGGGCAGGGGCTTACACTCGTTCCCATTTCCGCTCAACTTGAGCTTACTCTGCCCATCTCCGCTCAATTTGAGCTTAATTTGTCCCCCCCATAAACCAAATTAACCTATCGATGTGTTCGAAGGCGCTCAAGTTGAGCTCTGAAGTGAGCGAGTGTAAGCCCCTGGTTGAGGGCCGAGGAGGGTAACAGGGAAGCGCAGTTTAGCCAAGGCATGCGGTTACTTCATGACGCGGATGGAGGTGTGGGGACGTCTCTGGGAGTGTCCGGCAGATCTCCGATGGCGGATGTAAGGTTGGTACTGTGCACCTCACAGTTTTCGGACGCTCTCCATGCCGAGACGCGTCGGTGCAATCATTCACCTGAAAATTCACCTAAAATGATATTATTATATTATTAATTATTCGCGGGTGCCAGCCCTAATTGGAGGAGGGCACGGCGCTTCTGGAGAAGGCGGCAGGGCAGGGGCACGCACACGCCATGTATGCATTGGGAAGCATTCACCACAAGAGGAAGGATCACGAGCAAGCCTTAGGGTGGTTCACTATGGCAGCCAAGGCCGGGTTGATGGAATCGATGTACGACTTCGCGTGCATGCTCGAGAAGGGGGAGGGCATTGCGGCAGGGGCTTACACTCGTCCACATCTCAGCTCAACTTGAGCCAGTTTTGGTCATTGAGGCCGCATCTAGTGTCAACTTCCCAGCTCAACCTGAGCCGTTTTGGTGACATAAATACGCCACCTAGCTCACAAACAGTGCTCACGACAAACCGAAGTGTAGAGGTGTGCAGCCCACAAATGGTGCTTACATTGAGCTGAGAAGTGGAAGAGTGTAAGCCCCTGCGTGGCGGCGCCGGACTACCGGGCGGCGGCGGGATGGTACAAACTTTCGGCGAACGCGGGTTACGGTAAAGCAGCGAACAATCTCTCTATGATGTACCAGACCGGGTCCGGCGTCACGCGTAGCAAGCAAATGGCGAGGCGATGGAGACGCAAGGCCGCGGAAAACGGCCACGTCGCGTCGTGCAAAATACTTGCCGCTGAGATGTACGCGGTAGGTCCTGGCGGACACAGTATTGCTCTCCCATAACTCCAACTAATTCCATCACTCTTACTCCTCCCACTGCTCCTTCGCCACGTCATCCAACAGGCTTTCAAACCTCGTCCGTTGAGTCAAACAGCACCCAGGGACGTGGCTAGCAATATGCGCCAGGAACTACGTCGTCCAACGCGCTATCAACCGTCATTCCTTGAGTCAATTGGCACCGGATGACGTGGCGAGCAATAGCCGCCAAGCCCTAGTCATCCAACGCGCTCTGGACCTTCGTCCCTGGAGTCAAACGGCACCCTAAGACGTGGCTAGCAATATGCGCTATGCCCCATGCTGTCCAATGCGCTGTCAACCCTCATTCATCCCTTTGAGTCAAACAGCTCACAATGATGTGGCGAGCAATAGCCGCCATGCCCTAGTCTGCCAACGCGCTTTGGACCCTCGTCTCTTCTGTCAAACGGCACCCTATGACGTGGCAAGCTGTATTCGCCTGACCCTCTTGCTCGGACAATCCCTACGCCCGCGAGGTCGGGCGTGTGGGGGATGAGGTTGATGGGTTTGCCACGTCGGCCAGTGGGGGCGTGACAGGTGCCGCGGTAGCTAGTGGGAACGCGACAGGTGGTGGGTCGACCAGTGGGGGCGTGACAGGTGGCGGGGCGGCCGGTGGGGACGTGCCAGGTGGTGGGGGGGCGAGTGGGGACGTGATAGGTGGTGGGGGGGCGAGTGGGGACGTGACAGGTGGCGGGCCGGCATGTGAAGACGTGACGGGTGGCGGGGCAGCCAGTGGGGACGTGCCAGGTGGCAGGGCGGCTGGTCGGCGAGAGGCCGCTGGGGCCGCCGCGTCGGACGGGGTCACGGAGGGACATGACGTCCCCCCAGATGTCCTGAACGGCGTGGTACATTGGCTAGTCAAGGGGCAGTATGATCCAGTCACTGAGCTCGACGGCTTTCGTAGACGCGCGCTGGTGGGGGCTCGGTGGTGCCGCAACGACGGTTGCGAGGTTGTGGGTCATCTGAAGGACTTCAAAGTTTGTCCGCAGTGCAAGACGTCACGGTACTGCGGCGACGTGTGCCAGAAACAGGATTGGACCACGGGAGGACACAAGGAAACGTGTGGCACGAGTGCAGCAAGTAAGCCGTTTACAAAATGCAGTATAGCTAGCGTTCATCAATAGGAAAACGTGTGGCGCGTTCGCAATGGCGAAAAATCGAAATATAAAATGCGGAGTTTGAAGGCCTCGCATGGCGTGCTATGAGCGGCTAGAACTAAATCCGACCAGACTAGGTTACATATCGCTCTGGGACAAATTCTCCCCACGACACCTGAAGTCTGGATAGTAACGACGGTTGCGTTCTCTTGAATCAGTAATTGCGCAAAGCCAGTCAGCCAGCAAACAGTCAACCAGTCAGCGAGACAGCCATAAATCAAACCCACCGGGCGCAGGTGAATGCAACGCTGTATCCAAGCACCCCGGAATACAGCCCTAAAGGCAAAGATACACATGGTGCGTCTTCGCGGTACTGCCAGAATCTCTGCAGTACGCATCGTTCGCGGTACTGCCAGCATCATCGCAGTCCGGCTGGGGATCGTCCGTATCTGACGAGAACGCCCTCATTGCGATAATACTGGCCCCGTCCCCCTGGGCCGGATATGGTCCCGCATGCGCCTCGCAATCAATATCATTGCCGTGACAAAGCATGATGTTCGCCATTGTTACCCCAAGCGCCTGGAGGGAGATCAAGTACAAAGCGTGGGCCGGCTCGTACGTCGAAGAATATGCTAAGCAATACGTTCTAGCGTTTGAATCCGGAAATTGTGCCGTCGATATGGATTTTCCGACGGCAGTACAAACCGCTTGGTATGCTGCTAAAGTCGGCACTGTTGCTGTAGATTTAACCTGCGGCGGCGGAACGGTGCGTGCTCGCAAGGTCAGTCGGGTGACTGTGCCAACCGCGTTAGTCGCGTCAGTCATCATTCATCAATCGTTAGTCACTCATCTGGGGACTGTATTTCGTTAGGGCATCGTGCGCAAGCTTATTAATGTTGAGAAGAAGCGAACAGGGTTGAGAAACACAGACTGTATCTGTCCGTATACACGAGTATTCCAAAACAAATGCGCAGTGCATTCATACTAGTGCGCGTGTCATCGAGGGGTGGGAAGTACTGGTGTAATCTTGGTACGTTATGCGAAAGAATCTCACCTCGAGCTCCCAGTAAGTGAAACTCTGAGTGCCCCAAGCCCCGGTGAGGACCCATGGGCTAGGGGCATCCACTCTCCACGTCTCAGCTCAGCATGAACCATTTGTTACTGTAGCTACAGCCGTTGCCCGTTTCTCTGCACCGGTTTCTCTGCACCCGTTTCTCTGAACCGGTTTCATTATCTTTATCTGAAATCACCCTACTTCGCCCGCAGTGAGTGCTCACGTCGAGTCGAAAAGTGGACGAGTGTAGCTCTAGCCCACAAGAGTGCTTTATACGTTGAACTCAGTGTGCGGGTCTGGTGCCGCAGATATGGTATCGAATCCCGTTCGATCAATAAGAACTTTCCATTCCGAAAATCCTACCTACTGACTCGCTAAAAGTCCGACCTGGTCGCTATTCAAGAGTTGACAGACCCTGGATCTTCGAAGAGATCAGTGTCACATGTTACACTTACCCTGATTTTGAGCCGGAAGAGTGGACGAGTGGAACCCCCTGCCCGGAGCCGGCAGATACGGAGGCTGGAGGTGGAGAATTGGGAGGTGGCGGTGAAGCCTGCGTTCAGGGGCTTACACTCGTCCACTTTTCAGCTCAACTTGAGCGCTTTGTATGGGATAGGGGGTGCGCGTAGGGGTTGTGCAGCCTGTGTTACGGGGTTCTTAGGTGGTGTATAGGGTGTTTTCTTCTGTCAGACACGGCTCAAGTTGAGCTGAGAAGTGGACGAGTGTAAGCCCCTGCCGGCGTTGCGCAGCCGGTGTTGAATCCCGCCTTCTGCGGACGCGCCTTGCAACCTCCCGTGCGCGGGGCCGGGCAGATGGTTCGTTTGGTCAGATGGCCATATACTTTAGGCTGGTCTGGTCGGATAACCATATCGCCACATCCATGTTCGGTCAGATGACCGTATCGCCACAATGTCTGTTGGGTCAGGTGACCACATCGCCTCCTGTATTTTTGGCCGCGTGACCATAAGCCCCATGCTCTGCAAAGGTGCCTTGCTCGCTTCCGCGCGCCGGTTTGTTTGGACAGGTGGTCAAATTCGTTTGGGATGTTTTGGTCAAGTAACCGTGTCGCCGCATCCATGTTTCGTCTGGTGAGAGGTGACCACATGGCCATCTTTCTGTTTAAGCAGATGACGATAGGCCCTATCCTCCACAAAGACGCCATACACGTTTCCGCGCGCCGGGTCGCCCCTCCACACCGAAGGCACATGCCTGAAGGCACGGGTTATCCCCCGACACCAGCGTCTGGTATCGATACAGCATGCATGTAAGCGGATGAGCGCATCGCGACGCCGTCGCAACGAATGCGCCGTCGCTGCCGCCGGCGACACTCTTGCACGTCGCGTCAGAGGCGCCGCAGACCGCGCCAGTTCCCCGTGCGAGAGTTACCTAACGCGCGCCCGCCGAAACACCGCCAGGGCGGTTCTTGGCCGACCCTGCCGCTGCCTCGTAAACGGATTTGTGTAATGCTCGCCGAATGAACGCCTTCAGGTTCGATCGATGAACACTGGGTAGACATCATATGGGCACTGGCATGACGTGAGATGTAGCTGACGGAAGGAGGTCCGCGCCAGATACTCCGCGCGCGCTATCCCGCGCGGCGCCGGAGTGTTCCGTTCCGAAATGGCTCGGGCAAAAACGATTAGCAATCGCTTCGATGCGATGGATGCTCATTCGTTTGTTTCGAGTAGAAAGGGGCGGCCATACCGCTGCACTGTGCATGCGCCCGCGTGACGAACCCGCCGCCCACGCACAACGCCGTCACGAGAACGAGCCCGAAGCGCCGCACGAGCAAAACCTTGCGTGCGTGCGTGAATGGTGTGGGCGCGTTGAACAAAGATGTCGGCCATTTTCTGAAAACGTGTCGGAAAAACCTGGGATGGGATATTCCGGTGGTTTGTTGAATATTGCTGCGTATCTGGATCGCTTGCGTATTCGCGTATTCTGTATGAGCAGATGAGGTCGAACATTTCGACACTAACTCGCTGTACTATACGAAAGTTTTCGCGGCGCTTCGCGCCGGCTGGGCTCAGTATTCTTGGGTATTTCTGCGTATTTGGGCCGTTTGCGTATTTGCGTATTCCCGGTTTTCCCATCCGGAAGGGAAAAACTCGTCGATCGAGTCGACACGTGCCGTTTTTAAGACCCAATCACTTCGACGGTCTATGATATTATGTTTGACCGCGACCGTTTCTCAAGTCCAAGTCATTCACAGCGCTTCATTCTTCGCTGTTTCTGCTCGCTCGGCCCTCTGATTGGAGGGTCAAACTATTGGGTTAGAGAGGGTCTTTTGAGTCTGGTGGAGCCTACGAGTACAGGGTCCAGTTGTCGGAGGCAGTCTGCCTAATAACACATTTAATTTGCTTGTGTCAGTCACTCGAGCTTCTAAAAGTGGGTGGTTATGCCACGTCATCACTATAGCGGGTCTCCACTTTGTGATGGAGCCTCCTTAAGTATGACGTGTCCACTTCCCCTATTAAGCCGTTCTGCCGCGCACAGCGCGGCGGCCAGTGGTGCCCACGAGCTCAGGAGGTCAAGTAGGCACACTAGTGTGCCTACTCTTCCTTCCAAACCCATGGTGTGGGCGGGTGGGTGCGAGCTTTTAGCGAGCGCCGCGTTCGGCGGCGTCACTGGTGCTGTTCCCGGTCAGGTGTACGACGTACACTCCGTGTGCAGGGGAGGATGAGCCGGGATCCGCACTCCCTCTTCCCCAACAGTTAATGGAAAACCCGACTCAGAGGTGCGGAATCAGATTCCGGCTCCTGATTGGTTCAGTCCGGATCGCCGCCAATCAACACAACACGACAACAGCGTGTTGCTTGACGTTGCAAGTTTGTACGAAACGGTCTCCAAACGGCCACTCACCGATCCAGCGCGCTCGGCAGTAAGCAATATCCCTGACCCAGCCAAGCCTATGCGGAGTGGGTGGGGGTGGTCGGTGGTGCGCGGACCAACATCCTGGTGGAGTTCGCACCGTCGAGCGTGATGGAGAGCGAGACGCGGCTGGGGTCGTGAGTGTGGAGAGGCTGGGTGTTGGCTGTAGAGCTCTATTCACAAAAGTACAAAAGTTTGATGTGGCCTTGTTTAGTAACTCACTTGCTCATTTGGCAATGGCGCCTTGGTTGGGGCTGGATGATTCTGTCCTATCATCCTCGGATGTTTCGAGCCCCACGACGCTCACATGGTGAGGTGATGAGCACTAACATACGCACATCTGCCACGTCCAGCGGACAGACCCTGCTTGGTGTTGAATTGCGTAGCTCTCATCACACATATCATTGTAGTGCTCATCAATTATCATAAGACCCGTCTGAATCATTGTAATACTCATCCGGCATGTCGTCGGTCCAACCATAGCGGTCTTCATCGAAACTCTCGTCGTACTTTGGACCATAGGTCTTCCTCCCTCATCCACCTCTGCATATCTTCGTCCCCGAATGCTAAGGCATTACGACACGTGTCGTATGGGTCCCTAGAGGTCGTACGTGGGCACCCTTGCGCCCACGCCCACTTCAACACCTCCAGGTGCCCATACCTCGCGGCTGCGGCACACGCAGCCGAACCCCCCCATGGGCACCCCATCTCCCGCACCCACTGCAGCACCGCTAGGTTCCCGCCCGCAGCGGCGGCGCGGCACATCACCTCCGTGCGCCAAGGGCAGCCGTGCATCCGCGCCCACGTCAACACCTCCAGGTGACCGCCCTGAGCGGCGCTCTCGCACGTCCGCTCATCCCACGGGCAGGGGGGTCCTGCGCCCGCGCCCACTGTAGCGCCTCCTGGTTGCAGTGGCGCAAGTTGAATTATAAAGTATGATTTGAAAGCGGTGCATCATATGTTAGCTTCAACCTTATGGGGGCCCGGATAGCGAAACCCTGCTGCCTCCTCGCATACGCGGACGCGTCGCTCTGTCTATCTCAGCTTGAATCGCTGAAACCGAGCACAATCAACTCGGGGTCAACGTGGGGTCCGCTCTACCAGGTGCCCGCCAGCCGCGGCGAGTGTACAGCAGTTGAGATGTCCTCGCCCAGGATTATCCCGCGGTGTAGCGGCGCAAGTTGAGATTGAAAGCCAATTTTGATAGTGGTTTGGGTCATATTATGGCTTCAAGCGCTGAAACTATAGGCGCTACACAGTTTTGATACTGCCAACCTGCACCACCCTACCACCGGCGGCACCCGTTCGCCTTCGCCCACGCTAACCGCACGCTGGCAGGGGGCGGGGGTGAAGGTGAGGGGGAGGTTGAGTTGTTGTCTATTGAGGGGGGTGGGGGAATTACGAAATCATGGGGGGTAAATCCGCCGGGGTAAATCCTGACAGTTTGGAACAGTTGAGTTGATCAGTCCCCTACGCGGTACGATCCCCTCTACCCTAAGATAGAATTCCCTCCCTGTGGGGGAGGGTTGTTCGGCAGCCAATGAACAGTAGTTTGCAGGGGTTGTGTGGCTCTATTGCTTGGGTTCAGTTCCACACTTTCACACCGTTCGGTGTAGGATTAGTTCGATTACCCACTTCCGGCGAGTCGCGTGTAGTGTCACGCGCTGGCGTATGATCCGAGTACGATAGCGCTGTTCGGCGCGTGGATCGAAGAGTCAGCAACGAATGCGATGTGAAGTTTGAACATTGCAAATGTCTTTGAATATCTAATCCTGAACCTCCATATAGTGGTGATCAATGTGCGTCGTGTCTCCCCACTACACGACGATAAGTTGGCCGATGCGGAAACTAGGTTTCTCGTCAACAGGCGGATGCGTTGTCTCTCTCTTTTTCTTGTTGTCATCACATAACTGTCTCTTCGTCGTCCTCCGTGATGGAATCCGTGTCGTCGTTGTCACTGTCGTCATCGTCGTCATCATCCTCGGACCACTCGGCGACGCGGCCGTACTTCGCGATCATGGCGGCATTCTCCACAGCGAGTTTGAAGCCGGCTTTGAAGTTACCCGCTTTCTGCTTGGGCCTGGGCTTGGTCGTGGCGGTCCCGCTGAATGCTTTGGCCGCCTTCTTCAGCTTGAAGCGTGTGACACCGTTCGAGATGAGCTCTGCGTCGAACTTCTAGTGCATGTTGGTGTCCTGGTAGAATTCCCGTGCGTAGGATCGGCATCGTGTTACCATCCGTGATATTTTCATTTGCCCCGGTACTACCTCTTCTGACGAGCGGTGTTTTATTCAGTATGGGTCTCATCAGAGCATTCGTTGCGCCGCCTTTGGCATTGCACGCATGATGGCCATCCCTACCCCCATCGATATGGTGTACGGTTTGCCGATGACGCCGGGTGATCCGCGCCGTCGGCGAAGGAGCGCGTTTGTTTGTCATGCTCACGCGGGCGTGTCGAGGCCGGACGTCACGCTGAACCAGGGGAAGGTGAGAGGTCACGGTAAGCCGGAGGAACTCGAGTGGTCGCCGTGGATGGCTAGGACGACAGGACGGGGTGCCGGGTCGGGCCGCGCACAAGGACTAAAGGAGTGGAAACCACGACGACAGCTTGCGCGAGACGAGGGTGCGTGGCTGTCTAGGGCGACGCGTGTACACGCGTTACGGTGGTTGCGGAGCGAAAGGAGCCCAGCACGTGGACCAAAGCAAGTCGGGAAGTGGACGGCGCACCGGAGGGTACGCGCGGGGTACGAGCGCGGTGCCGAAGGTGTCAAAAGGTTGACGTAGGCGAGCGGAGAGCGTCGAGAGCGTTGTTCGAGTTCGGTGGACAGCG
>Ga0307489_10001058_pt1 | contig 17774 bp, 27 predicted proteins | sample SB12metaG_FD_202247 | JGI IMG/M metagenome (GOLD analysis project Ga0307489, IMG submission 202247) | Sea-ice brine microbial communities from Beaufort Sea near Barrow, Alaska, United States - SB 1.2 | ecosystem: Environmental > Aquatic > Marine > Coastal | place: USA: Alaska | collected...
CCATTTCAGTCAAGATACGATACTACAAACGCGCGTCCATGACGTGGCGGGCAATATCTGCCAGGCCCTACCACCACCCCCGCCCCCACCCCCAGCCCCGGCCCCGCCGCCGCCCCCGCCCCCGCCCCCGCCCCCGGCCCCGGTGTCCGCATCAGCGCCGCTCCCTGGCGGCCCCCGTGTAGGACCAAGCAGCTACTGCTCGCCACGTCATCCAACGCTGGCAGATAATGCTCGCCACATCATCCAATGCATTTTGGACCCTCATTCCCTAAGTCAAACGGCATCCTATGACGTGGCGAGCAATATCTGCCTGGCCCCACCCTGGCGGCGGCGGCACATAGCCGGGCGGGGGCATGGCGTTATACGATGTTGGTTTGGCCGGCTGTGGCGGCTGCGGCGGCGGTGGCGGCTGCGGCGGCGGCTGCGGCGGCTGCGGCGGCTGCGGCGGCGCCCCGCCCCAGCCCCCAGGGTACATGTGCTGCTGCTGCTGCTGATGATACTGTTGTGGATGTTGGTGCTGCTGCTGATGTTGCTGCATATGCGGCGCCGGGCAGGGTGGTCACTCAACATAACCAATTGAGGGAAGTCAAATGGACGAAATACCACAATCGGGCTGTATGAGCGTTCACCCTGATGGAAGGTGGTGCGGGCACGACCGATGTATGTCGGTGTTCTCGACGACCCCCTCAGCATGGTGGTGCGCCACGTGCGGCAGCGAGTGCATGCGTGACACACTTACCTTTAGGGTGTATGCTCATACAGACGCGCGGAGCAGGGGGAGACTCAACTTCGAGCGAGTGCTTGTTCTCAGTAACCCCCCTCCCCACCTGGTGATGCGCGATGTGTGGCAGAGTGTGGAGGCGCTGCGGCGCGGCGGGGATGAGCGTGGTGGGCGCCCGCGGCGGCGCCGGGTACCCCGGGTACATCGCCGCGAACGCCGCCCGCACACACGGCCCGGCACGTCGCGCGGAGATGTCCTGACGAGCACCGGTACACCATGTCATGGATGACGTGGCAAGCACCGATGCACTATGTGGAAGACGACATGACGAGCACCGTTACAATGTGTGGTGGATGGTCTCATGAGTGGATAGACTGGGTGTGAAGCGGAGGTGGCACACGGCCAGGGAGCCCCGGGCCTCACCCGCACAGTCTCCACCAGGTTCTCCGCCAGGTGTCGCCCGGCAGCCATGACCCGCGGGCCGGCCTCCCCTGACTGCCCGCCCAGAGTGTACCCCCCCGCGCCCACACCCGCCACGTAGAGGCTCATGGGCTCAGGCGCCTCCCGCGGTCCCGCGGGCGTGGGGCAGTCCAGGGTGCCGGAGCCCCGCCCGCGCAGCGCCACGGCCGCGGCGCCGGACTCACCGCCGCTCAGGGCCCTTACACTCCTCCGCTTGCCAGCTCAACCTCGCGATTTGGTCATAGTGTGCTGGTGTATCCGTACACACTCGCCGCCTCATCCTCCCTGGCCTCACACCGGTCCCCGCGGAAGCTCAACTGAAACCAAAGCAGCCAGGCTGCGGGAGGAGGATGCGGCGAGTGTGCACGGGTACACCAGCGCACCACGAGCGGACAGACAGAGGACGGTCGGCCGTTCCCTGCCGGCGATGTGCGCTAGGTAGGACCCGCCGGGGCCCAGGGGTAGTGCCTGCCAGATATTGCCCAACAAGTTATAGGATGCCATTCAACCCAACAAACGAGGGTTCTGAATGCTACGGATGACATGGCGGGCAATGTCTGGCAGGCACTACCGAGGAGGCGCGCGGCGAGGCCGAACTCGGGCAGCGCCAAATCGTAGGGGCGCAAATTTGTATTGAAAGCAAAACCTGAAAGCAGTTCATCTCATTGTAGTTCTAAGCGCTGAAACAAGGCGCTTTCAACAGGTTTCAACGGGATTGAACTTGCACCAGCCCACCACCGCGTCCAGGCCCACCCACACCGCGCACCGGTCGGCCGGTCCCGCGGCGGCGGCGGCGGCACCGGCGAGACTCGAAGGCTGAGCCATCGCATTGTAGCTTGGGTTGAGAGCGTTGTAGTTCGCCGGTGCAACCTGAGTGTTGTAGCTTGGGCTCGCCGGTGGAGCCTGAGCGGTGTAGTTTGGGTTCGCCGGCTGAGCCAGAGCGTTGTAACTTGGGTTCGCCGGTGGAGCCAGAGCGTTGTGGTTGGGCGCCCCGCCCGCCTCCTCAACATTCTTCGCCGCATCAGGCGGCGCCATGGGGTAGGGCCTGGCAGATATTGCTCGCCGCGTCACAGGATGCCCTTTAACTCAAGAAGCGAGGGCTCAAATGGGTGTGGACGACGTGGCGGGCAATATCTGGCAGGGTCTACCTCGGGGACCAATGTGGGCTGATCGGGTGCTGGCCGCGCGGCGGGGTCGATGCCCACTTTGGTGGCGTACTTGAGCCACGCGTAGTATTCCTCGCCGTCTCCGCCAAACAAAAAGGAAAACGCCGCGTTGCCGGCTTGTTTGGTCCGAGTCACCTCGTCAGAGGGCCTGAAACATATTACCCGCAACGTCACCCAACGCACTCTGAACCCTCAATCTTGGGTTAATGACATCCTGCGACGTGGCAAGCGATGTATGGCAGGCCCCACATCTTCGAATTTCTGGCCGTTCTTGACGGTGAATGCGGCGACGGTTTGGATCTTCTTGATGAGCGCGTCGGAGTCGGGCTTGTAAGCGAAGGGCGGCCGGGGCTCGTCGTCTTCGTCGTCGTTGTCGTCTGCGGCGGCGGTGGCGGCGGCGGCGGCGGCGGCAGCGGCGGCGGCAGCGGCGTTGGCGTCGGCGGCGGCATCAACTTCGGCGGCGGCGGCGGCGGCGGCGGCGGCGGCGTAGGCGGCGGCGTTGGCGTTGGAGGCGTATGCAGCGGCGGCGGGGGGGGCGGGGGCAGGGGCGTGGAAGAATGCAGTGGCAGGGGCGGCGGCGGGTGCGGCGGCGGGTGCAGCGGCGGAGGGACCCCAGTGCCCGTGCCCGCCTGCACCGAGGGCCTAGCCGATACTGATCGCCTCGTCATAGGATGCCATTTGACTCAAGCAATGAGGGTTCGATGGATGAAGTGACGAGCAATATCCGCCAGGCCCTACCTCCGCCCGCCCCCCGGCCGCCGCTGCCGCCAAATCCGAACCCTCCGAAACCAAAACTCATGGAAGGCTCATTTTGTACCCATTCATCGGCGGCGGCGCCGCCTAGGGCCTGGCACATATTTCACGCCACGTCAAAAGATGCCGTTGGCGTCATCAAGCAGAGAGGGTTTAGAATGTGGGGAATGATGTAGCAGACATATGTGCCAGGCCCCACCGGCAGCGGCCCCGCCGCCGCCGTCGGCGTCAGCGCCCGGGTGAGCCCCGCCCCCCGCCGCGCGCTGCCCCAGCAGCTCCACCGCGGCACGCACCGCCTCCCAGGGACCACTCGCACTATCAGCAACACGTCAGGGGACGGGGGCGCCGTGACAGGCCCTGGACGGTAGCCACACGCAGGGTGATGGCGGCGGCAATGGTGTGTCGGTGCAATCTGAGCAAACATTCAGGGGACGCGGTATGAGGCTAGGGAGGAGGATGTTGCACAAGATTGTGTACGGGCACACCGGTACACTCTGAGCGAACAGTCACAGGCCCTGCCGCCTCGCGCCTTTCCTCCGTGGACTTCCCCGCCACTGCGCTGCCCGGCGTGACCTGCAGGTGCAGCGGCGGGTCGTCGGGCGCCGGGTCCCAGCCGCCGGGCTTGTACCGCCCGCAGACGCGGATGAACGCGCCCGTCGCGCGGGTCACGTCCTCCAGCGTGCGCTTCCCAGTGCCAGGGCCAGTCCCCTGACTGTTTTCTCACGATGCACCGGTGCACACTCGCCGCGTCCTTCTCTTCGGCCTGACACGGCGTCCTCAAACTGTTTGCTCACACAAGGAGGGGGCGAGTGTGTGCGGGTACACTGGTGCAGCGTGAGGCAGTGAGGGAACGGCGTGCTCGGCCCTGCCGTGTGAGTTGCGCGCGCACGGCGGGGGTGCACTCGTTCAGGTCCACCTGCTCACCCTCGGACTGTGGGTGTGGCGCCGCGCCGCCGCTGCCGCTGGTGGCGCCTGCGACGCCCGAGAGCGCGGCGCCGGAGGCAGCGGCCGCGTTGAGGCGCGCCGCGACTGCCGCCACCGCCGCCGAAGCCGCCGCCTGCGACGTGGGCGCGCTAGGGGAGGCGATCGCGGCGGTGCCCATCCCACCCGAGCCCACCACGTCCCATTTCCTCCCGCGCCTCCCGGCATCGGCACTCGGCGCCCCCGCGCCCGCCACCGGCCCCGCCGCCCCCGCCGCCGAACCCACGCTCCATGCCGGCGTGTCCCACCCTCGCTTGCGGCCCGACATCGTCCCACCCCGGGCGCTGTGTCGCGTGTGCGCGACGCGGACGGGGCTTTAAGAACCGAACAGCTTCCGCCGGGCAGGAACGGATGGGGGGGGGTGTTTATTAAAAGGTGGTATAGGGGTCTAATGCGCGTGTTTAGGGTTTCGGCGTACTGTAGGGTTTCCCGCTGGCACGGGCTCGGCTCGGCTCGCGGCTCGGATCAAAATGCAAGTATGGTATCGACGCTTTTGGCATGGCATATGGCATGGCATGGCATAGCATGGCACTGAGACACGGGCAGTTGACCGGCTGCGCAGTGTCACGCGAACGGCGGACGTCTCGAGCGACTGTGCGCGCCTGCAAGCGACGGTGAGACCTGCCGCCCCCTGCCGCGCCCCTGCCGCGCCCCGTGCGCCGTTCCCGCCGCTCCGCCCTGAGCACGTTCCCGCCTCTCCCCTGTCTGTCTTCCTCTCCCCCGTTTGCCGCTCGACTTGGACCGATTTGGCCGAAATGCTCGGTCCGCGACACACTCTTCCGACCCCGCTCCGCGCGTGGCTCGGGGCGAGCACTGGCGTCGAGGAGACTCGCTCCTGGCCTGGGCAGCTACGCACGCGCGTGCCCGGGATTGAAGGGTGGCGACGCCTCCTCCAATCAAGCATTTCGTTTACAGGCTTTGACGAGCCCCCGGCAACACCACCACAGCATTCCAGAAACCCCTAATTGTCAACCGCCCACGAGACTAACCCTCGTCCCGTCCCGCGCCGCCCCGCGCCGCCCTCTACAGTGAGCGCATATTCATAGGAGAGCGTCGAGCGGACCCGCGCCGGTGCCTGCCCCGTCAACAAACCCTCTCCGCAGGGTCACGGCAGGAAGGCAGAAAGGCTAAAGGCAGGAAGCGCACACAGGTTCGTTTCGAGATGGATCTGATGGAGGAGCCGGCGGACCGCGAGGCCTTCATCAAGCTGGCCAACTACCCGCTCATCAAGCACACGGGTGGGGCTGCCTCCCATCACACTGTTCGCACACATATGTCTGTCTATGGACTGTTGTTGAGTGAGTGAGACAGCGAGCGAGTGACCCACGCACCCTCCCACCCACCCACTCCCACTTGACCCACCCACTTTCCCCCGTTGCACGCTACTCGCACACTCGCTCACTCACTCATTCACTCTCCCCCGCTGCACCCTGCTGGCGGACATGGAGAGCGAGATGCGCACAGAGGCCGTGGAGATCTGCACAGGCGCCATCGAGAAGTTCCCGGGGAATCAGGCGGGGCGCGTACCCGGTACACTATGACCGAACAGTCTGACGTGGCTGTCACCGGACCTGAGTGGCGGGGGGTACAGTGGCGGGGGGGGGGATACACATGGTACACTATGAGCAAACAGTCCCAGTCCCGCGTGGATGGTACCGGGCCCGAGTGGCGGGGGGATACACGTGGCACACTAGGATTACGAACACACAATCGTATACCTAGGTTACATTCGATTGTACACCGCTGAAGCTTGGTAAACTATGAGGAAAGCGGTGAGGTGACACAGTGAGGCGGTGCAGTGAGGTGACACAGTGAGGCGGTGCGGTGGACCCTGCTAGGTGGAGAAGTCAGCGCAGCTCGTCAAGGACAGCATGGCAGGGCCGGGGGGCTGACCGGTGTTGTTCGACACGTCTTAGGATGTCCCCTGACTCAACCGGCCAGGGTTCAAATGCGGTGGATGACGTGGCGAGCAATATCTGCCCGGGCCCTGCCGCGTGGACAAGAAGTTCGGCGCGCCGTGGAACGTGGCAGGGGGGGTCCTCAAAACAAGCATTGGACCGCCGTTAAATCTCCTACCCCTCCTCCACGCGTATGCATGAGCATTCACCGTGAAGGTCAGTCCCATAATTCATGATCCGATATGGGCTAGAGTGGTTGTTCTGAAGGACCCGGCTTGGCGGTGATCGGGCAGTACTACTCGTTCGAGATCACAGCGGAGGTGAAGCACCTGCTCTACCTCTTCGTGCAGGCGGGGTCCACCACATCTCCATCAGAGCGACAAGATATCCCACATCTATACCGTCATCTTCCGTTTCGAAAGTGTCATCTTCCATATCGATACTGTCATCTCACCTTCCATATCGATAAGGCCTGGCGAGCACGGTTCTGTCCGCTTGAAATGGCGGATTGGGTTGGTTGTTGCTCACCATGGGAGCACCTTGCGGCTCGATGAACGTTGCAAAATAAGTACGTGTAATAACGTGGCAAGCATGAGTTATCAGACCCTGAGCGCAGGGGTCGACCGCGGTGCTTGTGTGGAAGTCGCAATAAGGTCGCAGGTGGGTGCTCATGCCGGTACACTATGAGCAAACGTCTGATGACTGCTCCACGGCTTATACTTTACATAGGAGGGATGCGGCGGAGGTGGTCTGAGCACCGCGGGAATAGCTCGCGGCCTGAGACTTTAGACATTTTTACACAATCATTCGGTCTAAACACTGCAACAGTCTTCCCCTTGCTTTTTAGAACCCGATCGGCGAAGCTTGACGGGCATGGCCCATGGCCCATCATTGTCGACGCATAATCTTGTGGGTCGACGGGACATCAACTACTATGCCGGCGCATGCGCCATTATGTGAAGGCGCGCCGGCGAGTATGTACCGGGGACATCGTGATAATCCGACCGCCGCCGCCGCCCCGCGAGCGGGCGCATCCGAAGGAATAGACGGCATGCAAAGGCGTCGGCGATGCAACAATCGCATCGTTTCGAAGTCGCAGTCTCAAAGCCCCCAAATCTGACCCTCACCGAAGCCTTCATTACATCGAGCTTCATTGAGTTGAGAAATCATAACAACACTCGAATGTACATCGAATCGAAACAGACCTAAATAAACCTGTCGGCGGTCGGCACCCGGAACCCCACACGTACTACTGTACAGTAGATCTCACCCTCAATCATCCGCTTCACCATCGCCACCCCGCCCCGTCGCACCTCGCCGTCGACGACACCAACGGAGCATCAACAGAACACCCCAACACGCGCAGCACCAACGGCATCATGATGCCGTCCCACATGGTCGTCGCCCTGGCCTCGCCCTCCGCCGCCGCCGCCGCCGCCTCACCCACCGCCCGCACCGCATTCCGCCAAACACGAAACCCCCAGTCGAAATCAACATCCTTCGCCCCAGGCAGTAGCAGCGGCGGTGGCATCGCACGCCGGCGCCGCGTGCGCGCCGCCGCGTGCCCCGAGATCGAGGCCCTCAAGGTGATGCCAGGCAGGGGGGGTTATTGCGAACAAGCACTCGACCGACGTTGAATCTCCTCCTCCTCCTGAGACTGAAGTTAAGTCAAGGTCCGATATCGGTTCGAGTGCTTGTTCTCAGTGACCCTCCCGGCGGGCAGACACGCGGAGGGATCGCCCGAGGAGCGCGTCAAGCAGCTGGGCCTGGTAGGGCCCCGGGGCTGTTCTTGCTCGTCCCGTCACGTCATCCAACGCATTTCGAACCCTCGTTTCTGTTTTTGAAATGGCATCCAATGGCGTCGCCAGCGACATCTGCCAGGCCATAAGGCCGGGAGCTCGACGGGCGCGTGGCCACCAATCCGGCCGGAGTGTTCTACCCGGCGGTTCTCGTGGGTGACCTGGCTTACGTGAGCGGGCAGGTGCCTCGCAACACCGACGGGAGTTGCATCCTCGGCAAGTGCGGGAGCGGCGACCTGACGGATGACGAGGCGGTGGAGGCAGGGGCTTACAGTCGTCCACTTCCCAGCCCATCGTAAGCACCTTTTGTGAGATAGGGGGTGTTCAGGGGGTATTTAACGGGGGTGTTAGGGAGTGTTTAGTAGGTCGTGTTTTCGGGGGCGTTGGGCTTTGGGATGTGTTTGGTGGGTGTTTAGGGTGCATCTTGAGTGATAGAAACGGCTGAGGTTGAGGTGAGAAGTGGAGGAGTGTGCCGCCCCTGGGCGGAGGCGGCGCGTGTGGTAGGCATCACCATGCTGGCCACCATGCGCCAGCAGTTCGGAAGCCTCGACAACATTGTCAGGGTACGGCCTGCCGGATATTGCTACTGCTCGCCACGTCATACGATGTCATGATGTCATTCAAGTAAAGAGGCGAGGTTCACAATGCAGCCCATGACGTGGCGAGCACATCTGCCCGGCCCTGTCCTTGGGTGGTCAAAGTAAATGGGTTTGTGAACTGCACGCTAGGCAGGACCTGGCGGATATTGCTCGCCACGTCATAGGATGCCGTTGACCCAGGAAACGAGGGATGAAAATGCGTTGGATGACGTGGCGAGGCATATCTGCTAGGCCCTGATGCGCGAGTATACCAAGCAGCCAATGGTGGCAGGGCGGGGCAGATAGTTCCCGCCGCGTCATAGGATGCCACTCAACTAATAGACATGGGCTGAAGTGCGTGCCGATGACGCGGCGGGCAATGGGCCTGGAAGATGTTGCTCGCCACGTCACATGATACTGCTTGACTCAAGAAACGAGGAATGCGCTGAGTGACGTGGCGAGAGCACTGTCTGTGGGGCCTTGATCAGCGATGAACGGCCTGGCCAACCTCTTCATCGACGTCTTTGGTCCCTCGGCAGGGGGGGGGGGGATACGACAAACCCATTGTCAAGATGTAGTCGTTTTACACATTTGCTCAAGGCCCAAAATTGCCCAAACTGCCCAAAATTGCCTTAAAATTGCCCAAAATTGCCTCAACAGGTCACTCGAAAGCGCGGGCGTATCTGCAGAAATAATTAGCTATACTAGTGCTCGCATTGATCACAAGCACTCGACCGACATTGAATCGACGAACCGAGTATACACGTCTGTATGAGCATTCACCCTGAAGGTAAGTCATGCTCCGATCTCGGTTCGAGTGCGTGTTCTCAATGACCCTGTTTAGTGGGGAAGAGCTCGAGGTCCGCGGTCGGGCCTGGCAGATATCGCTCGTCACCTCACAGGATGCCGTTTAACTCAACATCCGAGGCTTCAAAATGTGTTTGATAATGTGAAGCTTGGCGGATGCTGCTCGCCACATCATAGGATTCCAGTTAACCCATGGAAAATGAGGGTTCGAAATGCGTGTAGATGACGTGGTGGGCACTAGTGCCTGGTCTGTGAGCCGTAAGTAATTACTTGGCTAGTAAGTACTCGGACGAGTTATTGACTCGTCAGATCACTTACTTACTTACTCAACTTACTTAGCTAACAGACCAGGCACTAGCAGGTGGGCCCTGGTCCACGGTGGGGTGCACGGGTCTCCCGCTGGGTATCCCCGTGGAGGCGGAGGCCATCGTCCAGCTCAAGCTCTAGATTGCTGTATTTGTTTGACCTGTTCAGGTCTCACAATAATAGCGTACTGTAAAAGACTGGGCTTAGACTGGGCTTGACTGGGCTTAGACTGGGCTTAGTTAGACTGGGCTTAGAGTCCACGGAGGATCGGGTTGAATTCCAATGACTTGACCATTGCTTTTATTCAACCAATCGCCTGGTATGCGGCAAACGGGAATCCCTCTTGCTGAGGAAAATAAATATCACATCCGACGCCGTCAAACGCGCTTTGCACCCGCGGGTGTATCTCGAGTTGTCACACAGGAACAGCGTCGGCCAAAATTTGGGTTCGTGACCCAAGTTGTCACACAGCGCGGTCCACGGGCCGCTTGGTGCTGAAGCCAGCGCCGGCCAGGCGCCCCCGCAGGCGACCGGCCACGGCCCGCCACTGCGCGCCCACCGCGCCGCCCGCGCCGGCCGCCACAACCGCCACCACAATAGTAGTCAGCCCACCGCCGCCGCCGCCGCCGCCGCCGCCGCCGCCACCGCCGACACTCTGCTTCACCTGTGCAGGAACGTCCTGTGTCCGCCGCACCACCTCTTCCTCACCGTAGAGCCTGGCATATATTGCTCGCCACGTCACAGGACGTTATTCAACTCAAGAAAGGGGCGTTCAAAATGAGTTGAATGACGAGGCAAGCAGAATCTGCCAGGCCGTACATCACCGTGCCCGCTACCCCCTCTAACCCCCCCGCCACCCCCGCCGTAGTCCCTGAGCGCGGTGCCGGCCTCCGCCAGGCGGTCCCCCTGAGGCACGCTACGCGCCGTCCCTGGCACCGGTTCCAGCGCCGCCGCCCGCCCCAGCGCCGCCCGAGCCCGCTCCCCGCCGCCGGCGCCGCCGTCCAAGGTCTCCGCCTCCGCGGCGGCAAACCGCTCCACCGAATCCGTGGAAAGATCCGCGCGGTGGTACCACACGACGCGGCCCCCCTCCTCGCCCACTATGTAGCGCCGAACGTTGAGTTTGAAAGCAAACGTTGAAAGCAGTTTATCATATTATGGTTTCGAGCGCTGAACCCATAGGCGCTTTGAACACGGGTTTTGATAGTGTGAAGGTGCAGTGGCCTACCACCAGCAGGTGCGGGCCCCCGCCGCCCAGCCCCGTAGTGGTGGCGCTGCCATCCTCCCGCCCCACGAACACCGGAGCACCTTTGAACTTGAGGATCTCCGGGTAGCGGAACGCCGGCATCTCCCCCGTCGTAGCGGCGCAAGTTGAAGTCGAAAGCGATAGTTGAGAGCAGTGCATCTATATTATAATTTCAAGCGCTTAGATCCAGGCGCTTTTAATGTGGGTTTGACAGGGTCAACCTGCACCGCCCTACCCCGTTACCTCCGCGGGTTTGCCCCGCAGCAGCAGCACCGCGCCGCCGGGCAGGCCCGTGGTGTAGCAGCGCATGTTGAAATTGGAAGCAAATGTTGAAAGTGGTTCAGCATATTGTAGCTTCAAGCGCTGAAACCATGGGCGATTTCAACAAGAAGTTTGAGACTGACAAGCTGCACCGCCCTACCGTGGAGCGCGGCAGACCCATTTCCGGCTCCGGCACCGACGCGTGCCGCGGCACGCCCAGGATCAGGTCCAGCACGCCGGGGCTTACACTCGTTCGCTTCTCAGCTCAACTTCAGCGCGTTCTATGGGATAGGGGGTGCGCGTAGGGGCTGTGTGGCCCGTGTTAAGGGGGTGTTTAGGGGGTGCAGGGTGCTTTTGTGTGTCAGACCCTGCTCAGGTTGAGTTGAAAAGTGAAGGAGTGTAAGCCCCTGCCGGCACGCCGTCAAGGTCCCAGTCGTCCAGGGTGACAGTGACGCGCCCGGTGGCGCCGCCGGACAGGTAGTGGCAGCGGATGAAGCGCCCGGTGCGCAGCTTCAGCTTGCCGGCGTCCTTCAGGTAGCAGCGCAAGTTGAATTTGAAAGCGAAGTTTGAAAGCGGTTCGTCATATTGTAGCTTCAAACGCTGAAACCACAGGCGCTTTCAATACTCGTTTTGATACTGGCAACCTGCACCTTTCTACCTTGAGGTGCCGGTCGTCGATGCGGTAGTACGCGTGCAGCTCCCCCGTGTTGTAGGGCCAGGCGGAATATGCCGGCATTACTTTCGGCATGATAGGCAAATCGAGATGTCCGGCATGTTACCTGCGCGTTTTTGGGAAAATGGTCAGCATAATTGGGCATAATCCGGGCATGACAGGCTGAAATTGGGGAATTAAGCATAGGGAATTTGGGCAAAAGAAAAAGTATGTTCCGCCTGGGCCTACCGCGTCGTCCAGCGTGATCAGCGCCGTGCGCCAGGGGCGCAACACTCGTCCACGTTTCAGCTGAACGTAAGCACCTTTTGATGGATATACGCAGATCCGATGGGGGGTCGAAACCCCTCTACTCGGAAGTCTTGAGTTATAGACCATGTCAATACTGAATGGGACTTGACCCCCATCGACTATCCGCAGACGTCAGTGATGAAAAACGGCTCAGGTTGAGCTGATTAGTGGAGGAGTGTAAGCCCCTGCCGTGCGCGTACCGAAGCGGCCGGCCCAGGGCTGGACCCGCCACGGTCCGTGCACCTCCAGGCCGTCCGCCAGCAGCGGCAGCGGCACCGCGAGGCGCGGGCGGCGGCGCGACCCCACGTTGCGGTACAGCATGACGCGGGAGGTGGCGTCGGAGGCCACCACGTCCAGGTCCCCGTCCCCGTCCCAGTCCACCAGGCGCGGGGCCGTGTACCCGTACCGCGCCTCCGCCGGCCCCTCCAGCCCCAGGTACCCCGCCTGCACGGAGCGGCACAACTTGAAATAGAAGCAAATGGTGAAAGCAGAATAGCAGATCATATATTATAGTTTCAAGCGCTGAAACCATTGGCGGTTTGGTTTCAACACGGGTTTTGATACCGTGAACCTGCACCGCCCCACCTGCACGTGCACGGGCGCACCCCCCGCCAGCACCGGCACGCCCGGCATGAACGCCGGGTGCCAGTCCGTGCCCGTGCCGTAGCGGCGCAAGTTGAATTTGAAAGCAACAGTTGAAAGCAGTCAATCATAATGTACGTTCAAGTGCTGAAACCATAGGCGCTTTCAACCCCGGTTTTGATACTGTCAACCCGCACCGCCCTACCACGTTGCGGTGCACCATGAGGCGACCCTCCGCGTTGCCGACCATGATGTCCGACCGCCCGTCGCCGTCCCAGTCGCCCGCGCTGGGCACCGGGCTGTAGCGCCGCAACTTGAAATTGAAAGCAAAGTTTGAAAGCGCTTCATATTTGTCAGAGTCAAGCACTGACGCAAACCGCGGTCAACCCTGGCTCAACCTGCGGTCAACCTGCGGTCAAGCTGCGGTCAACATGCGGTCAACCTCCGGTCAACCTGCAGTCAACCTGCGGTCAAGCTGGGGTCAACCTGCAGCGCCCCACCGGGTGGCTGCCGGCGTAGAGGGCGCCGCCCTCCTCGCCGACGGGCACGGGCTGCTCGAAGTGCGGCAGCGCCCCGGCGCCGCGCGAGTGGTACCGGTAGAACCACAGCGCGCCCTCGCCGCCCACCACCAGGTTGTAGCGGCGCAAGTTAAAACTGAAAACAAAGTTTGAAAGCGGTACATCATAGCGTAGCTTCAAGCGCTGAAACCATAGGCGCTTTCAACATTGGTTGTGATACTGTCAACCTGCACCGCCCTACCAGGTCGGGGTGAGCCGCCGCCGCCGACTCCCCCTCCCCCACCCCCTCTCCCGCCGCCGCCGCCGCCGGGTAGGGCAGCGGCACCGCCGCCGGGCTAGGGTGCACCAGCACGTTGCCGTGGTGTAGCGGCGCAAGTTGAATTGGAAAGCAAAACCTGACAGCAGTATATCACAACTCAGTGTCAAGCGCTTGGTTCCAGTCGGCTTCAACTGGGGTTTCATAGGTTCAACCTGCACCGCCCTGCCGTGGGCGTCGAGCAGCGGCACCCGCGCCCGCAGCGCCACGCCCACGTCGATGTTGCTGCGGAAGTAGTGCAGCAGGCCGTACACGGAGCCCGCGATCACGGAGCGCTCTTGCGCCCCCGTAGTGTGGCGGCGCAAGTTGAATTTGAAAGCAACTCTCGAAGGCGGTTCATCATTTATAGTTTCGAGCGCTCAGTTCCAGGCGCTTTCAACTTGGATGTCATCGGTTCAACCTGCACCGCCATACTGTGGCGTTGGTGAGCAGCGCGGCGAGGCCGCAGTACCCGTACTGTATGTCGTGCTCCGTGGCCGTCACCCGCCGCGCCGCGCCCGTGGCGGCGTCGTTCAAATTGGCCACGTGGAGGGAGTAGATACTGCTGTGGATCCAGCCGCCGCGCCACACGCCGGCGCTGTCGCGGGGCACGCTGTCCGCGCGCTAGGGCCTGCCCTACATTGCTCGCCACGTCATCGACACGCATTTTGAACCCCCGTTTCTTGAGTTAAGCAGCATCGTACGACGTGGCGAGAAAAATCTGAGCGGCCCCACCGCAGTGGAGTCGAGCGGGTTGTGCTCGGGGCTGCGGTACCCCAGCGACTTCAGGTCCGTCTCCGTGGGATAGAGTCGGCAACCGCAGATACATGCTTCAGTCACTCGAGAGAAACAGGCAGACAACAACACGCTTCTGCATGTATGAGGAGGCACCACGCCTTCGCGCTGGCCCCCATGATTTGGGCAGGTGACCATATTGCCGCATTGCAGTTTGGTACAAAGTAACGAAATCTAAGTGAGCAGCACGGCGCTCGGCCCCCGGCGCCCCACCTTGGGCGGCGGCACAGCCCGCCGGTCCTGCACCTCCAGTATCAGATCGCCGCCGCCCTTCGTTGCGTACGGCCCGCCACAAAATGCTCAGAACGTCACAGGGTGGCATTGCACTCGAGAAACGAGGGTTTGAAATGTTGAGAATTACTCGGGGCCGGCCGGCGGCGCGGTAGGAGGTGGGGGGGGCGTCGGCGCGGGCGTCATGAAGACGTTGAGAGCAATATCTGCCAAGGCCGGGTCGGGCCTACCTCGGCGTGATGCCTCGGGACGTAGGCGAGCGCGGTGGGCGGGCGGGGCAGGCCCGTGACGTGCAGCTCCCGGCGCCCCGTGAACCCGTTGGTTCCCTTGTCGAAGTGCGTGTGCGCGATGATCATGCCCTCCACGTGGAAGAACCCGTCCATCACTGCCGGACACCAGTCCACTTCTCGCCTTCACGTGAGCACTTTCTGTGCGACACGTTGGGTGGTTTCAGTGGGTTTCAGTGACAGAAACGGCTGAGGTAGAGGCAAGAAGCGCAGGAGCGTGCTGCCCATGCCGTGGATGACGCCGCCGGACTGCACGACGGAGCCGGCGGGCGGCAGCAGTCCCGCGTGCTACGGCCGGCTAAATGTCCCTCGCCGCGTCATAGGATGCCATTCGACTCAAGAGACGCGGGTTCGAAATGCGTTTTGTCGGGGGTCGATGACATGACGAGCATTATCTGGCAGGCCTCATGCCCGAGGCCCCACCTTGAAGGGGTGCGTGCACTGCACGCGGCGGCGGAAGAAGGGCGCACCCGAGGCGGCGTCGGCGCCCACGTACTGGTACAGGTACAGCCCGGGCTCCGTGGACAGCCGGTTGTTCACCACGAACCAGAGGCTTACACTCCTCCACTATTCGGCTCAACGTGAGCCGTTTCTGACACAGAAGCACACCCGAAACACCCCTAATACCCCCTACCACCCCCTAGACACCCCCGCAACAACCCCTAACTGCACCCCCTGTCACACAGAAGGCGCTTAAGTTGAGCTGAAGAGTGGACGAGTGTGTGAGCCCCTGCCACGAACAGGTCGGGGCGCGACCCGCCGTACACGGTAGCGTACCCCAGCGGCACCGTAACCGTGCCATCGCCCACGGCCGTACCGCCATAACGTTTGCATCTTTACAGAGGTACCCAGTGAGGATGAGCACGAGTATAACTGCCAAGTCCCGGGACAAAGCCACATGTCGCACGGGTACGATGGCTGGCAGTGGAGGTGGGAAAGGGGACGCCGTGGTGGCAGGCCCTGTGGGAGCAGCTGTGAGGACTGGCGGTTGAGCTGAGGGAACGCCGTGTGTGGCCCTGCCGACGGACAGCGGGTTGATGGGCTCGTCGAGCGCGACGCCGTCCTCGGAGTTGTCGAGCGCGAGGCGGCGCTCGTCGAGGCCGATGAACGGCGCGGGGCCCAGGGGCAGGCCGCTCTCCAGCGCAGCGGGGCCGCCGCGCGTAGCCGCCGCCGCCGCCGCCGCGTCCTCCGCGGCGCCGGCGCCGGAGGGCGGGAAGCACACGAGCAGCGCGAGCAGCATCACCGCGCCCAGCGCCTCGAGCGCCGGGACGCGCCGCGCCGTCGCCGTCGCCATCCTGCCTCCGCTATCGTATTCCCGATTTCGCCTTTTCTCTGAATTTTGAATGGCACCAGTGTAGGTAGGGTCTGCACTCTGCGGGGGCGGCTTAGGTTGACCAGACCCCGTGCGTGGATCGCCACTGCGCGCTGCGAGGAAGATGTTCGACGAGGGTTGTCGCGCCGCCGTCGTGATCGCGCGTGCGGGCGCCGTATAGTATGGGGTACAGAGCGTTTCAATGAAAAGGGTGTTGTGTTGGCCGGGCTGTCGTGTGGTATAGTCAAAGTGGGCACCTCCGGCTGTTGCTGACCTATAAAATTGACCACGTGGCTCTCCAGCCACGCGCCACACTCACCGCGCGCGCCGCCCGTCGCGCCCGTGGAGATGGAGATTGCGATGGAAGCCGACGCACCCCCGTCGCCCGCTGCCGCCGCCGCCACCGCCGCCCCCGCCGCCGCCGCCGCCTCCTCCGAACCCGCGCCTGGCTCCGAGGCCTCCTCCTGCGAGTGGGAAACCGTGGCCTCCAGCGAGCAGCTGGCACGTGAAGATGCGCGGCTGCCCGTCGAGGTGAACGGGCGCCACTTAGCACTCGTGCGGCACGGCAGGGCTGCCACCAGTCGTCCCATGACAGATTTCCCATAGCGCACCTGTACACCACTGCCGCTGCCGCTGCCGCCTTGACTGTTGGCGGTGTCCAGGCCTGGGCACGTGGGCAGCTGGGCACTCGTCCTCTGTGCAGCTCAAGCTGACAGTTAGCGCGTGTGTACCAGTGCACCCTGCGGCGCGGCAGTGCGCTGTACGCGATGGACAGCACGTGCTACCACATGGGCGGCCCGCTCCTGCACGCTGACATCGAGGACGTGCCAGGTAAGGCTGCTCACATGACAAATACACAATATGCTTTTGCGGTGCACGAAATGCAAGCTGCGTCGTTACACCTCCACACTGGCACTGACGAATGCACAATGTATTTGCGGTGTGCCGGCGGCGGCGGAGACGCAGGTTCGAGTCTCGGTCGCACCGTCATCGCGCTCGAGGCTGTACCAGCAAACACTTGCTAGGCGAAGCCGACCCTCGCGCGTGAGTGTTTACGGGCACACAGGTACACTTCGAGCAAACAAACAGGGAACGAGGCGCCAGGGATGAGGATGCGAGTGTGTACGGGTACATTTGTACACTGTGAGGAAACGTTGCAGGAAACAGTGGGGTGGCCCTGGGCATGGGGCACGGCGCGTGTGTGGTGTGCCCGTGGCACCACTACCAAATCAGTCTCAGCACCGGCGAGCGCCTGTATCAGGCAGGGGGGTCATTGAGAACAAGCACTCGACCGACGTTGAATCTCCTCCTCCTCCTCATCATCCGCACGACTGTACTCATAATGATCATTCACCCTGAAGGCAAGCCAAGGCAAGCCAAGGCAAGCCACGGTGAGTCATGCAGCGGTTTCCGACCTCGGTTGGAGTGCGTGTTCGCACTGACCCTCCCTCCGGGACATGAGCCGCAAGGTGGGGAGGTGCAGGTTCACAGCTTGAAAACCCGTGTTGAAAGCGCCTATGGTTTCAGCTTTTGAAGCTCAAATATGATGAAACGCTTTCAAACTTTGCATTCCATTTGAAGTTGCGGCGGTACAGCAAGGTGTGCACGCTGCCGAAGAAGCAGCGCGTGCACGATGTGCGGGAGGCGGCCGGCCTCGTGCAGGCGCGGCCTCATCAACCCCGACATTTTTATTTTTAACAACGTGCATCGAGCCCTTAGGCACTCAACTCACACGGTGAGCATTACCAACCCTCTGCGCCATGAACCCCGTCGGTCTCTTTTCTTAAATTCGACGGGCCCTATGGCGGGTGCGTTTCAAGC
>Ga0307489_10001059_pt1 | contig 17767 bp, 22 predicted proteins | sample SB12metaG_FD_202247 | JGI IMG/M metagenome (GOLD analysis project Ga0307489, IMG submission 202247) | Sea-ice brine microbial communities from Beaufort Sea near Barrow, Alaska, United States - SB 1.2 | ecosystem: Environmental > Aquatic > Marine > Coastal | place: USA: Alaska | collected...
GCTAAATATGATAAACTGCTTTCAAATGCTGCTTTCAAATTCAACTTGCGCCGCTACAACCCGGCGCGCCGCCGCTGGGCGCTGTCGCTGCGGTACGGCCTGCCAGATGTTGCCCCCGATTACGCATTTGAACCCTCGTTTCCTGAATTAGATTGCAACTCATGACGTGCCGAGCAATACCCCCCGCGTCATCCAACGCATTTGAACCCTCGTTTCCTGAATTAGATGGCATCCTATGACGTGGCGAGCAATACACCCTGCATCATTCAACGCATTTGAACCCTCGTTTCCTGAATCAGATGGCATCCAATGATGTGGCAAGCAGTTGATGCAAGGCCTTAAGGTGCGGTGCATCGCCGCCGCCGGGCAGGCTGTGGGCGCGCATCCCAAGAAAGGCGGAAATCTGTCCGAGCTCCTCATCAATGCGTCTGGTGTGGTGGGGTGGTGCAACTACTCGTCCCGACCCCCTCTACTCGTACTTTCAGAAACTTGGGGTTTCAGCCTGCGAATCTCGGATTCCGGGACTCGCCGGCCGAGCCGACCGACCATTTTCAGGACATTCTCGAGTTATTCAACCCTCAATATTGGACCACGTAAGTTTGATATGATCTACCCCTGAGTTTCTTAAAGTAGAGTGGGTCGGACCGTGTAGGTGATGCAAGTTGAAACCCGTGTTGAAGACGCTTGGTGTCAGCGCTCGCTTGAAAAACTAAATTATGTGGCAAGGTTTTCAACGGTCGCTTTGAGTTTGAAATTGCGGCCCTTGAGGTTGCAGTGGGCGAACCCGAAGCCGCGGGGGGCGTGGCGGTGGATGACGGTGGGGCTGGACGGAGGGCGGTGGGTGGCAAACGGCGGCGGGGAGGTGGCGGATTTGGGCGCCGCGCGGGGCGTCGGCGGCGGGGGCGGCGGCGGCAGCGGTGGCGGTGGTGGCGGGGGCGGGGTGAACGGCGGGAGCGAGTGCGAGACCATGCTTCGTTTGCTCTGCTCTCGGCTCGACGGACTTCCGGTGTTGGAAGTCGAGGCGCTGTTGAAGCAGTGGGCGGGTCTGGTGGCGGATGATCCGGAGATGTACGCCGCTTTCGGCGTGAGCCTGGCGGAGGCCATCGCGTTGTGCGCGCCGGGCGCGTCGGAGGCCGCGGCGGCGGCGGCAGCGGCGGAGGCGGAGGTGGAGGCGGAGGCGGCGGTGAAGGCGGAGGCGGCGGCGGCGGCGGAGGCGGCGGCAGCGGAGGCGGAGGCAGAGGCGGGGGCGGCGGCTGCTGCCACAGCGGAGGAGGCGGCGGCGTTGGAGGAGGCGGCGGCAGCGGTGATGACAACCAGTGGCGGCGGCGGCGGCAGCGCGAGTAAGCGGCGGCGCGAGAGCGATAGCGGCCAACGAAGGAGCAGCGATGGTTTGTCTTACGGCGCGGCGGCGGTGCGGGAGGAGGAAGCAGCGACAGACGCCGGGCGACGGAGCAACGGGGGTTTGTATTACGGCGCGGCGGCGGTGCGGGATGAAGAGGCAATGACGAGCCCCTCTCGCGGCGGCAGCGGGGACGGCAGCGCGGGTAAGCCGCGACGCGAGGCTGGCGAGAGCGGCGGTAGCGGTGATCGGAGGAATAGCGGGGGGGTATCCAACGGCACGGCGGCGGCGGCGGCGGCAGTGGAGGCGGCGGCGGGGGACGGGCCGGCGACGACAGAAACCGCGTCTCCCGACCACGCCGCGATGGCCAAGGCGGCAATCCTGGCGCGGCGGCGCGGCGGGCCGCAGCAGGCGCGCGCGCTGGAGCAGGCCGCCGCCGCCGCGGGGAAGCAGCAGCGCGGCGACAAGGGGAAGTCCAAGCGCGATTCCGGCCCCTCCGTCGCCGCCGTCGTCGCCGCCGCTGCCGCCGCCGTGGCCGCCGCCGCGCACTCGCCGCACGCGCGCGCCGCCGACATTCTCCGCCGCATCACCCGGCAGCACGCCGGCAAGCCCCCGGAGTCCCTCGAGGCACACCAGGTGTGGCAGTGCAGGTTGACAGTATCAAAACCCGAATTGAAAGCGTGTATAGTTTCAGCGCTTGAAACTGAATTGCGCTGATCCCCTTTCAAACGTTGCTTTCAAATTTCACTTTCGCCGCTACAACCAGGTGTTTTGCATCACGTCGAAGCAGAGCTTGAAGGAGGCGGTGGAGGCAGGGGATAACACTCGTCCACTTCTCAGCTCAATGTAAGCGGTTTCTGTGGGAGAGGGGGTGCATTTAGGGGTTGTTTAGGGGGTGTTTGGGAGGTGCTGGAGGTATTAAGACGTGTTTAGGGTGTATTTCGTGTCAGAAACGGCTCACGTTGAGCTGACAAAGTGGATGAGTGTAAGCCCCTGGGTGGAGGCGGCGCCGCGGCTGACGCTGGAGCAGACCATGTCCGCGCCGCGCCACAAGCTGGGGTGCGCGTGCTGTCCGGTGGAGGGCGGACCGTCCAGCACACTGCCGGACACGTGCGCGGCAGGGGCTTACACTCGTCCCTCTCAGCTCAACCTGAGCCATTTCCGACACAACATACACCCTACATATCCCCTAATACCCCCTAATACCCCCTAATACCCCCTAATACCCCCTAATACCCCCTGATACCCTCTAGCAACCCCTACACACCCCCTCGACAGCCCCGAAATGCACCCCCTATCCCACAGAAAGCGCTTACATTGAGCCGAAAAGTGGTCGAGTGTAAGCCCCTGGTGCGCGGCGTACAACCTGCTGGAGGACTTCGGCGACGCCGCCAACATCTACGAGGTAGGGCGGTGCGGGTTGACCCTATGACACCCACGTTGAAATCGCCGGGAACTAAGCGCTTGAAACTGGAATTTGATGAACTGCATTCAAGTGTTGCTTTCCAATTCAACTTGTGAAGCTACAACGAGTGGTTCAAGAAGTTCTGCGAGCTCCACGAGCCAGGCACAGGCGGCGGCGGCGGTGGCGGCGACGGCGGCGGCGGGCGGTCGCAGAAGAAGGGCAAGGGTCCGGCCGCCGCGGCCGCGGCGGGAGACGGCGGCAGGGGCTTACACGCGTCCACTGTTCAGCTCAACCTGAGCCGTTTCTGACACAAAAATACTCCCCACACACCCTAAACACCCCCCGACACCCCCTTGACATGGGCTACACAACCCCTACGCACACCCCCTATCCCTTACAAAGTGCTCAAGTTGAGCTGATTATTAGACGAGTGTAAGCCCCTGGATGGAGGCGCCGGGGAGAAGGGCACGTTCCATTTGGAGCGGTCGCGGCTGTGGGAGCTGCAGGCACGGTTCACGCGCGCGGTAGCGGAGCTCGAGTTCCTGGGCGTGGCGCGCCCGGTGCAGCGGCGCAAGGTGGAGTGGATGCAGCGCATTGCGTTCCCGCTCGACAAGCTGCTGGAGTACAAGTAGCCCACACCGCGCTACGGTGCTTGTCCAGTCCTGCGAGTGAGCCTCCGTCGTCGTGCCTGTTCTAGCCCCCTCTTGCATGAGGCGCACTATGTCAAATACGACAGGCATCATCCTAAACTTCCCGTCACGGTGCTTCTTAGCAACGCCGGTTGCCTGCTTGATTGACCGCGAACGCATGGTGCACCAGGCACACATTCGCGCCAGGTTACCGCTGAATAAGTTGCTGGAGTACATGTAGACGAGACTCAAACGTATCCTGGGATACGAGCAGTATACTAGGTCATAAAATTACGTAGCGTACCAGGTACACATTTTTAGGGTCCACTGATATGGTGGAAACTTCTCATGTGGAGTCGTCATACTACGCGGTCGGAGCCCCTGTACCCTAAGAAACTGGAAGGTTTAGTCGTGAAGTGCGGGATTCGGCATCTTTATACGACCGACACCCGGCCGACCAGTCTCGAGTTATCAAACCCTAAACTGTAAATCAGTGTGATGTACCCCTCAGTTTCTTAGGGTAGAGGGGATCGTACCGCGTAGTACTCTCTCTTTGACTGTCTCTCTCGTCTCTTTAGGATGAATCTATTCTGGAATATGATATGACGCTTGTTCCTTTGAACCATGCGACGCGACGCGCGAGGTGGGCGGTGGAACACACGCGGCGCCATGCGTTCGTGGTCATACACTCGTGCAGTTCTCAGCTCAACCTGAGTCGTTCTTGTCACTCAGCCCATCAAACCACCCCACGCATCCCACTGAAAGTGCTCAGGACAAGCTGAAAAGTGGACGTGTTCCCGCTGCACAACGGAACAACTGCTGGCGTGACATCACAAAGTAAGTAGCTGGAGCGAAAGGCTTTGCGGCGTCTGGTCGAGCGCGAGGCTTTTGAATGAGCGTTCCGATGTACAGTCCGTGTTCGCTGGGACGCGTGGTTGGCTTCTGCGCGCCGCGTGAGATATGCCTTGTGCGCGATCAATGTCTCGTTGGACCGATGCAGGATGACCAGCAAGGGAGCTGTGAGGGGACTCATCGCCAGCGACAGCCAAGTTCAAACTTTAGATGTTCAACCGCGGTGCAAAGGAGCGGACGGCAGGGGAACGCGAACTGTTATATGGTCAGGGTTGTGAGACTGAGATCTCGCGAGCTAGCCGGGCGCACGGCACGCGTCCAGTTCGAGCCCAGTGGTGAGTGGCGTCGACAAGTGATGAGAGCAGTGGACTCAAACTTACCACACACACGCCAGATCTAGGGTTGAAACAAACGGTGAGCACTCGCGACCGAGCCAGGCGTACGTCACGCGTCGGGCTCGTCCAAACACATCAGAAGCGGCAGGGCGCTTTATCGAGTGGTGATCGTCGCGTCGAGGGAAGAAGGTTGGTGGATCGCATCCGTCAGTCTCGGATCGAAAAGAAGATCTGGTTTTATGGTGGTATTTATTAATACCAGTGGGTTTTCGTGGACGCGCGGAGCAGCCGGCTTTCAGCAGCGCAGCGGCCGCTGAGGATCGCGCGGAGGATGTTGAGGTTCGAGGATGTTGAAGCTCTGGAGCGCGCGGCGCTTAGAACTCCTGGGAGGCGGAGCCGGACTTGCCCTTGGCGCCCTTCTTGGGGAGGAGGACGGAGTGGATGTTGGGGAGCACGCCGCCGGCCGCGATGGTGACGGTGCCGAGCAGCTTGGAGAGCTCCTCGTCGTTGCGGATGGCGAGCTGGATGTGGCGGGGCACGATGCGGCTCTTCTTTTTTTAGGGACGCCACGACAGCAGAAGTCAAACTTTCAAACTAAGCGCCAAGGCATCCAGGGTTGCGATACGGAGAATCTTCAAGGATCTAGCCGGAGTCAGCTCGTAAAGACGTGCACGAACGTTCGCGTGGATCGACAAACGCAAGAAGGTCACCCTACCTTGTTGTCGCGGCTGGCGTTGCCGGCGAGTTCCAGGACCTCGGCGCACAGGTACTCGAGCACCGCGGCGAGGTACACGGGCGCGCCCGCGCCGACGCGCGTGGCGTACTTGCCAGCCTTGAGGTAGCGCGCGATGCGGCCCACGGGGAACTGCAGCCCGGCCTTGGCGGAGCGGCTCACGCTCTTCTTGGCGGTCTTGCCCTTGCCGCGTCCGGACATTGCGAAAGAGTTGGAAGCAGGTGGGGAGTGCGAGGTGCCTGGGAAAGTGAGCGTAGTTACCGCGCATCCCCACCCCACCTTCCAAAAACTGATTCCCTTTTGTCCGAATCCCTTTTTTCAGCCTCTTTTTCATTGGCCCGACCCTCCTCAGCCAATCAGAATGCAGGAATCGAGGTCGCCTCGAGGCGACCCGAGGTCCGGCCAATCAGAAGCCGAGGAAGAGGAAGAGGAAAATGAGAAATCTCACAGACGCTACGACAATCACTTTCCACCGCGCATCTCCCCCCCACACAACTCTCAACTCTTTCAACATGGCTCCCAAGGTTAAGGACGCGTCCAAGAAGCCCGCCAAGAAGACGGCAGGGCCTGCTGCGTCGCCCCCTTTTATGCGCGCCCTTCGCTGCTCGCGTTGTGCCCAACCCGCGCCTTCAAGATTTCGACAATCTCGCTGTCTCTCGTAGCTTTGACAAGCGTGGAACACGTCCCTGACCGTGAACCTACGCCTCCCTGACCCTGCGTTTCGGTCGCCAAGGGCGGCAAGGCCAAGCGCAAGACCAAGACCGAATCCTACAAGATCTACATCTACAAGGTGCTCAAGCAGGTGCACCCCGACACCGGCATCTCCTCCAAGGGTATGTCCATCATGAACTCGTTCATTAATGACATCTTCGAGAAGATCGCCACCGAGGCCTCCAAGCTGGCGCGCTACAACAAGAAGCCGACGGTAACGTCCCGCGAGATCCAGACCGCGGTGCGCCTGATCCTCCCCGGCGAGCTCGCCAAGCACGCCGTGTCCGAGGGCACCAAGGCCGTGACCAAGTTCACCTCCGCCTAAGCGCCGCGAGCCTCAGCGTCCTCTCTTCTCTTTGAGTGACGATGACGCACGATACACAACAAACCAGACAGTCGAGCTCCGAGCCGACGCACACCAATGGTGAAAACATTCACCACCACTCCGCAGAGTATCAAACGCGCAACCGTTCGCTCTTCAGCACCACGCCACCTCGTGCAAGTAGAGCTAGCGCAGTTGCTCCTTGAATTCGAAACTCCACCCTGTGTTTCTGCCCTCGCGCGCGCGACCTTTCTGGGTGCTCCACTCCTGTCTATCCTTCTGACTGTCGTTCAACCGCCTGCACCCGACCGCCCGCCGTCTCCTGTTAACGATTATGGGCTCGTGAGCTTTAGCAGCGCCGGCTGAGCCGGAGCTGCGATGGCCCCTGCCAAACTCGTTCCCGACCACACGGACAATCCGACCGTCCGGACACCTGAAACGGCCCAGCAAAACGGAAACGGCCGAACTTGCCTTTCAAACCCAGCCCCCGCGGCATCCTCGCCAACGCCGATGCCATGCGCGCGTTCTTTTGCACTGACACGCCATCGCCAGATTAGTAAGCGATGTCAGTGTTCGTAGTGACGTCCCAGGTGTATAGTTCGCGGACGAGCCAATAACTGAGCGCCACACAAGGCCGCCTGGCGCCGGCATAGTTGGTGTCAGTGACCACGTCTGTTTCTCTGGACTTCAAGTGCCCCAAAATCAGCATCATTTTCACGGCATCTTCGCCGACGCTGACGCCGTGCGCGCCGGCTTCTACACTGACGCGCCACATCACCAGTCGCTGAACGCTTTACAAATCGCGTCACACGTGCGTTACAAGCGGAAGTGACATTGAAAAAAAGCCGCACAAGGTTGCATGGGGGCATACGAGTATACGGTATCCCTCCTTTTTGGAATGGAATGGTGCGTTTGATAATCACTTCTCTCCGTGCAACTCCCCCCAACACATCCTCCCAACTCATTCAACATGGCTCCCAAGGTTAAGGACGCGTCCAAGAAGTGTTCATGAGAATGGCGACACGGCAGTCGTCAACTTGTAATTTGCGGCAGCCGTCAACTTGTATGGTGTTGGCGTCGGGACCTGCGTCAGTATCTTGCGAATTTGATGTGCGGCAGTCGCCCTATGGCTGCGCTCTCAACCATGCTAGCGTCTCAGGGTGGGTCAGGGAGACCGCTTCACACTGCCATTTACTCCACGGGCAGCCGTGCTCCCGCGCCCACTTCAGCACCTCCAGGTATCCGCGCGCAGCAGCCGCGTAACACGTCCACTTATCCCACGGGCAGTGATGCTCTCGCACCCACCGCAACACCTCCAGGTGCCCGCCCCGAGAGCGCAAGTCAGCTCAATCCAATAGCAGCCGTTTGCCTTGGCCCAAGCCAGCCGCTCGACGGACGTGCACAAATCTGAGATCTGGTGTGTCGCCACCCACCTCCGCTTCCCCAGCACCACTCGGCTCGTCCCCGCGCGCGGCAGGTCGGAGGCCGCCACCGCCGCCCGGCACGCGCTCCCCGCCTGTGCCAGGAAGGTGCGGTCGATCGGGTCCAAGTGCTGCAGCACCTTCTGCGCAAAGACGTCAGGGAACCTCTCGAGCAGGTCGACCAGCGGGAAAAAGGTGCTGTTGTCGTCGTCGGCGCCGCCCCCGTGACCCTCCGCCGCGGGCAGCCCGGGCGGTGGCGCGAGGGGCGCGGCGTGGGCGCCGCAGGTGTAGATCCCCGCCATCGATTGCGCTCACAGCTCGTGCGTGCGGCGCTCTAGGGTGGCGAGTGCGCGCGTTGGAGTGTGGGGGCGTCGCTCCCTCCAAGAGTTTTAGGTCGGAGAGTAGGGTTGAAGTTGCTTTGAGGGTGAGTCAGCATACGAGTATCACTTCAGCTTTCCGAGAAAAAAAAGGTGGGAGCGCGACGGTGAGTTGCGTGTGGCACTTTGCGACGGCGCGGTGCTGACCTTGACTCCGACCTCCCTATCGCGCTTGGTTCCTTCCGCCAACCTTCAACCAGCCACCAGGACGCCGCACCGCACCCCCAGGTTCGTTTCCACCCTGAACCCTCCCCTCGCCCACCCCGGCTCCCCCGCTGCTGTCGTTCAGCCTCGGCCCCGCCCGCGCCCCCCCCTCTCCGGCGACGGCGGTGACGTTATATTATGTCGCCACGAGCTGCCACTGAGCTACTGAGGTGTGCGCTCTTCACTAACACTCCCCTCCACGCCCCCCGGCCTTCAACCGTGTGCAGCGTATCGCACCGCTTCTACCGCTTCGCACCGCAGCCAGGTTCGTCTCTTTAACCTTAAAAACTTACCTGACTTGCTCTGAACTGACCGGCCTGCCCTGGGCTCCACCTGTTCTGCGTTGGCTCCCCCCCGGCCCGGAACACACCACAACCCCGGGCGGCGGCGGGGCAGACGGCACCGCCCCTGGCCCAGTCCCTGGCCCCGCCCCCAGTCCCGTCCCTGATCCCAGCCCTGACGCTACGCCTCCTCCATCTTCCCCAGACGGCACCCCCCCGGCCCTGCCCCACCCCCCACACCAACGACTTCATGTTGTGGTGCCGCCAGCTGCCGCTGCACGCGCGCGCTCTTCGCTCACACACCTCGCCGTACCCCCGCATCCACCGCGTGCAGTGTGTCACTCCGCTCGCACCGCCGAGCCCCGCCGCGCCCCGCCCCACAGGCTCGGTCTATCCGCCCGAGTCCTCCACCGCATCGTTCCGAGTGCTCCGACCCCCCGCCTCCGCTGAGTCCACAACCACCTCCGTACCACAGCTCTAAGCCTCTGCGCGAGCTGATAGGTCAAGTGTGACGGCGCAGCTGACTCCAGACTGACGGGCATCATGATCAGGAGAAACACACCGCCAGGCAGGGGCTTACGCTCGTCTGCTCGGCTCAACATGAGCACTTTTGTGGGACACGTTGGGTCGTTTTAATGAGTTTCAGTGACAATAACGGCTCTGGTTGAGCCAAGAGTGAACGAGTGTGAGCCCCTGGTGCCAGGAGCGACAAGCCCTCGGTCGGGAGTGGCAAGCCCGAGGTTCCGCTTCTTCTTTATCGGAGTGCTTGGCAGGGGCGTCCACTCCTCCGCCTCTCACACCCCTCAACCCGGGGCTTACACTCGTCCACTTTTCGGCTCAACACGAGCACATTTTGTGGGATACGTTGGGTCCATTATTTTCTCCCAGTCTATTAGACAGGGGAACACGGGGAGGTGTGACCAAAACGGCTTAGGTTGAGCTGAAAAGTGGACGAGTGTAACTCGCTGACCTCAACCTGCGCCGCTTGTACAACTGAAACCATGCAACGTATGAGCGCTCACGTCAAGCCGACAGGTGGACGAGATAGTGTCAGCCCCTGGTGCCCGGGGCGCTGCTGCTGATCGGTGCCGCTCTGACGGCGTTGGAGTCGCGCGCGATCCTTCCCCGTGCGATCCTTCCTCGTGGCATGTTTCCCACGGGCGGGCAGCACCTGGTAGGGCGGTGCAGGTTGACAGTATCAAACCCGAGTTGAAAGCACGCCTAGTTTCACCGCTTGAAACTAAATTGTGATGAGCCGCTTTCAAAAGTTGCTTTCAAATTCAACTTGTGCCGCTACAACCCGGAGGAGAAACTGGAGGAGCTACGGCGGGCCACCGCGGCGGCCAAGGTGGGGTCGTGCAAGATGTGGCAAGTGGGCACCCGGCGCCTGGTCTCTGTGCTTGGAGCTAAAATGCGACGCAACTGTTTCACGTATTGCTTTCAATTTCCCCTGTCGATAAGCGTTATTACGGTGCAGAAACCTGCTGCAGACGTGGCGCAGATACGCGGTGATACGCACTCGGGGGCGATTGTCCCTATCTTTTACCGGCCAGCCGGCCCCAGTTAGTATCTGCGCCCAGCCAGATAAGCAAGCTTGCGCGCTGCGACCCTACGGTGAGGTGCAGCACGCGGAATCGCGCGCAGAGGCGCGCGAGCTGCGCGCCCAGCTGGCCGCCGTCACCGCCATGGTGTCACCCCCGCCGCCCACCCCTGTCACCCCGGCCACCCCGGTCACCCCGGCCACCCCGGCAGGGCGGTGCAGGTTGATCATATGAAACCTATGTTGAAACTGTCTGGAACGAAGCGCTTGAAACTGAAGTGTGATATGATGCTTTCAACTTTTGCTTTCAAATTCAATTGAAGGCGCTACACCCCGGTCAGCTCGGCTACTCCGGCCACCCCGCCCATCCCGGCAACCCCGGCAGGGGCTTATACTCGTCCACTTTTCAGCTCAACCTGAGCCGTTTCTGACACAAAATACACCTTGAGCACCCCCTAATACCCCCCTAAGTCCTCCTGAACACCCACTAATGGACTAATCGAACCCTGAATGTACCCCCTCTACCACAGAAAGCGCTTACGTTGAGCCGAAAAGTGGACGACTGTAAGCCCCTGCACATCGGCCACCCCGGCCAACCCCGTCACCCCCGACACCATCCCCGCTACCTTGCCGGTAACCGATGTTGCCGACGACGCCGACTGCGTCAAATCACCCGCCGCCGCCACCAAGGCGTTCGTCGCTTCCAACCTCGAAAACAGCGACAAGGTGACACCTACACTTTTACTGTGTCCATCGGTATTTCATTAGGTGACGTACAGCGCTTCTAGCTAGTGCCTGGTATGTTGGCTAAGTAAGTTGAGTCAGTACGTAAGTGATCTGACCAGTCGATATTTCGTCCGAGTACTTACGAGCCAAGTAATTACTTACGGCTCACTGACCAGGCACTCGAGCTGACCCAGTACATTTGACCTTTGTTTTCTGTTCCCCGTGATCCTGTACTTATGTGACGTACAAACCAAACTAACCAACCAACTAGACAGAACCGACCTTTCATTCGCAACAATTCTTCTGACAGGGAGAGCACCACAACTACGAGCTGATGTACGGCCCGTTCCTGGTAGGGCGGTGCAGCTTGACATGATGAAACTCATGTTGAAAGCTTAGGATCTGGGCACTTGAAACTACTTGAAACTCAAGTGTGATATGCTGCTTTCAACTCATGTTTTCAAATTCAACTTGCGCCGCTACATCTTGGCGCCGCTGCTGCACCAGCCGGTGAACGTCCTCGAGATCGGCGTCAGGGTGGGGCGGTGCAGAATGACGGTGTCAAAACCCGGCTTGAAAGCGCCTGTAGTGTCAGCGCTTGAAACGTGAACATCATAAACTGCTTTCAACAATTTGCTTTCAGTTTCAGCTTGCGCCGCTACATCAAGGACGGGAGGTCGCTCATGCTGTGGGAAGGGCCATCTACGCCCCTTTACCGCCCAGATATGATTGCGTCTTCCCGCCACCCTCCAAGCCACATTAAATGCGTGCACACGTGCTGAAGTGCGATGAAGCCATGGGCGCGGAACGCAGTTTCTGTAAGCTCGGCCGTGCCCAACTTAGGCATCGTGGAGGCATGAAATGGCGTTACTTGAGTGGTTGCAGGGAGAAATCCACGGTAATGACTCCTGAGAGAGACACTTCTGCGTGTTTAAGGAGGCACCAGGCTTTCGCTCTGGCCCCCGTATACGGTGGTGACTCCTGACCCGTGACCGCTAAGTGGAGCTTACAATAGGCCAATTTCGGTATGGCGCTTCCTGCGTCGAGCGCTAGCCGTGTCCACAACTCTGTATGGGCATTCAACCTGGCGCCCGCTGTCACGCGCGGAGCGCTGACGCGTTGCCCGCAACTCTGTATGGGTGTTCCACCCAGGTGATGAGCCGAAATCGGCCTGTTGAGAGCTTGTGCACGGCTCTGGCACGGGGAGCGGCTCTTCCCCAACCACAGGCTGATCGCCGGCAGGGGCTTACACTCGCCCACTTCTCAGCTCAACCTATGCCGTTATTGTCAGTGAGCCGTTTTGTGTCCACTCTGTGGCGAGTTATGACCCATGTATCTACTGAAGGTACCCAATGGAACCCACAAAAACCGTTCACATTGAGCTGAGAAGTGGATGAGTGTAAGCCCCTGATCGCCGGCATCGGGTACGGAGTTGGCGGCGCGGTCAAGAAAACGTTCAAGCGGCAGCTGTCGGAGAAACACGTCTTGTACACCGGTGAGGCCACTGACACCCCTCACCCGGCACTGTATATACACACCCAATCCACCCCTAATCCTACTTACCACATACGGCCTTATAATTGAAAAAGATCAAGTACCATGCCAGGCCTTGCCTTCGGGGAGCCAGGCTGACGCCAAGTTTCTGGACTCATTTCGCGCTGATCTGGGCAGGGGCTTACACTCGTCCACTTTTCAGCTCAACGTAAACACTTTTTGTGGGATAGGGCGTGCGTTTAGGGGTTGTTCAGGGGGTGCTCAGGGGGTGTCAGGGGGTATTAGGGGATGTGCAGGGTGAGTGTTTGTTTCCGAAACGGCTCAGGCTGAGCTGAGAAGTGGACGAGTATAAGCCCCTGGACCTGGGCGTGGACTTCAAGTTCGACCTGATCGTGGACGACGGCAGCCACGTGCCGTGGTAGAGCGGTGCAGGTTGGCCCTATCAAACCCAAGTTGAAGGCGCCTGGAGCAGAGCGCTTGATACTAAAGCATGATAAACTGCTTTCAATTATTGCTTTCAAATTCAACTTGCGCCGCTACATCCTGGCACCAGATCTTCACGCTGGAGTACCTCTTCCACCACCTGCTCAAGGACGGCGGCAAGGCCTCGCAACTGGTACCCGTAATTTTTTTGGTTTTGTTCTCCTCGTTTGATCCCCCTTGATCCCCCGTTTTATCCCACCACCAGAACTGCGTAGAGTCAGTCCCTGGACGGCGGTGTATACATCATCGAGGACATTGAGGTCAGCTACTGGGACAAGCCCGGGGTAGGTCCCATACAAAATCGTTCGATGCGGTAAAAGCCAGCCAATCGTTCGGTGAGCATCGCTCCAAAACGATCGAACCCATTACTCGCATGATAATTTCGCAAATGTTTAGCGAATGTTTTCGCCATTTTACACGCGGGCCTTGTCCCGGGGCCGGACTATACGGTTACAAGCTGCGCGACGCCGGCATCGGGCGCCGCGGCAATGCGGTGGAGCGCCTCAAGGCGAGGCATTTCAACCCTAATCCCTGAGCCCTAAACCCTAAACACTAAACCTAAATTCCCTGGGAGGCGGTGCAAGTTGAAATCCGTTGAGACCGGTGTTGAGAGCGCCTGGTTTCGGCGCACTGAAATATGATTCACTGCTTTCGATTTTCGCTTTCAATTCCAAGTTGCGGCGCTACATCAAGGGCGTGGCGGACACCCTCAACCGCGGCTACCTCCTCGACCCCGGTTACCACGTTCTAGGCGAGGCTTTGTTTTGTCAATAGGCCGCTTTCGGTATACCGCCTGGGTGAAAAGCCCATACAGAGTTGCGGGCAAAGCGGCAGCGCTCCGCGCGGGAAAGCGGGCGCCAGGTTGGATGCCCATACAGAGTTACGGACAAAGCGTTAGCGCTCGGCACAGGAAGCGATATACCGAACTCGGCCTACTCTAAAGGTATATGGAGGAATACGTCCACGCGTCTTAGCAGGTCCCCACTCCGCCGCAATTTTTGATGCATGCCTGCGTAACCACGCCCTCTCCCTTATCCCCACCTAAATCTAAATATGCGCAGTGGAAGCGTGATGGGCCCATAACCTATAGCACAGACGTGTGCGTCGTGACTTGAAGAGTGATTGTATTACACGAGAGTCTGCTATCTATATGGCGGCGTCGCAATGTGGAGCGGGACACGCGTCCGTACGGTCGGACGGTCACTTGTCGGTTGGTCAGTCAGTCCTATAATCTCAATAACGCCGTTCGATGTGTGGTCGTGTGTTCCAATGATAGTTGTCTTACACCACACAGCGGGGATGCGGGGCGGCCCTGTGGCTGGGCAACGCGGTGGACCAGCAGATGTCGCACATCATGTTCAGCCAGAACTGCGTGGTCATGTGGAAGAAGCTCCCCGCCGCGTGGGCAGGGGCTTACACTCGTCCACTTTTCGGCTTAAGGTGAGCACTCTTTGCGGATACATTGTGTGGTCTCTTACAGTTCCAGTGACAAGAACGGCTCAGGTCGAGCTGAGAGGTGGACGAGTGTCAGCCCCTGCGCGTGGGCTGCGGCGGGCGTGCAGCAGCGCGTCATGGAGAACTATCGCTATCGGTCAGGACCCCGCCATCATCCAAAATAGGCCCGACAGTTTCGGTTTAACCGTTTCCCTTGCCGAGCGATCGTATGTGAGAATTTAACCTGCTCCCGCTTCCCCGAGCACAGAGCGGTAGGCTTTGTTTGCAACTTCGTATGGGCATTTCAGCTGGGAGGCGAATTACCGAAACTATTGACATCCACAGCTCCGACCATACAATCATCTTTTCATCTCACAAATTTATTCACAAATTTTGCAGTTGTTCGGCCAGGGAGGTAAGCGTCTGCGTGGCTCAGTAGATCCCACGATAGCATATTATGACAAAAGTAGCCACACCTTTCGCCTGCACCTTTCAGGGCCGACTAAAATCTCACGGATACCGCTCGGTGTGGGTTATATAAACAAATGACCTCCGTCGGGTACCGGGCCTTAGCTGCTGGGCATACGTGGATGCCGCCCGCCAGAACTTCACGAGCTACAAGGTAGGCCTATAATATGATATACCGCGTTCAACTTTGCTTCCAATTCAGTGCTTGAAGCTAAAATATGATCAACAGCTATCAAACTTTGCATCCAATTCCGCGCTTGAAGCCATATAGGCCGATTTCGGTATATCGCTTCCCGCGCCGAGCGCTGAGGCTTTGCCCGCAACTCTGTATGGGCATTCAACCTGACGCCCGCTTTCCAGCGCGGAGCGCTGACGCTTTGCCCGCAAATCTGTATGGGCATTTCACCCAGGCGATATACCGAAATCGGCCTATTGTGATGGGCCGCTATCAGACTTTGCTTTCAATCTCAACTTGCACCCCTACAACAAGGCTAATGTAGCAACCTGGGCCGTGACTGGTACGCCGGTGAAGGTGCAGGGTTCAAAACCTAAACCCTAGCCCCTAAACCCCAAGGAGGAGGAGCAGCGCGGCGCGACAACTGCCGAGGCGTACCCTGACTGCCTGACGCCTTGGACGGCTTCGAGTCCAGGGACGGCACGACCCCCCCGCCCGCGGCGGTGAACGATGGGCTGCCCATGGGATGGTATGAAATGAACGATGATGATGAGGCATGAAACGAAGATGTGGTGAACGACGTGGCGATATAAGGTTGAGGTTATGAGGCTACTGATGGTTGTATGCGATTATGATTTAGACGATGATTATGATAAAGCTGGTTTCTATACACAGCGTGCGCTGGCCCAGACGCCCTCTCCCTCGGGAAAGGAGAATTTCACTTTCCTCCGCGCGTTTCCCCACCCCAACGCACCCCTAAACTCACTCACATGGCCCACAAGGTGAAGGACGAATCCAAGCAGCCCGCCAAGAAGACGGCAGCGCCTGCCGCGCTGCCAGGTTTAGGGTTCGGGGTTTAGGGTTTCCCGATTTCCTCTCCGGCGCAAGCTGCCGCTCGCGCTATGCCCCTACACCCACGCTTGCAAAATGTCTTGCATGTCCTCGCTTGTGCATGCCAGCCTTGATGGAAGAGCAACCACATTCGAATTTGGCAACGTGCATACGTCGTCCCCGGCTGCCCGGGCAGCTGGGGAGAGGTGCGATGGTCAACCATCTATATTTTTTGTTTTTTTGGCACTGGTGCGTGGTGGGGAGCACTGCGCCGGCTTGGGTTTGGACGAACCGCGGCGGCGAAAGAGCGCGCCTGTATCACAATACTATCTATAGGGAATGGGTGCGTACGGTGGGGCGAGCTGGCGCACCTCCACCAGGGTGTCATTATTTAACAAAGGGCGGGCGGCGAATCAAGTTTCGAAAAAACAAAGTTATGGTATGTTTCATCCTCCAACCGACTTCCGAAGGCTGCTCGGGCGATGGGCGGCATCACGCGAGGCGAGGTGGTGAGTTCGCGGGGTGGCGGTGGAGGGTTGTTTTCTTTCTGGAGTGGTGGTGATTATTCATCACCATTGTGTTTGTTGCGAGGTTGCTCGCAGTTTGGTTGGAAGTGGAGGAAGTGTTTTGGCTCTGCTGGGCAACCGGTGAGCAATTTAGCCGCCGAAGCCGTACAGGGTGCGGCCCTGGCGCTTGAGCGCGTAGACGACGTCCATGGCGGTGACGGTCTTCCGGCGCGCGTGCTCGGTGTAGGTCACGGCGTCGCGGATGACGTTCTCGAGGAACACCTTGAGCACGCCGCGGGTCTCCTCGTAGATGAGGCCGCTGATACGCTTCACGCCGCCGCGGCGCGCGAGGCGGCGGATGGCGGGCGGGCTTGGTGATGCCCTGGATGTTGTCGCGGAGCACCTTGCGGTGGCGCTTGGCGCCGCCCTTGCCGAGGCCCTTGCCACCCTTGCCGCGTCCGGACATTGTTAGAAGAGAGGTTGGAGGTGGTGTGCGTAAACGCGCGTGTGTGAAGTGATGATGCTTGCCCTCCTCCTTCGCTTCTGTGCACGTGATTGCGAACTTGCAACTTCTCTACAGTAGTGACCCACCAATACGAGTATCGGACAGAACCCGTTTACAGAAACTATTTATTTCCGTAAATACTCCGTTTACGAGGGGTTTTTGGGCGAAAATACCCGTTTACGAGAGTTACGCCGCAGGCGCGAATTTTGGCGATTTTGGGCACTTTTGGACAATTTTGGCCTTTTTGGGGCTGTTTTAGCATAAACATGCCGTTTACAAGGGCTTTTTAGCCATTAAATATTCTTTTACAGTCACTATTTCCTGTAAACGGGTTCTGTCCGATACTCGTTACGACGACGTAACTCAATCTCGGGGTATGCTTGTCGTTATCTTACCTGCATGTTGTCGTTGCATGAGGCAACTAAAAAATAAGCAAAAAGTAAGGCTCCGCAGCTAACCTTTCTCCATATGGGATTCGAACCTACGACGTCGCGATGGTATGCCGATGTCTCAACCCTAGACCACTGGGAGACATTTCTGAGAAAGTTTGAAGCATTTCCAGCATTTTCATGATTGTAACAAGCACCACATACCCTCGAAATTTAGGCCCTTGTCGTTCAACATACCGTCGTCGGTAGGCGAAATCTACCCTCTTGTCGTTAACAGGCGTCGTCGTTATCGGTGGGCCAATACTGTACGCGGTCGGAGCCCCTGTACTCTAAGAAACTGGAAGAAGAAGAGGAGAGATTGTATCACAAAGGACAGCAAAGCAGCAAGAAACAGCACGATCAACCCATCAGCCACAAGCTAACTAAGGTGGCATCAGGGTGGCTAACGACTAACTAGCTATTAGTATGACTAAACTAAAGTCTTCAGGGACTTTTTTGTTATTTTATTTTATTTTGTTTTTGTTTTTTGTTTTTGTTTTTCAGCTATGAAACTGACACGGCAACTGTCAGGAGACACGTGCTCGCCAGCACTTAACATAGGCGGTCA
>Ga0307489_10001060_pt1 | contig 17763 bp, 31 predicted proteins | sample SB12metaG_FD_202247 | JGI IMG/M metagenome (GOLD analysis project Ga0307489, IMG submission 202247) | Sea-ice brine microbial communities from Beaufort Sea near Barrow, Alaska, United States - SB 1.2 | ecosystem: Environmental > Aquatic > Marine > Coastal | place: USA: Alaska | collected...
TACGTTGCGCTGAAATGTGGACGAGTGTAAGCCCCTGGGTGGAGGTGCGCATAGAGATGGAGAGCGAGACGGCGACGCACCACGTCATCAAGATCAGCGTGCGGGACACCGGTATCGGCATCCCGCACAGCGCGCAGTCCAAGCTCTTCAGCCGCTTCAGTCAGGCACGGGAGTTATTGGAACCAATCACTCGACCGACATTGATTCGCCGCCTGCTCCTCCACGCGCCCGTATGATCGTTTACCCTCAAGGTAAGTCATGCTCGACCTCGGCAAGAGTGCTTGTAGGACCCTGAACCCTAAACCTACCCTAAACCCAAATCCTAAACCCTAAACCCGTGTAGGACCCTGGTGGTCGTTGGACAGCAGCACGACGCGCGCGTACGGGGGGACGGGGCTCGGGCTGGCCATCAGCAAGGAGCTGGTAGAGCTCATGTCCGGTACCATGGGGGTGACCTCGGCGCCTGGCAAGGGGTCCACCTTCTGGTTCACCGTAGTTCTCGAAAAGGCGGAGACGCAGCACGTGGAGGTGCGCCAGGTCCCCGCCGACATGTGCCCGATCCTGGTCGTGGCCTCCAACACCTCCAAGCGCAACATGCTGACCGGGCGCCTCCAGGCGTGGGGGGCGGACGTCTCCGCCGCCGCCGACCAGAAGGAGGCGGGCATTTACCTGGACGGAGACCTACCCCCGGTCACGGCGATACTCTCCCTCTGGCTTCCCCAGTGGCAGGGCCTTACACGAGTTTCCATGGTTTGCAGCCATCCCCAATAGGCCGGATTCGGTATATCGCTGCCAACGCCAAGCGTTGACGCATTGTCCGCAACTCTGTATGGGCATTCAACTTGGTCCCCGCTTTCCCGCGCCGAGCGCTGACGCTTTGTCCTCAACTCTGTATGTGCATTTCACTCAGGCGATATACCGGAATTGGCCTATTGTCAGCCGCTATGTTGCCCAAGCCACGCCAGTCATCACCCTAATACCTCAACGATGCTTAAGTTGAGCTACCATGGGACCTAGTGTCTAGTGCCTAGCCTGTCAAAGCGTACTATATATAGTACCTTGTACTACCCGTAGTAAGTAGGCGTTTGGTGATTTTCATTTGACTTTTGGCGAAACCACCCATCTCCAGCTTACCGGAAGATTCTAGCCCACAGACTAGGCATTAGTCTTTGTACAAGGCCCTGCTAGGTGGGACCTGGCTGTGGTGGCGCCCCTCATGGACTTCGTCGCCGCGTCACTCATGAAGGCGCGCTTCTGGGCATGGACTTACGCTCGTTTACTTCTCAGCTCAACCTGAGCCGTTTGGCCATTGAAACCACCAAATCTACCACACAGAAAGTGCTCATGTGATGCCGAATAGTGGAGTGGTGTGAGCCCCTGCTTCTGGGTCATCCTGTGTCCCATCAGCTTCGTGGGGAAGTTGAGGGACATGGTCGGCGACATGGCCAAGGGATTGACCGCGCGGGGCGGCATGCAGCAGCAGGCGGCGCGGGCGGCGGACATCACGATCCTGTCCAAGCCCGTGCGTGAGGGTGTGCTGTTCGAGTGCCTGACGGCGCTGCACGCTGAGGGCGTCTTCCGCACCGTGGACTCTGACGACGTGCGTGACGCCATGCCACCCCTCTTGGTCGATCTCGAGCGGCAGGGCAGGCAGGACCACTCCACTCCCTCCTCGCCGGCGGCGGTTGCCGGCGGCGCCCACTCGCCCGGCGGTGTCGAGAGCAGGCACCCGCTCAGCGTGCTGCTCGTTGACGACAACAGCGCGAGTCAGCAGGCGACGCGCCGCATCATCATCAACGCCGGGATGCTCTGCGACGTGGCAGGTGACGGCAAGCAGGCGCTCGCCGCCATGGAACGCTGGTCGCCATTCTACCACATCGTTCTGATGCACCTCACGATGGCGGACACCTCGACGGCGACCCGCCTGCTTCGCGTGGCGGAGAAGGAGCAGGGGCTGCGCCGCCTCCCCGTCATCGGCGTCTCCGCCACTCTCAGCGACACGGCGGTGTGCATCGCCGCCGGGCTGAACGCCTGCATCCAGGATCCCATCCGGGAGGCAGAGCTCCTGGAGATGATCGGTACTTTTGCCGAGCACTATGACCACGGCACGGACGTCGAGGGCGGGGACCCGGCCACGCACGCAGCTACCCGCACTTCCAGCGGCAGCGCCATGTGGGACTCGGTGGGGGACACTTCTCCAGCCGTGTCCCGGCGGCGCGGCCCCGTGCGAGACTCGGTCACCTCGAGGTCATCTACCACGTCGCTGGCCGACGAGCCGCCGGCCGTGTCCGTGTCCCGGGGCGCCTTGCGTGATTCGGTGTCATCCACCGGCGACCGGCGGTCGTCGGCCGTGTTCAAGGGGTCATTGGCGGCTGACTGCCAGGCGAAGCAAACGGCCATGAGCAGGCAGCCTCTCAGTGCTCCGGGCGCGGATGCCAGTGCGGTGCGCGACGAGAGTGGGGCCATGCAGAAGCTCGTTCACGACATGGCTTCCTTCGATATCGACACGCCCATTGTGGGCGGCGTCGCATACGGGCCGCGGCGGAGGTCGACCTTCAACTCCGACGGTTCCAGCGCAGGACCAGTGGGGCAGCAGCAGCCGAGCAGCGCCATGGCTTTGGAGGTATCCGCCGCGGGCATACAGTCATTCTGGGCGTGTGGGGCGGCGGGTGATGCGGGTGATTGCACGAGGGAGGCGCCAGGGCCAGCGCCGGGGCAGGGGCCCGGGCCGGTGCCGGGGCAGGGGCCGTGCTGCGGGGGGGCGGGGGCCGGGGGGCCGGGGGGCGGTGGGCCCGGGCCGGTGGTGCTGCTAGTGGCACACAACGGCACGGAGCGGCTGCTGCTGAAGCACATGTGCCAGCTGGAGGGGTGCCAGGTGCACACCGCGGAGACGGGCCGCGTGGCGCTCGAGCTCGTCGCCGCCAACGCGCACGTGTACGCCCTCTGCCTCATCGACACCGTGCTCCCCGACATCGAGCCCTTGTCGCTCTGCGTCCAGATCCTGGGCAGGGGCTTACACTCGTCTACTCTTCAGCTCAACTTAAGCGCCTTCCGTGTGACATGGGGTGCAGTTAGGGATTGCTTCGGGGGTGTTTAGGGGTTGGTAAGGGATATTAGGGGTGTTTAGGGTGTGCTTTTGTGTCAGACATGGCTCAAGTTGAGCTGAATAGTGGACGAGTGTAAGCCCCTGATCCTGGGCCTGACCAGCCGCGAGGGCGCCGCGGCGGCGGACGCCCGCCCTGTGGCGCTAGTCCTCATGGGCTCCTCCGACGGGGGCCTGTTTCCAGCGCGTGCCAAGGTCAGGTGGAGAACGCTGAAGCGATGCAACCCATGTTGAAAGCGCCTGGAACGGTGGAAGCACTTAAAATTAGAATGTGATAATTTGTGTTTTAACTTTGCTTTCAATTTGAACTTGCGCCGCTACACCGAGGTGCTTGAGATCGGTGGGGAGGACCTGGTGGTGAAGCCCGTGTACCGCGCGTCGCTGCACGTGCTCGTGGCGCGCATCAGGCAGGGGCTTATACTCGTCCACTTTTCGGCTCAACTTAAGCGCTTTCTATGGGATAGGGGGTGCCTTCAAGGGTTGTCGAGGGGTTGTTTAGGAGTAACAGGGGGTATCAAGGTGTCTAGGGTGTAATTTGTGTCAGAAACGGCTAAGTTTGAGCTGAAAAGTGGACGAGTGTAAGCCCCTGGCATCAGGGTGATGGCGGCGGCGCCGGCAGTGGGGCCCGGCCACCAGGGGCAGCACGGCGCCGTGCACGGTAGGGCGCTGCATGTTCCCTTAAACACTAGCCCTAAACCCTAAACCCTCAACCCTCAACCCTGAAACCTTAAACCCCAAACCCCGGATTCTTGAGTTAAACGCCACCTGCCTGAAACACTTAGACGGTGCCAACGACATGTCGTCCGACGGTAGGGTGGTGCAAGTTGCAGGTTGACAAGCGCCTATTATGGTTTCATCTCTTGAACCGTTTTATGATAAACTGCTCTCAAACTTTGCTTTTCATTTCCAAGTTGCGCCGCTACAGCACGGGCGCCGCATCCTGTACGCCGAAGCAGGGCGGTGCAGGTTGACCCTATCAAACCCAAGTTGTGAGCGCCTGGAACTAAGCGCTTGAAACTAAAATGTGATGATCCGCTTTTAAACTTTGGTTTCAAATTCAAGTTGCGCCGCTACACCGGGGACTCCATCGTGTCGCAGAAGATCGTGAAGCGCATGCTGGAGCGCGCGGGGGCGCAGTGCACGGTGAGGCGGTGCAGGTGAACCCTATAAAATCCGCGTTGAAAGCGCCTGGAACTAAGCGCTTAAACCTACATTATGATGAATCGCCTTCAAACTTTGCTTTCAAATTCACTTGCACCGCTACAGCACGGTGGTTGACAACGGTGAGCTAGCGGTGCACGCGGCGCTCCACGCGTATCCGCCGTTCGACTGCATCCTCATGGCAGGGGCTTACACTCGTCCACTTTTCAGCTCAACCTGAGCCGCTTCTCACACACAACACACCCAAAACACCACCTGATACCCCTAGATACCCCCTAAACACCACCTATGCAGCCCCTAAACAGCCCCCAAATGCACCCCTTATCCCTCAGAAAGCGCTTACGTTGAGCTGCAAAGTGGAAGATTGTAAGCCCCTGCCTCATGGACTGCGACATGCCGGTGTGCAACGGGTGGGAGGCCACGCGACGGATCCAGATGGTAGGGTGGCGCAGGTTGACAATATGAATGCCTGCGTTGAAAGCGGCGGCGCAGGTTGACCGTATGAAAACCCGTGTTGACCGCGTCGGCGCAGGTTCACAGTATTGAAAGCGCCTCTGGTTCCCGCGCTTGGAACTACAATATCATAATCTGCGTTCAACGTTTGCTTTCGATATCAAGTTGCGGCACTAGAAGATGGTGATGGGACACAAGACGCCGATCATCGCCGTGACCGCCAACGCCATGAAGGGTGACCGCGACAAGTGCCTGGCGGTCGGCATGGGCTGACACTCGCCCACTTCTCAGCTCAACCTAAGCCGTTTTGGTCAGCGAGCCGTTGTGTGTCCAGTTTGTGACGAGTTATGACCCACATATCTGCCGAAGGTACCCAACGTGTGCCACAAAAAGTGCTTACGTTGAGCTGAAAAGTGGACGAGTGTAAGCCCCTGGCGGTGGGCATGGACGACTACGTCACGAAGCCCGTCAAGTTCCAGCTTATGCTCGACGTCATCAGCAAGTGGATATCACGCTCGTTGCACCGCGACGCCCTGCACCGCGATGCTCTGGTGGGGCGGTGCAGGTTGAAACCAGCTGAACCCCGAGTTTGAAAGCGCGTTGGTTTCGCAAATGGGGACGACCCCTATGGACCATTGTCTCCTTCCTCTGAAAATTGGGGACGCCCCCCTATTGACCATTCAGCGCTTGAAAGCAAAGTGAGATGGACCGCTTTCAAACGTTGCTTTTCAAATTCAATTTGCGCCGCTACACCCTGGAGCGTGCCAACGCGCGGGCAGAGGCCGAGGACCACATCCGACGTCGCCTCCGCCGGGGAAGTAAACAGCACAACGATGAGGTGGCAGTTTCCGAGGCAGAGGCTTACACTCGTTCCCATGTCAGCTCAACTTGAGCTATTCTGTCCACCGTACGAGTATAACCCAACTTGACTCGTGAATGTGTCCTGGAGTTGCTCAAGTTGAGCTCTAACGTGAACGAGTGTAAGCCCCTGGTTGGAGGCGGCGGCCAAGCGTGTGCTGGCGGTGCCGGCGCCGTCACCGCTGCCTGTGGACATGGTGGCAGGGGCTTACACTCGTCCATTTTTCAGCTCAACCTAAGCCGTTTCTGACACAAAATACCCCCTAAACCCCCATAATGACCCCCTGTTACATGCTAAATAACTCCTAAGCAACCCCTAAATGCACCCCCTGTCCTGCAGACAGCGCATACGTTGAGCCGAAAAGTGGAGGAGTGTAAGCCCCTGGATGGTGGCGGCGCTGCAGCAGGCGGACGGCGACTGGGGCGCGGTAGGGCGGTGCAGGTTGGACCGATGAAACTCATGTTGAAAGTGCCTGGATCGAAGCGCTTGAAACTATAATATTATGAACCGCATTCAAACTTTGCTTTCAAATTCAACTCGCGCCGCTACAGCTTGGTCATCCGGCAGCTGGAGGGGTACTGCACTGGCGCTGCGGCGGCGGTGGAGCGGTGCCGCCGCGCCGCGCACGGGCACGCCGCCGACACCGCTACGCTCGCCTCCGAGGCGCACTCGATGAAGAGCGGCGCGTCGGCATGCAGCGCGGTGGACCTCGTGAAGGCGTGCGCGCGCCTGGAAGATTTCGCCAATGTGAGTCCCCCGCCGCCGGGCATGCCGGCCGCAGCCACCGACTGGACGCTCCTGGTTGGATCCGTTGCTGTGGAGCTGGGTAACGTGGCGAACTACGTGAAGGCTGTCGGGGCGCTGCACATGGTGCCGCTTCTGGGTAGGGCGGTGCAGGTTGACCCTATGAAACCCCAGTTGAAAGCGCCAGGAACAAAGCGCTTGAAACTAAATTATGATGCACCGCTTTCAAGTTTTGCTTTCAATTTCAGCTTGCGCCACTACACCTGGAGCTTCAGGACCGCAACGCCGTCTGCGCCGAGCTGTCCGCCCTGCTGGAGGCGGCGGTCACGGCAGGGCAGTGCAGGTTGACCCTATGAAACCCAAGTTGAAACCGCCTGGAACTAAGCGCTTGAAACTAAAATGTGATGTACTGCTTTCAACTTCTGCTTTCAAATTCAACATGTGCCGCTACCTGATGGCGTACATCGCTGCGGACGCCGCTGTGATGCACGGCGGAGAGGACACCGGCGACGCAGCCATTTTTGCGCTGGAGTCCGGCGCCGCTGCCGCCGAGGCCGTGGCCGCGGTGCACCTGGCTCGGCCCATGCAGGCGCTGGCCGGGCACCTGGTAGGGCGGTGCACCTTGACCCTTTCAAACCCGCGTTGAAAGCGCCTGGAACTAAGCGATTGAAACTGGCACATAAAAAACTACTTTCAAACTTTGCTTTGAATTTCAACTTGCGCCGGTACTACTTGGGCAGCGCGGGGGCGGCGGGGGAGGCGGCCGCGGCGGAGCAGAACTTGTACGAGGTGCGACTCGCTGTGGAGTCCTTCGCCGCTGAACTCGCCATGGTAGGGCGGTGCAGGTTGACCCTATCAAACTCACGTTGAAAGCGCCTGGAATTAAGCGCTTGAAACCGACATATGACAAAGCGCATTTAAATTTCGCTTTCAAATTGAATTTGCGCCCCTACGCCATGATTCTCGGCGAGAGGATGCCGGAGCTCGACATACCGCTCATCGATCCAACGAGCAGCAGGACTTCCAACGGAAGCGGGGAGCGGTCGAGTTCAACGGGCGGGCAAACTTCAGGGGAGGGCAGCGGGCAGGGGCTTACACTCGTTCACGTCAGAGCTCAACTTGAGCAACTACAGGACGCATTCATGAGTTAATTTGGGTTATACAGTGGACAGGGGACCTCAAGTTGAGCTGAAATCTGAACGATTGTAAGCCCCTGACAGCGGGCAGCGGTCGGGGGACAGCGGGTACGGGGACGGCAGCGCGTGGGTGGGGTGCGCCATAGTGGACTACTTCGCGCTGATGGAGAACACCGGCGACGACCACGCGCTCGTCATGGCGCTGCTCACCCACTTCCAGGCGGGGCGCCCCCCGCCGGGCCGCACATCCCGTCCCTGCGCTGCTTCATGTCTCGTCGATACTTTAAGTCCAACGGTCAATTACTATGTAGTAACGAAACACACAAACTACACCCTCCACTTAGACCCCCAGAGGAAGCCCAAGTGAAGCGTCCCTGCAGAGACCCCTATGCTGCTTCACACGAGCCCCAATCATCAATCAGGTGCGCCATGTAATGTAACTCAAAGGTGCTGAGTGCATAAGTTGAGGTGTGAGGAACATAGTCGCACGGCCCTGGCCTCTGGACACACTGGTGCAGCACCTGCGTGGCTTCTCCGCCGCCACGGACAGCAAGACCCTGCACCAGCAGATATTCGTTGCGCAAAGCCTGCACGGCGCGGCAGTCACCATGTGCGCGCCCCGCCTCGTGGCAGGGGGGGGCGCCGCCGCTACACCTACTTCCCATATGACCCCAATATGACCTCCATATCACCCCGATATGACCCCCCCATGACCTCCACATGACCCATATGACCCCATGATAAGACCCTGCGACCTGGCTGCCATCGCCGACTTTATCGTGTCCGCCAAGAAGGCCAACGAAACCAAGGTGAATACATCCACCACAAGTCATGCACCCACCATCCCACCCACCCACCTGCACCTCCCTGCCAACCGGAACCTGACATGCTGTCGACGTGAACCCCGCCGCACACCTAAACCCTAACCCTATCCTAAGCCTTAAACCGTAAACCCCGCCGCACACGCAGGCTGTGGAGGAGGCGCTCCGTTCCCTCCGCGAAGCCGTGGACGAGCTCGCAACGTTCCTTCAGGCACTCGAGAACGGCGTTCTGCCGTCCCTGGTAAGCCCGTGCAGGTTGAGACTATCAAAACCCGTGTTAAAAGCGCCTCTGGTTTCAGTGCTTGAAGCTACAATAGGATGAACCGCTTTCAAACTTTGCTTTCAATTTCAACTTGAGCCGCTACACCCCGGCCATGATGCGGCGCGAGGGCGGCGCCCAGGCGGGAAGCACCTACCTTGCCGCCGCACTCAAAGGGTCGAGCGGGGCGGGCGGGGCGGGCGGGGCGGGCGCCCCCGAGAGTTCCAAGGATGTGGTCCCCAAGTCGACCGGGGCGGTGTTGGACATCGACACCGCCATTCAGCAGGCCGGCGGCGACGTGGGCTTCCTATGCACGGAGGTGTTCCCGGACCTCCTCTTGGAGAGCAACGCGTGCGTCGCCAAACTGGTGCGCGCGGCCAACGCCGGGGACTTCGCGGCCACGCTAGTCCAGGTGAACAAACCCTTCCACTTGACCCAAGTCAACCTGAATCTAAATTATTAAGCCCAGTCAACATGAAACTAACAAGAGGAGAAGAGAAGAAGAGGAGAGGAGAGAGACGCTTCAGCGTGTATGAGGAGGCACAAGGCTTTCACCCAGGTCCCCGTGTGAACGTGAAACTAACATCCTCTCATCTTGGATCTACCCGAACGCAGGCGCAAACCTTGAAGAACATTTGCGTGGGCATGGGAGCGGCGGACCTGCGGCGCGCGGCCAGCGGGGTGGAGGCCGCGTGCCGCAACCGCCTGCCCGACCACCCCTTCCCGCCGCCCATGCTCCACGCCCTCCAGAACCACATGAAGCTCGTTCAATCCAAAATCGAAAACTTCAGTATGGAATTCCGGGCCGGTCCTACGCGGCATTCACGGAGCTCCATTTAAACCGTGAGTTTCAAGTCTGGTATCGAACTAGTGCTTCAGTGCTACCGACACCCGTTCGACCAAATATAACTGTACAAAGCGGAATCACGCTGGCCAATCTCTCCAAAAGTCCGACAGGGTTGCGATTGTGGAGTAAATAGACACTCGATCTCAAGTCGTCATTTTCATATTAGATAATGACACTTGAATTCATTTATTATCAATATCATTTAGTACTTTCAACTTATTCAATACTTTCAACTTACAGTAGTCCTCAACTCCTCATTGCGAACGCATTCATTCGCCCACCCACCTCGGCCCAACGCTGAGCTCCCCACATTGCGCCCTCTGAGCTCCTATATGCCATATCACACGCGCTGCCGCCATTCTTCAAATACTCTCGCCAAGTAAACAGTAAAGGCCCTTGACTCTCTCTCACTGAATCACATCCCTCTTCCCTACTAGCACTCCTCTGCTGTCGCCTCCTCCATCACCGCCTCCACCTCCCCCGTCGCCACCACCTCCTAGGGCCGGGCACATCTTACTCACCACGTCATAGGGTGCGGTTTAACTCTAGAGACGAGGGTTCACAGTGCGGGTCGATGACGTGGCGGGCCATACTCGTATCTGCATGTCCCCACCGCCTCTGCCTGCTCCTGCTCAGTCGCCTGCTCATTCACCTGCGCCTTGCAGGAGGGTCATTGAGAACAAGTACTCGAATGGAGATCGGAGCATGTCTTACCTACAATGTGAATGCCGCCCATACAGATGGGCGGACTGAGTTTGTCGATTCAATTCAGCGTCGGTCGAGTGCTTGCTCTCGTCCTCAACACCCCCCCCGCCTCGGCCTGCCTGCCGCCGCCCCCCGCCTCGGCCAGCCTGCCGCCGCCCTGCGTGCCCACCATCATGCCGCGGTACTCCGCGATGTTGTCGTGCGTCAGCTTCACCAGCTCGCGGCGCCGCAGCGGCTGCCGAGTGAACGGGCACGTGTCCTTCGCGTCCGCGTTGCGCAGGATCGTGCACCACGTCTCGTACCCCGCCATACGGCCTGCCGGATGTTGCTCTCCACGTCACAGGACGTCACTGAACCCAAGAACCCAGGGTTCAGAATACGTTGGATGACGTGGCAAGGCAAAAATGGTAGTCCCTCCCTACCCGGCGACGTGGCCGTAGGGGGAGATGGCCGGGTCTTCCACCTGCATGTGCGTGATGGGGTCCTTGAACCCCGGCAGCCAGGGGCTTACAATCGTTCACTGTTCAGCTGAACTCAAGCGCTTTCTGTGGGACAGCGGTGAATGCAGGGGTTGTTTAAGGGGTGTTTAGGAGGTGTCATGGGATAGTAGGGGGTGTTTAGGGTGTATTTCGTGTCAGAAACGGCTCAGGTTGAGCTGAAAAGTCGACGAGTGTAAGCCCCTGCCGGCAGCACGGGCGCCTCCATCACGTCGTCCTCCTCCTCCTCGTCGTCGGACCCGCCATCCGTGTACGTCTTGGCCTTCCCCGCGTTGCGCCCGCTGCTGCGCACGTTGACAGTCTTGACGCTGCAGTGGTACGCCTTGCAGCGGGGTCATTGAGAACATGCACTCGGGCCGCGATCGGAGCATGACTACCTTCAGGGTGTGTGATCATACAGACGAGCGGACTCGGTTCGTCGATTCAACGTGGGTGGAGTGCGTGTTGTCAATTTCAATACACCCCCCTGCCCTGTCGTGGTCGGCGCGGCTCCTCTTGGGCTTCTTGGGCGGCGGCTTCTTGGCCTTGTGCCAGGGGCTTACACTCGTCCACTTCTCAGCTCAACATAAGCGCTTCGTGTGGGATAGGGGTTGCACTTAGAGTTTGTTGAGGGGGTGTTCATGATGTCTCAGGGGGCATTAAGGGGTGTGTAGGGTATATTTTGTGGCAGAAACGGCTCAGGTTGAGCCGAAAAGTGGACGAATGTAAGCCCCTGCCTTGGGCGGCGCGCGGGGCGCCTTGGGCTTGGGCGGCGCGCGGGGTGCCTGGGCCTTGGTTGCCACGTAGTGCCCCACCTCCACCTGCCAGCACGGCCCAACACGCCGTTCCCATTGCTGCTCAACCTCACTGGTTGTTACCATTGCACCAGTGTACCCGTGCACATTCGCCGCATCCTCCTCCGTGGTACTCAATGAGCACAGAGTCAGGTCGCCGCATGAGGCCCATGGTTGAGGGTTTAGAATGTAGTGTTTAGGGTTTAGGGTTGAGGGTTTAGGGTTTAGGGTCCTGCCTGGGAGTTGGTGCACACCCCATCCCCGTCCTCGCCCTCGCCCGCCCCCGCCCCCGCCCCCGCGCCCGCGCCCTCGCCCGCGCCTTTCTCCGGGCGCTCGAGCCCCTTGTTCTTGAAGTTGAAGCGCATCTGGCCCTTGTCGTCCACCATGTAGTTGGTGTCCACCACGTCGCCGTTCTTCACCAGGTTGCGGTAGTAGTTGCTGCACTGGTACCCCGCGCCAGGGCCCACCGCGCTAGGGTTTAGGGTTTAGGGTTAAAGTTTTAGGGTTAACGGCTTGGGGTTTAGGGTTTAGGTTTTAGGGGGTTTAGGGTTCAGGGGCTGCGAGCCGCGTCGTGTCATGCCGCTTAACTCCACGAACGAGCGTTCGAAATGCAGAAGATGATCTGGCGGGCAACGGGCCTGGTAATCATTGCTCGCCTTGCCACGTCGGAGGATGTCATTTACGTCAGGGAACGAGGGTAGGAAATGTGGAGGATGACGTGGCAGGCGATGTCTGGGCGGCCCTACCCCACACGGCCGGGGATGCTGGTGCTCAGGGTGCCCCACTCGTAGTCCGCCTTGCTGTAGCGGCGCAAGTTGAATTTGAAAGTAAAACTTTATAGCAATTCATCACATTTCAGTTTCAAGTGCCTAGTTCCAGGCAGTTTCAACATGGATTTCATAGGGTCAACCTGCACCGCCCTGCCTTGCCGTCCGGGCACGCGGCCAGCGTCTCCAGAAACAGCGTGTGCTCCGCCGTCGTCCAGGGGCTTACACTGGTCCACTTTTCAGCTCAACCTGAGCCATTTCCAACACCAAATACACCTTAAACACCCCTTACTGCCCCCTAACACCCCCTGCACACCCCCTGGATAGCCCCTAAACGCACCCTCTGTCACATAGAAAGCGCTTACGTTGAGCCGAAAAGTGGACGAGTGTAAGCCCCTGCCGGCGTCCACTTGCCCAGGCTCTGCGCCTCGCCCGGCGCGTTGAAGCGGTAGTAGTACTGGTTCGGGTTGCTGTCGCGGTTGTGCCACGCCTTCACGCGCGCCGTCGACTAGGGGCTTACACTCGTCCACTTCTCAGCTCAACTTAAGCCGTTTTGGTCACACCTCCCCGTGACCCCCTCCCTGTCTGATAGACTGGGGTAAATTCATGCACCCAATGCATCCCACAAACTGTGCTTAAGTTGAGCCGAAAAGTGGACGAGTGTAAGCCCCTGCCGTTGACCAGCCCGCCATGAGGTCCACGGGCGCGGCAGTCTCGGCTCCGTCGGCATCGGTGCCGGCGCCGTCCGCCCCGCCGCCGCCGTCGGCGGTCGCTTCCTGCTGCGCCGTGAGCTGCGCCAGCGCGTCGTCCAGCCGCAGCCGCCCGCTGCCCACCCCGCGCTTCGTCGCGCAGGGTCACACACTTACACCAGGTCCCGTGATGCTTTACTTTGAGACCTGCGAGGTTAGTTTGAGACGAACGCCAATGTTTCACCTATACCAAGTGCCTTGGTGGCTGAACTTGAGCATCTTCGACGTGGGGCTGCGACGGCTGGCAGTGGGGGGAGTGGCTTCACGGACAGAGCGGCTCAAGTTGAGGCGAGAATCGAACTGGTGTGTCGCCGACGCCCGCGCCCCCCGCGCCCCGCCCCCTGCCTTCTTGACGTGGCGCACGAAGCGCACCCCCATCCGCACCTCCTGCTAGGGCCGCAGCAGATAATGCACGCCACGTCATCGACGCGCATCTTGAACCTCGTTTCTTGCGTTGAATGGCAACCTATGACATGGCGAGCATTGTTCTCACAGGCTCTGCCTCCTGCACGGGCATCTCGTCGTCCTCCGTCTCCGCCTCCGACTCGCTCTCGCTCTCACTCTCGCGCCCGGCGTCCAGGGCCTGCCGAACGTTCTGTTTCCAGCTTAACGTGAGCACCTTCAAGGGATATCTTTCAGTGGATTCACTGACAAACCAGCTGCCAGAAAAACTGTGAAGGGAAGGAGTGCAAGGCCCCGCCGTTGTCCTCCCGGAATTCGCCTCGCCGCTTCCGGAGCCGCGCCTGTTTCTTCTCGAGCCGCGCCCGCGCCATCGCCGCGTTGTTGCCCTTCAGTTTAAGCGCCCGCGCCTCCTCCGCCACCATCGACCGCACGGACGTCAGCAGCGCGTCGCCCTCCTCCCCCTCCGTCAGCCAGTCGCCAGGGGCTTGCACTCGTCCACTTCTCAGCTCAACTTGAGCCGTGTCTGACACAAGCAGAGACCCTGCACACCCTAAACACACCCTAACATCCCCTCAACACGGGCTACACAACCCTTACGCGCACCCCTATCCCATACGAAGCGCTCAAGTTGAGCTGAAAAGTGGACGAGCGTAAGCCCCTGCCGGTCGCCCGCCTCGAACTCGTTGTTGTTGCAGATGCGCAGTAGCGTCTCCGCCTCCGCCTCCGTCAGGCTGTCGTGCGCCAGCATGAGCTCGTCCACCTTCTGCTGGTTGGTCTTCTCCTCGAACGCCTTGAAGCGCGCCTGCACCCAGGGGCTTACACTCGTCCACTTCTCAGCTCAACTTGAGCCGTGTCTGACACACGAGACCACCCTACACACCCTAAACACCCACTAACTCCCACTTAACACGGGCTACACAACCCCTACGCGCACCCCCTATCCCATGCAAAGCGCTCAAGTTGAGCTGAAAGGTGGACGAGTGTTAGCCCCTGCCTGCAGCGCCTTCATGCGCTCGGCGATCAGCGCCTTCTGTACGTCCGTCAGCTCGTTGTCATCGTCATCGCACGCGCCATCCAGCAGCTTGTTGTTCGGCGCAGGCAAGTTACCTGCATTCATATTCTCAGAAAGAACGCTCATTCGCGTTATTCTGCGCGTCGCGTGAGGTCCGCGTGTGTGCGGGGAGCGCGCGTGAGGAGTGACAGAGCTGAGAGGCATTTTCTCGGGAAATTCAAAAGTAAACCTAAAATCATAAAAGAAACGTCATCCCAATTTACAGAAAAACCTAAAACCAGAAGCACTACTGCCTGCGGGACGAACGGACGGTTGTGCGTGCGCCGCTGGGGGCAGGCATCGGAAACTGTAGAGGTGGGTCCCAGGGGCCTACAATCGTCCAGCTCTCAGCTCAGCCTGAGCCGTTTTAGTCACTGAAACCACTCACGGTGTCCCGCCAAAAGTGCTCAGGTTAAGCTGAGAAGTGGACACGTATAAGCCCATGGGGGGTACAGGCGAGCACGACAGGAGCACCACTGCCCGGGCGGCGAACGATACCGCCAAATGCCACCGGTCCCGGATCCCGCCGCGCCGCGCCAACCACAGGAGCGGAGAGCGGGCGTAGCTTCGATGGACGCTTCGTCGCTGCGTTGTGCACGGTAACAATAAATCACTTCTACGATTACAAGTTGACAGCGAGAAGTAAGCTATAATTGTCCTATAGGAACTGTCAACTCTTCCTGATACATAAAAATGGGGGCCGCAAAGAGGGCTACTGAGCTACTGGACACTATTGGTCTGGACACTACTGGACATTATTTGAAGTGTAAACGACGATTTAATCAGCCGAAGCGACGGCGGCGGCGGCGGCGGCTGCAGCGGCGGCGGCGGCAGCGGGCGGCGGGCGGCTCACCTGGCAGGAGAGTCATTGAGACAAGCACCGAGCGCGATCGGAGCATGACTCCCTTTCAGGTTGAATGCTCATACAGACGCGCGAAGGAGGCGGAGGAGGAGGAGGAGATTCAAGGTCGAGAGCGTGAACTCAATAACCCCCCTGCTTGGGCGCCCCCAACAGGTCGGCGCACCCGGTGGCCGACTGCATGCACCTCTCGCCAGGGCCCCGTCATTGACGCTCGCCACGTCATATGTTGCCGTGTAAGGTGTAACCCAAGAGGCAGGGGTCTATAACGTGGAGGAATGACGTGGCAGGTTATTGCTGAGCCCCACCCCATATATGTCTCCCGTTGGAACTTGACCAGCGGGCCCACGATGGGCGCGTTCTCCCAAATGTTGCCATCTGGGAGGTAGTCGCGGTGGTATCGGACAAGATTGGGGTCCTCCCCCTCCCCGCCGGCGCCGCTGCTGACGGTTTGCTCAGACTGTACTCGCTCCCTTTCGCTGCCACCGCCTTCACCGCCGCCCTCATTGTTGCCGATGCCCGTATCCCCAACCCCGCTCGCGCTCTCCCCTCCCGCCGCCGCTCCCGCCCCTCCCGCCGAACCCGCCCCCGCCGCTGCGGCACGGCCATCCTCCCCGCCGCCGCCGCTGGCAAACTTCAGCACGCTGATTCCTGGCATGCTCCTCAGATTTCCGGTGCCTAGATCCAGGGGATCACACTCGTCCACTTTCCGACTTAGTCGTGAGATTTCGGTGGGTTTCAGTGACAAACACGGCTCAAGTTGGGCTGAGAAGTGAAGGAGTGTGCGCCCCTGCCCAGATCCATGTCGAGCGTCCAGGTGCCGATGTAGGTGTCGGCCGCGCAGGTCTCCTCGGACACGGTGAGGTACTGGCGGCTGAACTCGAACTGGTTGCGCAGGTACAGCGCCATGCGCCAGGGGCTTACACTCGTCCACTTCTCAGCTCGACGTGAGCACTTTTTGTCCCATGTGGTGGGGTGCTTTGCTGGTTTCAGTGACAGAAACGGCTCAGGTTGAGCAAAGATGTGGACGAGTGTGAGCCCCTGCCATGCGCTCCTTGCCCGCGATGTGCGTCAGCCCCGGCCCGTCCACGTACTCCAGCCTGTAGTGGCGCAAGTTGACATTGAAAGCAGCAGTTGAAAGCAGTCTCTCATATTTAAGTTTCAGGATCTGAAACTAGGCGCTGAACACGAGTTTCAACTGGTTTCAACTTGCTCCGCCCTACCAGGCTGTCGCTGTAGTGCGCCAGGCAGTTGGACCGCCAGTTGTCCTGGTTATAGCGGCACACGATGAAATTGAAAGCAAAGCTTGAAAGCACTTCATCAGATTTTAGTTTCAAGTGCTTGGGTCCAGGTGCTTTCAACACGGGTTTCATCGGTTCAACTTGCAGCGCCTTACCTGGTTGCACGTCAGGATGTCGCGCGCCACTTGTGTGCGCGCCGCGCTGAATGTCCCGCAGGTTGCGCCGGGGGGTAGGGACTGATACACAGTGCTCCCCGCGTCATGTGACGGCATTTAACTGAGGAAGCGAGTGTTTCGAAGTGCATTTGATGACGTGTCGAGCACTGGACATCAGTCCCTACCGGCGGGGTAGCCCGTGGAGAGCACCTCCGCTGCTGCCCCCGACCCAGCTCGCCCCATCACCCGCCCCACCGCGGCGCCCACGGACCCCGGGACCAGCTCTGGGCCACCCTCGCCTCCCACGCCTGCCGCGCCGATGCCGCCGAACGCCGATCCCGACCCGGCTGTAGTCACCACCACTGCCGCCGCCACTGTACTCACAGCCGCGCCCACCGCCCACCGCAGTGCGCCAGGCAGGAGGGTCGTTGAGAACAAGCACTGCAACTGTTGGCTGATTTACCTTCAGGGCCGACTGCTCATATAGACGCGCGGGAGGAGGAGGAGGAGAGGCAACGTCGCTCGAGTGCGTGTTCTCAATAACCTCCTACCAGGGAAGCGGGGCGGCGGCGGCGGCGGCTCGGTGGGAGGACCAGAGCCCTCGGCCCCGCTCCCAACGTCGGGCTCGGCCGGCTCGTCATGTGATGACGTGGCTGTGGTTTTGTCAGCTGCTGTCGTCGCCAGGATGGCTTGGGCTTGGGGCTCGCGAGCCGCCGCCGCCGCGCGTCGGGCAGGACCGCGGCGGCGGCGGCTCGGTGGGAGGACCAGAGCCCTCGGCCCCGCTGCCAACGTCGGGCTCGGCCGGCTCGTCATCTGATGACGTGGCTGTGGTTTTGTCAGCTGCCGTCGTCGCCAGGATGGCTTGGGCTTGGGGCTCGCGAGCCGCCTCCGCCGCCGCCGCGCGTCGAGCAGGACCGCCGAGCGCCACGCGCCGTGCGAGCGCGGGTGTCCTGCAGCGGCGGCGCGGCACAAGGCGTGGTGACGATGGGGAGTTAGCGTGGAGCTTGGAGGGAGTTACGGGGGTCGGGGTGGAGGTGGGGTGGGGCGGGCGTATTATTGGCAGTACTAGTACAGCCTGTATCTGATAGTAGCTTCGCTACTGTCTGCTTAATCACTCTTCCCTCCCCGCGCTTCGCGCGCCCACCCTTTGGTGTGTGGCGCAGACGCCTCTCTTCTCTTGT
>Ga0307489_10001061_pt1 | contig 17763 bp, 33 predicted proteins | sample SB12metaG_FD_202247 | JGI IMG/M metagenome (GOLD analysis project Ga0307489, IMG submission 202247) | Sea-ice brine microbial communities from Beaufort Sea near Barrow, Alaska, United States - SB 1.2 | ecosystem: Environmental > Aquatic > Marine > Coastal | place: USA: Alaska | collected...
GGAGGAGGAAGAGGAGGAGTAGGAGGAGGAGGAGGAGGAAGAGGAGGAGGAGGAGGAGGAGGAGGAGGAGAGGGAGGAGAAGGCGGGGGAGGAGGAGGAGGAGGAGGAGGAGGAGGAGGAGGAGGAACCTGAGGACGAGGAGGAGAAACAGGAGGAGGAGGAGGAGCAGGAGGAAGAGGAGAAGGAGGAGGAAGAGGAGGAGGAAGAATAAGAGATTGTGACAAAACGATACACCCAGATGTTTCAAGTATCTGGCCCGGCCTCTTCGTTGCTCAAGAAGCGCATGATGCGCCCCTCGGGCCCGTCCGTGGTGCCCTCCTCGCGGCCCGCGTCCACGGTCTCCACGCTGGACGTTAGCATCGGGATGATGTCCGACGCCGCGAATACCTCCGTCTCATCCGGATCCACATCCGCCATCCCTTCCACCCAAGCGTACGGCCCGGTTCCAAAGTTGCAGCCATGGTGAGCTCATCATTCGTTGCAGGGATCACACAGGCATTAGATCATCAGACACGCCAGCGACGTCTTGTCTCGTGTAGACGCTCCTTAGTGCAATGCAAACTCTGATTGGCATCATGTTAGGTATCAACTATGATTGAGGTGCAAACTCTTAGTGGCGTCATTACACATGAAACGCGCATGAGGACGCGGATGAGATCGGGCCTTTCCGGAGCGTGCGGCACACGGATCCCGATCCAGTGCGGCAGGCCGCGGTCCAGAGCCTCGTCCACCGGCGCCGCGGCGGACGGCATGCCCGCGGGTAACCGACACGTGTACACGTTGTCGTACGGATCGAACGAGTACATGTATTTCTGCTCCGTGAAAACCTTTGGGGAGGGCCGATTAGATAATAATCTACGGGACTCTGTGTCGAAAAAAATGGTGTTTTGGTCGACCGGTCCCAAGTGTGGAAACTACTTTCACGCGGCCGAATCCGGTCGGCGATGTGACCAAATGCCGCTGTCGATACCAGATCTCTGTCCTTGCGCCATATAAAGCAGGTCAGTTGAACTGCCGTATGGTTTGTATTTTATGACACAGGGGCCTGAGTCCCGTAGATACTTGGAACGTCACTCTTTGAAGAAAAATATGGAACGGTCGGCCTGACCGAAAGGTGCCAGTCGGGGATCCATCAGTAGACACACATCTCACTGCACCCTCTATAGTGAAGGTACACACGTAGATGGTTGGAGCTGGCCCTGTTATTCGGTAGTCTCTTGACCCTGCCTGGTGCGGGCCTTCCTGCATGTAGGTGATGAGCTGCGCCATGGCGGCCGACGGCACCTCCAGCTCCAGCGTCTTCGTGCCAATGTTGACCTACACACAGGGCCTGGCAGAGACGGCTGACCTCGTCATAGGATGCTGTTTAAGCCAATACACGAGGTTTCAAGGTGCATTGGATGACGTGGCGAGCAATGTCTGCCAGGCCCTACCAGCGCTCGCTTGAGCTGCGCAAACATAGAGACGCGCAGGTTGCGGTTGTGCGCGATGTAGTACCGCTGCACGACCACCGCGGCGCGCCGACTCAGCACCATATTGTAGCGCCGCAAGTTGAAAATGAAAGCAAAACTTGAAAGCGGTCTATCGCATGTTACTTTCAAGCGTGCAAACCAGGCGCGTTCAATAGAGAAGCACGTGGTAAGTTCACAGGGTAGCACACACTGGAAAGGAGTCAGAGACCCAAGGCGAAGCACGCCTCATTCCGTGCTTGCGAACACGAGTTTCAAGCTGCAGCGCCCTACCATGTTGACGATGTTGGGACTCAGTCTGACGCGGCAGAGGTGGGAGCGGTACGCCGATTGGATGGAGGTCGCCGCAGCGCAGCGCAGCATCGTCTCCGCCAGATACGGCGTCATCTGTAACTCCTTCTCTTCATTTGCCGCGCCCACTCCGTCCGCCACCGAGTCCAGTACCTTGCGTTATGGCCTCGCATATGTTGTGGGCCATGTCATTAGCAGCATTGTATACCCTCGTTTCTTGAGTCAAAAGGAATAGTGCCCCTTGATGCAGCCTGAAACCCTGACAGCCTTCAGGTTCGGTCCGCTTGATATGGCAGAGTGCTCACCACGTGAACGCCTTGGGGCTCGATGAAAGTTAGTAAACAAACATCTGGCATCCTATGACGTGGCGAGCAGCATCTTCCAAGCCACACCTTGCGCTCGTTTGGAAGCAAGATGGGAATCATGAGGGGGTAGTCCCGAAACAGATTCATGCCACACAGCTTGCTCGCTTGCATCGGAACATCGTGCCCGACTGAGACGCCCCGGCGCTGGATGCGAAGCAGCTGCGTGAGCTGCGCGTTGTTGTCGGGGACGATCTTGAGATTGCACCCGCGGTACCGGTACGTAGGGCCCGGCATACACTGCTCGCCACGTCATAGGATGGTTGCACCTAAGAAAACAGGGTGCATTATGCGTGTCGATGACATGGCGGGCAATGGGCATGGCAGATATTTCTCGCCACCTCTGAAGGTGCCGTTTAACTCGAGAAACGAGGGTATAAGTGCGTGTCGATGACGTGGCGAGCGATGTCTGGCAGGCTCTACCGGTACGGGCCGGAGGCGTCGCGCTTGACGCACTCATACTCCGCCTGCGCCGCCGAGGAGGGTTCAGCGAGTTGGATACTGCTTCACTGCGTTTGCATAGAGCACTGGTGCACCCAGGTCAAGTGGATATGACAATGCTTCCTGGGTTTAGTGGAGATGGATGATACTTGACAGGTCGTAGAATGTGGCTTTAAAATCAAGGACTGAGGGTCATCGAGTGTGATGAATGAAATGGTGAGCGTGCTCCGCCTAGTCAAATCCACGACACTGATGCGCGCCACGCCACAGGGTGTCGCTCAACTCATCAAACGAGGGTGTATAACGTGGCGGATGATGTGGCGAGCACCGGTACAATATGCTCAACAAGCCTCACCTTGAGGACGCAGTGCGTGAGGCGCACGACCAGCCCCGCGGGGAACGTGGAGTTGCTGAAGCCGTTCATGGCGTCGCCGTCCGGGTACGCCGCGAAGTTGGGCGCGCGGAGCAGCACCAGGCGGCGCCCGCGGAGGAGGGCCTGGACTGATAGTGACCGCCACGTCATCCAACGTATTTTGAGGAGGTGGAGGAGAAGGAGTAGGAGGAGGAGGAGGAGGAGGAGAAGAAGGAGGAGGGAGAGGACGAGGAGGAGGAAGAGGATGAGGAGGAGGAGGAGAAGGAGGAGGAGGAGGTGGAGGAGGAAGGAGGAGGAGGTGGAAAGGAGGAGGAGGAGACCCTCGGTTCTTGTGTGAGTTGGCATCCAATGATGTGGCGGGCAATATCTGTTAGGCCCTGCCGCGGATGACACCGCGGTCCGCGCTGAGCGTCGCCTTGGCCTCCTCGAACGAGTCGACCGGTAGCCAGGGTTCCAGCACGGCTCGAAGCGACGCTGTGTGAGCGTGTGGCTCCACTGAGGCACACCGGAAGGGTCCGAGAAAGGGTGCTTGCTCCCATCGCCGTCTTGCATTCATGAGTACGGTAGCCCCTTTCTTGCCCCCGCTTGCGAGCTATTCCCACTTTGACTGGCATCCACCGCACGCGTACGCGGTCCACACATACACAACCTGTTGCGCCCCCGGTGTTCGCCCCCGGTGTTCGCAAACGACCTCTCAACAACATCCATTCCGGAGCGACTCTAACTTCTGGAAAAGTCGCGGGATTGTGGACGGCAATTCCGCGGCGCGCGCCCCACCAGCGACTCCCGGAAGTCCTGCTCGTGCGCCGCCTGCACAAAGATGACGACGAACTTGTCGCGCTCCGCGCCGCCCGCCGCGGGGCCCACGCGGGTGAGCGTATCCACATACTCGCTCACCCCGTCGGGCCCCTCGAGCCCACGACCCGCTTTCGGGGGCGGTGCCATTGTGGAACTGGGCAGTGGGCACGCCCCACGCCCCCAACACTCTCTCTCACGTTTTGACGAGTGTGCAGGCTCCCCGCGGCTCTGACGAGACGCTTTGCGGTGGATACGAGTTTTTCCCGCTCTGGGGTGACGGCTGAAGCCCCTGCGCGCCCCGGCAGCGACGGGGAACGCGCGTGTCTTGTGAGTTCCCACCTGTCTGTGTAACAGGTCCTCTCTCGCCACTGGCTTCCGATTTTTCGATTGATCGGATCATCGATTTGTTCGTGCTTTCGATTGTATCGATTTCGGACTGGGCGGCCGAAAGCGGCAACCCAAAAAGCTGGCCAACCACATCGAGCCGCGGCTACAGCACGCCACGCAACGTGCACGCACGCCACGGGTGACTAGCCAGCAACGTGCTGCACGTGAGCGTGAGGGAGCGGCGCGCTCTCACTCCACACTCTTGTGAACCCTGCGGGGCCAATCACGTGACACGCTGCATTCAAGGACTTAAGGGCAAAAGCATTTAGCTGCCGTAGCTGGACACAGCAAGGCCAAAATGGGCGAGGTGGTCCCCGCCTCGCACATGTCGGCGACGTCGCGCGAGTTCCGCGCGGGTAACCTCATCGCGGGCCTCAAGGTGCGCCGCCTCGAATCAGAACCCCCATTACCCCCTCCACGACCAACCCCCACCCCGTTGAGGACGTGAATGGCTGGCTACCACTAGCCATTCATGGTAGCCATTCACAAGCAACACCCTTCAACCCCCTCCCATATCTGGAGGTCGGCGTGCATGTCTTCTCACTTTTGCCCCGCCCAATTCACTCGAAGGCGCGCGCCATCCCCCAGGACACACTCCACGACCAACCCCCACCCGCGCTGAGGACGTTAATGACCGTGCACGAGCAACGACCTTCAACCCCTTTTCCATATCTGGCAGACGGCGTGTTTTCTGGAGTCTCGTCCTTTCGCTCTTGCCTCATTCGATTGCCCCAATTCAGTCGAAGACGCGCGCCGTCCTCAAAGACACGAGACGCCGCTAGACGCGCATCGTTCCTTGGGCTCACCGCGACGTTCTGCGTCAACCCTAACCTGTCAACAGGAGTACATCAACGAGGTGGAGGGCATCGCGGAGAACCGCGGGCAGGGGCTTACACCCCTTCCCATTTCCGCTCAACTGAGCTTACCTTGCCCCTTTCCGCTCAACTTAAGCTTACTTTGTCCCCGATATGACCCAAATTAACCCGTGGATGTGTCCCAAGGCGCTCGAGTTGAGCTCTAACGTGAGCGATGTGTTCCTGAAGGCCCTCAAGTTGAGCTCTGAAGTGAGCGAGTGTAAGCCCCTGAGCGCGGGCGCGCGTTGCAGAAGGAAAAGGAGAAGCTCCAGACTGTGAGCGTTCTGAACAAGCGCTTGGAGGGCGGCACGAACGGTAGGCCCCGGCAGGTCATAGCAAGAGAAGCTCAGTGTGGTTATGGGAAAATGGGTTGAACGGCCCTAGGTATGCAGGGCCGAACCCATAACAAGTGAAGAGGAGTATATAGGAACCTCTACTCATCTACACGTCAAAGGATGCCATTCAACTCAAGGTGCTATGGTGCAGATTGCGTCACATGATGTGGCCAACAACATCTACCCGACCCTACCTGGAGGCGCACCCACCCTGGATTTCGCCACGCTGCAAGGCTCCGAGGCAGAGGCTAGCAGTAGTCCACTTCTCAGCTCAACTTGAGCCGTGTCTGTCACAAGGAAACACCCTACACACCCTAAACACCCCCTTACACCCCTCAACACGGGCTACATAACCCCTTACGCGCACCCCCTGTCCCATACGAAGCGCTGAAGTTGAGCTGAAAAGTGGACGAGTGTAAGCCCCTGCTCCGAGGTGCCCCCCCAGATTCGGGCGCTCATCGAGGACGCCAAGGGGGCCAAAGTGCGCGTCAAGGCAGGGGTCGCTGCTAACACCAGGGTTCACACCAGGGTTCACCAGGGGTTCCCATGCACTGTGCCACCGCCGTTCATCAGGGTGTCAGGATGTTTCTCCCGATGCCTGAGTGATGGGATACATGCTGTCATGTTTGGCACCCACTCGGATAGCGACGTTCTTCTATCTGCCCTGACTTACTTATTTCACGCGCGTGAGACAGAGTTGTGTCCAAAATGGCGCAGATATCCTCCTGTCTGCCGCTCAAGTTGTCTGTGAACACGTGCTTGCAACGGCGGAGGGGGTTGGTTGATGCTCAAAATCTCAAGGCCTTGGGGCTCGATGAATATAAGTAGAAAACTAAACATGAGCCGTACCGGGCACCTGACCTAACACTTCATTTGGCGGTAGTATGACAAAAGTGCATGAAACCATTTGGACACTTAGCAACAAGTGGTACTAAGTCGTCCAAATGGAGCGTTCTGATTGGTCGAGCGGGCACTAAGTCAGACTAAGTAGCACTAAGTCAGACTAAGTGTCGAAGTGGTTTCACGCACTTTGTCATAGACCCTGCACTCAGAAGTTCAAAGACCTGGCCGCCGCTAATGAGCGGACCATCAACGCGCAGCAGACGGAGATGTCCAAGCTGAAGGACAAGGTGTGGGCGCTGGAGGCCACCGTCAAGAAGTTTGACAAGGTACGGCCGGGTGGATGTTGCTCGTCACATCATAGGACGCCGTTCGACTCTATACACGAGGGTGTGAATGACACGGCGCTGACGTGGCGAGCAATATCTGGGCCTGGCGGATATCGCTCGTCACGTCATAGGATACCATTCAAGTCAACATACGAGGGTGTCGATGACAAGATAGGGCCTGGCGTAAACTTCTCGTCACGTCGTAGAGGTGGCGCAGTGGGTGAGGGATAAGCCCGCGCTCTGAGCGGTACCGGAGCTACACGGCTTCAACCTGCCCCCGGCCCGGTGCCCAGATGCCCTTAAATTCAGTAGACGGGGTATTAAATGTCAACGATATGGCGATGACGTGACGAGCAATATCTGCCCAGCGCTATTGAAAGGATCCCGAGAAGGTGTTGGCGGAGCTGAAGAATGCGGCAAATGCCACGGAGAAGATCAAGGAAGCGGAGGGCAAGGTGAAGGAGATGGAGCACCGCCTGACAATTGTCGCGAAGTCGAAGGAGGTGGAGCTGAAGAAGTTCAGGATCGCCGCCGGCGGGCTGGTGTCGGAGCGCCATGCGGTGGAGCAGGAGGTGGAGAGCTTGAAGGTACGGCCTGACGGATGCTGTTAGCCACGTCATAGGGTGCCATGTGACTCAAGGAACGAGGATTCACAATGCGTGAAGAGGGTTGCATTTCGGGGCGAGCTGATAGCCTGGCAGATATTGCTCACCACATCAGAGGTTGCCATGCAATTGAAGAATGAGGGTTCACAACGCGTTGGATTACGTGGCGAGTCTTGGGCCTGGCATACATTGCTCGCCACATCATAGGAATCACGTAACGTCTTGAGATTAGGCTTCAGACACATTGATGACGTGGCGAGCAGAATCTGCCCGGCCCTGCTTGAAGATGGCACTGGACGAGAAGGATAAGGAGAGCCGCGTCGCCGCGATCAAGATCCGCCAGCTTAAGGCGGGGCCTATAACCCCCTCAGTACCCCTTCAGTACCCCCTCTGTAGCCCGTCTATACCCCTTCTACACCCTCTCCGTAGCCTCTCCGTACCCCCTCCGTACTCCCTCAGTACTCCTCTCAGTACCCCTCTCAGTACCCCCTCCAGCTATTCCCGTTTACCCCCTCAGACCACTTTGGACGGTTCTGATCAGTCGACCGGGATTCGACACCAAACCTAGCACTGAGTTTAAGCTGAGAATATGAATAGTGTGAGGCACTGGCTCCAGGAAAAGCTCAAGCCTAAGCCCAAGCCCATCCCCCTGCCCCTGTCGCGCACGGCGGACTCCACGTTCCTCACCAGCCTGGACTCCCTGAAGTCCATCAACGGCAACTCCCTGCTCGGAGGCAGCCCTCCTCCTCCGGTAGGGGGGTAATTGAGAACAATCACTCGACCGACGTTGAATCGACCAACTAAGTCCATACGGCCGTATGAGCATTCACCCTCAAGATAAGTCATGCTCCGATCTTGGTTGAGTGCTTGTAGACAACCACTCGACCGACGTTGAATCGACAAACCCAGTCCGCACGTCAGTATAACCATCTCCCTTGAGGTCAGGCATATCGGCAGTACGATCAGTACAGCCTGTATCCAGACCAGGAACTACAGCTGAGCGTCGCCTCGATATGCTCCGATCTTGGTCGAGTGATTGTTCTCAATGACCCTGGTGCCCGGTGCAAGTCAACATCACGGTGCCGGACGTGACGGTTCAGGTGAACGTGCACCCGCCGGAGATAGCGCATGTGTTGCTGGTCTGCATTAAGGACGACAGCGCGGGCGAGGCTAAGGTAAGGCCGTGCTGCTCAACCCCGGGACCCGGGCTCACCGCTCTTCGTTTCAGCACTTGAAACAGCTATCATATGATGAACCACTATGAAGGAGTTTTCTTTTCCGACTCCCGGCTAATGAGGTCTGCGGAATTCCCGCATTAGAGGGTCCCCTTTAGCTAGCTAGCTGGCAACCACACCTGTCGCTTGCGCCTTTTACGACCTACTATGAAGGAGCCTTGAAGGGCCGCTTTCATAGCTCCTTCTGTGTGATGAGCGGGTTTCAAACTTTGCTTGCAATTTCAACATACGCCCGTACAACACGGCGGCGGCAGCGGAGGCCAAGGTGGCGGAGTTGCAGGCGCAGATATCGCAGATGGATTTGGAGTTCGAGTCCACGGCAGGGGCTTCCGCTCATCCACTTCTCAGCTTAACCTGAGCCATTTCTGACACCCAAAGCATCCACTAAACGCCATAAACACCCCCTCCACCCACGCCATAAATACCCCCTGAACACCCTCCAAGCACCCCTTGTCCCACATAAAGCGCTTAGGTTGAGCTGAAAGGTGGAAGAGTGTAAGCCCCTGGTCCACGGCGGCGATGATTGCGGAGGTGGCGGCGCGGAGACGGCCGGTGCATGAGGTGGCGGCGGAGGAGGAGGTAAGGCCGGCAGCAGACGCTGCTCACAACACATTTCATCATGATACTGAACCTCGTTTCCTGGGTTACACGCAATCCGCCTGAAGGTGTGCGCATTTTCTGTCGGGCCCTAGAAGGAGGTGGTGGCTGGGGATGACGCGGCGGGCGCGGGGGACGTTGGGGCGGGCGAGGAGGCGCCGGCTGAGGCAGGAGCTTACACTCGTCCACTTGTCGGCTCAACATAAGCGCTTTGTGTGGGATAGGGGGTGCAATTAGGGGATGTTTAGGGGTTGCTCAGGGGGTGCACAGGGAGTGTTAGGGGGGATTAGGGTGTATTTTGTGTTAGAAACGGCTCAGGTTGAGCTGAAATGGACGAGTGTAAGCCCCTGGGCTGAGGTGCAGGCACCGGAGCCGGTGCCTGAGGCTGGCCGCGCCCTTGAGCCTCAGCCTCCTACTAAAGTAGGGCCTGGTAGAAATGGCTCATTACGCCCTTTACCACTGTTGTGAAATCCGTCGTTTCTTCAGTTCAGTTACATGCCGCCCGCATGACGTAATCCAATTTCTGACGAGGGCCTGGCAGAATTTGCTTATACCCAGTCTCCGCTTTTGAAATTTCAAAAGCGGAGACAGGGTTTAAAATCTGACGATGCTTAAATAGTCAACAAGTTGTTAAACCCTATCCCTATTCACCTGACTTCGATACCACAGGCCTGACGTTTTTCAGCAATTTCTGCGGGACCCTATGCGAAGGCAAAGGGGCCCAGGGGGAAGGCACCCATTAGGCACACATGAGTCGGCCGCGACCCTAGTTGACCTCTAGCACAAACTGTCATCTAGCACCGGCGACGAGAACTGCATATTAATCCTAAATTCGACTTCATTCTTTCCTTTCGCGTCGTGGGGGTGGTCTGTCTTGAATTGCGTGTGTTCATATCATTTCAATCTGAATCTCAATTTCAATCTTTACCATTCTTAACCAATCCGTGGCGCTGATGGCTGTTCTTTTCTAGGTTACCGCGTGTACTTCAGTAGGTTGTACAAATCACAGCGCGTTTACACCGCCCTCACGCTCATTTCTCTCATCCATTCAAGTTGCCCCAACCGCAAACTTAATTTGCCGCAACAGGCTTTCTATGCAGTAAACACTCCGTCTCATACGCTCATACTTCTATGAAGCACACCAGTACACATCACCAGCCATGCGAACCTTATGTTGCCGCACAAACATCGTCTACACCGGAAGTAACCTTTACAGAGTTTCTCGGTGCAGTACACATCCCCCTCCAAACCGTACCTTATGTTGCCACTACAGGCATTCTACCCAATAAACTCCCCTCTCCATATCGTAACTTACACAGACTTATAAACAGTAAAACCCTTTCTCCATCCGTCTCTCCGCCCTCCCCCACTCAACTCGTACTATAGCAACGTCTAGCTTATAGCAAGCACGGCGACGCGTGTATTACCTGAAGTTGTTCTTGTTGTTGTCGCGAATGTAGCTGCCCTGGACGCTGCCGAAGAATTTGAGGATGCCCTTCACCACCTCAGAACAGGGTCAGCCAAGGCGTTCCGTTTCCAGCTTAACTTGCGACTCTTCCAGGGTGTTTGCACCATAAGGCCTAAATACTGACAGAATGCTGGTCTGTGTGCTTGAAAGAGCAGATGCAGTTGGTTAAGGCTCACCATGTGATTGCCTTGGGGCTCGATGAACTCAGTTGAAACATGACGGTTTTTCACACGTTGAGCTAAGGTACAGCAAACGGTCAGGGGGGGTATGCCGTGTCCAGCCCAGTGATGGCTGGCAATGAAGCTGAGAAGGAGACACCATGTCAGGCGCTATGACGGCTAACAGTAGCTGAGAAGAGGACGGCGTGTCCCTGCCTCCTTGCGCAGCGCAACGACCCCCTTCCCCAGCTCCCCGCCCGGCCCCGCCGCCGTGTCTCGCACAAACAGCGCCCACATGTAGCGCCGCAGCTTGGTAATCGAAATCAAAAAATGAAAGCAGCTCATCATATTCAGTTTCAAGCGCTTAAACCAGGTGCCTTCAACACAGGTTAAGGTGTTCGCGCCTTCAGAGGGGCTCTTGCCTTCAACGGGGCTTGGGTCCATGACTCGTCAAAATGACCCTATATTGTACAATCAGAGGATCTGGTCATTTTGACAAGTCACAGACCCAAGCCCCGTCGGAGCGACGCGCCCCCATCCCCATGAAGGCACAAGTATATCACAACATGTTTTCTACCACACGTTTGAACGTGTACCGCCTTACCCAGAAGAGACCCACGCTGCTGTTGATGACGAGCACGAAAAACAATCCCACAACCAGCGGCGGCTCCATCGCAATGAAGCGCTGGAACACACTGGGGAAGTCCATCAGCCGCTCCTCGTCCAACTCCACCTCAACTCAGGGACCACCAGAAGGTATCTTTACAGCTCAACTGGGGATATCTTTCCGCTCACTCGGGGTGTACATTCAGCTCAGTATCCACTCAACACAAGTCGGTATATGTGCAGCCCTTAAGTGATTTGAAGAACAAACCCACAGCTGTGACGATGAGCCGGAAAGGGGACGCCGCGTCAGGCCTTACCTCGCGCTCGACGAGCTCTGTGTCGATCTGGTACTCGCGCTCGAAGATCCGCACATCCTTGTTCACCTCGGATTGCACCATCATGGTGGTGACCGCCTTGCCATCGAAGATGGGCAGGGCGTTTGCCGCCTCCACGCCGCCAACAAGCAGGGCCTCTCATAAGTCCCATGTTCTCATCAACTTGAGCATCTTTGAGTGTATTGAGTGGGACGACTCGGGTATCTCAGTGGTAAACTGCTTGATAAAGCGATAACGGCTACGGGCACACCCTCCACATCTGTTGCTCTCCACACTGCCCGCCCGCATAGTGTACCGGGCATTTCATCAGATCGGCACTGTTTCCCTTGAGGGGGCAGATAAAAGACTGTCGTGGGCCGAGAGAGTGCCACCAATGAAAGAAAATGACCCAAAACCCTGGAGCATCACCCAAAGGACAGTGCCAGCTGTACACAGCTGTGCATATGATACGTTTGAAAGGCCCTGCCTCCGAGGCCCATGCCCATGCTGCTGCCAGCCAGCAACGCCGCCGTCAGCGTTGCAAACAGTTTGCTCTGGATGCTAGGCAACTCCTCCTCCTCTGCAGCAGTGCTCATCCTCTCACTGCGCGCGGCACGTCCCCAGCTCGGGAACACGCCGCGGAGGGTCTGGTCCTCGCTGTAGGGTCAGGAAGACATCGCTCGCCACGTCAAAGGTTGCCGTTGAAGTCAAGAAACGAGGTTCAAGATGCGTTCGACGACTGGTTATGCCGGCAGCGGCACAGAAAGAGGGAGATATTTCAGGTGTCATCTGACCAGGCCCTGCCTCGCCACTGGTGCTGCAACCCGCGTCATCGCCCCGGTCCGCCCTCGACGCCATCACCACCGGGCCACTTCTCGCTCGCCGCCATCGCGCCGGCGCCGCGGTCCGGACCCTTGTCGCGCGCCCGCGCGCCGCGGTCGAGTCGCCGCCGAGTAGGGCCTTGAAGATAATGCTCGCCACGTCAAGACATATCATAGGATGCCGCTCACCTCCAGGGTTCCAAACGCGTGTCGATGGCACGGCGGGCATTATCTGCCAGGCCCTACCACCGAGCCTGGCGGCGACGCAGCACCCCGGCGCGGCGCGCACGGCAGCGCCGCACGTCATAGTCTTGAACGGTTGAGATAGGATCTCAAGGACGCCTTGGAATAACTCCCTTGGAAGAACTGCCAGACTGCGCGGCAGAGCGTTCCAACGAGGCGGGTGAACGCGCGAACGGTTGCGAGGCCAGCTCGACACGAACTTGTGACACCGCTACTTGCACGTCCGTGTGTAGAGCGTAGGGGGGGCCGCGCAATGGTCCGTGCGATGCCGGGCAACTTTATCTCTTTTGACGCTAAAAAGTGACCCCCTAAAACTCGACCTGTTTGTTCACTTTTCGGCTTTGACGTGAGCACTTTTTGAGGTTCATTCCGTGTTGGCTTCCATGGTTTTAAATGACAGAAACGGCTCAGGTTGCGTTGAGAAGTGGACGTGCTGTTCATTGGTCGGCCGAAGACGTGGACCTCAAGGAAGCGATTTTGCCGGTCAATCGCGCCTCGCGCCAAGCCAATGCCCCTTCCGCAGTCGGCTAGGCTATGCCCACACCTCCCAGTGCCACTGGGCTCATTAGTGCGCGGCCATGGAGGAGGACGGCGCACCCCCGGGCTTGGTCCCTCACTCGAGCCCGGTGTCGTCCCACTGGCGCCACAACCCCGACCCGCCGCTATCCGCAATTCCTAGCACGAGCTACGACATTATTGGGACCACGTTCAACAATGCCACCAACGTGTCGATGTCGAGCGAGACCAGGGCGGAGGCAGGGGCTTACACTCGTCCACTTCTCAGCTCGACCGACCTCAGGGAGCCGCTCGTGTTTACATAAGCCCCAGCAAGCGTCCTCTTCTCGGCTCAACATGAGACAGTTTTTGCCTATGTGACCTCGCAACACAGCCCACAAAACGTGCTCACGTCAACCCGAAACGTGGACGCGTGTGGCCAACAAAAAGCGCTTACGTTGAGCAGCCCCTGGGCGGAGGAGGAGGAGGGGGTGGGTGAGGAGGAGGAGCAAGAGGGTGCGGAGTCTAAGGAGGAGGATTACGCGCGGTTGGAAGCGGCGGAGAACGGCGGGCGGGGCAGCGCCGCCGGACCTGGCTCTGCGGTCACATATTCGAACGCCAGCGGGATTCTCATAAACGCGCCCGCGCTTGGTGGTGGTGCGGGGGGCGCGGGTGGCTCAGGTTCGGGGGCGGGGACGGGGGTGCACACACGGTTCGAGTTAGCCTCTGAGGCAGGGGCTTGCACTCGTCCACTTGTCGGCTCAACGTGAGCCGCTTTCATCACTCAAACCACGTTTCCATGGAAGGTGCTTACTTTGAGCTGAAACGTGGACGAGTGTATGCCCCTGCTCTGAGGTGATAGCAGACGGAGAGGGCGAGGGCGGGGATGAGCAGGGCGCGGAGTGTCGGATCTGTCTGATGGACGCCGGGCCGTTCTGCAGCCCGTGCCGGTGCACGGGGACGCTGAAGTACGTGCACGTGGGGTGCCTGGGGCACTGGCAGGGGCTTACTCTCGTCCACTTCTCAGCTCATCGTGAGCCGTATCTGGTCACTGAAGCCACCGCGAGCTTCCACATCTCAGCTTAACCTGAGACGTTTTGGCCAATGACACCTGCCAACATATCCCGCAAAAAACGCTCCCGTGAAGCCGGAAAGTGGACGTGTGTAGCCCACCAAAATGCTTATGTTGAGCTGAGAAGTGGACGAATGCAAGCCCCTGGGCACCGGTGTCGCGAGACGGGCGCAGTGACATGTGAGCTGTGCACGGGCACCTTCCCGGCAGGAGCTTATGCTCGTCCACATTTCAGCCCAACCTTAACCACTTTGGTTGGTGAGCCGTGTTGTGTTCAGCTTGTGACCAGTTCTGACCCATCTATCTGCTGAAGGTACCCAACGTATCCCACAAACAGTGCTGACGTTGAGCCGAAATGTGGACGAGTGTAAGCCCCTGCTCTCCGGCGTACTTCGTGGACGAGGGCAAACACACGCGCCTCGCGCGCGCCGCCTCGGCGACGGAACGGCGCGACGCCAACCAGCGCGTGGTAGGGCGGTGCACGTTCACAGTATCAACACCCGTCTTGAAAGCGCATATGGTTTCAGCGCTTGAAGCTGAAATATTATGAAGCGCTTTCAAACGATGCTTTCAAATTCAACTTTCGCCGCTACGGTGTGGCGCACCAAACCGCCGGCTTCCAACGCATGCACGGGAGGCAGGGGCTTACACTCGTCCACTATACAGCTCAACCTAAGCCGTTTTGGTCACACCTCCCCGTGTCTCCCAGTCTAATAGATTGGGGGAAAATCATGCACCCAACCTATGCCACGAAATATGCACACATTGAGCCGAAAAGTGGACGAGTGTAAGCCCCTGACGGGAGGCTGCCCACCACCGCGATGGACATGGCCATAATGAACCTGAATTCCATGCTGGAGGCTGGGGCACGGGGAGGTGGAGGCAGGGTCCTACACTCGTCCACTGCTCATCTCAACCTAAGCCGTTTTCGTAAGTGAGGCGTTCTGTGTCCAGTTTGTGACGAATGATGACCCATATATTTACTGAAGGTACCCAACGTATCCCACAAAAAGTGCTTAGGTTGAGCTGAAAAGTGGACGAGTGTAGGCCCCTTGTTGGAGATGGTGGCACCGCAATCGCGGCGAGCGGGCGTGGGGGGGTCCAGGTGGTGGTGATCGACTCCATGGGGCGCGCGCAGTCGTTGACCGCGCGCGACATCGCACGGCTCTCCAACGGCGCTGACGTGCGCGTGGGTGTCTTGGACAGCGAAGGTAACGACACCAACAGAGCGTCGCGTCGGCAGGGGCTTACACTCGTGCACTTCTCAGCTGAATCTGTGCCGTTCCTATCACTCAAAACAGTTCCGAAGCGCCTGAACGCCCCCTCCCACGCCGCTGTAAATACCCCCTGAACACCCATTAAACACCCCGTGTCCCACAAAAGCGCTTAAGTTGAGCTGAAAGGTGGACGAGTGTAAGCTCCTATGTGTGGGCACACCGGACTCCGCATCCAAGAGGACATGCGGCTCAACTCGGACGTGCTTCAGATGTATAGCAGCGCGCAGTTCCGCTTCGGCATGAAGGCAGGCCAATTTCCGTTCGCCTGTCAGCTGAACTTAAGCGTTTTTTGTGGCACAAGGGGTGTTTAGGGAGTGTTAGGGGTCCTTTATGGCGGGGTTGGAAGGGGTGTTTCGGGGTTTACGGGGATGTTTTGAGTGTCAGAAACGGCGCAGCTTGAGCTGAGAAGTAGACGAGTGTCAGCCCCTGCATGAAGGTGTTGGTGACCATGCTGTGTGCGTTCCTCGTGCTCTACGCCATCGTTGCCATGATCGGCGGCATGGACGGCAGCGGGCAGGGACACACTCGCGTCATATTTTCAGCGCAACGTAACGCATTTTGTGTGGGCTACACGCGTCCAGTTCTCAGCTTGACGTCAGCACGTTGTTAGGGCTATGTTGCAAGGTGTCATTGGCAAAAACGTCTCAGGTTAAGCTGAAAAGTGGCCGCTTGCTGTGGCTTCAGTGACCAAACACGGCTCAGGTTGAGCTGAGATGTGGACGAGTGTAAGCCCCTGGCAGCGGGCACTCGTCGCCCATTTTCATCTTCCGCCTGTTGGGCTTCACGCTGCCACTGGTCTTGATCGGCCGGGCGGTCTTCATCTTCAGAAGGCGGCGGCAGCTCCTGGTGAGTCAGATGGATGAGATCCTGTCGTTCAATCAGGACCAGGGGGGGGCGAGCAGGGTGGCGGTGCCCCCGCACCACGTGGGTCGGTTCGAGACGCCGGGGGCGCGACACTTCCGCCCGTTCCGGCTGGGGCGGCAACACCTTGGGCGCCCGGGCCGAGTGCCTGGTCGAGTGTCCCTCCATGGACGGCGCCCGTGAGCTCTCGTGAGTGCGTGAGTGCAGTGCAGGACTTCATGGTGTTCTGGACAAGGGTGTGTATCAAAAGTTGTATTTATTGATTTCATTTCGACAGTGTACCGCTCCTATCGATTCGACTGTGATATCATAGCACCATTTTTTTAAATGCAACATTTAATGGATAGTTAATGAAATATGGATCAATCAATACGGTATCTATGCCTCGACGTGCCCCAGAACCCTGGGCCAGTCCCGCGCCCCACACCGCACAATGCCACACACACCACACAACCCCCCACAACGCACATTATCCCCATCTTTTTGAAGCCCGCCGCTGCAACTACCGGTACGACAGCTGGTGCAACTAACGACACAGCTGGCGGCCGGCAGCGCCGGCGGGAGCAGGTGGACGCGCACACACGACGCGCTAGGGACTGCGTGCGTGCGTGATGGTCGCGCGGCCGAATCAAGACGCCAACCCGCGCGGCGCAACCTCCCTGCACACCTAGCACACAAGAACACAGAACACATGAACACTGAGCCACTGATCCCCGCTGAGCGCCAGCGGCTCGGCTTGTTTTTGTAAAACACGAAAATAACACGTAAGATAACGCGTTCCACACGCCGCGCTCCTGCAGGGGCCAGGCCGGCGTCTCAACCGTCTTTCTTCTGCCGGACGTTCGAATGGCGCTCCTCAGATACTTCGCGCCGCGGCGCTGGCGCGGCGGCGGCGGCGCGAGCGGCGTCGGCCTCGTGCTCACCAGCCTCGCCATCGTCTTCGCTGTCCTGTCGTTTCGGTGCTCACCTGACATCGTCGCCGCCGCCTCCGCTTCCGCGACTGGGGATATAGCTGGCGCGACCTGCTCCTCCGCGGGCGACGGCTGCGCCGCGGAGTTCGACCGAAAGTGCGGTGCCCTGAACCCCGTCGCGGTGGTTGAGTTGAAGGTCACGCTCGGAGGATACGCCGCAGCCACGTTCGGCGAGAATCAGGATGCCTCAGCATTCCGGCAGGGCCGACCGTGGTCCTACAGCTTGCCTAGATATCAACCAAGTGCAAGCTCAAACACTCACCCAAATTAACAGCAGTGACGCATCTCTTCTCGTCGGCATTGGCGAAGTTACAGGCGCTTGCACCGGCGCCTGAGCCCCCTGCGGGCGGCGCGTTCGCCAGCGCCTCCGCGTGCCGCGACCCGAAGAATTCAACACCCGAGCCGGTGTTTAGGGTTTCGTATGGTTCCTTTTAGGGTTTTTTACAGGGTTTCTTGTTTAGGGTTTAAGATCCTCTGCTGCGCGCACAACCTCTTTATTGCACAACTTTGTGCGTTCTTTATGAGACGGGATTTTCCATGGAACGGGAAGACGGTTATTTT
>Ga0307489_10001062_pt1 | contig 17762 bp, 31 predicted proteins | sample SB12metaG_FD_202247 | JGI IMG/M metagenome (GOLD analysis project Ga0307489, IMG submission 202247) | Sea-ice brine microbial communities from Beaufort Sea near Barrow, Alaska, United States - SB 1.2 | ecosystem: Environmental > Aquatic > Marine > Coastal | place: USA: Alaska | collected...
CGCCGCCGCCGCCGCCGCCGCCGCGGGCGCCACGGAGTTCCACCTGTCGGAGCCCAACACCACGAACCTGCACACGCACGGCCTGCACGTGAGCGGCGAGGGCATCGCGGATAACGTGTTCGAGGTGGTGGTGCCCGGCGCCGAGCGCCAGTTCGAGTACCCCATCCACGCGGCGCACACTCTGGGCCTCATGTGGTACCACCCGCACGCGCACGGCACGGCGCGCGGGCAGATGGCAGAGGGCATGGCGGCAGGGGCTTACACTCGTTCAATTTTCAGCTCAATTTGAGCGCTTTTTATGGGATAAGGGGCGCGGGTAGGGGTTGTGTAGCCCGTGTTAAGGGGGTGTTAGGGGGCGTTTATGGTGTGTAGGGTGTTTTGTGTGTGTCAGACACGGCTCAAGTTGAGCTTAATAGTGAACGAGTGTAAGCCCCTACATGGCGGGCGCCATCGTGATCGAGGACCCGGCGGCGGAGGCGGCCATGCCCGCGCGCTTCGCCGTCACCGGCGGCGTCACCGGCGGCGGCGTCATGGTAGGGCGGTGCAGGTTGACCCTATCAAACCCACGTTGAACGCGCCTGGAACTAAGCGCTTGAAACCATAATATGATGAACCGCCTTCGAACTTCGCTTTCAAATTCAAGTTGCGCCGCTACATCATGGTGGTGACGCGTCGCGAGGGCGTGGACCAGCACGGCCAGTTCCACAGCGCCTTCCTCGTCAACGGGCAGCTGCAGCCCGCGGTGTCCGGCCTGACGGCGGGCGCGGCGATGCGGCTCCGCGTGGTAGGGCGGTGCAGGTTGACCCTATCAAATGCATGTTCAAAGTGCCCGGAACTAAGCGCTTGAAACTGGAATATGACAGATTGCTTTCAATTTTGTTTCAATTTTGCTTTCAAATTCAACTTGCGCCGCTACAGCGTGGTGAACGCCGTGACGGACCACCCCCTGGCGCTGTCAGCCGCCGGCTGCGTCATGCATGTGCTGGCGTTCGACGGCGCTTACCTCGAGGCGGCCACGGAGGTGAACATCGTGGACGTGCCCGCGGGGGGGCGCGCGGACTTCCTGCTGGTGTGTGCGGCGGCGGCAGGGGCTTACACTCGTCCACTTCTCAGCTCAACCTGAGCCGTTTCTGACACAAAACAAGACCACAAACACCCCCTAAAGCCCCCTCACACCCTTTTACACACCCCTCAAACAAAACCTCAATGCATCCTCTATCCCACAAAAGGCGCTTACATTGAGCCGAAGAAAAGTGGACGAGTGTAAGCCCCTGCTCGGAGGGCAGCGTGCAGCTGCGGACGGGCGACACGGTGGAGATGACGCTGGGCGCCGCGGGCACCGCCATGGGGCTCGACGACGCGGTGGTGGCCACGGTCCACGTCGCTGCCGCCGCCGAGCCCGCTGCCGCCGCCGCCGCCGCCGCCATGGTCCTGACGGCGCTGCCGCCGCGGCCGTGCTACATGAGCGAGAACCTCGCCGCGCTGCCCGCCTCCGCGTTGTCCAAGGTGGGGCAGAGCAGGTTGACAGTATCAAAACCCGCGTTGAAAGCGCGCCTGGTTTCAGCGCTTTAAACTCAAATGTGATGAACGGCTTTCAAACTTTGCTATCGATTTCAACTTGCGCCGCTACAGCAAGGAGCCCTTCACGCTGGAGTTCAAACAGGAGCAGCTCAATGGCATGTCGTGGCAAGGCGCCACGGAGATCCGCCGAGTGCTCACTGTGGGCGGCCTCGAGGTAGGGCCGGGCAGACATTGCTCGCCTCGTCATCGCCTTCCAAGGCGGCATCTTGATTCTTGATATTGAACCTTAGTTCATTGTGTTTGAATGTCATCCTATGACGTGGCGAGCAGTATCGGTCAGGCCTTCGGTGGAGGAGTGGACGCTGGTGAACAATGAGGACGAGCCGCACCCGTTCCACATACACGTGAACCACTTCCAGGTGGTGCGGTTCAGCAGCCCGGGGCACGCCGCCGACGCGGTGTGGGCGGCGGCGGCGGTGGGCACCTGGCGCGACACCGTGCAGATCCCGCGCCTGGTAAGGCGGTGCAGGTTGACCCTGTGAAACCCAGGTTGAAACCCCCTAGAAATAAGCGATTGAAACTAAAGCGCGATATACTGCTTTTAACGTCTGCTTTCAAATTCAACTTGCGCCGCTACGGCCTGGGCGGCACCATCACCATCCGCATGCGCCCGCACCAGGTGGTCGGTCGGGCGCTGGTGCACTGCCACCTCGCGGCGCACGCGGCAGGGCCGCACTCATTATACTGCTATTATTGTTTTCAGCTGGCCCGGCCTGCCGTTATTCTGCTACAGGCCGTTCGTCCCTGTACCCACTTGTGTATCCCACACCCAGGTACTTGTTTGAGCTGGCACTTTCAGCCGTTTTTGTAACTGTTTCCTGCTTGAAATCACGTGAGTTGTCGTGGGCACACCTGGCTTCGAAGGTGAGTAGCGTTTCCAGCTCTCACTTTTAAGCCGTTTGTCCCGCGTCTGTCCCTGATGGCACTTGTTTGTCCCGCGTCTCTCCCCGATGTCACTTGAATTACTCCACGTGATACCTCAAAGATGCTTAAGTTGAGCTGAAAATGTACTCATGGTACGGCCCTGGCACCCGGCGGCGGGGATGATGATGGTGACGAACATCACGGACGGCGCGTGGCCGGTCGGCACTCCCTGCGACGCTCCTCCCACTCCCTCCGCCCCTCCGGCTCCTCGTGCTCCGGGGGCGCGGGGGCGCTCGCGGCGTCTCACCGTACGCGCGAGCGTCCACGTGAGCGGCACCGTGGGGCGCGGCGGGCAGTTCACGCTGGCCACGGACGCGGCGGCCCGGACCAACCTCCAGAACGCCGTCGCCGTGCGCCTCAGCGTGCCGCCCTCGCGCACGCACATCATGGCGATGAATGTGGTGGGGCCTGTCAGATGTCGCTCGCCACGTCACATGACGCCTGTTAACTCAAGACGCAGAAATTCAAATTGCGTTGGATGTCGTGGTGGGCAATGGGCCTGGTAGATGTTGCCCGCCACGTCATAGGATACCATTCAACTCAAGAAGTGGACGTTAAAATGCGTTGGATGACGTGGCGAGAAATATCTGGCAGGCCCTACCGTGAGCGGGGCGGCGGCGGCGGCGGCGGCAGCGGGCGGCGGGGCGGGCGCGGCAGGATGGCGCGGGCGCTCCTCCAGGCCACCGATACAGTGGAGATGGATGTGGAGTTTGAGATCGACACGGCGGAGGAGAGCGCCGCGGAGGCGGCGGCGGCGGAGACGGAGGAGGCGGCACGCTGCAAGGTGGCGATGGAGGGTGCGCTGGTTGACGGGTCCATCACTAGTGCCATAGAGGTTTGGCCTCACAGATGCTGCCCGCCACGTCATACAAACGCGTTCTGAACCATCGTTCCTTGAGTCAGATACAGGGGTGTTCGGAGGTAAGGCATCCTGTGACGTGGCGATCATTATCTGTCAGGCAGCCAGGCCACACAAACGTTTAAATTCTCAATAAAGCCTGAACCCTAAACCTGAAAGCCTAAACCCTAAAAGCCTAAAGCCTGAACCCTACGGCGAGGACGCCGAGGTGAGTGGCGGCGGAGCGCGGCTGATGCTGACCACGGAGGTGACCGAGCATCCCACTGTGGTGACAGTGCAGGTGGAGGCCGCGCTGGAGGTGGAGGCGGATGTGGCGGCGACCCCCGCGCCTGGGCCCGCCGCTGCCCCCGCGACCCCCGTCGCCGCCGCCGCCGCGCCGCCGCCGGGGGACAGCACGGCCACCTCCTCCAGCGCCGGCTTCAACCCCGCCAGCAACGCGTTCATTATCACCAATCTGGTCGCCATGGCACTCATCACGCTTCTGTGTTGAAGGGATAGGGTTCTGGGTCTAGGTTCAAGCGCCGTCCCTAGGCCCTTCAGCGGCGCACTCATCATCGCCTCGCTTGTCGCTTGTAGCTCATCACGCTGCTCTGTTAATTCTATTTCAATTTGTTCACAATTTTCTTTTCAATTTTTCGATTTAGCACTAGCACCTTCTTCTATTCGCTGTATTTTCAATGTAACCGCAAGCAATTATTTCAAAGCATTCCGCCATGCTGCACAGTCCATTACTCCACTTGCTGCGCGCTGCCGATCATCGTGCAGCTAATGTTAATTTATAGTCTACTGACGTTCATCGAGCCCCGCGGCGCTCACACGGCGTGGCACGCATCAAAGCCAAACCCATCCACCGGAACTGGTCTCGCGGTGTCATTGCCGGCAACGCATCGAGGCACGTTTGTGGAATTGTGGCGCGAGCGTGCGCGCGTGACTCGAGAAGCAGCGTGCGACAGAACCGTAGAATGGAGGGGGTGGGGACGGGGAGCAGTGCTCGGAGTAGCGCCGGGTCCGGCGGATCCGCTACCGGACGAACAAAATAATGCAAATTCAAACCCATTGTCAGTAAAATCATTATCGTCTCGCGCTTCCGGGATATACGATAATGACTAACGTGATACTCAAGCTCCCAGTATAGCCTAAGATTAGTGCACTGCGGCCGCTTGTGCTGTCGGCGGCAGTTTTACTTTGCACTGCTTTATTGTATTTTAAACAAGGAGCATCTACCATAGCATTTCACATGCGCAAGCTCGCGCGATAAGGTAGACTTTCACACTCAAAACATATGTTGCTGTATAGGCTGATGATTTCACTTGAGGTAATATTGGCATGGCAGCTCAGCCTCAGTCGTGCTCCCGGCCTCCCGCATCCACCTTCGGCATTGATTTGTCGCGGAAACATCTAAGTTGTGTTCTCCTACAGCGTGAGGTCGATAACACTGAGCTTGTCGATGATGCCTTGGTGCCTACCCTTCTCAGAGTCCGCGAGGTGCGCCCCGGCGGCTATCAGAAGTCGCGCCAGCTCCGGCCCGCCCGGATCGCCGGCGCGCACCGCCTCCGCCGCGAACTGCAGCAGGGTGCCCGAGCAGCCATTCGCCGCGACCACGTCGACGTCCGCTTCGTGCTTCAAGATGTAGCGGCGCAAGTTGAGATTGAAAGCAAAGTTTAAAGGCGGTTCATCACATTTTAGTTTCAAGCGCTGAAAGCAGGCCCAAATCGAGTTTTGATACTGTCAACCTGCACCGCCCCACCAAGAGGAGCGTCACCAGCTCCAGCCCGCCCACTTTGCCGGCACACACCGCTCGCGCCGCCAACCACAACGGGGTGCTCTTCCGTGATTCTAAATCTTTCCCGGCAACGTTGACGCCCGCGCCCCGCTCCACGAGGAGAGTAGTCAGCCCCAAACCGCCCCTGGCCGTTGTGCACTGCCAGCGCCGCCAACCACAGCAGGGTGCCGAGCTGCTCACCTGCCTTGACGGCGTTGACGTCGGCGCCCTTCTCCAGCAGGAGCATCGCCAGCTCCAGCCCACCCGAGGCTTCGTACATCACGTATGCGAACACCGCGAGCCACAACGGGGTGGCCGCAGGTTCATCCCCGTCTGTCCCGACCACGTCGACATCCGCGCCCTTAGCAATCAACAGCTTCGCGAGCTCCACCGCGCCCGCCCTGCCTCGCTGCACCGCCGCCGCCGCCCACCACAGCGGAGTGCACCTGGGAAGCTCTTGCCGTCCTGGGAACCTCCGCTCTGTCCCGACGGCGCTGACGTCCGCGCCGTGCTCCACCAGGAGCGTCGCCAGCTCCGCCGCACGCGCCGTGCCATCAGACATCGCCCTCGCCGCCCACCACAGCGGGGTGCTCGCGTTGTTGTGTTCGTCTGTGCCGGCCACGTTAACGTCCGCGCCCTTCTCCACCAGGAGCGTAGCCAGCTCTACCGCGCCCGCCCTCACGGTGAGGTGGTCACTGGCGTAGTCCAGGTACTTGTCGTCGGTGTTCGCCGCCCGCGCCGCCCACCACAGCGGCGTGCCCGTGCTACCATCAACCGTGATATCCTCCCCCACCGGGGCGGTGCCCAGCTTGTTGATGAACTCCATCCTCGCCGCGTCCCGGGTGTGCGGAACAAATTGCGGTGGTGTGCTGACGATGACGTGACGGTGGCGGAGGACAATTCCAACCAAGTCTTTTCAGAAGTCCTTGAGACGCCGGGGCGGCCGCGGCTGACTGCTCCCGCAACGAGGGAGCACGCGCGGGTATTATCTCCGCGACTGGTCTTCACACGCGCCCGATTGCTGTGGCTCGGAGCGTAGGCGCGGGCGTGGTGATGAGTGTGACAGGACAGGTCGCGCGCAGACCGTTATATACGAGTATCGGACAGAACCCGTTTACAGAAACTATTTATTTCTGTAAATACTCTCCGTTTACGAGGGGCTTTTGGGCGAAAATACCCGTTTACGAGAGTTGCGCCGCAGGCTTGATTTTGGGATCTCTTGGGCAATTTGGGGCAATTTTGGGCTTTTCGGGGCTGTTTTTGCATAAATACGCCGTTTATACGGGTCCTTTAGCCCTTAAATTTTCTTTTACAGTCACTATTCCCTGTAAACGGGTTCTGTCCGATACTCGTATATATTCGATGGAAAACGCTCATATGCATATCCCCCCACCGGATCTGCGCAGGCTGGCAATTAAAACGTTTCGGGCGCGGGCCGTCCAAGTTGATTCACAAGTGTCAGGGCATTTGGCGAGCTGGCCTCCGCCAGGCAACTCAGTCGGACTATCCACTGCGTTGGAGCGCCTGTCCTGATGAAGGTGGGCGTCTTGGGCGCCGGCGCCGTGGGCGCGTATGTTGGAGGTCTGGTGCAGGCGCGGTCCGGCCTGGAACCACCGGTGGTGCTGGTCGGGCGGCAACGCCTCGTGGACCAGACCGCGCTCGGGGCAGGGGCTTACACTCGTCCACTTCTCGGCTCAACTTTAGCGCTTTGTATGGGATAGGGGGTGCGCGTAGGGATTGTGCAGCCCATGTTAAGGGGGTGTTAGGGGGTGTTAAGGGTGTGTAGGGTGTTTTCATGTGTCAGACACGGCTCAAGTTGAGCTGAGAAGTGGACGAGTGTAAGCCCCTGGCGCGGGGGAGCCATTTTGCAAACCATAGGGAGCGCGCACCCGCAGGTCAACATCGCGGCACGCGACCTCAAAGGCACGGACGACGAACCCGTGCTCGCCGCATCCACCACCACCACGAGCCCCCCGAACCGCGGGCAGTACCCAACTGCGACATTCCCAAATACGATGTAAGCAATGTAAACCACGTTGGACGGCGTCCGCGTACCACGGTTTAGACCCTTGTCACGGTCACGCAGGACGCCGCGGACTTAGCTGAATGCTCGGTTGTGCTCGTGGCCGTCAAGTCCACATCCACGGCGCAGGCGGCGGCGCAGCTCGTGGTGGGGGCCTGCCCGGTGCTGCTCGCCATGTCATAGGGTGCTGTGTCACGCAAGAAACCAGGGTTCAAACTGTTTGTCGATGTATGACGTGGCGAGCGTCCGAGTAGCAGCAATATCCTGCCAGGCCCTCGCTCGTGGAGTTAGCACAAGCCGGCGGCCTCACGAAAGGCGCACTGGTAGGGCCCTCGTAGATATCGCCCGTCGCGTCATCGAGACGTATTTTAAACTTTCGTTTCTTGAGTTAAACGGCATTCTCCGACGTGGCGAGCAATATCTGCCAGGCTCGACGTGCTGGTGGTGAGCCTTCAGAACGGCGTGGCGAACGGCCCAACGCTCGCCGCCGCGCTGGACCCCTTCGGCGTCCGCGTCCTGCCGGCCATGGTCAGGCCTGGCCCACATTGCTATCCATGTCGTAGGATGCCATGCCGTTCAACTCGGGAAACGAGGGATCACGATACGTTTGATGACGTGGCGGGCACGAGCAATATCTGCCCGGCCGTACGTCGTGGTGAACTTCAACGTGGTGTGGGCCGCCACGCCGCACGCGCTGTCCATCCGCCGCTGCACACCCCCCAAGGTGAGGCCGGGCCTGCCACATCATTACCCGCCGCGTCGTCGACACGCATTGTCAACCCTCGCTTCGAACGGCATCTTATGACGAGGCGAGCGATATCCCATATCTGCCAGGCCGTACCCCCAGGCGTTCCTCCCGTGCATCAAGATCCAGGACCTGCCCAGCGACGCCACCGAAAAACAGAAAGATAACCTGACAGCAATGGTCCACGCGCTCGGCGCCAAGGTAGGGCGATGCAGGTTGACCCCGGGCTCACCCCAGGTTGACCCCGGGTTGACCACGCTTGGTTTCATCGTTTGAAGCTTAAACATGATGAACCGCTTTCAAACTGCGCTTCAATCTCAACTTGCACCACTACACCAAGGGCGCGCTGCGCATCGGGGTGACGGCCGACATCCGCACCGTGCTGTACTCGAAGCTGCTGGTCAACCTGCAGAGCGGCAGGGGCTTACACTCCTCCACTTTTTGGCTCAACGTAAGCGCTGTCTGTGGGATAGGGGGTGCATTTAGGGGTTGTTTAGGGGGTGCTTAGCAGGTGTTAGGGGGGAGCAGGGGGTGTTTGGGGTGTATTTTGAGTCAGAAACGGCTCAGGTTGAGCTGAAAAGTGGACGAGTGTAAGCTCCTGCAGAGCGGTGTCAACGCGCTGTCGCGGGTGCCCGTGCCGGCGATGCTCGCACAGCGCGGGTATCGTCTGGCAGGGCTTGTTCAGAACCGTACAGAACCAGCACTCGACCCACGCCGTGATTCAACGAACCGAGTCGGCGCGCATGTATGAGCATTGAGCATTCATCCTGAAGGTGAGTCATGCTCCGGTCTCAGTCCGAATGCTTGTTCTCAATGACCCTCCAGCCCGGCGTGGCGCGGACTCATCTTAGAAGCCTTGGAGGCAGGGCTGTTATGACAAAGTGCGTCAAACCACTTTATAGCGACTTAGTCAGTTTGAGCGCTAAGTCGTCCCGTTCAACCAATCGGATTGTCCATTTGGACGACTTAGCACTCAAAGTGACTAAGTCGGTAAGTGGTTTGACGCACTTTGTCATACATAGGTCTTCGCATCATTTTCAGCTGGATCTTACGCACAACTTGATAACTCAAAGATGCTTACATTAAGATGAAACAATACTTTGGTGAGGCCCGTCCCGGAGGTATATCGCGCCGCTGGAATCCGCCCGAGCACTCCGTACGTTCCGGTGCTGCCGCTGCTGCTGGCGGGGGGGGGGGCGCAGAAACGGCTCGAAACGTCTTTCAAGTTTCGACGCATGTGCCACCTTCGTTTCTATGGAGTTGAACGCTGCCCGCCTGATGTGTTCTACCCTCTATCTACCCCTTATATACCCCCTATTTACCCCCCGGGCCCTGGGCTACGGCGCTGCCGGACTGGGCGTACAACCTGGTATCGAGCGTGGTGTTCCCGCTGGACGCCGGCTGCAAGAGCTCCATGCTGCAGGTGTGGGCCCGGCACTTACAATCGTCCACGTTTCAGCTCGACCTGAGCCGTTTCTGACACGAAATACATCCTACACACCCCCTAATACCCCCTAGAACCCCCTCACACGCCCTAATACCCCAAAGACCCCCTCAACACCCCTTAAACCACCCCGAAATGCACCCCCTATCCCACACAAAGCGCTTACGTTGAGCCGAAAAGTGGACGAGTGTAAGCCCGTGGTGTGGGCCCGGGCCGATCTTGGGAGTCAACGTCATGGGAGACCGTTTAATTGAGGAGACGAGGGTTCACAATAGTTGGATGACATGTCTGGAAATGTGTGCCACGTCCTAGCCACAGGACGTGGAGGCCGGCAAGCCGACTGAGATCGCGGTTCTGAACGGCGAGATTGTTCGATTAGCGGAGGAAAACTACAAAAAACATTTTGGCGGCGGCGGCGGAGGCGGTGGCGGCGGCGGTCGTGGGACCAGCGCCCCGCTGAACGCCGCCCTGGTGGAGCTGGCAGGGCCTGGCAGACATCGCCCGCCATGTCATCCAACGCATTTTGAACCCTCGTATTTGAGATTTAGAACGAGTTCATATTATTGATACGCTGGTACATTAGTGCAGCATACATGATCGTGATCACCAGAGCATTCGTTTTTGTAATGTCTCCAACAAGCAATAATAAAAAGACCTACAACGTGACAAGCGACAGCTGGCAGGCCCTGGGAGCGGGTGCGGCGGTTAGAGCGGTGGGAGCTGGAGGGGCAGTCCGGCGGAGGAGGCGACGGGCGCATGGTAGGGCGGTGCAGATTGTGACCCTATCAAACCCACGTTGATGGCGCCTGGAACTGACCGCTTGAAACTGAATGATGATAATCTGCTTTCAATTGTCGGTTTCAATTTCAACTTGCGCCTCTACAGCATGGGTGCCGACGAGGTGTGGGGCGCGATGCAGCAGATGGCGTACGGCGGCCCAGCGGGCGCCGCACGGTAGCGATGGTCATAGATACTCTTCCGCATTTATTAAATAATTAGGCTAGTCTTCAATTTCACTAAATAGCTAGCAAGGCCCTGACGGACAGCCAGGAAGCCAGGTATCAGGCGGTTGTTCCAGCTGCACGCATCCAAAGAGGACGGCCCCACTCAAAGCATAACAAGAGAAGCGGAGTGTGGGTTGGACAAATTGAATGAACAGGCATGGAAAGAGGCCCCGATTTATGAATAAATGTATGAGCAAACCTTCAGAATGAACCCCCCTCTTGAAACTCGAGGCTCGGTTCATCGCATCGCACTTGTTAGGAAAATGAACAACAAGACAGACTGAAAAACAGCGGACGAATGTGAATCGCCGCGCGATCAGTGAACAAACCTTGGTACCGAAGTCCGTGTTCTCATCCAAGACTTTGCCAGTTCACTCGCGCCCCACGTTGCTAACGTCGGGGTGACATTTTCCGACGATCTACACGGGAGGGACCCAAGATCGGCACCTATGTGAACGCAACTGGATGTTTGCTGATTCTGGAGAAACGTTTTTTTTCTTTGGACACGTGAAGCACGCGAAGTGGCCACCGCCGCCTCACCTCTCTCGCGCGCACGCCCACCGCGTCGGTCTGAACCAACCTCAGCCCACGTCGCGACCCGCGCAGAGCGTGCTTCCGAGCTCGATGCTAGTGCTCCAGACTGGGGTCGTGTCCCCCGCTTCTCCGCAGCCCGCTTCCCTTCGCACAGCCCGGGCCAGTGGAGGAGGCAGAAGGGGCGCCCCCGCCGCCGCCCCCTGTGCAGCCGCAGCAGCCTCCGCCGTCTCTGCCTCCACCACCCGCCCTGCGCGGCGCAGCGGGGGCGGGGGCGCCAGCTTCCGCACGCCGCTGACGCTTGACCGCCGCACGGTGCCGTTAACGCGCCGTGCGCCCGCGCCGCCGGCGGTTGCTGCCGCTTTCCGGAACGGTGGCGGCTCTATCGACGAGCACGGGAAGGACGCGGATCACGTGGGGCACGTGGTGAGCGGCGTCGCGGGCGGCGGCGTCGTGGGCGGCGGCGGCGGAGGTGGCGGCGGCGGGCTGCCGGACCACCTGCTCGAAGACCTCAGCGCCCTCTCCCACGGTTAGGCCCCGCACTGTGGTCCAAGTGAACGTTTCAACTCCCAGTGGAAAGTTCCAACTCCCAGTTGACCGTTCCGAGCTACCATTGGTTGTTCTGTCCGTGACTTGCCTGACGCCACTTGGAGCCGCACTTGGATGATTGGAGCCGGCACTTGGAGCATCCGAGTTCTCCAGGTATATCAGCAAGTACGAAGAGGACAGTCTGTATCTGCACTAGAAGCGAACGCCGCCAGTCTGCTCCTCACGCGGCAGACTGGAGCAGAGCGTCGCCTCGATATCCTACACATAAGTTAAGGTCCCTGTATTACGGCACAGGCTCGGTGGTCCCCAAGTCCGACGAGCCCGCGGCCGCAGCGGCCCCCGCGTATGACTTCTCCGAAGGTCTGCTGATACATGAAGTGAGCGCCCCCGCTGCGGCCGGCGCCGCGGCCGCGGCGGCCGGGGCCGCCCCCGCCGCCGCGCCGCTGCCTACCTTCAAGGACGAGACTCGGCAGGGGGGTTGGTCGTTGAGAGCAAGCACTCGACCGACGTCAAACCGACGACCCGACTCCGCGCGTCTGCATGAAGTACTGCATTGACCCTCCAGGTGAGTCATGCGGACATTGATGCCCAATTTGGCTTGGAGTGGATGTTCTGAACGACCCTGGCGCCCGGTGGCCCGCGCTGCCCGCGCCCGCCTGGGAGACTACGGCAGGGCCGCAGCCGCCCCTCCCCTCCCCTTCACTGCTTGCTCATAGTGTACCAATGTATTCGCCCGCACACACTCGCCGCACCCTCCTCCCTCGACCCTGGCCTGACGCAGCGTCCCCCCACGGTCTGCTCATGGTGCATCAGTGAACCTGTACCCAGTGCCTCACCGCATCCTCCCCCCTGGCCCGGCCACCTGTGCAGCTGACAGCTCAACCTGGCACAAGCACACAGTGAGGCTGAGGTTGAGACGAGGCGGGGACGGCGAGATGAGCGGCCCTGGGCGCGGGAGTTCATCGCGATGGCGCGTGGCGCGCTGGCCCCGCTGGCCTCCCCGCCCTGGCGCGTCATGGCGGGGCACCTGACTGTTTGCTCATAGTGTACCGGTGCACCCGTCACACGCCCACGCCCCGCTGGCCTCGCCGCCCTGGCGCGTCATTGCGGGGGTGCACGGGGGGGGTACTCTCCTTCCCTCATTGCTTGTTCATGATACTGGTGTACCCGCACACACTCGCCGCATTCTCCTCCCTGGCCCTGGCCTGCCCCCTGCCCACTTGTCCCCGTTTCAACTCAATCTTACGGTTTGCTCACAGCGTACCAGCACTACTACTGACATGTACGGGTACACACGGTGCGGTAGCGGGCCCTGCAGCGCGCTGCTGTCGGACGGGTCCGTCACTCGACACCTGCAGCTCCTCACCGACTCCACGGCGGGGCCAGGCTACAGTGACAAGATATGATTCGAAAACGATATGGGAGATCGATATTGATAGTATCGATACGTTCATCTCCCATATGGATATGGGATATCTTGTCACTCTGGGCCAGGGACCACTACTCGTACCGCCCTTTCTCTCACTTGCTCCTACTCGTACCCACATCACTTGGCGATTAGAGCTGTCCCTATTTACCCCTAGCAGAGCATAATCACGCCGCTCGACATGTGCTGGCAATCAGACCACGACCATGTCTGGTGGATGGGTTCTAAGACTCACCATGTGAGTGCCTTGGGGCTCGATGAATGTTTTTTAGTGCAACTGAATGAATGTGTAAATTCATAACAGGCGGCGCCGTGAGACCTTGCGGCGCGGTGCACGTGGACAAGCTGCGGCACTCGCTGCTGACGGAGGCGGAGGCGGCGGAGGACCCCGGTAGGGCGGTTCAGGTTGACCCTATGACACCCAAGTTGAAACCGCCTGGAATTAAGCGTGTTGAAGCTATAGTGTGTTATACTGCTGTCAACTTCTGCTTTCAAAATCAACTTGTGCCGCTACACCCCGGCATACCGGCCGACGTGCGGGTCCTGTGGGAGTCAGCTGCCGCGGCGGCGCGCCGCGCGCCCGAGTGGGATTCAGCTGCGGCGGCGCGCGGCGCGGGCGAGGGCCAGGGCTACATCCTGCAGCGTGAGGTAATGCCCTGCCAGATACTGCTCGCCAGATACTGCTCGCCGCGTCACGGGGGCTGGGGTGAAACTCTGATGCCTCATAATACTCACTGAAGCGAATCTCTCTCTGCTCGCCACGTCATAGGATGCCATTGACCTCAATGACCGAGGGTGTCAAGCGCGTGTAGATGACATGGCAGGCAACGGCAACGCCTGGCCGGCCCTGGTCCGAGGTGGACCTGTGCCGGGGCACCGACCAGACCCCGCTCGTGTACGCCGCCAGCTGGTCGGGCCGCGCCGCTCCCGTTCAAACAGAGCTCTTTGGTGTCAAGCTTTGGTATCAATGTATCAAGCTGAGTGTACCAGCGTGAATGATGGGCCGTTGGCGCGGGTGGACGATGGAGGCGGCGACGGAGTTCGGCATCCTGAACAAGGACACCGGCCCTACGGGGCGCCCTGTGTGGCAGGGAGCGCACCACATTTGCCCGTAGTGCACCTCGTCCTCCATCTTTCCCTCTCTTCGCTCTCCTCTCCTCTCCTCTCTCCTCTACACGCACCACGGTCTCGCACTCGTCCGCTTTTCGGCTCAACCTGAGCAATCTTCATCGGATGTATTCGTTGATACACTGAAGGATGAGCTGAAACTGGACGAGTGTCAGCCCCTGAGGCACACGCATGACACGCGAGGGCCGTGGGCCGTGGGGACCCTGCGCGCGGGAAGCACCTGTCGGACGCGCGCACGGAGCTGTACCGGGAGGTGCGCCGCATGTACCTCGGTGACTCGCCGGCGCTCGAGCACGCATGGGGCATGAAAGGTGCGCCCCCCTGTCCGCCTCCACGCAAACCCAGAGAACGCGCTACATAGAGATAAAGGGATACAATTACATGTGAGACCCCCGTCCACTTGGTCCGTGAACCGAGGGAGACAGCAATACATAGGGAGTGGGAGAGAGGCATATAGAGAGAGATGGTGCCGCGTGTATGAAAATGCATCAAGCTTCCGAACTGCCCCCTTTTCCTCTTCATCACAACTGTACACGTGCTAACACTTTATCAACTCGATCCACCACGCAGGACCCTTCTGGGCGCGCCACTACATCTTCTGGTCGGGTGAGCGCGCGCTGTGCGTCATCTATGAGGTCGGGTCACTTCAACGAAGCCCGTCACGCCGTCCGTCTCGTTTATTAGAACCTCGTTTGTTGACAGAGGCAAACGTCATCCTGATGCGTGGCGGGCGTTGTTAATGTATCCACCGTCACGTCATGTCATCGGATGACGGTGGCACGCATTGTTTACATTACGCCCGTCACACCCCTCTGTCTCAGTTGTGGTCGTTTGAACCCTCGTCCTTGTGTTGAATGTCGTCCTGTGACGCGGCGGGTGTTGGTCAACATCGCCCGTCTCGTCATCGTCACCGTGAACCGACATCCGTCTAGTTTATATCCTTGTTGATTTAGTTTAATGTCATGCCATGACGTGCTGAGTGATTTTATTTTGGCCGTGCCTCTCGGTCTTCTCGCCCACCTTGGAGGAGTACATCGGTCCGTGCCAGCCCGCGCTTGCCAAGGCGGGGAGGGGGGTCTCCACTGTGAAGCAGTCTGCGGCGGCGGCGGCGGCGGCGGCGGCGGCGGGCCTCATGGGCAAGCGCTCGGCGGAGGCGGCGGCGGCGGGTGCGGCGGCGGCGGCGGCGGCCGCGGCGGCGGCGGCGATGGGGGGGGACCCCACCGTGGGCAAAAAGCCAGCGGCGGCGGGTAAAAACGGCAGCCACAAGAACGGACATAATGGCAAAAACGGCACCTTCACAAACAACGCAAGTCCTCTCTGAGTCGGTCGATGAGGACATTCGCTGATTCGACTCTTCTTATTTTTTAGAGCTCTAAGAGTCGCCATTTTTATGTTTATATGCTCTCCTTCTTTCTGTCTGTTTCTCTTCTGTCTTCTAAGCACCGTTTTTGGTGCTCGTGTATACGCAAAAATCTAGACAATAGCATACATTGCAGCGAATATATATTGTGTAACAAGTATCTGTGAATATTTTGAATGACAAGTGAATGCGCCCCTCTCGACGCAGGCATACAAACCCAGTCTCCGGTATGACTACCTCCTGAGCCCCCCGAAAACACCTTTCGACTACAAGTTGAATCCCGAGTCCGCAATAGAACGACGGACTTTTCGTTGACCAATGAGGGACCGTTAATGCATGCGAATATCATTGGCATCAACACCTGCAAAAAGGGGCAGCCAATCACATTGCAGTAAACCACTCTCTCGAACAATCATATGCGGGCCCTCAGCGTTGCCGGGCGACGCGGAGACTGGGTATAAACTTTTCGTTACACATTCTGTTCTACATCAGGCTGGTGTTTTTCTCTTCTCTATATCGCCGCCACGACCGCGGCGCTGCCCCGGGCGCCTGGCCCTGACCACGTACACGAGTGCACCAGTACTCACCGCCCAGCCTCCGGCCGACCGAGCGACCGCGTCGCTATACCGTTACACGCTCAGCCGCACCACCGCACCGCACGGCACCGCCAGATCACGTCCGGCCACAGGGGCCCGGGCGGAAGCCGGGTGCCTGTTTCTACACGCGGATGCGTCTCTTTCAAGGGGGACCGGGCGAAAGCCCGGTGCCTCATTCTAATCGCGAGTGCGTCTCTCCCACGAAACCTAGTGCCTCCTTGTACGCCGACGCGTCTCTCTCTCTCACAGCTCGCTGCCGTCTTTCTCTCTTTCTCGCAAACCCTCTCTCCCACACACACGCGTCATGTCCGGCCGACCACGTGCACGCCCACACGCACGGCCAACACGGCCGCCAGCACCGCCGCCGTCATGTCCGGCCGACCACATGCACACCCACCCGCACCGCCAGCACTGCCGCCAGCGCCGCCGCTGTCATGTCCGGCCGACCACGTGCACACCCACCCGCACGGCCAACACGGCCGCCAGCACGGCCGCCAGCCCGACCGCCGCTGCCCGGCGTCATGTCCGGCCGACCACATGCACCCCCACACGCACAGCCAGCACGGCGGCCAGCACCGCCGCCAGCCCCACCGCCACCGCCAGGTCCCGGTGCGCCGTCGCCATGCCCACGTAATGCTCGATCGAGCCCTGCCAGGAGGGTCATTCAGAAGAAGCACTCGAACCGAGGTCGGCGCATGACTTACCTTCATGGTGAGCGCTTATACATTCAGAAGAAGCACTCAAACCTAGGTCGGAGCATGACCAATTCTTCATGGTGAACGCTCATACATTCAGAAGAGGCACTCGAACCGAGGTCGGAGCATGCTGAACGCTCATACAGACGTGCGGAGTGTACGAAGGAGGAGGAGGATCCCTAAACCCTAAACCCTGAACCATTCAGCGTTGGTGGAGTGGTTGTTCTGGCCTCGACCCTCCTGCCTCATGGCGCGCCAGCCAGGCCGCCGCGGCACCGTGCGCGGCCAGCTTCCACAGCGCCAGCTTCACCAGCACCGACGCCGGTGCACAGGGTCTCCGAGGAGCAATTGGGCGATTAACTCGACACGCGAGGGCTCAAATGTGATGAGTGGCGACTCAGAATATGGTCGCCGAGTCGCCTTTGGGCGATTGACTCAACACGCGAGTAATCACAATGTGATGAGTGAACGTGGCGAGCATGTTCAGGCGCCAACACCGGCCTGAATGGGGCGGTGCCAGTTGAAATTGAAACCAACGATTGAAAGCAATCGCCTCGTACCTAAGTTTGAAGAGCTGAAACCCGGCACTTTCAACACGGGCTGAACTTGGTTTCAAGCAGCAGCGCCCCGCCTTGTGATCCGTGGACAGCACCATGTCGTAGTACCGCTTGGCCGAGTTGTAGGAACGCAAGCAGAAATTGAAAGCAAAACTTGAAACCAGTTCATGATGGGTTAGTTTCAAACGCTGAAATCAAGCGCTTACAAAACGGGTTTCAGCTTGCACCGGCGTACCAGGTGCAGGTCCTTGGAGTAGCGGCGCAAGTTGAAATTGAAAGCAAAACTTGAAAGCACCTCATCACAGTTTAATGTTAAGCGATTAGTTTCATGCGCTTTCAACATGAATTGCACGGGTTGGACCTGCACCGGCTGACCTTGGGCAGGCCGATGCCATGCTCGTGCATGACGCCCAGGTTGAACATGGCCGCGCGGTAGGGTCGTTGGGAACAAGCACTCAGACTGAGATCGGATGTGCCTGCATGACTCACATTCAGGGTGCGTGCACATAAAGATGCGCGGAGGAGAAGGAGGAGGAGGAGGAGGAGGAGGAGGAGGAGGGGGAGGGGGGGATGAGGAG